>Ga0080004_1126289_pt1 | contig 48336 bp, 40 predicted proteins | sample WasSprMetagenome_FD_69207 | JGI IMG/M metagenome (GOLD analysis project Ga0080004, IMG submission 69207) | Sulfidic aquatic microbial communities from Washburn Spring, Yellowstone National Park, USA - WS (SPADES assembly) (version 2) | ecosystem: Environmental > Aquatic > Thermal springs > Hot...
GCCGCGGTTCTGGGTCCCACTCGTGGCGGTGTTGCTAAGGGGGGCTACGCGCCCCCTCTTTTGGTTTTGTGGGGGGACACCCCCCACAACCCCCCGCCAGGGGGCTTCGCCCCCTGGACCCCTCGTTTTCCCACCCTCGTGGGCCGAGGGTTTGCCGGCGTCTTGGGGTGTTAACCTCTCCCCCGGCCGAGAACTCCACCAAATTTTCCCCCTTCCCTCGCAGGGAACGGGTCAAGGGGTTAGGTCAGAAAGGCTCATCCCCCAAACTCCCTGGGAGGGGGCGTAGCCCCCTCCACCTACGCTTTAGTTATGGTCGGCGAAGGCCGACCTTTTTCAAAGAGGCTGACTTCAGTCGGCGTAAAGGGCACACCCCCCACGCCCCCCGCCATGGGGGCTTCGCCCCCCTGGACCCCCCCTTTGCCCACCCTCGTGGGCTTTGGGTTCGCCAGCGTTTTGGGGTGTTAACCTCTCCCCCAGCCGAGAACTCCACCAAATTTTCCCCCTTCCCTCGCAGGGAAGGGGGGTCAAGGGGTTAGGTCAGAAAGGTACATCCCCCACCCCCCGGGGGGCTGCGCCCTCTCCACCCCCGCTTTAATTAAGGTCGGCGGAGGCTGCCTTATGGCCAAAGAGGTTCAAAAGGTGGCTATTTGCGCTTTGCGGTTAATTATCGGCTTGGTTTCAGGATCGTTACTTGGACAGAGGTTAATTCCTTGAAACGCTCAGCGTCCCTTTCGGAGCCCACTATTTCCCCGTAATGCATCGGGATGGCTACCTCAGGTTTTATCGCATCGGCTGCTTTAGCCGCCTCTTCAGCAGTCATGACGTATGTCCCACTAACCGGAAGTAGGGCTATGTCTACTTTGAGGCCTTTCATCTCCGGGATGAAGTCTGTATCGCCAGCGTGGTATATCCGCTTCCCCCCTAAGGTAACGATGAACCCTACATGCCCCGCTTCTTTAGGGTGGAATTGTTTATCGGTGTTGTAAGCCGGAACAGCTTCAATCTCAATGCCTTTTACTGTGATTTTATCTCCAGGCTTTACTGTCTTCACTTCCCCCTTAAGCTTGCGAGCAGCAGCCGGAATCGTTACTATGACCGTGTCGGCTTTTTGAATCTTGGCTACATCTTCCGGAGAGCAGTGGTCATAGTGGTCGTGGGTTATGAGGATTATGTCGGCCTTGGGGGAATTGGGGGGAAGCTTCCAAGGGTCAATGTATACGGTGACTTCTCCCTCCAAGCGGAAGGAGTCATGGCCAAGCCAGTGGATTTTCTCTATCATGGCTTCTCTCCTTGCTGGAAATTTGAAAAATGCCCTCCCTAACGCTTTATCCTGAGGATTAAGTTCAGGATTATCGTTAGGAGTAGGCTCAGGAGGAGGGAGGTAGCCAGGGGTATGTAGCAGCCGAAGTTTTCCCGCTTTATGATTATGTCTCCGGGCAAGTGGCCCAAGTAAGGCAAACGCCCAGCCAAGATTAGGAATAGGCCAAAGATGATGATTAGGAAGCCCATGAGCAGAAGGAGTTTACCCATCTCTTCAAAGCCGAACATAGCCGTTCCCTCCCCCGTCTGTTTCTCTTTAAAAGATACCACAAGCTTTCTTCCCGAGCAAGCATTTCATGCCCTGTGGTGAATGCTTATATGTTTTGCCCACCCCCGTTGGCCAAGGGCTCGCTGGCGTTTTGGGTCCCACTCATGGCGGGGTGATAAGAGTTGGCTGCTCTCCCCTTCAAATTTCAAAGGGACTGACTTCAGTCGGTGTGAGGATTGGGGGCACATTCCCCACCCCGGTTTAAGTCAGCATGGGGAGCTACAGCCCTTACGCTTCGGAAAATAGTTTTGCAAGGAGCTTTTTCCCTTCGGGGCCGATGGAGGTCTGCTCAGGCTTTATGCCTTTGTCAGCTAAGAGCCAGGAGGTGTAATCGGAGCAAGCTCCTTGGGCGAAAGTTAGGATTATCCCCCTAAGGCCACAAATGAGACAGGCTAAGGCGAAGGGATGGAGGGAGTAAGGGCAAACAAATGCCAAGATTTTGGAAGGTTTTCCCCTTTCTAAGGCAGGGAGTAAAACGTCCTGGCCAATCCTCAATGCGCTGGTCATGGTGTAAATTTGGGCTCCAAGCGCAAGGCCGGCTTGGATGAGCTCCTTAAGCGGGCAGGCTTGAGGGCAATGCTCAGGAAGGAGGCAATGGGGGGTAAAGCGTCCGGCCGGGCAGTCAAACGGCTTCTGGCAATACCCTAAAGCTATCATCAAATTCCGTGGCTCTTCAAGCAACTCAACCGGGCTTCCGAGGCCTACGAGGTTTACGGCTCCACCCAGGGCATTTTGAACTACAAGCTCGCGGTATCGGATTAGCCCTTTCAATGTAGCCAGCGGGTGGCGGAGGACAATGCGCCTTAAGAACCAGAGGCCGTAAGGGCGAAAAAGGCTTTGGAAGGAAAATTCCCAGACTTTGAAGCCCAGAAAAGAGTTTTTATCAAGGTAACGGAGGAAATCCGCAAGCTTGTGCACTTCACCCTCAAGAAAATTGTATAGGCCAGGAGACTTCCGCCATTGCCGGCAAGTTAAACCGAATACAAAAGGTCAAGGTAGCGTTTCAGTAGCTCTTTTACCATGCCGCGGAAAGGCAAAGATGCGGCCATGCCGTATATGGGTGCAATGCGTCCTTTCTCCGAAGGCTTGGCTTTTACCTCTTCAACTGCTCCCTTAAGGTCTTCAATGAATCTCTCCGCAACCCCAGGCATGGTATGGCGCAGGGTCACGGCTATGTGCACGGCCGGTGGGTTCTGAAGGCCGTTCAGGCTCCATCCTTTTTCGGCCATCTTTTCCATGACTCGGTAAATGTCAAACTCATCAGAGGCAAAAGCTATTATCCAGAGGGGGTCGCCCAAAACTTTGAGGCCGGGTATGGATTCAATGCCCTCGCGGATTTTGCGGGCAGTCTCTAAGATGCGCTTAGTGGCTTCCAAATAGCCCTTTTCCCCCATTTTGAGCATTACGGCCCAGCAAATGGCTATCAACGCTCCTGGACGGCTACCAGCTATAGAAGGGGAAGCATACAGGCCACCCGGCCAATCGGAAGCCACAAAATATTGGTAGCGGCGGAGTTCGGGGTTGCGATATAGGATTACAGAAGTGCCTTTGGCTGCATATCCGTATTTGTGGGTATCGGCGGAGATGGAGGTAACTCCTGGAAGGCGAAAGTCAAACGGCGTTATTTTGTACCCCAGCTTTTCCGCCCAAGGAAGGATAAATCCCCCAAGGCAAGCATCGGTGTGGAAGCCTATGCCATGCTCAAAAGCAATCCTTGACAGTTCAGGGATGGGGTCAATTATCCCGTGGGGGAATGAGGGGGCAGAGCCAACAAGCACCACCGTATTGCGGGTTATCGCCTTGCGGGCTGCTTTTACATCCGCTCGGAAGTCTTTATCCACAGGGATGCGAACGATTTTGTAGCCGAAATAATGGGCAGCTTTTTCAAAGGCTGGGTGGGCTGTCTCCGGAAGCACCATTTCGGGGTTAGTTATGCCCTTCTTTTCCCTCGCCCAATCCCGGTAAGCCTTCATAGCCATGAGTATGCTTTCAGTCCCTCCTGAGGTTACCGTACCGCAGATGTGAGCAGTTGGGTCCATTTTCTGGGCTTCCTCAGCCCCCAGCATGTGTGCTGTCATCGCTACGATTTCGGCCTCGTATTTTATCGTGCTGGGCCAAAGGTCAGCATGGAGAGGGTTGCTTTGGGAGTTGAGGGAATAGACTTTGCTTATGAAATCAATGTGCTCGTCGGCTCCGTGGTAGACAGCCCCGGAAGCATAGCCTTCTTTCCAGCGCCACTCTTCGCGTGCGTTCAGGGTTTCCATCAGGCTGAGGATTTCCTCCGGCTTTAAGCCCTCTTCTGGCAAGCGGGTGAAGGAAGGGGCATCTCTGTAGGGCTTCAGAGCCTCCTCCATACCTTCCAGGAGGCGTTCGTATTCCCCTTCCAAACGTTTTCTCAGAGCTGGCACCCGCCCTGTAATGTCCTCCAAGAAGCGGGCTAAACCCCTGGGAAGCAACCCTAAAATCTTCATGGGGTCCATAACTATACCTCCTCAAATTGGGTTAAGGCGGCGGAAGAGGGAGCGGTTGTTCCGGTAAAATTGCATGAAGGCTTCAAAGATTTCGGTATAAATCTTGTGGTTTTGGGGGTCAGGCTTGAATGTTTTGGCAATGGCCACGCCTTTGGTGCAGCTTTCCAAATCGGATAAGCCCAAAGAGAGGCTGGCTAAGATTCCAAGGCCCCTTAAGCCAGCTGCCGCTGGGTCCTTCACTTGGCGAATAGGCCTCCCGAGCACGTCGGCAAAGATTTGACACCAGATTTCGGAAGAGCCCCCTCCACCGATTATGTTTATATCCCCAAACCTTCTACCGATGAACCCCTCAACGCAGGGGAGGAGCCAGCGCAGGTTAAGGGCTACTCCTTCCATAACCGCTCGCACTATCTCTGCCCGGGTGGTGCCCAAGGAAAGGTTGAAGAAGCTCCCCCTTAAGGAGGGGTCTTCTACCGGTGTACGCTCTCCGTAGAGCCAAGGGGCGAAGATTACGCCTCCGCTACCCACAGGAGCTGAGCTTGCTAATTCGTCAAGCTTTTTGTAGGGATTTTCCGGCATGGGGCCGGTTCCGAGGGCATCTTGGGCAAAGAATAGTTTGAGGAGGAAGGTAAGGCATGACCCCGCGCACTCCTGCTCATTGGCGATGAAATACCTCCCGGGCAAGGCCGAGGGAAGCGAGCCTATACTGTGGACCAAGTCTGTTTTCTTAAAGGGCACGTGGCAGGAGAGCCAAGAGGAAGTCCCAACGTATATGTGGGGTTCATAATCCTGCAAAGCCCCTGAGCCTAAGACGGAAGCATGGTAATCGGGTGTGGAGATGACTACCGGTATTCCAGGAGGAAGCCCAAGTTCCTCAGCCGGACCCGGAAGCAGGGTCCCTAAAACGTGAGTGGTCGGGTAGAGAGGAGGAAGCTTTTCCAAATCAATCCCGGCCAAACGCAATAGACGCTGGTCATAGCGGACGTTATTAATATCGCGGTTATCGGTCAGCCAATAAAGGGCTATAGTGGCATAATCGGAGGCAAATTTCCCCGTCAATCTCAGGTTAAGGTAATCCTTAAGCTCCAGGAATTTGTAGGCTGCCTTGTACACTTCGGGGCGCTCGTTCTTGAGGAAGAGGATGTGGCCTATTGAGTCCTTCCCGGCATGAGTGGGTATTCCTCCGGTCAGCCTTACCCAAGTGAAGATTTTGCCCAAGCCGTACCCTTGGAAATTGAGCAAGCCCCGTGTTATTTCCTTAACATAAGGCGCTCCACGGGTGTCCATCCACATTATGGTGTTTCCCAAGAGTTTGCCTTCCTTATCAACGGGGACAGTGGTAGACCAAGGGGCAGTCACAGCTATAGCGGCAATCCGCTCGGGAGGGATGGGGAATTCTTCTTTTAGGCGTTGGACTGTGGATAAAATTATTGCCCAGCATTCTTCGGGGTTCTGCTCGGCGCCACCTTTGGGGAGGAAATAGATTGGGGCCGATTTTTCGCTTTTAACCCAGGCCAGGACTTCCCCATAAGGGGTTACTAAGCCGGCTTTGCAGGAGGTAGTACCGCTGTCAATGGTGAGGATTAAAGGCGAGCCTTTTTCCATCATGGCTTTTCTCCTTTCCGGCCTCGTTGCCGGTTAACAAAGTTTTCGGGGCCTGCTCCTAAATCTATAGCCTGGAGCAAGGCCCCGATATTGCCAGCATTAACTGGGCTTGCTTGGTTTTATAGGCTTTATGCCGTTGTAAACTTTGCCTGCCGTCAGGATGCGAAGGATACGGTGGGGGTCGGCAACCCCGATTTTATCCCCATACCGTTCGGCCAGCTCGGCTGCCGAAAGAGGCTCATTGCGGTTAGCCAGGAATATCCGAAAGACGGCTTTGGTGATTGGAAGTTCAGGGTTTATGTAATCCGGTTTTTGGCTACAGCACGTGATAAGCGTTTCCCACAGCCCATTGAGCCGCTTCACTTCCGCCGTTTCCGGGTCTATCCAGTCAATGTAAATTGCCTTGTCAAAGTCTTTGATGCGCTCCTTGCATTCAGGGCACATTTCCTGGTAGAGGAAATAGTTAAAGTCCTTGCCTTCTTTCTCCCACCATTCCAAATCTATGTGCAATTTGGTGTTCACGTTAACCAACCCCATCATTTTCCCAACCTCTATGCTCTGCTTTCGTCAAAGGACCAGTAACCGCTGCCCTTGTATATGAAGCAAGGGTTAGAGTTCAGTTCGGAGAGGAGGGGCAGGGGTGGGCAGCGCTTTACAAGGTTTACGGCAGTGTAAAGGGTCAGAAAGTGGACTGTCCCTTGAGGGCTGAGTTTCAATAGTTCGGGGAATATTTGGACCAAAAGCTCATAGAGGCTTTTGGCACTGGAGTCCACTTTCCGCTTAAGGGCATCAATTTTATCCCTTTCCCCTTCTACTATCATCATGAGCTCGTCAAAATCGCAGGCAAGTTGCTTGAGCTGGATTTCAAATGTGAGGCGCTCGTTTTGGACCTTCGCCACCTTAACCCAGTCCCTCTTTATGCGCCGTGGGGTAAATTTTATCTTGACCTCGGTTAGACCCCGGCCACGGGTAAGGGTGAGGTAGGTCCCAGCAGTAGCCCCGATTTTATCGTACCAACCTCGCAAACCTGCTACATACTTACGGGAATGGATGGCCCAGCCGTAAAACCTCTCCCCGCTTACCTCATCTACGAAGTTTATCAAGGTCAGGCCAGATTCCCCTTCTGGGAAGAAGGGGGCGGTCCTGGGGGTTATGGGCAAAGTTCCAGAGCGCAAGTGATGGTATGGCAAAGCGATGGTTACGCTTTCTCCGGCCGCTGGCAGTTCCGGGAACAAGGTCCAATCATTGGCCTCATCCTCCACTCTCTGGGCGAGCTCAAGTAACTCTGGGGTAAGAGTTGTCTCCTTATATGGTATGGGGGAATAAACAAGCCGTTCGGGTTCTTGAGCTACTTCAGGGGGCTCAAACCGCCGGAGGAACCATAGAGGTTGCCCCTTGGGCCCAACTTGGGAGAAGCGTTTATCCTTAGATAAGGCCATGTTGAGGGAGAAGACCTGCAAGCTTAAGGGGTAAGTATCGGGAAAGTCCAGATGCTTGAGGATTTCGGTTGGGGGCAAGGGGCGCTGGGCTATTTCTATAGCGGCCTCAGCTATATTGAGGTGGCCTTCGTGTATCTCCAGCATTAAGGGTTTGAGGAACCAGAGCTTACCGAAGGAGATGAACTCTTTTTCCTCGGATAGCGCCTTGGCTATAGCAGAGCCGATAGTCTGGCCATAACGTTCAACAATGGCTTGAGGGTTAAAACCGGACCTTGATAGCCAATCATCCGGTGTTTCTTGGTCAAGCTTATGGGGCTTTTTCAAAGCCGAAGCGAACTCTCTTTCCTCGCCGCTGTCGGAAAACTTAACCTTTATGACCTCAAATTCCCCGTAATCGGGGTTATAGCCAGGCCTTACCCCCAATACCTTGGCTTTGGTGAAGCCAAAGGAGGGGAAGAAGATTTCCTGCCCAGGCTTATAAGAGCTGCTTGGCCTGTAAATTAACCCCTTCTCCAAAAGCTTCGTTATCTCCTCTTTCTGTTCCTTCCAAGCCTTCTCCGCAAGGGCCCATACCAAATCTTCCAAAGGTACGGGCTTGCCCCTTTCCAGGATAAGCTCATACAAAAACTCAACGTCTTCGGGCTTTACCTCCAAATTTTCCCACTTTGAACTCGTTACTCCTGCCACTTTTACCTCCCTCCCAGCCAAAAACCGGTTAATTATACCAATTACCCCTCTTCAAGGCAACTTTCACTTGCTCCGGCGCTTTAGGGTACCTGCGAGCCCCGAAGGGAGCGAAGTTATCTCCAAGCACCGAGAGGAAGCCAAGAGGCTGCCAGGCCCAGAGGGTTGGAAATTTTGGCTTGCCTCCTTTCTGGGATATAATTAATTTTGCGCTTTTAAAAACGCCCAGAGGCGGGACAAAGATGGGGAAGATTTTGATGGTGGCTCCCACCTCCTTCTTTTCCGATTACGGGTGCCACGTCAGGATTTACGAGGAGATAAAGTTCCTCCAGAGAGAGGGCTTTAAAGTTGTAGTTTACGCTTACAAAAAAGGCGGGGAAGCACCGGGAGTTGAGATAAGAAGGATACCTTCCATACCCGGAGATAATCGCTATGAGTTAGGAGCTTCATGGATAAAAGTGGCCTTTGACTTTCTATTAGCCCTCAAAGTCCTGGCTGGCTCCCTCAGAGAGAAGTTTGACTTGGTCCACGCCCACTTGCACGAGGGAGCTCTGATCGGTTCAGTGGCCGCCAGGCTTCTCCGAGTCCCCCTCGTATTTGACTTCCAAGGAAGTCTTACCGATGAGATGATTCAGCACGGCATTCTGAAAAGCAACGGATGGCTCTTCAGGCTGATGTGGGGGGTTGAGAAGTTCATAGACCATCTGCCTGATGCCGTAATCACCAGTTCCCTCCATGGGGCCAAGCTTCTGGTGGAAAAGTTCGGGTGCAATCCGGTCAAGGTTTTCACCATACACGATTGCGTTAACGTTGAAGCCTTTCGCCCCCGGACCCCCAAAGATGAGGAGGAAGTAAAGGCTTTGAAGGGCTCTTTAGGCATACCCCAGGACCTTCCAGTGGTGGTGTATCTTGGGCTGCTTTCCAGCTATCAAGGGGTAGATATTCTGCTTAAAGCCGCCTCCATCTTGCTCCGGAACGGCCTAAAAGCTCATTTTCTGATAATGGGCTTTCCGAGCGAGAATTACTACAAAGCGATAGCTGAGGCCCTGGGAATAGGGGAATACGTGACCTTCACCGGGAGAATCCCCTATTTCAAAGCCCCCAGTTACCTGCGCTTGGGGGATTTAGCCGTGGCCCCAAAGCTTTCTGCTTCGGAAGGAAACGGTAAATTGCTTGTATACATGGCCACAGGCTTGCCCATAGTAGCTTTTGACAGGCCTGTCAACAGAGAATACCTCGGGGAACTGGGGATATATGCTGCCCCCGGTGACCCTACTTCCCTGGCTGAAGCCCTCGGTAACGCCCTAAACAACCTCCACGAACTCAAAAGCGTAGGGGAAGCCCTCAGGATGAAGGCAGTGGAGAATTACCGCTGGGAGAAGGCAGGAGAGATGCTCCTCCAGATTTACAGGAAGGTTGGGCTTAGAGGGGGATGGAAGTCCTGAAAGAGCTTTGGCAGTATCGGTTCCTCCTCTACATGTTAGTTGTGCGGGACCTCAAAGCCCGCTACAAAAATTCGGTGATAGGGATAGTATGGTCCCTCCTCAACCCCATCATCATGATGTTCATCTTCACCTGGGTCTTTACGGCTATGGTTCCGAACCGCTCCATAAGGGCCTTCCCGGTCTTTTTCCTCTGCGGTCTTTTGCCTTGGAATTACTTCACTGGTGGGCTAATAGCCAGTACAGGCAGCCTTGTTGCTCACGCTAACCTCATAAAGAAAGTTTATTTTCCCCGCGAAACCTTACCGCTTAGCGCAGTGCTATCAAACCTGGTCCACTTCCTCATAGCGCTTCTGGTCCTCTTCGCTTTGATGGCCATCTTCCAAATTCGCTTCACCATCTGGCTGGCCCTACTACCGTTCATAATACTTATTCAAACTGCCTTTATCTCAGGGCTTGGGCTGGCCCTTTCAGTCCTGAATGTCTTTTATAGGGATGTGCAACACTTGCTGGAAGTGCTCCTTCTGGGCTGGTTCTTCCTCACCCCAATCTTCTACCCTTTGGATATACTCCCCCGGGATTATAAGCTTTTGGGGGTAACTATAGACCTTTGGCGGTGGATGCAAATTTTAAACCCAATGGCTTCAATTATCGCTGCCTATCGCGATGTGCTTTACTGGGGGCGAATGGTGGGCCCCGATTTCCTGGCCCGCACGGCCGTGACTTGCTTGCTTTTCTTCGTCGTAGGCCTGGCCGTTTTCCGCCGCTACCGGTTCAGGATAGCTGAGGAAGTCTGATTCAGAGGATTAACATTGCATCGCCGAAGCTGTAGAACCTGTAACGAAGCCTTACTGCTTCCTGGTAAGCTCGCATTATCAAATCTTTGCCGGCGAAAGCCGAAACCAGAACTATGAGGGTTGAACGAGGAAGGTGGAAGTTTGTAATCAAAGCATCTACTACTTTGAACCGATAACCGGGGTAGATGAAGAGGTCCGTATACCCGCGGAACGGCTGTACCCCGCTCTCTGAGGCTGCTGTCTCCAGGACTCTAACCGATGTAGTCCCTATGGCAATTATCCTGCGCCTTTCGCTTTTAGCCCGATTTATCTCCTCGGCCACGTCCTCGCTCAGCTCGCAATATTCGGAATGCATCTTATGCTCTTCAATGCTTTCTTCTTTTATGGGCTTGAAGGTGTCAAGGCCGATGTGCAGGGTTACGAAGAGGAACCGGGCGCCCTTTTCCTCAATGCGGCGCATCAGCTCCGGGGTGAAGTGGAGGCCGGCCGTAGGGGCGGCTACTGAGCCTTCCTCTCGGGCGAAAATAGTCTGGTAGCGTTCAGGGTCTGCCAATTGGGAGCGTATGTAAGGTGGTAGGGGGATAACGCCTATCTTGGGCAAGATGGGTTCAATCGGCCTTTCAAACTCTATGAGCCTGCTTCCCGCCTCTGTTACCCCCACTACAACCCCTGTAACTGCTTCCTCTCCTTCCCCGGCCTGAATTTTCACTCCCTCCTTCACCTTTTTACCCTTGACCAAGGCTTCCCAAAGTCTTTCCCCTTTACGGCTGAGGAGCAGAATCTCCACTTGGCCCCCGGTTGGGATTTTGCGGCCGAAAAGGCGCGCTGGCAAGACGCGGCTCTGGTTAGCTACGAGGATATCTCCCGGCCTTATGTAGTCCACAATTTCCCTAAATATTCTGTGCTCAATAGCACCTGTAGCCCTGTGGACTACCATGAGGCGTGAGGAATCCCTCGGCTCCACAGGGGTTTGGGCTATGAGTTCAGGCGGAAGGTAATAATCAAACTCAGTCGTCTTCATCATTTACTTAATTTTAAAGCCACACGGTTGGGAAAAGCAAATTGGGGGCAGGGGATTTTTCTCCTTTATGCCCACCCCCGCAGGCTTAGGGTTTGCCAGCGTTTCGGGTCCCACCCGTGGCGTGGTTGCTAATGTGGGCAACTCGTTCCCCCTTTTGAATTTGTGGGGGGACACCCCCCACAGCCCCCTGCCAGGGGGCTTCGCCCCCCTGGACCCCCCGTTTGCCCACCCTCGTTGGCTTTGGGTTCGCTAGCATTTTGGGCCCCACTCGTGGCGGGGTTGGCAGGGGTGAGCAACTCGTCCCCTATTTTTAGCTTTTGGGGGCACATCCCCCAAACCCCCTGCCATGGGGCTTCGCCCCCTGGACCCCCGTTTGCCCACCCTCGTTGGCTTTGGGTTCGCTGGCATTTTGGGCCCCACTCGTGGCAGGTTGCAGGGGTTGGCAACTCGCCCCTTTTTAAGTCTTCGTGGGGGGACACCCCCCAAAACCCTCGCCAGGGGGCTCCGCCCCCTGGCCCCCCGTTTTGCCCACCCTCGTGGGCTAAGTGTTTACCAGGGTTTTAGGGGGGGTAACGTCTCCCCGAGTCCCCTTCCGGAGCGGAAAGAGAAGAACCCTGCCAAATTTCCCTACCCTGCTCTAATCAAGGCCGGCGTGAAAGGTTGCACTTCACTTTTAGGGTGCGGAGGCGGTTCAAGGCAGCGGCCAGCTCTTGAGGCCTGAAGATTGCATAGTGGCCCATAAGGCGGGAATCCAGCACATCAAGCCCTCCCCTTTCTATGTCCTCCATAACCAGCTTCAGGATTTCAGCCACGGTTCGGCGCCCGTCCATGTATCGTTCGCGGGCATAGTATAAAGCTTGCCCTATGGCGTGAAGTTGCCCCGGGTGAACCAATTGCTCAACGGCCGATAGGTCAATTTCGTGCCGGCCAAAGACTATGGCCCTTGTCCCTTTGGCCGTTATCTTAACCTCGTATTTACCCTTGCTTGGGTCAAGGCTCCAGGCTAACGGTACGCGTGGTTTTATTTGGCCGAAGCTTTCCCCACCTTCATTTTTGCGCTCAGCCTTATATTTTTCAGCTATGGCCTTGGCTTCAGCTGTTACATCGTAAGGCCGATATTCTATCATCGCTATTACCGTATCGGCCACGTCAAAATAATCGCCACTTCCCCCCATTACCAGTATTGTGGAGACTCCATGCTCGCTGTAGAGCTGGCGGACTTTGTCAATGAAGGGGGTTATGGGCTCTTTGTCCTTGGAGATTAGCTCTTGCATCCTGTGGTCCCTTACCATGAAGTTGGTGGCGCAGGTGTCTTCGTCCAGGAGTAGAAGTTTGGCTCCAGCTTCTAAGGCTTCTATGATGTTGGCCGCTTGAGAGGTGGAACCGGAGGCATTTTCAGTGCAGAAGCGGGTTGTATCCTGGCCAAATGGGAGGTTGGAGATGAAAGGGGATATGTCCACTTTCTCAATCCTTCGGCCGTCTTCGGCCCTTATTTTCACGGCTGAAGGGATGATGACCACGAATTCCCTGCCATCGCCAGGGATGTGGTTGTAAATTCCGAGTTGGATGGCGTTAAGCAGTGTGGATTTTCCGTGGTATCCTCCGCCTACGATTAGGGTAACCCCCTCGGGGATGCCCATGCCTTTTATAAGCCCACGGTTAGGGAGGTGAAATTCCACTTTGAGGGATTCCGGGGAGCGGAAGGGGATGGCTTTTTCTTGAGGGAGGGGCCGGTCATCAATCCCTGAACGCCGGGGCAAGATGCTCCCATCGGCTACGAAGGCGACCAACCCTCTCTTTGGGAGTTGTCCTCTGAGCCAGTCGGCATCTTCGGCTGTGAGGATTTGGAGGTAAAGGCTACGGCGGTCAAGCTTGGAGAAGAAGAGGGTTTCTTCAACTACCTTGGGGACTTTGCGGCAGAGGAGCTCGGCCGCTTCTTTCCCCAGGATGCGGCGCCCTCTGGCCGGAAGACCGACCACGAACCTTGCTTCTATGTATTCTTCGGTTATGACCACTGAAGTGCGTTCCAGGATTTCCTGGCCTGGTCTGTCTATGGCTATAAGGCCACTGTGGCCTGTCCCCAGGTGTTCCTCTACCCTTTCGGCTGCAGCCGCAAATTGGCGGGTCAGGAAGTCGGCCAAAGCGATTCGCCGGCTCTTGGTTGAGTAGGTGTCAGGGGGGAAGCCCGCTTTTCGGTGCTCAACTTGCACCCTCACCCTGCTTGGCGGAGCGAATGGGTCGCCCTGGACATGGTCAATGAAGAGGGTAAAGGTAGGGGCGCGGTACAATCCCTCAACCCCTTTGTAGGCCTTGTATCCCTTTCCTTCAAGCCTTAGTAGCAGGGCTTCCAGGTCAGCGATTGTCCTTTCAGCCATCAAGCCTTACCAGAAGCAATGGGATAAGCATTTCCTGGGGGGAAAGGCCTCCGTGACGGCCCTTAAGCTTGGGCTCCTCGTATCCCCAAACCAGGTAGTCTTCCCCTCGGGCAATGGCGATTAGGTCCCCGATGCGGGAAGAGAAGCCTGGGGCCGGTTCCCCTTTCCCGAACAGCCCTTTTTCCATTGCTTCCTGCGAATCCATCACGGTGAATGAGCCTATCTTTTCTTCCAGGTAAGCTCGCACTTTCTCCCTGCTTCCATCCTTCACGTAGAGGTAAGAAGCTCTTGACTCGCCGGTCGGGGGCAAGGTCAGGAGTTCCCATAGCTCTGGATGCTTCATGGCTTGGATGGCCTTTTCCGGCCTGGCAGGGACTTGGCCATGGTCGGAGAAAATTATGAGGAGGGTGCCTTTGCGGTCACTTGGCTCTAAGCGCTCCAGGAATTCTCTTTCCATGGAGAAGGCGAAGCTCCTGAGCTCTGCTTCCCAGGTCTCATCTTCCGGGCCGTAGAGGTGGGCGAGGGCGTCTACAAGACCCCAGTAGACGCTTATAATCGCCTTTTCCCCTGAAATCTCCCGAAGGAGACGGCGCAACGATACCCACATTTCCGAGGTGGATAAGAAGCCTCTGGATTCAGCTACTTCTCTGTGGATAGCTCGGGAGAAGGGGCTTTTTGAGTATTCCCGGTGGATTAGGACCCAGACCTTTATCCCCCAAGGCTTTAGGAGCTGAGGGAAAGAGGGGACGGGGATGAGCTTTTCGGGCTCAAGCCCCCATTTCTCCAGGGAATCGCCCCTTTCGTTCCGCATGGGAGCAAGGGCCAAGGCGTTGGCTACCACTCCAAACTCTTTGAGGTAAAGGGTGTAGCCGGTTAGGCCATGCTCTATTGGTGGGCGTGCCGTCCACAAACTGGACAAGGCCGCTACGGTTGTGGAGGGGAAAACGGAGGTTATGGGATTAAACAGGCCTCTCTGGGCAAGCTTGGTCAGGACAAAGCCTCGGTCCTGAGCCATGAGTTTCTGTAAAGCCAAGTAGCCTACAGCATCCATTAGGATGGCTATTATGCGTTCGGTGCCATGGGATAGCTCCTTCCACAAGGAAGGCTCAAGTGGGGGTGCGCCGTCTATTTCCGCTCCCAAGATGGCAGCCATAGTAGCTGGCAGGTTCACCAGGGAACCGCCCTCGTATCGTGGCCAGATTAATTCCATCTCTTCCCTCCTTTCCGGGCTATTTTATCACAAGGCCATCAAACCGCCGAAAAATTGACTTGTGGGAAAGCAGGGGGTATAATTTCGCTCGGATACCCAAAGGAGGGGGCTTTGATATGGAAAACTTAGAAATCCCAGCCCTGATTCCCCTTACGGAAGAAGGGGAGCAGGATTGTGCTTGTGGGAGGGAAAGCGCTTCGGCCTCGCCGTTTCCTTCTAAAGAGAGCAATCAGTTTTCCCTTCTAATGCCTTTGAACCAATCCTCTGGGCTTTATCGGAAGGATTTAGGCCATGGGTGGGTCCTGTTTCATAACCCCTCAAAATTTTCTCCCCCCTCTATCTTAAATTCCTCAGCTTGCACTTTGGTGGATGCTTTCCAGAGCCCAATCTCTCCTGAAAGGGCCATCCAGATGACCGGCTTGCCTTTGGAGGCTTCGGCCTCCTTTTTGAAGGAAGCGGTGCAGGCTGGCCTCCTCGTTCCGGCCGACGGCTCCTCTGAGCTTGAGGAGCCTCCTAACCCTCATGCCCTCACCCTTTGGCTGGCCTTGACTTTCAATTGCAACCTCAGTTGCCGCTACTGCTATGTTCCCAGCGGGCCTTTGAGCATGACCGAAGGGGAAGGCAAGAGGGCCGTTGATTGGGCTATCGCAAAACTGAAGGAGCAAGGACTAAAAGCCCTCAAAATAACATATGCCGGCGGGGAACCACTCCTGTGCTTTGACCTCCTCAAGGCAATCCACGAATATGCCCAACGTAAGGCTTGGGAAGAAGATTTAGAGCTAAGGGAAGTGGTCCTGACCAACGGCACCTTGCTTGAGCATGAGACCTTGGCCTTCCTAAGAGGGGAGGGGATTGCGGTCATGCTTTCCATTGATGGCCTCGGCTCTGAGCAAGGGCTCCTTCGGCCCTTGGCCGGTGGTGGGGATTCTCTCCCTCTGGTCCTGCGGGCCATAGAATTAGCCCAAAGCGAAGGCTCCAAGCTTTTCCTCTCGGCCACGGTTACCTCTTTGAACCTTGAAGGCTTGCCTAAACTTGCGGATTTAGCCATGGATTTGGGTTGGCCCTTGAGCTTGAATTTTTACCGCCCCAATGGGGGAGGTGTTGCCCTTCTGCCGAATCCGGGCCGATTGGTTGAAGTTTTCCAGGAAATTGGAGAGCTTGTGAAGGAGCGCCTGGGCCAAGGGAAAGGCCCGGCTCCGAATTTGGACCTTATCCATCCGGCCTCTCCTTCGCCTTACCCTTGTCAAGGTGGCATCTCTTTCTTTGCCTTTGGGCCTGGAGGTGCCTTTGTCCCCTGCCCTATGCTTTTAGGTAAGAGTAGTGCTTCTTTCAAACCATCGCCGGTGGATGAGGACCCTCACTGCTGGGCTTGCTCTTGGCGTTACCTCTGTGGAGGTGGCTGCCCGCTGTTGACAAATCACCACTACTGCCAAGCCTATCGGGAGCTTATACCGCTCTGGCTGGAGCTGAAGGCCCAGGCCCAAAGGGTTATGATAACCCTTGCGAGGAGATTGCCTCGGGCACTTCATGCCCTCGCATGACAAATTGCACCCCTGCCACGAGTGGGACCCAAGACGCTGGCGAGTCCTCAGCCTACGAGGGTGAGCAATGGGGGGTGGAGGGGGCGCAGCCCCTCCCAGGGGGTGTGGGGGATGTGCTTTTCTGACCTAACCCCCTGGCCCCCTTCCCTGCGAGGGAAGGGGGAAGAATTCCGGTGAGGGCGGGGTTCTCCCCTCCCCGCTTCGGGGAGGGGCCGGGGGAGAGGTTAACCCGCCACAAGTGGGACCCAAAACGCTGGCAAGCCCAAAGCCCACGAGGGTGGGCAAATGGTAAACCTACAATTCTGGGCCGCACCCAAAGCAAGTTAAAATTTGCACAATTCCATCTTTGGTGTTAAAATTTCAAAAATGAGGGGGGCGGGAAGTGCGAGAATTTCTCCGCAAAGTAGCCCGCACCGCAGGCGAAATCCTTTACGGAATGAGCGTTTACGATATGGTAGTGGAGCTCCGCAAGCAGATCGGAGCAATGGAGAACTTCTTCATCTTCATGATTTTTGGAGACTTATTAGGAGTTCCCATCCTCCCCACCTACTATTCTCTCCGGCTCTTCCCTTACGTATTGCCCAAACTTGGGACCTGGAAAAGGAGCGTCCTTAGGGAAAGGGACGTTACCGAAATTTTTACCGAAGGTTAAGGAGGTGAGCTATGTCTGAGGGGAAAGGCTTTAGGAGGTTTTTGGACTCAGCCCTTGAGTTCCTCTACGGGATGGCTGGGCACGACATGACCAGGTTTGCCCTCAAGACCAGAGGGAGCATGGAGCACCTCTTCATCCTCATCACCATGGGCGACATGCTTGGTGTTCCGATTCTGCCTCCGTACTATTCCTTGCGCATCCTGCCCTACGTTGTCCCCCAAATTGCTACTTGGAAACGCAGGATGCTGAGGGAGCGCGACCTCACTGATGCCCTGGCTTAAAAATCTTCCTCGGAGGTGAAAAAATGAGCTTGGCCAAAGTATTTGAGGAGCACCCCGAACGCCGATACATTGAGTTTGGAGGGAAAGGGGGGCTGGGCAAAACTACCCTTTCCGCCGCTACTGCTTACTGGTTGGCTAAAAAGGGTTACAAAGTCTTAGTCTTCTCGGTTGACCCGCAGGCAAGCCTTTCGGATATATTCCAAAGGGATATTTTCGGCAAAGGGGCAGCTGAGATTATCCCCGGCCTCTTTGCCCAGGAAATTGACGCCGACAAGCGCATAAAGGAGTATCAGGACGAAATCCGGCGCAAAATCCTGGATATGTACGGCCTGGACAAGGTCCCAGACGAAGTAGAGCGGTACATCCAAGCAGCTGCCGCCGAACCCGCTATGGAAGAGAGCGCAATCTTTGACCAGGTCGTGGACATCGTGGTCAAGGGCGACTACGATTACTACATTTACGACCTGGTTCCCCTGGGCCACGCCCTCTATTACCTTAGCATGGCTACAGTCTACGACCAATGGATTGACAAGATAACGAAACTTAGGCAGGAGATGGAGGAGTATTCCAAAGTTGCCTCCATCATGCAGCGCAGGAAGGAGTTTGAAGAGGACAAAATCCTCCGCGAGCTTCAAGAAATCCGCTACCGGATAAACACTTCCTCCAGCATCTTGACCGACCGGGAGAAGACTGCCTTCTTCTTCGTGATTATCCCTGAGGAGATGGCTATCCTGGATACCGAGAAGGCAGCTAAGCTCTTCGCCAAATACAAAGTCCCAATCTCCGGCTACGTGGTCAACCGAGTCCTCCCACCGGAACTGGAGAGCCAGAACATCCCCGAATACCTTCGCTACCGTTTGGAGATGCAGAAGAAGCACTTGGCTACCATAAAGGAGAAGTTCGGCGACCAAGTGTTGGCCTACGTACCGGAATTTGAGCGGGACATAACCGGCTTGGACATGATTCACCGAGTAGCCGAAGTCCTTTTCGGCAAGATTGATTGAGGGGAGGGGGTAAGCCATGCTGAAGATAGAGAAAAACATGGTTCAGTTCATGAGGGAGCATCCTAACCTTAAGTATGTTTTCTTCGGAGGGAAAGGAGGCGTAGGGAAGACCGTTCTAGCTGGGGCTGCCGCTTTGTGGTTTGCTGAGCAGGGCAAGCGCACCCTTCTGGCTTCCACCAATCCTGTCCATAGCTTAACAAGCCTTTTGTGCCAAGACGTATTCGGGAAGCCAACCCCTGTGCAAGGTGTCCCCAACCTTATAGCCTACGAAATTGACACCAAGGACACGATTGAGCGCTCCAAGCGGGAAATCCGGGAGAAGATTGAGTGGTTCCTCAAGTATGCTGACATAAAGACCAGGGCCGACGAGTTCGTGGAATCGGCCACTATGAACCCGGCCTTTGAAGAATCGGCCATGTTTGAGAACATGGTTGACCTTATGTTCAAGGATGAATACGAAGTCTACGTATTTGACACAGCCCCCACGGCTAACGCTCGTCGGCTCTTGGGGATGTCAAGCGTGTATTCACTCTGGGTAGACAAGATGGTGGAGAGCCGGAAGGAAGCCCAATCCCTGCGCAAGCTCCTATCCTTCACCAAGAAAGAAGAAAAAGACCCGCTCATGGAATACCTCTTGAACTTCAGGGAGAGGATAAACAAGGCCAAGGCTCTCCTTACCGACCCGGAGAAGACGGCATTCTTCTTCGTCACCCTTCCTGAGGCTCTCCCCATAGCCGTTATCCGCCGGTTCATCAACTGGTTCCAAGACTTCGGGATTCCGATCGGTGGCGTGATAGTCAACATGATGATTGACAAAAAGGCGATAGGGGAGAATCCTCCGGAATTTGTTCTGAACCGGATAGCGGCACAAGAAAACTACTTGAAGCTCATTGAGGAGCTATTCAACGGTCTGGTGAGGGCCATAATACCGCTCTACGAGACCGAAGTTTGCGGTGTAGAGAAGCTAAGGAGGACAGCCCAGGCCCTCTTTGGGGAATAAGGCGGGGCAAATTCCACCCCGACCGAAATTGCGAGGGGCGCTTCCAGCGCCCCTTTTCCGTTAACATTAACCTCTCCGACCTAACCCCTTGACCCCCTTCCCTGCGAGGGAAGGGGGAAACTTTGGCGGGGCTCTCCTTTCTCCGCCTCGGAGCGGGACAAAACCTTGGCGAGCTCTAAGCCAACGGGGGTGGGCAAACAGGGGTCCAGGGGGCGAAGCCCCCTGGCAGGGGGTTATGGGGGGTGTCCCCCCACAAAACCAAAAAAGGGGGCGAGTAGCCCACCTTAGCAACCCCGCCACGAGTGGGGCTCAAAACTTTGGCAAACCCTAAGCCCACGAGGGTGGGCAAAACGGGGGTCCAGGGGGCTTCGCCCCCTGGCGGGGGGTTGTGGGGGGTGTCCCCCACAAAACCAAAAGAGGGGGCGAGTAGCCCGAATTAGCAACCATGCCACGAGTGGGGCCCAAAACCCTGGCGAACCCTAAGCCAACGAAGGTGGGGAAGGGGGGTGGAGGGGGCTTGGGGGATGTGCCCCAAAATAAAAAAAGAGGGGGCGAGTTGCCCACATTACCAACCCCGCCACGAGTGGGACCCAAAACGCCGGCAAACCCTAAGCCCACGAGGGTGGGCAAAACGGGGGTCCAGGGGGCGGAGCCCCCTTGGCAGCGGAAGAACTAAGGATTTATAGCAATGCTTGAGCAGGAAAAAAACCTGGTGGAAAAAGCCCGCCAGGGCGATTTAGAAGCTTTCAATTCCCTGATAACATCCTACCAGAACACCGCCTATAACACCGCCTTCCGCATCCTGGGAAACCACTACGATGCCTCGGATGCAGTCCAAGAAGCCTTTATCAAAGCCTTCAAAGCAATACGCAAATTCAAAGGAGGCTCATTTAAAGTCTGGCTCCTCCGAATTGTAACTAATGCGTGCAAAGACGCCCTGAGAGCTTCTAAGAGAAGGCCAACGGTTCCACTCTACCCCTCCGCCTCCGCCCAAGAAGGGCTTGAACTGGGAAGAACGCCCCGTTTAGCGGATGAAGAGAACCCCGAAAACTATGCCGAAAGGCAAGAGCTGGCTCGCCTCGTGCAAGAGGCAATAGACGCCTTGCCATTTGACCAAAAGGCTGTGATTGTCCTTGCGGACTTGGAAGGCCTTGATTATTTTGAAATATCCGAAGCCCTCGGTATACCGGTGGGCACGGTGAAGTCTCGTTTGAGCCGAGCCCGAGCTAAAGTGCGGGATTACTTATTAACCCATGAGGAACTTTTGCCCTCACGTTATCGTCTTAAACCATAGGGGTGGGCAAATGTTCGGGAAAGAACACGAAAAAGTAAAAGCTCTCCTACCACTTTACGGGGACAAGGGTCTTTCTCCCGAGGAGAGGAAACTTATAGAAAAGCACCTCCAAGTTTGCCAGGAGTGCCAGGCGGAGTGGGAAACCCTCCGCTGGGCTATTTCCCTAACCAAAGAAATCCCGCGAGTCCCGGCCCCTCGCTCTTTCAAGGTCAGGACTTCGGACTTGGAGAAAGCCCAGGTACCTGTGGGCTTGTATGTGGCGAGGGCTTTCACCGCCTTGGCTGCTGCCCTCTTCGTCATCCTAATCGGACTTGACCTCTTTGCCTTCAAGGCTGCTCCTATGCGTGCCCTTGCTACCCCTTTGCCCCCTACGCCTGCAATCGTAAAGACATACCCCGAGCTTGAACAAAGGCCACTGGCTTTACCGGTATCGCCTCCTGCTGAGGGAGAAGCGAGCAAAAAGTCTGGCGTCCCTGAAAGTCCACCCACTCCGACCCCCACCCCAGCCCCGAGAGTAGAGCAAAAGCTTAATTTGCGCTGGCTTCCTTGGGAGATAGTAGCCGGGTTCGGCGCAGTAGCCGGGGGCATCGCCTCTTGGATATTAAGGAGAAGGAGGTGAGACTTTGCCTGAGCTGCCCGAGGTGGAGACCATCGCCAGGGAACTTAAGCCTTTCTTGGAAGGGAAGCGCATCGTTAAAATAGAAATCTTCAAGCCCGAACTCACCGTAGGCATTTCGCCCGAAATGTTGGAAGGAAAGACCATAAATCGGGTTAGGAGGCGGGGGAAATACTTAATCTTAGACCTTTCCGACGGCTCCGGCCTCCTCTTCCACCTTAGGCTCACCGGAAGGCTTTACCTCAACCCTGGCCCTGAAATTAATCCAGGCTTGCTCATCCACACTGAAGGCAATCTAACCCTTTCTTTCCATGACCCTCGGAAGCTTGGGCGGGCTTACTGGCATCCCGCCCCGGACGAGTTCCTCAGTTTCCTCGGCCCTGAGCCTCTGGCCGAAGGCTTCACTCCCCAAGAGCTCTACCGAATCCTTTCCGAACGGAAGGCTTCGGTTAAAGCGGTGCTTTTGGACCAGCGGAACTTGGCCGGGATTGGTAATATCTATGCCGATGAGGCCTTATTCCTGGCGGGGATAAACCCTCGCCGCCCGGCTTCTTCGCTTTCGTGGGAGGAGGCTGAGAAGCTCTACCAAGCCATCCGAGAAGTGCTGGCGGAAGGGATTGAAAGGCGTGGCACAACTTTAAGCGCTTATAGAGATGCTTTCGGCCGGAGGGGGGAGAACCAGCTCAGCCTCAGAGTTTTCAGGCGGACTGGGAAGCCTTGCCCGCGCTGTGGTACGCCCATAGAGCGCATAAAGGTAGCAGGCCGAAGTTCTCATTACTGCCCCAAATGTCAACCTATCTGAGGAGAGCCTATGGAGATGATACGCACTTTTGTAGCCATTGAACTGGACCAAGAGGCTTTGGACTGGCTTAAGGGGGTCCAAGAGCGCTTGAAGGCGGACCTCCCGCAGGGGCTGGTCCGATGGGTGGATCCTAAGGGGATACATTTGACCCTGAAATTTCTGGGGGAAGTACCTCAGGGCAAGATAAAGGCCATTGAGGAAGTGCTCAAAGGGGTTGGCCAAAGGCATCGTCCGTTTTCCTTCAGTTATGGTGGGTTAGGCTGCTTTCCATCTTTCTCTCATCCCAATGTGATATGGGTGGGAGTAGAGGAGAAGACGGGGGCGCTTCGGGCTCTGCAGGAGGATGTAGAGAGAAGCCTCGCCAAGTTAGGTTTCAGGCCTGAGGATAAGCCTTTTTCCCCTCACCTTACTCTGGGGAGGGTAGGGAGAGGCCTTTCCGGGGCCGAGAGGAAGCGCCTTGGGGAATACATAAAGGCGGGCGGAGTAGGGTATGGGGGGGAGTTCGTGGTGGAAGCCATAAGCCTTATGAAGAGTGACCTTTTCCCGACGGGGGCGGTTTATACCCGACTTGCCCTTTTCCCATTAAGTGGCTTGGCTAAATAGTGGAGCACTCTGTCAAGGGGCAAGCCCCCTGGCAAGGGGCGTGGGGGGTGTCCCCCCACAATTCCAAAAAGGGGGCGAGTTGCCCACATTAGCAACCCCGCCACGAGTGGGGCCCAAAACGCTGGCGAACCCAAAGCCAGCGGGAGTGGGCCAAAGGGAGTGGAGGGGGCGCAGCTCCCTCCCAGGGAGCTTGGGGGATGTGCCTTTCCGACCTAACCCCCTGGCCCCCTTCCCTGCGAGGGAAGGGGGAAAATTTGGCGGGGCTCTACCCTCTCCACCTCGGAGAGGGGCAAAACGCTGGCAAACCCTAAGCCCACGAGGGCGGGCCAAAGGGGGTCCAGGGGGCTTCGCCCCCTGGCAGGGGGTTGTGGGGGGTGTCCCCCCCACAAAACCTTAAAATGGGACGGTTGTCAACCCCTGCAAACCCCGCCACGAGTGGGACCCAAAACGCTGGCGACCCCCGAGCCAATGAGGGTGGTCTCCCCTGCTTCACATACTCCGTTGGGCATTTGGCTCTGACTTTTAGCTGAGGTATAATTAGCCTGAATACACCAAGGAGGTAAAATTGCTGGGCAAATTCTTCAGAGGCTTCCTTAACCTCATAATCCTTGCCAGCCTCTTACCTATGGTCAACACCTGTGGTGCTACCCCCCTCCTTTCCGAAGCTAAAATCTGGCCGGACCGCATAACCCCTAACGCCGATGGAGATACCGATGTTGCCGTAATAAGCTACCGGCTGAACCGAAACGCCTACGTTTCCATTTACTTCCTGGATGAGAAAAACCAACCCCACTATTTCCGGAAAGACCAGAGGCGCTCCATAGGAGAACACACTGTATACTTTGGAGGCGTAGTCCAAGATAGGGTCTTGCCCGATGGCCGCTACACATGGGTAATTGAGGCCACCGATGATTACGGCAAGACGGAGAAAGCCCAGGGAACTTTGACAATCGCCGATGCCGACACGAATCCCCCTCAGCTTCTGAACTTCACTGTATACCCAGAAGAATTCACCCCCAACCAGGACGGCTTAGATGACCGGGTCACCATATCCTACTACCTCACCAAGAAAGCCGAAACCCACGTTTACCTTGTAGGGCCAGACGGGAAACGATACCCATTGGTGGAGAAGGAAAGGGATGTGAAGCCAGGGGAACGGGGAATCCACATTTACGATTATGAAGGAGGAGTAGACCAGCGAGCCGAACCTCCACCCGATGGCACCTACTTCGTAGTGGCGGAAGCTCGCGACCTTGCCGGCAACCGCACAGTCGTAACCAAAACTTTGGTCATCAAAGAGGGCGGTGTCCCCAGAGCCGATATCTTGGAAGGGGATGTGGAGTTTTACCCCAAAATCGTGCCCTTAGGTTCAACCTTGTGCTTCACCCTCACGGTGGAAAATTATGGGGCAGTCCCCATCCGCACCAGTGGTCCTCCCCCTGGCACGACTTACAAAAGCACCGAGAATTTCAACACATTGGGATGGTATGAGGAGCCAGGAGTGTGGAGGGTGGGGATAGACTTTGAGACCAACTCCAGCGGGCGCCCTTACCCCTTCCGTTGGGCAATCTGCGGCGATAACTGCGAGGTGCGGGAGAAAGACGGCCGTCAATACCGCTTCCTAATGCCTGGCCAGAGGTCCCTCGTTACCGGATGCATCCAGATAGCTCACAAACCTCCCCGCAACCCAATCCACTTCTGGGCCGGCCTCATCCATGAAGACGTCCGCATAGACCCATTCAATGACCACGTGGACCCGCAGGAGATTTCAATCGGCTACTGAGGTCCTACGGGATTGGCAAAGCCAGGGTCTTTTTCAGCCGGTCCATTTGCTCCCAAACCCAGGAGGGAATTAGGAATTGGCTTTCCTCTTTTATGCTTGAAAGCAACGATTCCATAACGTTCAGGCAAGCTACAGCCGCAAGGGTTTGCCCATCTAAACCTTTAGGGGTACGCTTTTCAATTTCCACAATCTCCGCAATTAACGAATTCAAGAACAAGGCTTCAACATCAGCCCTAACCTCGCTTTTAATCCTTATAGTGGAAGCCTCTGCTTCGGCTTCGTAACCCTTAAGCTGGGCCAGCCTGAGTGCTCTCCAGAGCCCAAAGCTCTTATCCTTTACCTTTTCCCTAATCTCTTCCGAAGCCTCCAAGGAGTTAATCTGGAGGCGATTTACCTGGTAACCCCACCTCCTCAGAGGATTCCTTAAAGCGCAGAGAAGTCTCTGTTCCAAAAGCCGCACGGAATCCTGGGGGGCTAATCTAACCCTTTCACTTGGTGATTCTTCGGGGTAGAAGCCAATGAGCTCCTCAAAGTTGTAACTTTCTACAATCCTCCGGAACCAGTAAGAGACTTCTTCCGTAATCATTTCCCCCGGTGGCACTACATCTCCGTTCCTGACAGGGGCATTATAAACGGCGTTGAGGACCCCCTCCCAAGAGAAAGTGTAGAAAGCCCTGAACCTTTGGCTATCTTGAGCGCCTTGCTCTGGCCTGATACGAGTTAACTGGCGGATTTGGAACTCAATTTCTACTTCCCCTCGTACGGGGATTCCATCCCGCGTGAAGCCCGCAACTTGCACTCTTCGGGTCTGAGGGCGCAAATCAACAACTCCTCTCACCCTCTCGTAAGGCTCAAGTCGGTAATAGCCAGGCCCCAAGACCCGCGTTAACCTTCCGTATTGCTCAAAGACGGCAGCACTATCTTCAAAGATAACGGCATACCCCGGCCCTCCTACTCTCGCCATCGAGCTTTCGGGATTGGTTATTCTTCCTTCCCTTAGGAGGAGATTATTAGCCCATCGGATTAAAAAGCTCAGCAAGTGCCGTACCGTCTCTCTGTTTCCTCTTATCCTGTAAAAATCCCTTAAGAAAAGGACAACCGTTGCTAAAGAGCCTAAGGCAAAAAACAAAAAGGCTAAAAACCAGAGAACGCACCTCATTTTAGCTTCCTCCTGGTGAAAGTGCTTTGTATACCCCTATCCTCTCCAAAGTTGCGGCCGCTTCGGGAGACAGAAGCCCCTTCTCAGCCAGAGAATGAGCTAACTCCTCTACTATCTTAGCCATGCGCATAGACAAAGCGATTTCCAAGTCCTTCCGCTCTGTTCCCTTGAAGACTTCGGAAATGTTCTCCATCAGCCTTGTGAAGAAAGACAATTTGGCTTTGCTTACCTCCCTCCAATAAGCAGCTTCTGCCTCTGCTTCCGCTGGCTTCTCTTTAACCTCAACACGTGCTTCCCAGTTCCTGAGGGAATACTCCACCGCTTTCGGTTCCACCCTCGTCAGCGCTACCCGCAGGAGCTCAATAAGCCCAGGGGGCCTAATAGTCTCTCCCAGCAGCCTTATCAAGTCTTCCTCAAGGATTTGAGAAGCACTGCCTACGTGAGCGTTATCGTAGATATCCCCTAAAGGATGGCTTAAAACCGCCTTGCTTAATTGGGCATTAGCGACAGAGAAGAACCTTTCATCCCAGGATAGAGTTTCCAGCTCACTTGGGCTTTGGAAGTAGAAAGCTCTCAATATTTCAACAGGGTCATAAGTGTAAACGTACTCCGGTTCCCTTTGCGGAAAAGCCTGGGAAAGGGAAATGTCCATAAGTAGCTGCAAATCCACTTCCATGTTATCGTTAGAATGGGCCTTAAATGTGCTGACCCTCCGCTGAGGCCTCAGGTCAATCGCTCCTTCCACATCCTCATAGAGGTCAAGGAAGCAGATAGTGGTGCCTTGCTCCGTGGTCCCCCCTACAATTTCCCCCTGCCGGTTTCTTATATCGGGCCTGAAGACCATTCGGTTCCCCACCAAGCGCGATAGTGTCACGAAAAGCTGAAGTACAGCAACGCTGTCACTTCTTATTAGCACAGGGCTGTAAGAAAAGAAAAGGCGTTCTAACCAGCTAAGAGAAAATGGCACAATAGTGGTAAATAAAGTAAGTGGCCGGATGCGCCTTTGAAACCGTGCACCAGCTATTCTCTCTTCACGTCGGCCCCCTTCAACCACGTAAGCCGGAGGGTGGAGGGAGAAAATTCTCCTCACCATGTACCACCACAAAAGCTTGCGGGAACGGTTAAACTCTGGATGGTTGCGCGGGAGGGGGGTTATGAAATGCGCCAGCCACAACAATATCAAAAGGCACAATACCATTAGGAATAGGGAAAAGCCGATGCATTGCAATAGTGGTAAAGTGAGGTAAAGGGACAAAAGGCCTGCAATGAAGAGGAACCTGGGAACCCACATCCCTCGGCGACGGATGGCTAAAATGAGGGAGATAACAAAAGCTGAAAGAAACACCGCCCTTGGCAACCAAGCAATGATTTTTAGCATTTGCCCCCCTTTCTTTTAGAGGGCCCATTAGAGCCTGTTAAAGCCTTTCAACCTTTGACCAACCGAGATTCTAACCCAACCCCGCTTAAACCTCACGGGGCCTGCAGTTCAACTCTTTAAAATTTTACCACCAAATTTTTGTAACAGCAATATCGCAGCCTTTTGCGCCGATTGAAATCAGCCCTTTTGGACAAAGGTTGGCCTGTGCCGAGGGGTGCGCCCTTCCGACCTAACCCCCTGACCCCTTCCCTGCGAAGGTGGGGGGAGAATTTGGTGGGGTTATCGGGTCAGCTTACGAGTGGGACCCAAGACGTTGGCAAACCCTTAGCCTACGAGGGTGGGAAAACGGGGGGTCCAGGGAGCTTGTCCCATGGCGGGGGGTTGTGGGGGATGTGCCCTTTACGCGCACTAAAGTCAGCCTCTTTGAAAAAGGTCGGCCTTCGCCGACCATAACTAAAGCGGGGATGAAGGGGGTGCAGCCCCCTCCCAGGGGGCTTGGGGGATGTGCCCCCAAAAGCTAAAAATAGGGGACGAGTTGCCTACCCCTGCCAACCCCACCACGTGTGGGACCCAATACGCTGGCAAACCTTCAGCCCACGAGGGTGGGAAAACGGGGGTCCAGGGGCCTTGCCCCCTGGCAGGGGAGTTGTGGGGGGTGCCCCCACGAAACCAAAAGAGAGGGCGAGTTGCCCACCTTAGCAACCTCGCCACGAGTGGGACCCAAGACGTTGGCGAACCCTAAGCCAACGGGGGTGGGCAAACGGGGGTCCAGGGGGCGAAGCCCCCATGGCGGGGGGCTGTGGTGGGTGCGCCCTTCCGACCTAACCCCCTGACCCCCTTCCCTGCAAAGGAGAGGGAAAATTTGGCGGGGTTATCGGGTCAGCCTACGAGTGGGACCTAAGACGCTGGCGAACCCAAAGCCCACGAGGATGGGAAAACGGAGGTCCAGGGGGCTTGCCCCATGGCAGAGGGCCTGGGGGGATGCGCTCCCACAAAATTTTAGGAAAGGTGTTTCCTGCGTCCCCACATCCTTAACCAAGCCGCCTACGGCCTGGCATTTCCTCGAAAAAGCCATTTCTGGTAAAATAGTGGCGCAAAAACCGTCCTGGAGGGGTAAATATGAAGTTGGCGTCGCGAATGCTCAGGCTCGGAACCGAAACCGCTTTTGAAGTCCTCGCTAAAGCTAAAGCCCTTGAAGCCCAAGGCCGTAAAATCATCCACCTGGAAATAGGGGAGCCAGACTTTGATACGCCCCACCACATCATAGAAGCAGCCTACGAAGCCATGAAGCAAGGCTATACCCACTACACCCCCTCGGCCGGAATTTGGGAAGTGCGGGAAACTATCGCCGAATACGTTTCCGAAACGCGGGGAATTGACGTAGGGCCAGAAAATGTTGTAATAGTTCCGGGCGGAAAGCCCATCATCTTCTTCTCCATAATGGCCCTTTGTGAGGAAGGGGATGAGGCAATTTACCCTAACCCCGGCTACCCAATTTACGAGTCCATGATTAGGTTCACAGGGGCAAAGCCTGTGCCAATGCGCTTGCGAATGGAAAACAATTTCTCCTTTGACCCCGATGAGTTCCGAAGCCTCATCACCCCTCGCACTAAGCTGATTGTGATAAACTCCCCAGCTAACCCAACCGGCGGGATTTTGTCCAAGAAAGATTTGGAGATAATAGCCGAAGTGGCAATTGAACGGGATATAATGGTCCTGTCGGACGAAATCTACAGCCGAATCGTTTACGAAGGGGAGTTCTACAGCATAGCCAGCATCCCTGGGATGAAGGACCGGACTATAATCCTTGACGGCTTCTCTAAGACTTACGCCATGACCGGCTGGAGGCTTGGTTACGGGGTTATGCCCACCTGGCTTGCTGAGCACGTCACTCGGCTTATGACTAACTCCAACTCCTGCGCGGCAGCTTTCACCCAAATTGCCGGGATGAAGGCGCTCAAAGGCCCACAGGACTCAGTGGATAGGATGGTCCAAGCCTTCAGGGAGCGCAGGGATGTGATAGTGGAAAGGCTCAACAAGATACCGGGGTTCAAGTGCCTCAAGCCCGCCGGAGCTTTCTACGCCTTCCCCAACATTGAAGGAACCGGTATGAAGAGCAAGGAGCTGGCCGATTTCCTCCTCTACGAAGCCGGGGTCGCTGTCCTTTCCGGAACTTCGTTCGGAGAATACGGGGAAGGGTTCCTCAGGATTTCCTACGCTAACTCCTTGGAGAACATAAACGAGGCCTTAGACCGGATTGAGGAAGCCCTCAATAAGAGGGGGATAGGCTAAATTGGAGAAGGGTGCGGAGAAGGGTTGGGGGATTTAGGAGCATGTTCACGTAGCTGGCATTAGCCATGGGGCAATAGCATTCGCCAGCTTTTATGCTCCGACGTATTTCCTCAACCCTCTCCCCAAACCATATGGGCCTTAAATCGTAACCGTATTCCCGCAAATTTCCTACGGGCTGGGCACGCGTGCAGCAGGTCCAGACATCGCCATCGGGGGCGATGTGGCCGGAAGCCCAGCCTGCATAGCAAGGTATTACTTGCCTCCTCTCCCTCAGGATTCTCTCGGTAAGGAAGTAATACTCGTGCCGGAAAGCTTGGGTAAGCCTGGGCAAGCCGCTGAACTTAGCCCCCTTTATCGCTTCCATGACCTCCTTTATCGCCTGCCGGTATTCCTGGGCTGAAGGAGTTATGGGCAGGCCGATTGTGTGCAGTTCCTCCCTCTCCTCCGCTACTTCGGTTATGTAGGAATCGGGCTTAAGGCCTATTAGAGCACGGGCTATTTCCCCAATCCTTCCTACGTTGAAGCGGGAAATGACGGTATGGATGCTCAGGATGAGGGCAGGGTGGCGGATAGCCCGCAGCGCCCAATAGGTCTCCATAGCCTTCTCCCAATTCCCAGGGACATTGCGGATGCGGTCGTGCTCTTCCCCTACTCCGTCCAGAGAAAGGTTTATCCCAAGCTTCGTTCCGGCAGGCATGTTATCCAGCATTTCCCTGACCTCGCTTGGGATGCGTCGGCTGAGGAGGCCGTTTGTGGGGATGGTGATGAGAGCAGGCCTGAGGATTCTTGCGGCCTCGGTCACTATCTGGGCGATGTCATCCCTCAGGAATGGCTCGCCACCGCTGAACGTAAGGTAATAGAGGCGGGTGTGTGGGGCAAGGTTGAGGAAAAATTCCCTCCACTCCTCAAAGCTGAACTCCTTCGCCGAGCGCTCCCAGACTCGGCAAGTTGAGCAACGCGAGTTGCACCGGTAAGTGAGGCTTATCACCAAACTGAAGGGCAGAAGCTTTGGCCTGCCTATCGCTCGGAACAAGGGATAGAAGGCTAAGCGCAGCATCATATTACCCTCAGGATAAGGCCTTTGAGGTACTCACCCTCTGGGAAATTGAGGGAGAACGGGTGGTCCCTCGCCTGGCCCATTTTCCCTATGACTTGAACCTCTTTCCCGGCGTCCAGAGCAGCCCAGAAGACAGCTTTATGGAAGAGTTCGGGGGGCACAAGGCCGGAGCAGGAGAAGGTGAATAGTATCCCGCCAGGCCTCAGTAGCCCCATGGCCATAAGGTTTATGTCCTTATAACCCCGAACCGCATCGTCTACCTGTTCCTTTGAGTGCGCAAACTTGGGAGGGTCCAGCACTATCAGGTCAAAAAGCCTCCCTTCCTTCCGCCATTTCCTCAAGACCTCAAACACATCCCCCTCAACAAAGTCCTCATCCCGAACGAGGAAACCGTTAAGTTCTACGTTGGCCTTAGCCATTTCCAGCGCATCTTTTGAAGAATCCACGTGCACTACCCGTTTTGCTCCCCCCGAAAGGGCGTAGACCCCGAAAGCTCCAGTGTAGCAGAAGGCATCAAGGACCTCTTTGCCCGAAGCGAACTCCTTCACCCTGAGCCGATTTTCCCTCTGGTCCAGGTAAAAGCCGGTCTTATGCCCACTTTTGACATCAACCCAGAACTTTAGCCCGTTCTCCCTTACCTCCAGCCTTTCTGGAGGTTCTTCCCCGCGCAAAAGGCCGGCCCTTGGCTCAAGTCCTTCCTTCAGCCGGACATCCACATCGCTCCGTTCGTATATCCCTTTGGGCTTCACAAGCTCCCACAAAAGCTCGGTGATTGTCTCCTTCCACCGTTCAATCCCCAAAGTGAGGAATTGGAGGACTAAATACTGGCCGTATCGGTCTACCACCAGGCCCGGCAATCCGTCGGATTCGGCGTTAACCAGGCGGACGGCCTCAGTGTGGCCGGGTAGGAAGAGGCCCTCCCTGGCCCTAATGGCTATTTCCAGCCGCTTTTGCCAGAAAGCAGAATCTATTTCCTCCTCTTCCCAGGTTAGGATGCGGACGGCAATTTGGGAGCGGGAGTTAAAGTAGCCTCGGGCCAGGAAGGTGCCCTTCGCATCCACAACATCCACCACATCCCCATCCTGACAAGGCCCCTCAACTCGCTTTATCGCTCCGGAGAATATCCAAGGGTGCCGGCGGAGGAGAGATTTCTCCTTGCCTTTCTTGAGCACAACTTTAGCCAAGGCCTATTTCCTCCAAGAACCGCAAGAATTTATCGGCCAAGTTATCCCACAAGAAGGAACTGAGGAGCCTTTCCCGGCCCTTTGCTCCCAGCTCCCGTGCTTTGGCCTCGTCTCTCAAAAGCATTACCACCTTCTCTGCAAGCTCTTCGTAATCGCCACTATCCACCAGAAGCTCAGGGAGAACGTAAGAGGAGGCTTCGCCAACGGCCTCGGCCACTACTGGTAGGCCTACGCCGACAAGCTCGGCCAGCTTTGCCGGGCACTTTGCCCGATTTATGAGGTTATCGCGACAGGGCCAGATGGCAACCCGCGCCTCGGCCAGCAAAGCCAAGGCCTCATCCCTCTCCATCCACCCCATCACCCGAACTTTCCCCCCGATTCCGGCCTGGGCGGCTTTGGTCAGGAATTCTTCCTCCTCGCCTTTGAAGCCTTTCCCTACGATGATTAGCTCTGCCTCCGGCTCCTTCTCCAGGATTTTAGCCCAGATTTTGAGGAGGTCATCAGGGGCGAATTCCACGAACCTGGTGTATAGGGCTACGGCTTTCCGTTGGCCTGGTCCCAAGAGGGGCAAAGGTTCAACTCCGTTGGGAAGGTAGAGGACTTTGGCCTCTGGGAACCCCATGCTCCAGATTATGGACTGAAGTGTCCTGCTGGCCGCCGTTACGGCATCGGCATGGGTTAAAGTCCATCTCTCCTGAACTGGCATAATGGCACGCCAGAGCAGTGGATATGGGTTCCTCTCAGCCCACCCCCCCTTACCCTCCCAGTCATCGGCATCTACTATCACCGGGACTTTGAAGGGCCTGAGAAGGGCAGCTGCCAGGCCGGTATAACCTACAGGCTTGAAGAGCCAGATGATGTCGGGCCGAAAGGCAAGGCAGTTTCGGGCAAGGCTTAGGGAGATTAGGAGGTGGCGGATTAGGGGGATGGAGCCAGGGAGGCGCAAATTGTGCACCTCCACTCCCCCAATCACCTCCGTTCGGCCTGAATCCTGAGGTGAATCCCAAGGGGGGATTAGGACCTTGGCTTCAATTCCCATCTTCTTCAGAGCCGAAGCTAAGGGTATTGTCCTCGCCCTTGCCGTGCCCTTCACCCTCAGGCCAAAAGGGCCGGCCATCGCCAAACGCAACTCAATCTTCACCTTACCCTTCTCTCTATCGCTTTCCTTATCCTTTCGGCGGCGGCTTTTATCTGGTTTGGGTCGCCGGGCCTCGGTATCCAAGGAGGCCTTATCCCGTCCCCAAAAGTGCGGGGGATTAAGTGGAGGTGGAAGTGGAACACGCTCTGGAAAGCTGCTGGCTCGTTGGCATTGAGGACGTTGAGGCCTTCAGCCCCCATGGCTTCTTTAATCGCTGGGGCAAGCCTCACGGCCACTTTCATCAGGTAAGCTGCTACTTCTTCGTCTAAGTCAAAGATGTTGCGGAAATGGGCCTTGGGGACAAGGAGGGTATGGCCTGGGTTTGCTGGGTTTATGTCCATGAAAGCCATGACCTTATCATCCTCGTAGACAATTTCAGCGGGGGCTTCCTTTCGGACAATGCGGCAAAATATGCAGTCGGTCATCACTCTCCCTCCAGGATTATGTTTGCTTCAGGCAGGAGGAAGCTATCGCCTCCCCCTACTAACAATAGCCGCGGGCCGTAAGGGGGGAGGTAAAGACCCACTTGCAAGCGGTATAGACCCGGAGGCAAGCTCTCCGGTATCGGGATAAAGTGGGGGTCAGCTATGTATTCTCCGGGGACCCAAGATGTGGTAGGGGTCTGGCCGTTAACGGGGGGAGAATCCCCGTAAGCAACGTCCTGCCCTTTCTCGTCTACAAGGTGGACGAAAACGGAATAGAACTTATCAGTGGTGCCGATAGGATGCCAGTAAAGGGTGAGGTGGATTGTCCAGCCCCTCCTTACCCTCAGAGTTCCCCCAGGCTCAGGGCCGATCCTCTCACCGCTTGGGGCCAAGGCTTCAAGGTCATAGCCTATGAGTTCCGCTAAGGAGCCAAAGGTGGCTTCGGCCTTGAACGCCGGAGAAGGCCTCGCGAAAGCGTGCGGCCTGGGGTTGACCTTTACCCTGGCTATCAGGACCTGGTCATCGCCTCTTGAGGTCCTGAGGCGAGAGCCATCGGCAGGGTTGTAAATCCCGACCACAAGGTTACACGTCCCGGGCTTGAGGGTAGCGGGAATAACCAGGGAATGGACATCTTTAACCACAAGGCCCTTTCTCCAGAGCGAGGTCGGGTAAAGGGGAGGGGATTCGGTCCCGGCCAAAACTTTCCTGTGGTTATCCTGGAGCTGGACAAAAACCACGTAGTTTGATGCTAAATCTTCTCTGGCTTGCCAGAAAAGGGAAATGGCGAGGGCCTCTCCGGTGGAGAGGCTACGGGAACTTAGAGAATAACCCAGAAGGCGAACTTCTCCCCCAAGCTCTTCCTCCAAGCGGTTGGGAACCTCCAATTTCTCCGGAGCGACCGCCGAGGAAGGAGGGCTAAGGGTTAAAGTTCCCAGGGAAAACTCCGGTTCCGGCTCTGGGGGATGTCCGTCAAAAACATCCAGCGCCGTTCCGGAGGAACGCTCGTAAACCTTGAGGCGCAGCTCGTACCGGCCAGGAGGAGTTCCGGCGGGGATGAGGAAGGCATAGCGGTTCCAGAAAGCCAACGGGAAATCCTGCTGCGCCCACGCCCGGCCGAGTGAGTCGGTTAAGCGCAACTGGAGGTTGAGGGGCGCATCGGGGATTTTACCCCACTGCAAGGCAATCCTGACCGTTCCGGGGGCAGGGCTGGCTTCTTCGTCCACCAGGGCAAATCCGGCAAGCTCCACCTCTTGGCCGAATCGGACCCTTACAGGCTGGAAGGAGAAAGCTTTGGGCGGGGCAAAAAGCAAGAGCCTGGTAGTCCCAAACCACTTGCTCATCCCCACGAAAGCTTTGGAGGAGACGTAATCTTCTATCTGGCTCTCTAAAATTGCCCCCCTCGCCTGGAAAGCCGGGAACCAAACCTTCCTACCCTCTCGCCAGAAACTTTCCAGCTGGCTTATGACTTCATGCCCCCACTTGGGCGAGCTTACGAGCACAGGCTTGGGGCAAAGCTCAGGGCAATAGCTGAGGAAGTAGCCGATTTGCCAAGGGTAAACGCAGAGGACAACATCATCAGGGGATGAGAGAATGCTCACCACCTTGGCCAGAGGACGGTAGTCATCCTGAGGGTAGCGAGGGGTGAAGTAAAAGCTGGCGAGGGAGATAAGCATGAGGGTTAGAGCAGCGTTCAGGGAAAGGTAGGGCTTGAAAGAAGATATGCCGCAAGCTAAGAGCAAGAGGAAAGGGGGAAGGGAAATGAGGAGGATTCGCTCAAAGTAAATGGGGTGGAAGGGGTAAAGCAGGTTTACGGCAAAACCTCCCAGCAGGGGGACGAATAGGTAAAAGGAGAGCGACCAGAGGGCTTCAGGATTTTTCCTCAGCGCCCAAATTCCTACGGCCACCAGAGCGGAGAGGACGGCCCCGCCAGCCCAGAAAATGGGCGCAAGCCTAAGAGGCATATGCCCCATCCCAAACGTTGCCAGGTGTCGGGCCAGGAAGTAATGCAGGGGGAGAGGGGAATAATGCTCTATGGCCTTTTTGCCCTGCACGTAGAGGAAGAGCCTCTCCCCGGAGTACATTACCCAGGGCAAATAAAAGGTCAGGGAAACAAGCAGAGCCACAACGGCCACCTGAGCCTGGTCCTTACGCCGATTCGCGAGGATTATGGCCGCATGGGCCAGAAGGATGAAGACGGCATAGTATTGGGTATAGAGGGCCAAGGCGGAAAGGAGGATGTAAACGGGGATCAAGGCCATTTTATCCCTGAGGACTAAAAGCAAGGCCGCGGTAGAACCAAGCCCCAACAGAGTGACGAGGCCATACATCCGTATTTCCTGGGAGTAGTAGACGTGGAAGGGTGAACAAGCCAGAAGCAACGCCGCCACCTGAGCGATGGTTTCACCCAAGAGCATGCGGGCGAAAAAATAGAAAAGGGGGATGGTGAGGGTGCCGATTAACACTGAAAAAAGCCGGAGGGAAAAGGGTGAAGGTCCGGCCAGAGCAATCCAGCCCCGGAGGAGGGCGTAGTAAAGGGGTGGGTGGATATCAAGGGAAGTGGCTTCCATCATAGAAGGCAAGCTCATGGAGGCAAAGTAAACGCTATAGCCCTCATCCCACCACAGGGGTTGGAAATCAAGCCTCAGCATCCTCAGGGCGAAGGCTGTTAAAATTATGAGGACAACAACCCCCTTCCTGCTCTTCTCCATCAGGCTCTCCGGGTTAGAGATAATAGAACAAAAGCGGGAATTGCGCAAACATACCCCACCCCGGTCAGCCTGCAAATTGCCCTTGCGGCCAGGTTTGGGATATAATTCTTCCCAAGGAGGGAGGAATGACCCGCAGACAGGCTATCTTCATAATAAGCGTGAACGCTGTCATTTCCCTGCTCATAAGCCTTGTGGTGGTGCTTACCCTGGGAAGAAGACCGGTTTATGTCCAAGCAGTTCCTACCCCCACCACGCGCCCCATGCCGACACCGGTGGCTTCCCCGCAGCCCCAGGTCACTCGCACCAGCACTTACATCGTCAAAGAGGGAGATACCCTCTCAACTATCGCCGAAAAGTTCGGGGTATCCTTGGAAGACCTCATGCGGATAAACGCTATATCTAACCCCGACCTAATCTACCCCGGCCAAGAGCTTATCATACCGGGGGGAGAGCTTCCCCAGCCAACCCCCACCTTCACCTTGCCCTTCCAGCCCCCGACCCCTGTCTTCACCCCTATCGCTACCACATTGCCTACCCCAACCCCTGGGCCTTCACCGGCTGCAAGCAAAGAAGGGGTATACATTGAAGCTGTAGTAAATCCGGGGGAGAAGGGGAAAGAGGCCATTCTCATCCGAAGCGTGGCCGAAAAGGTCAAGAACTTGGCCGGGTGGCGCCTTTCCGCCGATAACTTCAGCTATGTCTTCCCCGATTTTCTCCTCTGGCCTCAGGGAGTAGTAACTCTGTATACTGGCCCGGGCAAGAATACTCCAGCCGAGCTATACTGGGGCTTGGATAAGCCCATCCTCCACCAAGTCAAAACCTTAACCCTTTACAACCGGGAAGGCCAAGCTGTAAGTTCCTACCAGGTGCGCTCTCCCTGATTCAGGTGGCAAGTATCGTTGAGCAGGAAGAGGGTGAAGCCTCGCTGGTCGTAACCGAAGATATTGATGCAGCCGTTATCTTGCTCTATCTTCCAGAACCACTCGTTCCCCAGCCCCAAAACTGCGCACAAGAGCACTTTGTTGACCACTTGATGCCCTACAATCGCTATCTCTTCCCCAGGGTGCCGCTTTAAGATTTCCATCAAGGCCTTTTCTGCCCTGGCCCTTACATCATCCAGGCCTTCGCCTCCGGGGACCCGCACCAGGTGAGGAGCTTCCAGCCACATCCTGTAAAGGTCGGGGTAAAGCGCAGCTACTTCGGAGGGGGAAAGGCCCTGCCAATGGCCGTAGTTTATGTCATTGAAACCTTCTTCCACGATGACCTCCAGGCCGAGAGCTTTGGCCAGAGGCTCGGCTGTCTTTATGGCTCTGGTCAGAGGGCTTGAGTAGATGGCCTTTATTGGCCGGGTCTTGAGCCTTGAAGCTATAGCCTCGGCCTGGGCCTCCCCAACTTCATCCAAGGGCAAATCCGCCTGCCCCCTGAAGCGGACGTCCTTGTTCCAAGCGGTTCTCCCGTGCCTTATGAGGTAGACTTTCGTCATCACGCTTGAGCTCCTAAGATTTTCTTAGCCAACTTTAAAGCTTTGCGAACTGCTTTCCTCGGGCTGGCATAGCGCTTCCAGAGTTTCCGGACCCTGCGCTTGAAAGCGTTCCAGGGCTTGCGGCGCTGAGATTCCTTAAGAGCCCACATCAGGAAATCGTAATCCAGCCCCTTTATTTTCATCTCCGTAGGATTGCGGCGGTACTGGTCGTGGCTGGTGATTAGGGAAAGGCCGTGCTCTATGCAGTAATCGTAGAGGTCGCTTCCGGGGTGAGGGGTATAGAAAGCCGGGCTGTAGTAATCGGGGTCAATCTCCTTGAGCATGGAGATTGTCTCCATCACTTCCTCTTTCGTTTCGGTGGGGATGCCAAGCATGTAGTTTGCCCAAATGGAGATTCCGTATTTCTTGCAGATTTTGGCTGCCTTGAGGTTTATCTCCCTTGTAGTCCCTTTCCGGAGGAACCTGAGCACTCGGTCGCTCCCTGACTCAAAGCCTATGAACATCCCGCGGCAGCCAGCGTCTACCATCATCTTCACCATATCCTCGTGGCGGACGATGATATCGGCTCGGGATTGGCAGAAGAAGGGCTGGGTGAAGCCTTCGGCCTTGTACAAGCGGCAGAATTCGGTAACCCATTCCCGGTCCTCGGTCAAGCAGTCATCGTGGAACATGAAGCTGGCGAATTTGTATTTTTCCCTGAGGATTTTGAGCTCAGCGATGACGTTTTGGGGGCTGCGGCGCCGCACCCTCCGCCCAAATATTTTGCGCTCGGCGGGCTGGCAGAAGCTGCAGTTATACATGCACCCGCGTCCGGCAATGATTGTGAGGAAGGGTGGGGGAAGCTCCTCCACGAAGGGCACCTCAGGGGAATCAAGGTTGTAGCCATACTTACGCCACTCGTTCAAGAAAAGGTCACGGTCGGGGAAGGGGATGGCATCCAGGTCCGGGGGTTCTCCCACCAATACCCTATCTTTGGGAGGGTTGCCTTCCTCTATCGCCCGGAGCAATTTGGGGAAGGTTATCTCGCCTTCCCGGATGACCACGTAATCAATGTTTGGGTTCTTGAGGACCTCATCCAAAGCGACGGTAGGATGTGGCCCTCCTACAACGGTGATTATTCTGCGGTCTACTTCTTCTTTGATTATGTCCACACAGCGCATTACCGGGTTGTAATCCACGCTCATCATCGTTAATCCTACTACCCTTGGCTCGCGCTTCTTCACCTCCTCACGAAACTCTTCCCAGCCGGAAAGGGCTCGCAGGTCTATAAGGTCAACATCAAAGCCTTGGGCCTTAGCCGCCGATGATAAGTGAGCCAAGCCATGGCTTACCCATCCGGCATCCATGCCTTTGCCCAAGGAATTAAAGCCAAGGCCGGATATCCCGGCATAGACTAAGGTAACCTTCATGACTTGCACCCCCTTAACCTTTTTGTTGGATTATAGCTTTGGATTGGCTAAATGCCAAACCGGCTCCTATATCCCACAGCCGAATCGGGGTGCTCAGTTTGACAAGACTGAAGAGAACCAATATGATTAGGTGGCGCAATCGGCAAGAAGCATCTTTGATGGAGGTTGCTATGGCAAACGCAATTGTAGAAGCTGTGCGTTCCCCTGTCCGCTTCCTGCAAGCAATGGGCGTCTCCATCCCCATACAGGCTGAATTGGATGAGCTTGAAGCCTGGTGGGAGGCAGAAGGTAAAGCCATCTCCGCAATGGTTGATAGGATGGGCACGCCGTGGCTGCGCGCTTACGACCGCTTCGGCAAGCGCTTGGATGAAATCCTTTACCCGCCGGATTACTGGAGAATGCTCCTAAAAGGTTACCAGGCCGGTGCGGTATGGCGCGCCTTTGAAGGCGAAGGCTTGTCTGCCACTTTCCTCATCGGTTACGTCACAGCTTTTTACGATACCGGCCTCTATTGCCCTTACACGGTCTCCTTGGCTACTGCCTTGGCCCTTCACAAATACGGCTCTGAGGAGCTGAAAGCTCGCTTCCTCCCGCCTATGCTCCGGCGCGATGAGGGGGTCTGGCAAGGTGCTACCTGGATGACCGAGGCAGGTGGGGGTTCGGATCTGGGGGCAACGGTGGAAACCGTAGCCCGGCTTGATGGAGGGATTTGGCGGCTAACCGGGGAGAAATACTTCGCCAGCAACGCTGGGGCTGAGCTGGCCGTGGTCGCTGCTCGGCCCGAAGGAGCCCCCCGCACTGTCCGTGGCCTTGCCCTTTTCCTCCTCCCCCGCTACCGGGACGACGGCACTCCGAACTACATCATCCGGCGCCTGAAGGACAAGATTGGCACTCGTTCGGTGCCTACCGCTGAGGTTGAGTTACGGGACAGCGAAGCCTACCTATTGGGCCGCCCGGAGACTGGAATCTACCAAATCCTGGAAGTCCTCAACGTTTCCAGAGTAGCCAACAGCGTAGGAAGCGTCGCCCTCATGCAGCGCGCCATTGCCGAAGCTATGGCCTTCGCCGAGCAGCGCATAGCCTTTGGGCGCCCAATCGGCCAGCATCCGCTAATGCGCCACCAATTTGCCGAGCGCATCCAAGAGTTGCAAGCGGCTTTTGCCCTGGCCTGGACCACAGTTCGCCTGCTGGAGGAAGCCTGGCTGGAACGGCCTCCTTACTCGGAGCGCTACCACCTCTTCCGCCTGCTTACCCACCTTGCCAAATACTGGACTGCAGAGCAAGCGGTGCAGACGGCGAAGTGGGCGATGGAAGTCCATGGTGGGATGGGGGTTTTAGGGGAATATCCGGTGGAACGCTGGCTGCGGGAAGCCATGATTTTACCCATCTGGGAGGGCACTCCTCACCGCCAGATACTGGATGGCCTGGAAGCGATGGCCCGCAAGGGAGCCCACCGTCAGCTCTTCACACTGCTTGCTTCCTGGGCCGATCCCCACACACTGGAAGAAATGGCCAGCCGGGTAGAGGAGCACCTTCAGCTCCCTCAAGAAGAGCAAGAGGCACATGCCGAACCCCTATTCCGGGATTTAGCCCGCTTTACGGCGGAAACCCTTCGCCGGAGCTTGGGCGCGTAATTTAACGGCGAGGCAACCTCCAACAATCGGACACGGGCTCAAACTTGCCACAAGTGGGACCAGAAGCGCTGGCACGCCCTCGGGCCAACGAGGGTGGGTCATGGGGATTTACAACTCTGGGACACACCCCCGGCTCTTTTTAGTCCAACGCATGGAGAGATTAGCGAGCAGTTTCCTATCCCGTAAACCCTGAAAGTTCCACGTGGGGGGTGGGGGAATTCTGCCAGTTTCTCGGCACAATAGCCGTTCAGCCTAAGGGCTTGAAGTACAGGCTTGTCGTCTTCAAAGGGGGCAAAGGCTATGAGTTTATCCCCCGCGCTTCTAAGCCTCAGGTCCTTCAAAAGTTCCGCAGGGGACGGATACCAGCGAGCTTCAACCGGAAGCGAGTAGAGGTAGAAATTTAGGTGCCATCCAAGGTGAGAGTGGTAGATGATGGCCCCAGGCTTGGCTTCCACCTGAAGGTAGTGCATCAGCTCTTCCACCCCATCGTAAAGGCCGTAATTGCTCCCAGCGGGTAGGCCATCAGGCCTTAGGGCAAGCAAGCCGGGGGCTAAAATAGCCACGGTAGCCACTAATTTCCATTTTTGAGAGCCGACACCGGCAAGCCCATAAGCCCAAATCGCTACTAAGAAAGGAACGACCATGAGGATGTATCGGTCCCAAGGCTGGATGTTTAAGAGCCAGTGCACGGTAAACCAAAAGGCCAAAAACCATAAAGGCGCTCGGTCAAGGGGAGCAGGGTAAGATTTGCGCCGGAGCGCGAGGAGGAAAAAGACCGTTAGGATTGAAGCTGGGATGGGGCCGCCTGCGGTCCAGCTTAAGAGTTCAAGCCATTTAAGGAGCCTTGGGCCAAGTTCTGGCCAATGGACAAGGCCAAGCCCTCCGTAAGTGACAAGGCTGCGTTCCCAAAAACTTGGCCGGCTTGCCCACCGGAGCACGTCCCACCACTCCACAACTGCAAAAGGGACGAGGAAGCCAAGGAGCCAGAAGAAGCGCGGTAGGCCAACTTTTTTGCGCTGAGAGGTGAGGAGCAGGGAGAAGGGGGCAAACAGAAGGCCCTGTTGCTTTGTCCCTACCGCCAGGCCTGCACTAAAACCGGCCAGGAAAGCTTTGAGAGAGGGCCTACCTTCAGAGTAAGCCATCCACAAAGATGCTACTATGAACAGGCAAAGCCATGGGTCCGTAAGGGCAGTGGGGGAAAATAGCACCGGCAAAGGGAGGAAAGCGAGGAGGGAGGCACCAATGAGGGCGATTTTCTCGCCGTAAGCGTTTCTGAGCCAGGCCCAGACAAGCGCTACGGATAGAGTCCCGGCAAAAATTCCGGGAAAGCGGGCGGAGAATTCGGAGATGCCGAAGAGCTTGAAGGCAAGAGCCAATATGTAAAGGAAGACCGGAGGCTTATCCACCCAAGCCGAAAGCAAAAAGGGGTCATCACCGCTGGCAATTTGAAGGGCCCACCATGAATACAGAGCTTCATCCGGGTGGAAAGAATGCCACCTAACAGGTAGAAGCCTGAGGGCAAAGGCTGCCAAGATTATGAGGCAAATGGTTGGCTTAAGCTGTCTCACCGGCCAAAGCCAGCATCCTTCGGACTTCTTCTTCCACTATTTTCTCATCAAGCTTCTTGAAGGGAATGCGAGGTTCGCCAATGGGCTGGCCCGGCTTGAGAGGCCCCGGTTCCCACCGAATTTTCACATCGCTGAAGTCATATCGGAGGACAAAGTGGGACTTGCGCTCCTCCCGCACTACCTCCACATACTGCCTGCCCAAAATATCATCCTGATAGCCCAGCATCCGGTGTATTTCCTGGCTGGAGAATGGGATGAAGGGATAGAATAGGACTTTGAGGGAATCCACGGCTTTAAGCCCGGTGTAAATCACAGGGGCAGCGGAAGTCGGCTCTTCTTTTACCAATTTCCAAGGTTCTTTTTCGTTCAGGTAGCGGTTCACCATCTGAGCCAGGCCCATGGTTTCGGTTAAAGCGGCCCTGAACTTGCAAGCATCCAGCAGTTGGCCCACTTTTTGGAAGCCTTCCTCAATGGTTTTGAGGACCTCCTGCTCCCTGGCACCGAGTTCCCCTGGCTCTGGGACCCGGCCTCCAAAATAGCGGTTGGCGAAGACCAAAAGGCGGTAGCAAAGGTTGCCCCATGTGGCTACAAGTTCATTATTGTTGCGGCGGAGGAATTCCTCCCAAGTGAAATCAGCATCGCTGGTCTCAGGAGCGTTTATGGTCAAGGTGTAACGGAGGGGATCGGGGTCATAGCGGGAGAGGAAATCGGGGATTTCTATCACCCAGCGGCGGCTTTTGGAAAGCTTGCGCCTCTCCACGTTCAAATACTCATTGGCCGGGACATCGTACGGTAGGTTCAAGCCCCCGTATCCCAAAAGCATCCCCGGCCAGATTATAGTGTGGAACGGTATATTGTCCTTGCCGATAAAGTAATAGCTGCGGACCGAGGGGTCCTGCCACCATTCTCTCCATGCCTCCGGTTCTCCGATAAGCTTTGCCCATTCAATGGTCGCAGCCCAGTACCCTATTACTGCGTCAAACCAGACGTAAATTCGCTTGTGTTCATACCCTTCAACGGGGACCGGTATCCCCCATTCTATATCCCTGGTTATGGGGCGAGGGCGGAGTTCTCCGCTCCGCAAGGTAGTGAGGGTTAGGTTTAGGACGTTTGGACGCCAGTGTTCTTTGTCTTCCTCGGCCCACTTGAGGAGGGGTTCGTTTAGCTTGGGCAAATCCAGGAAGAAGTGCTCGGTCAGCCGGACTTCTGGGGTTCCTCCGCAGAATTTGCACCTCGGATTTATAAGCTCAATAGCATCCAGGGTTCGCCCGCAAGCATCGCACTGGTCGCCCCTTGCTCCTGGATAGCCACAATAAGGGCAAGTTCCCTCCACATAGCGATCGGCCAAGAATTTCTGGCAGGAAGGGCAATAGAGGGCTTGCATCCAGTCCTTGAAGATGTATCCTTTCTCCAAGAGCGTGAGGAACATTTCCTGAGTGATACGCCAGTGGTTTTCGGTATCGGTCTCGGTAAAGAGGTCAAAGGTTATCCCCAAACGCTGGAAAGTTTCAATGAAGCGTGGGTGGTACCTGTCCACTACTTCCCTTGGGGTTATGCCTTCTTCCTCAGCTTTGACGGCTATGGGCGTGCCGTGGGTATCGGAGCCGGAAACCATGAGGACCTCTCTTCCTTTCAAGCGATTGTAGCGAGCGAAGATATCGGCGGGAAGGTAAGCCCCGGCAATGTGGCCAACGTGGAGATCACCATTGCAATAAGGCCAAGCCACACATACAAGGACTTTTTCCCCCATATTGCCCCTCCTTTGAATTTAAGATAGCATAAAATTGGCTGTAAGTCAATCGCTATTTGGCCATTGGCCATTTGCCGGTCCTAAAACCCACTGGGCGGGGCTGTTTTCCGCCGGGGAACAAGAGCAAGCATTTTGGCGAAATTTTTTCAAAATTCCTCTTTTCCTCTAACGTGAGGCGGCGAAAGCGCTCAAGCTGCGACCTGAACGTAACGCAATCTCCCAAAGGGTTAACGTATTCCGAGCTTCCCTTGCGCGGCTATTACATGCCGTTCACTGGTAACTAAGATGCCATTAAGTTTCCCCTGCCAGCTTGAGAATGCGCTTTCTTATTTCAGCCGATATCCACATCCCTGAATCGCTCAATTTGGATACATACGGCTTAACCGTGTTAATCAAGCCATGGGATTTTGCTTCCAGTAGCACTTTTAAAGTGCCCCATACTTGTAGACCTGCGGCCTTAGCTATCCTCCGAGCAAGCAAGTCATCAAGAAGCACAATCCTATCCGGATTTTCCAATCCTAATGCTATGGCTGCCAGTTCACCTGGACCCAAATCAAGAACAAGCCATTCGGAAGGTATAGATTTGGGATTGACCACATTCAACCAAGGATAATCCTCTGGATTGGGGACATCATATCCTCTGCCCCTTCCAACACGCAATTCATTTCTGACCGCCTCGGGAATCCAAACTTCCTCAAACAATTGAGGAAGCCAGTCAATACCGCCAATGCGATAAAGATAGAGAAGCGGGGAGGTATTACTAATTGCTTTCAGCATGGGCGCTTTCCAACTCCTCAAGTTCAGCAGCTAAAGGAAAGACCTTGTAGCGGCTCAAGCTGAGCAGAAACTCTACTCTGGACATCCCCGCCAGCTCGGCAGCGCGCCCGGACGAGAGCCTGCCCATCTCAAATAGCTTGACGGCTGCCAGCATACGGATTTCACGCCCAAAGCTTTCGGCATCTGTCTTTTCCGCCAGAAGCACCTTTTCTGGTATCTCAATAGTAATTTTCTGGAACGCCATACTCCCTCCTTCAGTCCATATAGTCAGCTGGGCCTGAATATCCATGTTGAAGGCAGTTAGCCTGCAAGCGCATGATTAATATACCATTTACGCTGGAAAATAACAATTTGTGCACCATGTCCGGGTCCGCGCACGATTTGTCAGGGTGTTGAGCGAAAGCGCGGCCTCATCGCTTTTGCTAAATGCTACTTTTGCAGATATAATCCCCCTCGCTGGAGGCAAATTCTAATGCGGAGAAAGGAGATTCCCATCATACGAGAACGAACGGTAAGCCCAGAAGAGGCCCTAAGCAAGAAGCCACGCCTTAGAAGGAACATCTTCCGGATAGAGCAGCCATTTGAACGTGGCTTCTCTGGTAGCGATATCGTTGTGCTTATCGGCATCGCCGTCCTCATCTACGTGGGGGTGCGGTTGGCGCTGCAGGCGCCGGAGACGGTGGCCGGCCCTACTATCTCCCTCTCTCCCCGTATGCTCCCTTACTACGCACTCCGCTCCGTCGGCCGCATGGCCGCTGCTTACTTCCTCTCCCTGACCTTCACCCTGGTCTACGGCCGCCTGGCCGCCTACAACCGCCGGGCCGAGCTGGTCCTGTTGCCCCTGCTGGATGTCCTCCAGAGCGTGCCCATCCTCTCCTTCCTCCCGGTCGTCCTCCTGAGCCTCAGTGCCATTCTGCCGGAGCGGGCCGCGGCCGAATTGGCCTCCATCGTCCTCATCTTCACGAGCCAGGCCTGGAACATGACCTTCGCCTGGTATCAGTCCCTGACTACTATACCGGTGGAACTGCGGGAGGCCAGCGCCATTTTCCGTTTCAACGGCTGGCTCCGCTTCAAGGTGCTGGAACTCCCCTTTGCAGCCATCAGCCTTATCTGGAACAGCATGATGAGTTGGGCCGGGGGCTGGTTCTTCCTGATGGCGGCGGAGATTTTCACCGTGGGGCAGCGGGACTTCCGCCTCCCTGGCCTGGGGGCCTACCTGCAGGAGGCCGCCAATCAGGGCGATACCCGTGCCATCCTCTGGGGAATCGGCACGCTGGTGCTGGTCATCGTCGCCCTGGACCAACTGGTCTGGCGGCCCCTGCTGGCCTGGGCCGACCGGTTCAAACTGGAGATGGTGGAGGGGGAAAACCCGCCCACTTCCTGGTTCTACGACCTCCTGCGGAGCGCGCACATTCTGGAACGGCTCTCGCATAGGGTCTGGCGGCCGCTGAGTGAGCGCGTGGATGCTTGGTTCATCCGCCGCACTGCTGCCGAAGCGGGGCTGGAAAAGCCAGGCCGGCCCTACTTCTTTTACCTGCTGATCCTGCTGATGGGCCTGGGACTGGCCTACGGCGCCGTCCGTGCCGCGCTGATGCTGGCCACTGTCCCGGCCCACCAGTGGGGAGAAATCGGACTGGGCGTCCTGGCGACCCTCCTGCGGGTCTCTGCCTCCCTGCTCATCGCGCTGGCCTGGACGATTCCCGTCGGGGTAGCCATTGGCACTAACCCGCGTGTGGCGGCCTACATGCAACCCATTGTCCAGATAGTGGCCTCAATCCCGGCGACGGCACTCTTCCCGGTCTTCCTGCTCTTCATCGTCGGACTACCCGGTGGGCTGAACATCGCCGCAATCGCGCTGATGCTGACCGGCACTCAGTGGTACCTGCTCTTCAACGTCATCGCGGGCGCCTCGGCCATCCCGCAGGACCTGAAGTACACCTCCGCCCTCATTGGGCTGAGTCAGTGGGAGCGCTGGCGGACGCTCATCCTGCCTGCCTTGTTCCCGTACATCATCACCGGGGCCATCACCGCCAGCGGCGGGGCGTGGAACGCCAGCATTGTCGCCGAGCACGTGGAGTTCGGCGGCCAGAAACTGCACACGATTGGCATCGGCGCTCTCATCGCCCACGCCACCGGCACGGGCGATTACCCCCTTCTGCTGGCCTCTACGCTGGCGATGGTGCTGACCGTCGTCCTTATCAACCGCCTCTTCTGGCGCCGGCTCTACCGTTTGGCGGAAGAACAATACCGGATGGAGTGAGACCATGCCCTCCAATGGCTACTTGCTGGAAGTTCGCCATGTAAGCCAGATTTACCGCAGCGGCAACCGCCAGTTTGTCGCCCTGCAGGACGTGAATCTGGCCGTCAAAGAGGGGGAATTCCTCTGCCTGCTGGGTCCGTCGGGCTGCGGGAAGAGCACGCTGCTACGTATCATCACCGGCCTCCAACGGCCGACGGAGGGGGTGGTGCTGTATCGCGGCCAGCCGCTCCGAGGCGTCAACCCCCATGCCACCATCGTCTTCCAGACCTTTGCCCTCTTCCCCTGGCTGACGGTCCTGGAGAACGTGGAAGTGGCGCTGAAAGCGCGCGGAGTCCCACCGAAACTGCGCACTGCCCGTGCCATGGACCTGCTGGACCGGGTCGGCCTGGATGGGTTTGAACTTGCTTACCCCCGCGAACTCTCCGGCGGGATGCGTCAGAAGGTGGGGTTTGCCCGCGCGATGGCGGTAGAGCCGGAACTGCTGTGCCTGGACGAGCCGTTCTCTGCGCTGGACGTGCTGAGCGCCGAGGCGCTGCGGGGCGAACTATTGGAACTCTGGACGGAGGGGAAAATCCCCACCCGCGCTATCCTGATGGTGACCCACAACATAGAGGAAGCGGTCTTCATGGCCGACCGGATTGTGGTGATGGAGAAGGACCCGGGGCGGGTGGTGGCGGAGATGACTGTGGAGCTACCCCATCCCCGGCAGCGGCGGTCGCCGGAGTTCCTAAAGCTGGTGGACGAAGTCTATGGCTTGCTGGCTGGGCAGACCCAGCCGGAGCACGTAGAGATGGGCGCGGCACCTGGCGAACCTGGGCGCGTCCGGGCCCTGCCCCCCATCACCATAAACGACCTGGCTGGGCTTCTGGAGCACGTGGCTGAGATGCCCGAACATCGGCATGACATCTATCGTCTGGCGCGTGAACTACGCGTGGACCCTGACCACCTTCTGCAATTGACGGAGACGGCAGAATTGCTGGGTTTCGCCACCATCGGTAAGGGCGACATAGTCCTGACCCCTCTGGGGGAGACCTTCGCCGAGGCCAGCATCCTGGCCCGCAAGGAGATTTTCGCTACCCGCATCCGGCGATTGCCGATGTTCCGCTGGCTGCTATCCATGCTTAATGTTGCCGAGGGCCGAAGATTGAAGCGAGACGTCATCTTACGAGCACTGGAGCTGGAATTTCCCCCTGGCGAAGCGGAGAAGCAATTGGAGACAATTATCAACTGGGGCCGCTACGCCGAAATTATCGCCTACGACGACACAACAGAGACCATCTTTTTGGAGTAAACTGCCAGGCCCTTTTCACGCCGACTGAAGTCAGCCTCTTTGAAAAAGGTCGGCCTTCGCCGACCTTCATTTAAACTGGGGGTGGAGGGGGCGCAGCCCCCTCCCAGGGGGCTTGGGGGATGTGCCCCCAAAAGCTAAAAATAAGGGACGAGTAGCCCACCCCCGCAACCCCGCCACGAGTGGGGCCCAAAACGCTGGCAGACCCTCAGCCCACGGGGGTGGGCAAAAACGGGGGTCCAGGGGGCGCAAGCCACTTGGCAGGAGGTCTGGGGGATGTGCCCCCGAGAACCTTAAAAGAGGGGGCGAGTTGCCCCCATTAGCAACCCGCCCACAAGTGGGACCCAGAACGCTGGCGAAACCTCAGCCCACGGGGGTGGGCAAAACGGGGGTCCAAGGGGCACAAGCCCCCTGGCAGGGGGTCTGGGGGATGTACCCCCAGAATTTTGAAAGAGGGGGCGAGTTGCCCCCATTAGCAACCCGCCCACAAGTGGGACCCAAGACGCCGGCGAACCCAAAGCCCACGGGGGTGGGCAAATGGGGATCCAGGGGGTCGTGGGGGGTGTCCCCACACGAAACCCAAAGAGGGGGGGAGCAGCCCCCCTTAGCAACCCAGCC
>Ga0080004_1234013_pt1 | contig 48284 bp, 51 predicted proteins | sample WasSprMetagenome_FD_69207 | JGI IMG/M metagenome (GOLD analysis project Ga0080004, IMG submission 69207) | Sulfidic aquatic microbial communities from Washburn Spring, Yellowstone National Park, USA - WS (SPADES assembly) (version 2) | ecosystem: Environmental > Aquatic > Thermal springs > Hot...
ACATAGCGTACTACTTAACGCTATTTATCTCTAGTGTGGTTGCAAGACAAGAGCTTCTCTTAAATCCGAATATAGCTGTTATTCTATCATCACCTATAGTTCAAATAGCTATAACTCTAGCGGGTCTAGTCTACGTGTACATGGTGTCTGAAAGTATTGTTGATATACTCTCGGGTTTTCTTAAGCCGTCATACACGCTCTCTCTTCAAAGCCTACTTGATACACGCGACTTAGACGTCTATTTCTCGCCCCCTCTAACCTGGTTACTATACGCTAGTGTGGCGTCTTTGATCTACGCACCAGTATACGTAATGATCTTCGACATTTTACTTAAGGAGTACTATGAAAGGTTGTTGATGATTCTTCCTGAGTTCCCCACCAGGTATATTGTGTCTATAGGGCTATTCTTAGCACTATTGGTGGTTGCACGGTATCTATACAGTATCACAGATCCCTTCGAAGCTCCAAAGCGCACGCTCTACGCATCTATAGCTATTCTACTACTCCTTTATGCTTCAGCAACTAAGCTTGCATATATCAATCTCGGCTGGCACAGCCTACTTCAACCAGACTTTGAAGGGCTCGGTAGATTTTTAGAGGAGAAGTTTATTGATTACTCATACGTACTGATATCAGTAATCGAGGCTATATTTAGGCTCATTGGTGTTGCTCCATGAAGACCGGACTTAGGTATAGACTACTACCCGTAATTCTTATTGCAGGTCTTTTGCTACTCGTATTCTCCACGTATTTGTTGATCCTATCAATAGGGTACATGGAGAGGGGGTATGTAGGTACCTCGCTCCTTACACTACTCATCGGGTTTTCACTGCTATCTTCCTCACTATACCTACTGAGGTTGAGCGCGCATGTATACGCTATTGAGCGAAAAGGTGAGAAAGAGTAGTCTATTAACTCCAACAATTATTGGAATAGTGGTGTTCATCGGGCTAATAGCCCTTGTTGAAAAGGGTCCACTAGTTCCTGGAATACCAGTGGGGGCTTTTCCTCTAAGCCCCCTACCACTGGGAACTATGTGGTTGGTCAACACTCTTAGATCAAACTACACTGTGCAAGTTCTACTAGACTATTCAACCCTCCATAGTGTTAGTGGAGAAACCTGCGTTTTCGTCGTAATATCTCCTGAGAAGCCATATACACTTGAAGAATCTCTAAAAATCATAAATACTCTGAAATCTCGGTGTAAGAGACTGAAATTATTAATAGCGGATGAAGAGCCGACGAGCAATAAGCTACTAGAGGTTGTTAACTCGACGATCAGGATTGTAGGTAGTCGCATATGTGTCGGTGGCCCAGGAATCGCCATGATACTCGTCAACAACTTCACTTACTTCGCCTCGTGGAGTTGCTACCCTAAGGCCATAATAAGGATCGCGGGAAACCACACGCTAGTTCTAGACAAGGCGTCTACGGTTCAAGGTGGAATTATGGTTGGCTATATATCAAGAGAGCCGGGCTGCTTGTATGTACTTGTTGAGCCTAGTGGAGATTACAAGTTGATCAACCCACTAGAGGAGCATGTACCTATTGCAGCTCGAGAAGTGATTAGTGACATAGAGGTGGTGGTTATTGGAGATGGCTCAATATTTCTCAATCAAGTCTTATCTTCTAATAAGTCGGAGTATAGGGCCTTTATATCTGATCTTTTCAGCTACCTATGCAGTGATACAGCGAGCTGCTTAGTGCTCTTTGATGCTACTCACTATACAACTCTTAGTCTAACTGGAAGAGAGGCTTTAGAGTACATATTCAGCCAAGTACCTAGAGGAGACGTAGTCTCGTTGCTCTATGTAGCCTCTCTAATAATTCCTTTAATTCTTCACCCATCAACGTGGCTTCCACCACTAGTGCGGCTCGCTACTCAAACATATATTAGTGTACTTCAAAGACCGCTAGCTAAGGAGGCGCTCGTCGCTATTGCATTCCTTTTCGTGCTTGACTCGCTACTAAAAAACCGCATTTCAACGCGAGATAGACCTCTCAAAGAGCAGGTTGAGGAGGAAGTTGGAGTCTTCAAAGAGATCAAGCGAGGCGTTATTAGGGGCAAAGTTAAACTCGGTAGAGAGGACTTTATCGATATCTATAGAGTTCTAGATGACTTATCACTAATGGTCTGGGGTGTCCACTTTAACGATTCGAGAGCTTTAGAGGAGCTCTCTAAGTTGTTAGGAGACTATAAGAGGGCTCGAAAGATCTGGCTTAGAGCGATCAAGGTCTACAATAAAGTGCTTGAGCGTAAACCCTTCCCCATAGTTGTTTCGTGGAGGCGTGAGATCGAGAGATTGATTGGCCTCACAGACGAGTTGATCGCGAAACTCGTAGATAAAATAGGCGTGGAGGGCTCATGACAATCGTGTTGACGCATAGAGGTAAAGCTTACTTAGTCCTAGTGGCTTTCACAGCAACTTTAGCTCTATTCATCGACTATAAGCTAATAGTGGGGTTCGCGCTCCTAGTGTCGATATTTTACGCTATGAAGTTTCACGTCGAGATCTCTACAGCCCTCGTTGAGAGACTTGAGGTGTCGTCAAGGGCTTCGTACACAGTTGAGCGAGAGCCGCTCATTGTCGAGTATACGCTATTTAATAGAAGTAGGTATTCCATACTCTGGCTAGAATATAGCCTTGAATATGAAAGCGCGCTTGCGCTTACCGAGGGGGCTAAAGCTGGATTGCTAGTTCTTCCCGGAAGGTCCACTGTCACCTTGAGGTTCGTATTTAAAGCTAGAACGGGGGCGCACTGGATCGGTCCTTTTAAGGTGGTTGTTAGAGATCTTTTAGGGTTGTTTAGAACTAGAGAGTTCGAAGTAGGCTCTAAGGTTGTTGTATCTATACCTCCAGCTATTGAGACAGCGCTTGTTAGAAGGCTATACGTATTTACTCGTAGTGCTGGGCTTGTGAAGACTCGAAGTCCTGGTGAAGGTGTGGAGTTTTACGATGTAAGAGAGTATAAGCCAGGGGATGAGCCGAGACGCCTTGTTTGGAGGGTTTTTGCTTCACGTGGTAAACTAGCTGTGTGGGAAGCTGAAAAGGAGACTTATCAAGGGCTAGTCTACGTGATCGACTCGTGTAAGGACATGTGGACCGGCCCATACAACCAGTCTGTTTTTGAACACTCTGCTAGGATAGTTGCATCTATAGCTAGATACGTAAGTAAGCGGGGGTATGCACAGTCGATCATACTGTTCGACGAGAGAAGGATTCTAAGCTCTGGCAAGCTATCTTTCGGCTCTCAAGGAGTGGCGAGGGTACTCGAGACCATCTCTCGAGCGGAGATCTCAAGTGGAGAGCGAGCTCGTTGTGACGATGTATGGGAACGCGTACTCAAAGAGATTATCTCGATTCTCCCCAGGGAGAGGGCATTCGTATTTATCTTTACAAGACCAGGGGCTAAACGGTGGGAGGGACTACTCAACCTCTCACTGAAGCTTCAAAGTATGGGGCACGAGGTCTACGTAGTAACCCCTATAATCACAGCGTACGACTTAACCCCTGAGATGCCGAGCAAGCTCTACAGTGTATATAGAGCTAAGCAACTATCAATCCTAAAAGAAGACCTAGATGGACTATTAAAACTTAGAGAAGCAGGTATCAACGTGATATCTATGACGCCACAATTAGTAGCACAGAGGATCGTTCAACTAATAGAAGCGAGAGCTAGCATATGAAGAAAGACAAAGTAGCCCAAGTATAGACCGAGCACTGTGGAGGTAAAGACTACGCCGGGGGCGGGATTCGAACCCGCGCGCCCCGCTAGGGGGCAGTGGGTCTCTCTGCTTAAAATCTCGACTTTCGCTGGAAACCGCTCGAGCCCACCCCCTTAGGCCGCTCGGGCACCCCGGCACCACTATAAATATACGAGAACCCCCCTCTTAATACCCTTTTACTACAGCGTCTTCTCAAGCTCTATAAGGTGGTCTACAGTGATTTGGTATTGGTGATGAGCTTTCAGCGGACTGAGTTGTGAGGATAAAGGCCGCGGCTGATTCTAAGTTGTTATTAAGGGGCCCCGACAATTTACACATAGACCCGATGAAGCGCCGTCTTTCAATTCTTCTTATTGTATTCGGTGAAATCGCACATAGAGCGTCCTTTCAATTCTTCTTATTGTGATTCAAGTTCTTCAAGTTGTGTTCACGTTTAATTGTGGCGGGGTCGGGTTTATAAGTTTTTCGTGGCGATCTTGAGGGTTTTGATCAACCCCGCTCGCGTTCGATCGATCTTGATATATCCCATTGTTACATGGGACGATCTGTGGGAATGACAAATAGCATATAACAGTGTAAATGAATGCGCACTGCTTAGATCATGTGATCTGTTCTGCAGGTGCGTGAACGTCCCAAGGCAGTATGAGAAGATCTCTGTGGGAAGATCTCTCACTTTCAGCTGGAGTGTTTTTGGAGAACTCTTGAGAGACACGGCGAGAGGATAAGGGCCGTGGAGTTTATTTGTGGTTGTGAGCCTGCCTGGGTTATGGGAGCACTGCTCCAAGCCTCCACTAGGCTAAACTTAAATGGGAGCCCTGTACTGTCGGGCTCGACAGCCACCCATGACCCCACACCAGTTAAAAGCCTTGTGGACGAGGCGGGAGACTCTCTAGATGAGACCCGGGAGAACCCTAAAATGAAGGGAATGATCATCTAGGGACAAACGAGGCGGGGATGGTGCTATGATCGAGCCAATTTACATGAACCTATATGAGGGCTGAACCCCCTATAGAGACCTTTAAGTTGTTTATCTACACCCATGGTGGAGGATCTAGTTGAAGTGTATTTAAGGTGTTAGTAGAGATAGCCGGGCGGGGATTCGAACCCCGGTCACGGGGGCCAGAGCCCCGCATCCTTGGCCGCTAGACGACCCGGCTATGTCCACCATAATTAATTCTCATTTATACCAGTTTTTAAGTCTTAATACGAGTCTGGGTTGAAACACTATTTAAAGGCTCTCATCTATATTTCCCATTGAAGGGCCCGTAGCTCAGCCAGGTAGAGCGGCGGGCTTTTAACCCGTAGGTCCCGGGTTCAAATCCCGGCGGGCCCGCAATTTCCCTAATAGCGTCTCTTCGCTTCTAAAGACTCACAGTGATATTGGTGCAAGGTGCTTGCTATAAATACCGGGTTAAGTTTACACCTGGTGGGTGGTGTTAACTTGAGAGTTTTGATAATCTCAGATATACATGGAAATTACGATGCATTAAAAACGGTCTTGGAAACCGCTCGTGGATTCGACTACATCTAGTTTCTAGGAGACCTAGTCGACTACGGGCCAGAACCACATTTAGTTGTCGACTTAGTTAGAGAGATCAAGCCGGAAGTGGCGTTGATGGGTAATCATGACTACGCAGTAGCGTATAACACTGACTGTATGTGTGCACAAGAGCTTCACGACCTGAGCGTGTACACGAGGCTTAACATCTCATATAAACTACTGACCAAGGACCAAATAAACTGGCTTAGAAGTCTAAAACGCTATGAAAGGGTGAACACGCCTCAGGGGAAAATATTCATAGTACACGGTGCACCGAGCAACCCACTCTACGGGTTCTCCCGAGGCAATCATTTGTAGTTAGTTGTAATTGGTTGTGAATGCTTTTTCTTGCCTCGGGGTTCCCGGGCTCCGTTCGTGGTGTCATCGCATCACTGCCCGGGCTATCAGGGCTCCACGTAACCCGTGAGCCCCTCATCTGCGTTGAGAGCTGTAATTCAAACACCAAGACTCATCATCCACGAGTAAATACACGTGGAGAAGCTAATAAACATAAGCCAGCTATTCATAGCTATCTACAACCAGTCGCAAGTAATTATAGATCGGTTACAGGCTATATAAAGCCAGACCAGTCTGCGTCCCTGTTAGAGTCCCTACTCTATGAACCACAAGAAGGCTTCACAATTAAACGTAGACTTGTCGATGCAGACTACGTCATAGTTGGGCACTCTCACATTCCATTCTCACTCACATTTAAAAACATTAAGGTGTTTAACCCTGGTAGTGTTGGACAACCTAGAGATGGTGATCCACGGGCCTCCTACGCAATACTAGACCTTGAAACCATGGAGTTTAAACACTATAGAGTTAAATACGATGTAGACAGTGTAGTTAGGAAGTTAATGGAGCTAAACATCAACCCCCTAGTAGTTGAAAAGCTGAGAATTATATTGATGGAGGGTCGAACACCCTAGTTGGACTCACTACTTAGCTCTAAGAAACTCTGCATATGTCTTCTTGTATAACTCGTGGGATTCCATCTTCTTAATATCTCTCACGTGTTTAACTGTAACAACATCTCTTGGTAGACCATACTTTTTAGCGTAATCTTCGATTGGAACTCCATATTCACGGAGTATTCTGTCTCTATATACATCCTCAAATATATTAAACGCGCAGAACGGTATAAGTCTTCCATCTGGGACAGAGTAGTGTATATTGCACCTCTGAACTCTCTGTATGTCGTAGTTGTAGAGGTCCATGAAGTGCATTTGCCCAATAAAGAGGAGCTTATAGTGTAGCTCGCCAAGGGCTTCATAACTCCTCTTCAACATTATGTTTAGTAAGATCTTGTATATGTCGAACTCTTTCGGGGCCTTCTCTTGATCGACGAACTTGCGTATCGTATATAGTAGCTTGAGACCAGCGACCAGTTTGCTACCACCTGCAACTAGATCTATCCACTTCTCTCTAAGGTACTCGAGAAGCCCCTCGATATCGATAAACCTCGTTATTGGGATCAGTTTTAGCCTATCTCCACTTCTATCTACATAAACGTATATGCCAACACCACATATTGGGTGATTTGCCATTTCAAATTTAAACTCGCCAGAGAACCCTTCTATAAATCTCGAGAAGATGGCGCTTGCGTTTACAGGGAACCAGTCTTCTCTAGTGATCTCTCCATCGGTTTGCTCTTCAATAAGCTTCGCTATCTCAGGAATCGTGATCCTGTATTTCTCTCTTTCAAACCTCTTCATAAAGCCCGTTAAGCTAACAGGTTGAAAGTTGACGGACCTCACTATGTCTATGTTCTTAGCTGCAAACCTTATTATATCTCCTAGCTCATCCGTGTTTACGCCCTTGATCACCGTGGGGACTAGTACAACGCTGGTCATTTTCGCCTGTCTAAACACTTCAAGTATGAAAGGTATCTCCCAGTGATTCTTAGGGTTAGTTCTAGGCGTCACTCCATCGAAACTCAAGTATACGGTGTTTACACCAGATCCTCGTAGAACTCGTGCATATTCGATCGCCTTTTGAGGATCTTCTAGGTAAAGCCTCGCGAACTTTAAACCATTGGTGTTTAATTGTATGTGTCTTACGCCTTCATCTCTAAGAACCTTAACGACCTCGGGCAGGTCCTCTCTAACCAAGGGCTCTCCTCCAGTTATTTGAATGGCTATCGTTACTCCCTGCTTCTTAATACTTCTAACCATCTCCCTGATCTGCTCGAGAGTAGGCTCGTAGACGTATCCAGCGACTTCTGAGTAGAAGAAGCAATACCAGCAGCTCAGATCACACCTATTAGTTGCAACTAGATTCACCAGCGCAGTGTGTTGTTTGTGCATAGCGCACAGTCCGCAGTTGAAGGGGCAGAGAGTTTTAACTGGAGTGTAAACGTGTCTGGTGCCTCGACCCTCTTCTTCAAACTTCATAACTCTCTTGTAGAAGTTTGAGTCACCATAGTATAGCTCTTCGAACTCTCCGTGCTCGGGACACGCCTTGCGGATGTAGACTCTACCCTCACGCTCAACTATGATAGATGGAAGCACCCTATAGCATACAGGACATACACTTGTTGTCACAGAGAGTATTTCTTCGCCAGACCTAAGCTTGGGGATGACGTAAGCCATCTCACCAATATGCTTTGACGCCACGTCTATGCACCGCTCACTATAAGTCAGTTATAGGTCGAAAGGTATTTAAAGACATTACAAGAGTGGAGATAGGGGGTGTAAGGTTCTGGCACCACTAATTATAATAGCTGGTACTCCAGGCACAGGGAAGTCGACTATCTCAAAACTTCTTGCAACTAAATGCGGACTACGCGTTGTTGGTTTAAGCGAGCTTGCACTTGAAAAGGGGTTTATCTCCTTCTATGACGAAGCCCGTAAAACGTATGTCATAGATGAAGACAAGCTAGTAAAATATATAGTTGAGCTTGCAAAAACTGAAGAGCGGCTTGTAGTGCACACTCACTACCCAGAGATCATACCTCCAGAGCTCGTAGAAAAGGTCTTCATATTGCGCACCCACCCATTGATCCTCGAAAAGAGGCTTCTAGAGAAGGGCTGGCATAGGAGGAAGGTAAATGAAAACGTAATGGCTGAAATACTCGGTGTTGTGGCATACAACGCTGTAAACGTTTTTGGAGAGACAAGAGTCTATGAGATAGACACGTCGAATGCCAAGCCCGAGGAAGTCGCCGAGATGATCTGTCGAGCCATAAGAGGCGAGGTCGGGCTTAAGCCGGGTGTAAAGATCGACTGGCTAGGGCAACTAGAGGTCGAGGAGGTAGTAAGATTTGAAGACTACGTGGGGGGCGAGGACTAGTCCTGGAGGAATAATACTTGCGTCTTGGGGGCAGATAGATAGGATCATTACGAGGTCTGACGTGGTCTTACACGTACTCGATGCTAGAGATCCTCTCAAAACCCTTAGTGAGAGACTAATAAAAATGGTCGAGAGGAGAGGTAAAAAGATCCTCATAGTGCTAAACAAGTGTGATCTGATACCTAGAAGTGTGGCAGAGGAGTGGAAAGATTACTTTGAATCCTCGAGGAATCTCCCTACAGTCTACATAGCAGCGACTAGGAGGATGGGCACCATAAAGCTCAGAACAGCGATAAAGAGGATCGCTCCATCACTACCAACAGTAGTCTCAGTGGTTGGGTTTCCAAAAGTGGGCAAGTCTTCTATCATCAACGCACTAAAAGGTAGATACTCAGCTAGTACAAGCCCGTATCCAGGAAGCCCCGGCTACACAAGGACTTTTCAACTCTACAGAGTAGACAACAACATACTAATGATCGACACGCCGGGGATACTCCCAGTTGAAGGAGACCCCTTAGAAATGATCATAAGGGGGTATCCTCCCGAAAAGCTCGAAGACCCCGTAAACCCCTGCATACAGCTAATAAAGAGGATTATCAGCAACAACCCGAACGCTTTTCTACATGCATACGGTATTGAAGAGCGAGACCCTCTAAGGATCCTAGAGGAGTTAGCCATTAAGAGAGGCTGGTTCTACAAGAAGACCAAAGAGCCCCTTATTGAGGAGGCTGCTAGGCTAGTAATAAGGGACTTTCACGATGGAAAAATAACGTACTACGTTAGACCTCCGCGCGGTGGAAGCGTTGATCAAGGTGAAGCTACTGGAGCGGGGTAGCGTCATCGAGTTAGAGGCTAAAGAGTTAAAGGTAGTGGAATTGCTAGAGAAGTTTGGGCTATCACCATCAGAGCACATAGTCTTGAGGAATGGTGAGGTCGTCACAGAAGAAGACACTCTTCACGATGGAGACGAAGTCGTGATCTTCACAGTCAAGTCTGGTGGGTAACAAGCCAGATGCTCTGCGTAAGACTAATACCTAAGGGGGAAGTAAGGTGTTTTGAGGAAGACGAGATTGCAGTTAGCACTATACTCGAGAGGATTAGAGATATGCTCGACGAGTCGGCAGGAGTTATAGTAGTAGTCAATGGTAAGCCTGTGGATAACCTCCATTACATCGTGAAGAAAGACGATGAAGTAGTAGTGGCTCAAGAGTTTATGGGAGGGTGAGACCTACCTAGGCGGCCATACTCTGTCGAAGTATGGGCTTTTAGACTTCGCTGCTAGTGGTATGCCATATACGATATCCGCGTCTATCAGCTTCAACTCTCTCGCAGCAACTCCGATAGAATACATGATCCTGTTATCGACATTTAGTAGAGAAGCGGTCTTAACAGCCGAGCCTAGCGCTATGCCTAGGTTTACAATGGAGTTTACGAGATTAGGATCTAATTGCTCCCCTTCAGGCTTTTTCAACCCAAGATCCATTATTTTACAACCAATTAGCACGACAACGTCGCTTTTCCTCACACTTTCAGCGTCCCTTCTAAAGAAGTCTCCATAAATTGGTGCTAGTTCCTCCATCTTCTTTGCAAGAGCTTCTAGCTCATCTCGCTCAGTGAGCACTATGGATATAACGTTGTCTACACCTCTAGCTTTAGGAGCTGTTTTAGCCGATAGAACCATCAACTCGGCAGCTCTAATGACGGCGGATCTTATGGCCGCTTTTTCATCGATCATGAGAGACCCCCTCAAGAGGCCCCATTCGAGGTTCTCGAGCTCTCTTCGTGATGCCATCACGTTGTAGCCCCAAGCCTTCAGGGCTCCACATCATAATCTACAGCCTCCATTTGAGTTGAAAGTACAGGCATGAAACTCCAAACCTATCATTTATGTAATGAATGTAAAGTTAATAAATAAATTAGCCATTCACGATCAACTACAGCTAATTACATCGCATAAGAACATGGATCAATCGCGGGCTCTGCTCACTTCTATTTTTGATCGTTATTATTATTCTCTAGAATAAACCTAGCGTCGACGACGCACGCTTTATCGGGGTATGCAAAGACGGGGTTTAAATCGACCGCGACTATCTTCTCATGCTTCTCCATGATCTTCTCAAGCTTCAATACTATATCCACTAGAGAATCTATGTTAACTGGTGGTAGCCCTCTATACCCTTTAAACAACAGTGAACCTTTAAGCTCTTCAAACATAGAGTAGACCTCATCTCTTTCCAGCGGGGCTACTCTAAAGGACACATCTCTAAAGATCTCTGTAAATATACCGCCCAGCCCTACCATGAGCACTACTCCAAACGCCACATCTCTAATAGAGCCGATAATAACCTCTAAACCGGGGTTAAGCATTTTCTGTACAAGGACACCGACCACTCTTGAACTGGGCGCACGTCTCTCAATGTTTCTAAGTATCAACTTATATGCTTCAATCGCCTCTTCTCTCGACTTCACCCCGAGGACTACGCCGCCAACATCTGTCTTGTGACTAATATCGGGAGACACAACCTTCAGTACTACGGGGAACCCTATCCTCTCTGCTAACTCACCCGCCTCCTCTGGGCTCTTCGCTAACCCGTATGGAGGATGAGGTATTGAGTACTTCTTTAGAAGCTCGAAAGCTTCATGGTCTAGCAGTTTTAACCTACTCATCAACACCCTTAACTATTACTAATTGCAGTGAGACTTATAAAGCATGTAGGGGTCGTAGACTATGCCTTTTGAGGTAATAGGTGTTATACACCTCTCTAGGCTTCCAAAGACTACAACCGTGGGTGTGCAACTCGATAAGTTGATAGAGACTGCAGTTTACGAAGCAAGAGAGCTCTGCAACCTAGGCTATGATGGTGTGATCATTGAGAACTACGGAGACGCCCCATACGAGAAAAGGGTTACAGACCCGCTAACACTAGCCTCTATGGCGATCATAGTGAGAGAGGTTGTGAAGAGCGTTGAATGCAAAGTAGGTGTCAACCTTTTAAGAAACTCTGGACTGGAGGCGTATTCAATAGCTCTTGCAGCTGGAGCTAGGTTCATAAGAGTAAATGCACTGGTTGAAACCATAGTTTCAGACTCAGGGTTGATCGAGCCAGAAGCTCCTAGGCTAAGAGATGTTAGGTTAAATCATCCAGGTGTAGAGGTGTACGCGGATATCTTAGTGAAACACGCAACAAGTCTTCGAGTTTCGCTTTCAATGCTAGAGTCAACTAGTATAGTCTCTAAGGGCAACGCAGAGGAGTACATGAGAGATCTAATTGAAGAGTACATCGAGAGAGGAGGTGCAGACGCACTAGTTGTAACTGGGCTTAAAACTGGCGAGTTACCACCACTAAGTCTCGTGAAGATGGTGAAGAAATACTCACGGGTACCAGTCATTGTAGGTAGTGGTGTAACTATAGACAACGTTGAAGAGGTAGTGAAGATAGCAGACGGAGTAATAGTCGGCTCATACATTAAGAAAGGCGGGAAAGCGGGAAACCCGTTAGACCCTCATAGAGCTAAACTTCTTATCGACCATGTAAAGAAGGGGGTCAGGAGCTAAAGTATAAAAAGCGAAGCGGTTATAGGGATGAACTTGAAGCCCCCACTATGAAGGGGGTGACCGGTTTGAGCAAGAAGGCTAAGAAAGAGGAAAAGAAAGCTGAAAAGAAAGAAGAAAAGAAGAAGAAGTAGAAGAGCGATTGCAATCACGCTGACTGCTCATTAAGCTTTAAACTTTTTCCCTTGCTCATTTCCTCATTACAACACGTATTGCTTTGAGATGTCATTACTACATTACGTGCGGTGTGATTTAGATGAAAACAACTCTGTGGCGATAAATAGCTGTGCTATTGATTGAAGTTAAGTAATGACACATCTCTTGATGATAATCAACTATTTCGGAAATGCAAAAAGAAATAACGATGCTTTGTCTCCATTGTAGCTAATCGATAGAATATTAAATTTAAACATATCAATTTAAAGTTATAGAAGAGTTAACGAGTTGATACGTCTGCATCTTGGTAATATAAACCTATGGATAGCTATCTATTAAAGTATGTGGAGGAGCTAGAGCAACTCCCGGCTACATAGCATGATCGGTTAAATCGAGTAGTACTAGATTGAGGGATATTAAAACGCATCATATTTCATTAAAACCAGAAATGAAAATGAACATGTGTCTATATCTCTTACTCTCTTATTTAACTTGATGCAGATTGCAAAGTGATTGAAATATGGTATGAATTGTTTCTCACTGATATTTCGATTATTAGTACTACGGATTTAAGTCGATCAAGTCTGAAAATTTGCAGAGAGTCTATATATTGTAAGGATGGGTTCCAAAGGCCATCGACTCTATGGTAATACGTGTGTGTTCTAATAAAACTTTGATGTGTCTTGTAGATATGTATTGTTAAATGTATATGTATGTGTTTGTATAAAGGTAGAGTACGTCCGCGCCCCACCCCCGGAAGTTCTCTCGGGGCTTCATTGGATCAGGGCTTCACAGTGGGGTTCCTGGTTAACTCTACTCCAGCTTAGTTAATTCGCGATTAACTCAACCAACTGTTCACATCAAGTTGTTCATGAACGATATGAGTTGACTAATAAGAAGTAAACGGTATAAGAGGCATTAGTTAGTAAAAGCATTATCCGCGGTACACCTTGCCTCAAGGCAATACAACTGGCGTGAACACCCGGCTTGTACATCTGCGCTGATTTCCTATCAGGCTCATCTATCCCTAGACGGTCATCTCCTTAGTCCTACCTAGGGGCCTCCAGCCTTGCTTACATCTCACTAGTGATCAGTGTAGAGTTGCGAGTGACTGTTGAGCTCGACGGTTTACACGCCCACCTCTCTATCTTTATGCTATGACCTGCCTAGAAGTTTGAAGAGGAAGGAGATTTACACGTGAAGCGTAGACTACTACTCCTGTCTACTACTACGAAGACCGAGGATCGCGACCGCCTTTTTGATCACCTCTATCAAGTAGCCCTCCTCTCCAGGTACTCCAGATCCAATCAAGTGCTCGTTAATATAAAGCTCTGGAAGATCGCTCTCTCCATCTAGGACTTCTACTTCAACGTCTTCTCCAATCTCTTGTGAAAGTATATCCTTGACCTCGAGTAACCAGCTGTACACTGTAAATCTCCAGTAGTTTGGCTTGCCTCTAATGGTGATCTTCAATACATCACACCCCTATCTCCATAGCTTTCTAGGGTGTTTAACTAAAGCTAATAGATGTTGTTGACTTCCAACTAGAGTTACAGAGATGATTTGATGGCGAAAGTGAGACTACTCGACAGTGACGGTCTTAGCAAGATTTCTCGGCTTATCTGGATCAAGCCCTTTAAGCACAGCTAAGTAGTACGCTAACAATTGTAGTAGTGGTGTGTGAGTCGCTGATGTTGCGATCCAGTGGGGAGACTCCACCTTAATAGCGTAATCTAGTGCTTTCTCCAGCCTGCTCTCCTCTGGTATAATCCCTATTGTAAACGCCCCTCTAGCTCTCATCTCCTCGACGTTTCCAAGCATCTTAGCTTCAAGAGATGGGTCGTTAGGGACAACGAAGATTACGGGGAAGTCTGGTTCTACGAGAGCTATTGGTCCGTGCTTAGACTCGCCAGCGGGGTATGCTTCAGCATGTATATAGGCGATCTCCTTGATCTTTAGCGCCCCCTCCTTAGCTATTGGGACTCCCAACCCTCTACTTAGGATGTAGATGCTTCTAGAGTCTCGTAGCTTATGTGAAAGCTTTTTTGCAACCTCATCGCTCACTCTTACAGAGTGCTCTACGAGCTTGGGTTGCGTATTGATAGCTTTATTGAGGATTTCAAAGTACTCAGACCTGTCGATAGCCCCAACGATGTAAGCGTAGTTCAAAGCTATGTAGCTCAATACTAGCGTTTGAGCTAGAAAGGTCTTAGTAGCAGCAACACCGATCTCTGGACCAGCCCGTGTATAGATGACATAGTCGCTCTCTCTCGGAATAGCTGAGCCAACGACGTTTGAAACAGCTATCACTTTACAACCTCTCGATTTAAACGCGCGCAAAGCTTTTAACACATCTATTGTCTCACCGCTCTGACTTACAGCTATTAACACGTCGCGACTAGATGCGGCTTTCTCGAAGAGCGTGTATTCGCTAGCTATGAAGGGTATTACTACTCGCCCACTCAGCGCTAGTAGCGTGTAAGCAAAAAACTCAGATGCATGATAGCTGGTGCCAGCTGCTGTAATGAATATCTTATCTGCTTCTAACAAGGCCGACACGATCTCTTCGACGCTTCTATCACTACGCAAACCACTAAGAGTTTGAGCCAACACTTTCGGTTGCTCGTGAATCTCTTTAAGCATATAGTGTGGGTAACCCTCTTTACTTGCTTCTTCAATCGACCAATCAACGTAGACGAGGTACCGAGCTGGATCTACAACCAAGCCTCTTTGTAGGTCTTCTATATACACTTGAGAAGCCGTCACATATCCAACCCAGTGGTCCCTTAGGACAATAGCTCTCCTCGTGTGATCGAGTATCGCGGGTATGTCGCTTGCCACCACGTTGTAGCCATCGCCAATACCTATGATTAGAGGGCTATCCTTCTTTGCAAAGAAGATCCTATCCGGCTGAAGGGGCGTGACCATTAGGATCGCATAAGTGCCGCGAATCGACCTTACAGCATGTTTAAAAGCCTCATACACGTCTTTAGTTGTTCTGTAGTATTCTTCAACCAAATGTGCAAACACTTCACTATCTGTATCCGACTTAAATACATGCCCCTTGATCCTTAGCTCCTCTTTCAACTCCGCGTAGTTCTCTATTATCCCGTTATGTACAATTGCAAAGAGACTTGTACAGTCGACGTGGGGGTGCGCGTTTTGATCTGTTGGAGGCCCGTGAGTAGCCCATCTTGTGTGTCCTATGCCAAGCACTCCTTGAAGTTTACTAAAGTTGTACTTCGACTCTAATTCGAGGATCTTTCCTTTGCCTTTAACTATTTTCAAGTCCTCGCCTTCTACTATTGCTACTCCGGCTGAGTCGTAGCCTCTATATTCAAGTCTTAGTAGACCATTTAGAATCGCCTTGCCAATAACCATTCTCTCCCTGTTGCTGAGACATATTCCGATTATACCACACATTCAAAGGCACCACGAGTACTTGAGATGATGGTGAGCGTAGATCTAACCAGCGTTTTACTTAATAAGCAAGTCTTGTAATAAGCGTTTTCACGGATGTATCTACTACGGTGCTAGCTTGTCAACCCCATTGGTAATCAAGATCACAGGAAAGGCGTTTGAAGACTTAACGTTAATTGAGAAATTTGTTAGAGTCTTAGAGAACTTGCTACAAGAGTACAGAGTAATAACGGTGGTGGGTGGCGGGGGGATCGCGAGGCGGTACATAGAGGCGGCGAGGGCGCTCAAGGTGAAGTCTAATTATTGGTTAGATTTAATTGGTATTTGGGCTTCGAGATTAAATGGCCTTCTACTAATATCAGCTCTAAGCGGCTACGCGCACCCCTCGATTCCTACAAGCCTCGAGGAGGCTTTAACGGCTTTAAAGTATAGCAAGTTGGTTGTTATGGGGGGTCTGATCCCAGGGCAATCAACAGCGGCAACGCTCTTAGAGGTGGCAGAAGCTGTTGGAGCTGAAAAAGTATACTACTACTCAGCCGTAGGGCAAGTCTACGATAAAGACCCGTTAAAACACCCTAACGCTAAGCCGCTAAAGGTGGTTATGGCAAGCGAGCTTAAAGCTCTACTTGAGCAAAAGATCCTTCCTGGCGAGTACGCCCTTATAGATGAGAAGGCGTTAGATATAGCAATTAGGAGTAAAATTGAGATCTACATCTTAAACTATAGAGAGCCAGAGCAGATATTTAGTGCTCTCAGGGGTGAAAACCCAGGATCACTCATACTGCCAAAGTAGTTCTAACTGAATATTCCACTACTAGTTTGCGATTTGAGTTTTCTTAGAACTCTCCTAGACCAATATAGTAGTACACGGGCTTCATATTGCGATGGGCGCGACCTGTATAGCATAGTCCTTAAAACTCTATTACATCTACTAGCTTTATCTAGCGTCGTAATAACGCATTGCGATATTTCGCCAAGTACATCTATTATCTTGTCGAGATCTTCCCGCGAAGCCCTAGGAGGCAGGTTTATAGGTGTCACGCTTCTTCTCTTCCATATCTCCCAGAGGAAGATCGCAACAGCCTGACTCACATTTAGCACTGGATACTCCGGGTTCGCGGGTATAGAGACTAAGAAATCAGCTTTAGCTAGCTCTTCGCGCGTTAATCCAGTGCTCTCTCTTCCAAATATTAATGCGATCTTATTGGCCCTGGGAAGTACAGTATTAACGAATTCTTCGATGGAAATAGCTTGCCTTAAGACGTCCCCCTCTGAATAGCCAATAGCACTTGTAGCTACTGAAATGTCTACTCCTTTTATGGCTTCTTCGAGAGAGGATACGATCACACTTCTCAAGAGAAGATCTTTTCCACGTGCAGCGTAGCGTAGGGCCTCCTCTACGCTCGCGACGGGGTTTACTAGGTAGAGCTCGTCTACGTTAAAGTTTACGCAAGTTCTCGCGATCACGCCGAGGTTAACAGCGCCTTCGATCCCTACAAGTACTAGTCTAATCTGTTGCAAGTTTTACACACTCAACTGAGTAGAGTTCTTCAAAAAAGAAGTGTTTGTGGAGTGCGTAATTAAGTTTAAAACCATTCGCTTTAAGAGCCGTCATGACAACTTCAGGTTTTGTAAAGCTCGAGTAAACCAAATACAGCAGACCTCCAGTTCTAAGCGCCTTAGATGCATACTCTATGAAGTAAACAACCATCTCCCAACCTTCTAAACCACCATCAACCGCCACATCGTGCGGTGCCCCCTCTTCTGAGGGTAAGTATGGAGGGTTAGCAAGGACTAGATCGAAAGAACCCTCTCTAAGTACATAAGCGTCTGTCTGAACAACTATGCCGCCTCCTACGTTATTAAGTTCCACGCTTCCCCTAGTAGATTCAACAGCGTCCTCGTCGATGTCTATGAAGACAACCCGTCTACAATAACCATTTAAAAGTGCATAGAGACCTAAGATGCCAGTTCCAGACCCGAGATCTAGACACGTATATCCACGTGGTTTATGCTTTTCGAGAGTTTCGATCAACAGCCAAGTGTCATCGCTAGGCTTGTAAACATTGCCTACATAGCAGAGCCTCGGCATTAAGGGCATCAGATCAACCCTAAGAGCCGCATCTCTCTAGCTAATGCAAGCCAGGTGTCAGGGTCGATCGTGTAGACCCTTTGAGTGAAGACGCTTGAAAATAGATTTCTAATCTCTTGAGGTACAGCCCCCAATCTCTCAACAAAAACCTTCTCAAACACCTTTCTCCGCTGTGAAAAGAAAATCTTTGTAACTAACTCCAAGGCCTCAAAGTCCTCTGTGTAGAGTCTCTTTCTAACGAGAACTACGACTCTATGCGCGACTTCTGGTCTAGGGTAGAAGCTCTGTGGCGGGTAGAACCCACCGAGTTTCACGTCGAATAGAGACCTGATCAAGATTGTGAGTCTCCCATACTTCTTAGAGCCAGGCTCGGCGATCAACCTCTCTGCGACCTCGCTTTGAACGGTCAACACTATTTTCTTAATGGAGTTTTCACGTGCCATTTTAACTATAAGCTCGGATGTAATGTGGTATGGAATGTTTGACACTACAACATCTCTTGTAAATGGGAATTTTAAGGCGTCACCACACACTACGAGGAACCTAGGATCCGCTACGACGTTGCAAGCGACGTTACATAATCGCTCATCTAATTCGATGCAAAGTAGTGAACGTGCTTTATCCAGTAGTGTAAGAGATAGCGTTCCAATGCCGCAACCTATCTCGATAGCGTCTGAGCCGCTGTTCACGTGTAGTGCGATCTCTCGAAGAAGGCGGGGGTCGACGACAAAGTGTTGACTTAGTCTTTTCTTGGGCTTAATGCCATGTGAACGAAGAACATTAAGAGTCCACGAAACCAGTTCAGCCCTGGAGGTAGCATGCGGTTTAAAAAGCCTCTCCATAAAGTCTCTCCAAATAACCAAGGTAGACAGCGCCTTTATCTCTAGGCCTTATAAATAAGTAGTACTTCTCGCCACCTACAAGCTCCTTGATTATACGATCTATAAGCGCTTTTACAGGATCTATGCCAACTCTCTCTTTAATGTCATCGAAGCTCGTGAATTTCCGTTGTCGTCGTGCATCGAGGATAGCATTCATAGTTTTCTTGCCTACATCGGGAAGTAGCTCTAGTGAGTGTAGCCTGATGTTTATAGGCTCGGCTATGTTGAAGAACTCTACAAAGACTTTTTCATTTTCATATAACACCCTCCTTATCGCCTCTGGGAGGTTGGTTCTCGACATGGATGTTAACTCGTTATACGATATATGTATAATCCTCCTCAACTTACTCGGATAACTTAGATCAACCTTCTCAAGAATCTCAACTTTAACTCCAATAAGAGGCGTTGCTTCGAGTAGTGAGAAGTACTTTGTTCCAATACCTTGAACAAAAGGCTGATTCCTATGCTCATAGTGGATATCAGATGGATTACCCATCTCTAGATAGTCAAGCACATAAAGTGAAGGCTCGTATCGCTTCTCTGGGTAGTATACGCGGCGTCTAGGGTACGACAAGGTAAAAACACCAACTATGAACTCTATTAAGGACTACTCTCCTATGCAGTATTCGTTGACAAGTTTGAGAATCTCCTCTAATTGCTCCTTTTCAAGCGACCTCTCTTCGTTGACTAGTAGAATCAATAATTCATCTATTGTACGTGGACATATATTCATGATCATCACGATGCTATCCTCTCTTAAACCCATAGACTCAAGTTTCTCTCTAAACTCACGCGCCCTCTCGATAGGGACTTTGTTAAACTTATGTAGGTACTCGAGAACTCTTTGAACAATGAAAGATACCTCGCCAAACCTCTCTCGCTCTTTCTCGCTAAGCTCTTTTAGGATTTGAAGGGCTTCAGGGTTTGAAATGAGTCGTAGTTTATCTACCTTTAACTTTAGAGGATAACTCAAGAGATCTCACCACTTATCCGAAATTTCACTAAGAAATTATTGAGTCTGCGTGGTAGTCGTGGTAGCTGGGCGGAGGTGCTCCGGCCTAATGAAAAGAATCTTCTCTTTACCTCCAACTACGACTTTTACAATGTAGCTTTTACCCCTCTTACCGATAACTTCACCTGTCTTTCCATGATATCTTCTATGTGGCATCCCCTTGTGTATTGAGGGGTTTGTTACAATGTGGACCCTGTCTCCCACCTTATACTCGATCATTAAGAGGCTCAGGCTAGGCACGGCCCCTTTCTCACGTATACTCTTCCTGTACAGCTTTCTCGTTCTATGTCTAAACCCTTTAGGTGCTTTGACCAAGCGTCAAACACCCCTACTAGCACATCACTGCATAGTCCTAACACATGAACTAGCTGAGAAGAGTCTTTTATTTTTAATCCTCAACATATAAGATGTCGAGTTCTAGTGGTTTCAACTCGATGTTTAGTACTTCTGAGAAACTTGGTGTGGTGCGCCCACCATCACCGCTCACCAGCTCTTTGATATAAAGCCCTCCCTCGCAGTACACGATCGCTTCAAACGCCCTACTAGTGATCAGGCGGGTCAAAACTCTAAACACTCTACGAGTTCTAACACGATCCTTCTTCCTCCTAAGTATCCTTGTAGGCGTCCTCTGCATGATCTCTCTATTGGCTAGCGTCTCTTCGATCTTCCTTAGATCCTCTACGCGAAGGTCAACTGGCGAGTAGACTACAACTCGATAGATCTTTCTCTTCTTCTTCGATTCTTGCTTAAGTCTAACTTTGCTACTTCTTGTGGTCTTAAGTAGCACTGTGACTTGTATTGGGTATGTACTCGAATGGCCTGCCAAGGCCTTGTTTATCTCTTGAAGGCTTATGTTTCTCCTCTTCGGCTCTTTTACCTCGATCACAAGAGGCCTCCCCGTACCTAACATCCTAGCGTCAACGTCTTCTCTGCCAGCGGCGTGTATTACGATTCTGCTGGCCATAAAAAGGTCCTTTAGAGCGTTTTCGATAAACTCTTGCACGCTTATTGGATACTTCTTTGAGCCGTCCTTAGTTATCCATGGAACATGAGATATGTTTCTGCCTAGTTTCAAGTACTTACCGTAGTAGAAGATAGGGCTGGGCTCGATGTGGACTTTGAAATTGAACGATTGATCAATCGACACCATGACAACGGCGTCTGGGATGTTGAAGTCTGGGGTTAAACTGCACAACTCCATGATCGCCTTTCCGATCTCCCTTTTCAACTCTCTTTTAATAGATTCCGACGTCTCAGTTCCATACTTAGTCACCAATTCAAGCTCTCGCTCTAAAATCCCCCTGTCAATAACGACCCCCACGAGAAATCTAGTTGCTTCATGTCTTCGAAGAAGCTCGCATGATGTTCTTGCGATCTCTACTATAAGATCTCTTGTTAGCCTATGTCCACATATGTAGCACGGCTTAGGTGTTATCGGTTCTCTATACAGCTTCGTATACGTGGATGCCACTTGGTCCCCCGCGTTCGTGGCGATTGCGTAGTGATGCTCCTTCATAGACATGCTAGCCTCTGAGTAGATCTTTAGAGCGAGAGCCGTCTTGATCATGACGCCTCTATCGTGATTTGAAAGCCCAACACCATACTTGGCGAATAGGCGTCCTAGGCAACGCGTACATAGTGGATACTCTCTTAGGATTTCTTCAGATCTCTCGATGATGCGACTTAGAGTAGGGTAGAAGCTACTGCTCATAATTGACTCGCCAGGAGATCTTTTGTGCTACTTCTCTTCAAGGGTTTCTGGTAGTGTAATGCCTAGTTTTTTAAGAACATCTTTCCTCCTAAGGGTTTTGAGGAGCTTTTTCATTGCTTCGTATTGTCTAAGTAGCTCTCTAACTTCATCTATGGACACGCCAGCACCATAAGCGATCCTCTTCATCCTAGATCTATCGATGATCTCCGGGTTTTCTAGTTCTTCATAGGTCATGGAGTTGATAATAGCGATCCACTTGTCTATCTTCTTCTCTAGCTCTTTATGGTCTATCTCAATTGGTAGTTTCAACTCAAAGCCTGGGATCATTTGTAGAACTCTCCTTAGAGGACCTAGCCTCCTCAAGCTCACTAGTTGCTTGTAGATAAGCCTCATGTTGAGCTTGCCCTCTATGAGCTTCTTAGCGTCTTCCTCGGTAAACTCCACTTGCATCCTCTTAACAGACTCTACAAGACCTTCAATGTCTCCAAGGCCGAGAATTCTAGCTATAAAGCGCGAGGGCTTAAACACTTCTAAATCTTCGATCTTCTCGCCAACACCAATGAACTTTATTCTAGCACCAGTAGCGGCTACAGCTGATAAAGCGCCACCACCTTTCGCTGTGCCATCTAGTTTTGTGACTATTATTGAGCCTATGGGGGTCGCCTCGTGGAACTTCTTCGCGATCTGGTATGCCTGTTGTCCGATAGACGCGTCGATCACTAGTATTATCTCATCTGGTTTAACCGCTTCGTATATATGTTTCATCTCTTCTAGTAGCGTTTCTTCTCTGTGGTGCCTACCAGCAGTGTCTATTATCACGATGTCAAAGCCTTTTTGAACGAAGTGTTCAACGCCTCTCTTAGCGATGGCTACAGCGTCTACCTCGTTGGGATCTCCATATACGGGGACCCCGATGCTGTCTCCAATCTGCTTCAGTTGATCAAACGCGGCTGGTCTATAGGTATCGGCTGCCACAAGTCCAACCTTAAACCCCTCTAACTTGTAGAAGTATGCGAGCTTCCCAGCGGTTGTGGTCTTACCACTCCCTTGGAGACCTACGAGGAGTATCACCCACGGCTTCTTAGCAGGCTTGATATTGGGCCTTTTATCACCACCTAGCATGTTTAAGAGCTCTTCATATACAATCGTTATGAACCAGTTCTTTCGAGAAACACCTGGTGGGGGCTTTTCATTGAGCGCTCTCTGCCTGATTCTCGAAGAGATCTCAGAGACCAGTTTTAAGTTTACATCAGACTTTATAAGCTCCTTTTGCAAATCCCTTATAAACTCGTTGACAGCTTCTTCGTACTTCTCTCTTCTAAGAAACTTCTTTAAAGCGTCTCTAATACCTTCAAAGACCAACGCGTTAACCTCTTCTGGTCCACCAAGCTCACTAAGATGTCTATCTGCATTATAAACCTGCTAGCGAACAACAAGTTTAAGCCCTCTCCTTTCCTAACGTCGTGGTCCACAAGTTACGACATGAGAGCAAGTGAGGTATGTGAGCACTACGAGTTGCATGGAGACAGAAGTGTTGTTAGTAGTAGCTAATTATATGATGGTAATGAACCAAAGCGGATTTGCCACTGCATGTGAGCGGCCAAGTTGTAATGTTGCTCGTGAGATGCTCGTGCATATGGAGCCCATTTAATGAGTCAAATACATACATAGTTTAAGCTCTAAAAACTTATAAGAGGTTGTGTAGAAATGTTGAGCGGGAGTTCGTGATGAGAAGATTTAAGCCTATAGGAGTGCTATTCTTAACACTACTCTTAGCTACTACGGCAATGTACGTGAATTCAACTAGGCAGTTGTGGGGAGCTAGAAATGCGGAAGCGTCTATTAGCCTTAGTGATAACGTCATTCAACCACATGAGACTATCAATCTTGAGCCTAATAGTGTGATCTCGAGATTTATTTATATGGGATCAATCGTCGATGTGCTGGTTTCTTGGAGAGTTATAGCGAATAAATCGCTACTCGAAGATATAAGGACCAGGCTATATGAAATGCTTAGTAAAAAATTTCAAGAAGAGAACTGCACGCTCTCACCACACAATTCAAGTGATATTCCAGCAAGATGTTTAACCTTAGCGAATTTATATAAGGAGCCTCTTAAAGCACTTAGAATACTGAGCGAGGAGATAGACCTTGTTGGTATTCTAGAAGTCAACGTAACCATTGTTAATAGGGGTCCAAGAGTCCTCACTCTATTAGGAACGTGTCCTTTGTCATCACTTATCAAAGACAGTGCTATGGCGGCTCTAGGTACGCGCGAAGATCGGTTCGGGATCGATGATCGAGTCGGAATTAGCGTCGTTCAAGGAGACTATGCCGTCGATATGTGGTATCGTTGCCCACCACTTTACTCGAAAACCATGCAATTAGGAGTAAACTTCACAAACATCTTCTACTTCTTAATTAAAAGGCCTTCTCAGAACGAATCGTTTAAAGGAGAGTTTTTCATAAGAACTATCGGTATTTGTGAATGTGATGTCAACTTCGTCTCCCACCTCGTCTATATTGGGTGGGAAAACTGTAAAAGCCTAAATGTCAAAGCCTACATCGAATGGAATGGAACTAGGTAACGCTATAGATCACCTTAACGCTAGTAGTTAACGCGTTATGAGGATTGTGGTTTAGTTGAGAGAGTGCGGGGGGTGGGATTTGAACCCACGCAGGCCTACGCCATCGGGTCCTGAGCCCGACCCCTTTGGCCAGGCTCGGGCACCCCCGCGTCTATTCATTTTTGAATACAATGTGCCTTTTAACTCTTAGTCTACGTTACTATTGTGTGGTGGGGCTTGGTGTACACGTCTATTGATAAGTCTGACTATCACGTGTTGCATCCTAGACCCGTATACCTCGTTGTGTCGAGGAGTAGTGATGGTAGACTCAACGTTATGGCGGCGTCTTGGGTTACGCCAGTGTCTGACGAACCGTTCTTAGTGGCTGTATCTATATGGAAGGGTAGTTTGACGCACCAGTTTATAAAGGAGACTGGGGAGTTCACAATTAACGTTCCAAGCGAGAAACACGTAAATCTAGTCTATAAAGCCGGCGCTCTTAGCGGTAGAGAGGTAGATAAGATACAGGCGTTAGGGCTGAAAACCATAGCGTCAAGTGTGATAAAGACTCCTGGTTTAGATGACATGCTCGGGTTTCTCGAGTGTAGAGTTGTCAACGAGGTAGATCTCGGCGAGTCTACGCTATTCATAGCGCAGGTGGAGGCTATTCATGTGCAGCGCGAGCTGTACACGAGGTATGGCTGGGATTTAAATAAAGCTAAGGTACTACTACACCACGGTGGTAGAGCCTTCACAACGCCCTCGAGACTCATACTAGCACAGAAGTGATTTCTATTCATCACTACCTTTTAATGCCTCGATAGACTTCTACTGTAGTTAGCGCTGGTAGCAATTTAAATCTTCGTTTAGATATAATTTTTGTGTGATAGAATGCCGCGCATCCCCACAAAGCTAGTCTCATGGGAGGAGATAGTAGACTGGTCGATGCACCTCGCAGACATCATTAAGAGAGATGGGTTCAAACCAGACTTAGTAGTGGCGGTCGCGAGAGGTGGGTACGTACCTGCAAGGTTGATCTGCGACTTCCTAGGTGTTGAAAACCTAGTTAGTCTACAGAGTCAACACTGGACAGAAGCAGCTAAAGTGGAGGAGAGAGCCATTATAAAGTTCGCCTATGTCATAGACGCATCCGGGCTCAACGTATTAGTGGTTGACGACATTGTCGACACTGGAGAAACGCTTAAGCTAGCTAAAGAACACGTGGAGAAGTACTGGAATCCAAAACAAGTAAAAACAGCAGCTCTTCAGTGGATCAGTCCTGTGGCGAGGTTTAAGCCAGACTACTACTACATAGAGGTCAAAGAGTGGATATGGTTCCAATACCCGTGGACAAGACTCGAAGATACATATCAGTTCATTAAAAGAATGGTGACAGAAACATACAAAGAGACAGGGAAGACAGACTGGACGTATGAAGAGATAGTGCGAGGGTTCCAGGAGTGGTATGGAATAGATGTAGGTGAAGTGTACTATAAGAGAGCCTTAGAGGTCCTCGTAGAGAAGAAGATCCTCTCGTATGATCCAAATAGGAGGGTCTATAGGCTTATCGTTTAGGGCGATCGCGATGCTCGTAGAGCCTCCGGTGAAGGTGGAAATAGCAGTAATCGGTGGTAGTGGGCTATACGAGCTTCCCGGGATTGAGAATGTTAGAGAGCTGAAAATATACACGCCATATGGGCCAACAAGCGATAACATCATAGTTGGCGAGTTGAAAGGGCGCAGAGTGGCCTTTCTAGCTAGACATGGTAGAGGACACAAAATACCTCCACATAGAGTTAACTACAGGGCGAACATATGGGCGCTAAAAGCGCTTGGAGCGCGTTGGGTCGTGGCTGTGTCAGCTGTGGGTAGTCTTAGAGAGGATTATAGGCCTGGAGACTTCGTTGTGCCAGATCAGTTCATAGATATGACTAAGGGGATAAGAGCACACACATTCTTTGAAGGGGGAATAGTAGCGCATGTTGGTATGGCCGACCCCTTCTGCGAGCACTTGAGAAAGATCATACTTAAGGCGGCTGCAGAGTTCCCAGAAATAAGGGTTCATAGCAGAGGAACGTACATATGTATCGAGGGGCCGAGGTTCAGCACTAGAGCAGAGAGTAGAATTTGGAAAGAGGTGTTTAAAGCAGATATCATAGGGATGACTCTTGTCCCAGAGATCAACCTAGCGTGCGAAGCACAAATGTGTTATGCCACTATAGCCATGGTTACAGACTACGATGTGTGGGCTGAGAAACCCGTAACAGCCGAAGAGGTGATCAAGACTATGAACGAGAATGTTAGCAAAGTTAAAAAGCTACTACCACGCATAATAGAGCTAATACCACCAGAGCCGGATGAAAAAGAATGCAGTTGTTGCAAGTGCTTAGAGACAGCAATTATATAAATACCCTTGTCGAGAGGATTCAAGAGTTAGAAAAAAGAGCTAGAGACCTCTCTTTTAAAATAGTTGATTTTTTAAAGAACGCTTCTGGAGACATCATCCTCTACTCCTATACTGGATTTGGATATACACCGGCAAGCATGCTCTATTGGTCTCATTTGATCTTTCAAGCTAGTAAGCAGGCGATCATAGCAGAGTGCGAAGAAGCGTCAATACATATATTCCCATATCGAGAGAACATCGCGGCCTTGATCTTTAGCACTGGAGAGTACTCTAAGCTCATACAGGCTCTACAAGTTGCAAGGGTCTTAGGTACACCTTACTATGCCATGGCCCCTCCTCCACCAAGTGAAAACCTAAAGCTCGCACTCAAACACCTCGGAGTAAAGGCCACGCCATTTGAAGACCCCGTTGAAGCGACACTATACATGACGATCGCCTCGTTCGCAGCGATCTCAGAACTGTATAAAGACAAACTCGGCGCGAGAGGTAAGAGACTTCACGATCACGGGAAAGAGGGTTTCGCAACAACGGCAAAGGAATTTATCGAAAAGTACTCTTCCATACTAGAGACGTCTCTAAAGGCCCAGCCCATTAAGATCACCTCTACGAGGTTCCTCGAAGCACCAACACTGCTTCTAGCGCGAGCACTGCGCGAACTTAAGATCAACGCGACGTACACCCCACTAGAGGACATCTTTACCTCAGATAACGTTCTCGGCATCTTTCTCACAGTAGAAGAGAGAATTAGGAGGGAGCTTAGAACTAGACTTAGAGAGAGACTGATCGAGTTAACGCTCAACTTAGATCCACTCGAAGCGATCGTATATCTAACAGTGCTCTCATACGTCCTTTACAATGCTAGAGCTGTCACAACTACACGAGATGAGAAACGAGAGGGGTAAAAAAATAAAAATACCACTAGTCACTAGAAGTCTTGAGCGTAAAGCGGTGTAAACGGTGTTAAGCCTAGCTACGAAGATCAAGCTCGTAACGCTCGTAATGGTGATTATAGCGGCAATAGCGGTCGCGTCCACAGATCCCACGTGGCAAATATGCTCTCTAGCGATACTCCTCGGTGCCACCCTCTTATCAGCTAGATTGATAGATAGAGAGCTCAATGATCAAGAGGCGCTTGGTTTCTACCTAATCATACTAGTGGCTGTGTCTACGGGGTCTCTCATAGGGGCTATTCTCTCTTGGAGTCTTCGAGCGGCGATACTATCAGTGTCGATCATCGCGTCTTGCTTCATTTATAGCGTGATAGCGCTAAAGGTGATTCAAAGATGAAAATAGCGGTTATAGAGTATAGGAAAACCCCGCCGCGGTCAGCTCAAGAGCTATTAGAGGCGATCGAACGACATGGACACGAACCACTATATTTAAAAGCGCACATACTCGATGCTAGGTTAACGGAGAGCGGAATCAGGATCTATCATGGCGAAAACGAGGTAGACGTGGATGCCGCATTACTCCGAAATCTAGGTCTATTCCTATCGCTAGACACGTTCTTAAAGCGAATAGGGGTTGTGGAGGCGTTAGCATCGAAAGTACCTGTGGTTAATCACCCATCATCAGCTCTACTTGCTCGCGATAAGTGGAGGTGCCTCCTTAAACTTCACCTATCCGGCCTTCCAGTTCCAGAGACGTTAGTGACTGAGAATCCATTCTCCGCTATGAGATTTACTAGGGAAAAACTTAAGGTTGTACACAAGCCTATTATTGGTAGCCTCGGGCTAGGATCCTCACTAATTAGCGATCCCGACGTCTCGTTCCATATAACGAGGAGCTTGAAGAACATGGGATTTCCGAGCTACTACCAGGTATACCTAGAGAAACCTGGATACGACTACAGAGTGTTTATAGTGGGAGACAGGGTCATAGGAGCTATGAAGAGAGTTAGTAGCTCGTGGAAAACCAACATAGCTCAAGGAGCTATAGGGGTAAAAGTTGATGAGAGCGAAGAGCCAGAGCTATTTAAACTAGCACTAAAAGCTGTGAAAGTACTTGGATTAGACTATGGAGGGGTAGATATAGCCTACGACTTGAAAACGCAAAAATACTACATACTAGAGGTCAACGCTTTCCCACACTGGGAGGGGATAAGGAGAGCAACCGGTGTGAACCCACCCGATCATATAGTGAGATACATAATTGAAAAGGCAAAGAAATGACCCAGAATATCCACCTGTCGCAGGCAAGTGTGTTTAGATTTAATAGCTTTGAAAGCTTTGAACGTTATGGATGATGAGTAGTAAACCGTCCGAAGTATGACGAAGAGCTCTCATCCTGAAAAATTACTTGTAGGTTGATACGTGATGGCTCTTCTACAACACGAGGAATTGATCAAAGAGGGGCTGGCCACCCTGGTGATCCCTCGCCTAGACTACTATCGAAGAGCAGACGGTGTTGTAGAACCAGCTTGGATGCCCGTATTTTACAACCCGCAGGCAGTTCTAAGCAGAGACTTCACAAGCATGTTCTTAATATATGCAATGAGGGGGAAAGGGTTCTTCTTTGTAGATGCATTATCAGGTACCGGTGTGAGAGGGATTAGAATAGCTCTAGAAGCTGGAGGTGTTGGTATCATAAATGACGTAGATCCGAGGGCCCACTACTATATGGTGAAGAATACAAAGCTTAATGGGCTTGAGGGCCGTATCGAGGTTTACAATAGCGAGGCAAACACACTCCTCAACAACCTTGTACTAACAGGCATGATCGTAGATTATGTCGATATCGACCCCTATGGCTCTCCATCACCGCATATAGACTCGGCTCTGAAACCCTTAGCTAAGGAGGCCTACATTGGGATCACAGCTACAGATACAGGCACTCTATCGTGTTCGTATCCATATAAAGCGCTGACAAGGTATTGGAGCAACTGTGTAAAACTAGACTTTGAAAAGGAGTTTGCAATAAGACTTCTAATCTCAAACGTTGTTTTGAGAGGTGGCGCGTTAGAGGTCGCACTTGAACCACTCTTATCGCTAGCATATAAGTTCTACGTGAGAGTGTTCTTTAAGACCACGAGGAGCGCTAAGCAAGCACGTAGACTAGTTGAAGAGTGTATTGGCTACCTATGGTACTGCCCAAGTACGCTTGAAAGAGGCTTTACAAGCGATGTTAACAACCCTGATGTGCGATGCTCTGATGGCACTAAGCCAATATTAATGGGTAGGGTATGGACTTGTAATATACAAAACCACGAAGTAACCTCATACATAGCTCACTTAGCGCATAAGTTGGATTGGGTTAGCGAAGAGTCTAAGACGATCTCTTCACTAATAGCGTTAGAGTCTCCAATAAACACGCCATACTACAGGCTAGACAAGTTGTGTTCTACACTTAGGTTAAACATGCCAAGTCCGGCGATCGTTGTCAATAAGCTAGCGGAGCTTGGATATAAGTCTTCTAGAACTCACATGGATCCTCGAGGAGTGAAGACAGATGCGCCATACGATGCCCTAGTAGAGGTAGTAAGAGAGCTAGCAGGGAGGAGGTGAAAGCAAAATATTACCCTTCTGCTACAAAATAGTGATAATGGTGTACTGTCTTGTCATCATCGGTTGATGAGTTCCGAGAGAACATTCTACGTGTTATTAATAAGAACATGTCTGAATCTAGTGATGGCGTTGTAATTACGATTCGCGTTGAAGAGGACCCTTACGAGAACTACCTAACAATCGAAGATGACGAGATCGTCTTTAAAACTAGAGAGGCTAGAAATGAAAATAGATGCAACTCAGCTCTCATCGGGGTATTGTCAACCGCGCTAAAGATCCCATCCTCTAGAATAGACATCATATATGGTGGACGTGGAGGCTCCATTAAGAGAGTCTTAATTAGAGGTGCTAAGAGTGAGGATATTGAGAGAAAACTACTGAGAGCTCTGAGGCTTATTTAGCCACTTCTCAACTTCAAGTACTATCTCCCTTGGAATGCTTCTTCTAAGTTCTTCTCTATTTGTAACCTCGACGATCACTTTGCGGGCATTTCTCAACCTAGACTCTATATCAAGATCTCTAAGCCTGAAGTGAACAACGAGAACTATTGGTTTTCCTGAATCGAGAGCTTTTAGTAGCAGGGGTTTAAATGAAGGTAGTTTTAACTCCATAGGCCCCACTTCATCGATTCCTATGACATCTGAGGCCTCGATAGCTCTCAAAAGAGCTGATCTAACGAGTTGATCAGCGTCTTCAATTAGAACTCCATAAGCACCAACCTTTACCCGGCTAGGATAATCTCTCTTTGCAAGCCACGCCTCTTCGCCTGTGAGAAGGTCGACAACTTTAAACCCGATCCTTACACCATCTACCCGAACTTCGGGAGCTATTATGCCTCCAATAGAAATTCCTCGATTTCTCAATACTTGTATGATCGTGCTGAAAAGCGTCGACTTCCCTACACCGGGCCTACCAGTAATTACAAACTTCAAGAACCTCACTTCTGTTTCAATTATTTTTAGATCAAAGAGGAGTTGTTACTAGTTAACACTTTTGATAAACGTTTAACGTCTTTAACAGACCTTACAACGTAGAGTTCTGCGTTTGTGTTTTCGGAGAGCCTCTCTGCGCTTTCTATTTTATCCTCTCTATATTCGTCGGTTACGTCTTTTACTATGGAGAGTGTTCGTCTACCCCTTATGGCTACGTCAACTGGCATGCGGCTGAATATGTAGAATGCGCTACCTATGGCACTCGCTAATTCATACAATGCTTCCTCCAATGCATCTCTCGGTTGAGAGGGCTCTTTTGTAGTCTGATCTAGCTCACCAATGTCCTTGAGGGGGTTAAATTCCTCGAAAATGTCCTCGCCCATTATGCTCGCTAGCTTAACCCCCCTTTCTAGGTCGATGTACATCTCTCCATGTTCATACATATATACAGCTTTTTTTGTAACTCCAAGGTACTCTGCTATATCCCCTCTCGTAAGCCCTAGCTCTTTGGCTCTTTTCTTGAACTTCTCGGAGTTAATCTTTAAAACGTAGTTTCCTCGAATGTAGGCAACTAGCGGGTATTCATTTTTAGATAGTATGTTTTCAAGCGTTTCGGGGGTGAACACGTAGTTACCATGTTTAAAGTATACTACCTCGCTTTCAAGATCTCCTCTCTTATTCTTTACAGCTACAACTATTGTTGAAGCACTATATGCCGATCTAGCCTTTCTAAGGTCTGATATCTCATTTTCGGTTAGAGACGTTGTTGTATACGTTATTTTCATTAAAACAGGACGTTCATTAACGCGTGTAACTATGTCTACGCTTCGACCTTCACGTGGATATAGTATTAGCTCGGCTCTGGCGTTCGACCGCTTAATTATACTTAAGACATGCTCAACTATAACAGAGGTGTCTTGCAAAAACCAACCCGCTCCTAAGCTCTAAGTACTATATTTAAAGAATAACCCTAATTAGCTTTGAGTTAGTTTTAGACCATTACCTTCTTCTATAGAACCTCGCTAAGATCATTGCGTGATCCTTATCGTAAGGCTCTAAGTGAACTACATCTACTATCTCAAAACCTCTCTCTTTTAGAGTGTTGATCTCTCTCCTGTAGATCTCGCTGGGCTCCTTTGTCACGTCAATGCTTCTAGCTTTGATCGCTAGTAGGAGATAACCGCCATCTTTTAGAAACATATCTGCATTATCTGCTACTATCGAAGCCTGTTCTGGCTGGGCGATGTCAGCATAAACCCCGTCAACGACTTCAACGACATGTCTATACTCCTGGGGTTTTCGAGCGTCTCCAAGGATTGGGTATAGGTTTTTCCTAACTTCTGCGACGATTATGAACTCTCTCATTACTCTAGGAGCTATGTCTACGCCGTAGATTTTACCTTTATACCCTACAATATCAGATATGTGACTCGCGGTAGTGCCTGATGCTACACCTAAATAGAGTATTTTGTCACCTTCAGAGATTGGCTGCTCTGCGAGGCCATTCATTAGGGCTCCTGCAAGCTTGCTTCTAAAGGCGTTCCACTCGCGATACTCTACTCCCTCGTATTTTATTAACCTCTCGCCATAGACCCTGTGACCGGGAACTAAGTTCTTTGTTGCAAGCCTAATACTTCCATCTTCAAATTCAACGATATAAACGCCTCTATACCTCTCATGTGGTTTGACCGCAACTACAGCGCTCACGTATACCACCTTAACCTACTCTACTTCTTCTCCCTCTTTTTCTTTTCTCTTGGTGGAGCTTTGGGTTTTTCTACTTTTGGTGGCGGCTTTGGATATAGCTTCTTGATCTCTTCAACTCTCTCCTCGAATTCTTTTACAAGTTTGTCTCCAATGAACCTACCTGTGAAGTAGTCTACTTTCGCAGCTATAGCTAGCTTAGCCGCTAAAGCCCTTGCGATTTTACCTCTCTGCCACCTTGGGCTTCTATGGATTGCAGGGTGCTGGAATATTACTCCGTGCTTAGGTGGCTTGCCACCGGTTCGAAGAGCTCTAAATAGAGCTTTCTCAGCACCGAGGACTTGTATCGTACTAGCTGGTAATGTGGCGAGTTTCTGTAGACCTCCGGCTAGGCTTAGTAATCTAGCGCCTAACTTCGGGCCAACTAAAGCGACTATGTTTGGAGCGACCTCCTTCATGACCGTGTCAATGTAGCGCTCTAAAGTCTCTCGGAGGCTGTACAGCTCTAAGATTATTCCCGCAAGCACCCCAATATACTCTAGGTCGAAGTCGCTTAGATCAGCGCCAATGCTCTTAGAAGCCGCCTCGGCTATTTTTGTTGCACGTTCTTCGGAAAGACCTAGCTTCTGGAGATTTTCGATCGTGAAGTTGTTTCTATGTTTTAACTCGTATACTAACCTTGCATAGTCTCTATGTTCTTTAACGAGCTCGTCTAGCTCTGGGAAGTGTATGCTATACCACTCTCTAAGTCTAGCAATATACAAGTTTATCGTCCTGTCAATGTCGTCAATAGCTCTAATCGCCTGGACAGCTAGTAAGTCTCTCTTCTGAGCTTCTCTTCTTAATTTCCTCCTAGTGTACTCCATCATCACCTCATGTAGCTTGCTGTAGTACTCCTCAATAGAAGATACAAAGCCATATTTAACGGCTAGCTCTGGGATCTTAGATCTAATGTATACTGCTACTGGATTTCCAGGTTGCACCTCTGGGGTCAATCCTGCTTGCGAGAATACTCTTGCAGTACTATAGTGCTCTACGACTACTTGAGCATACCCTTTCTCTTTGATCTTCTCAGCCGCCTTCTCGTGTTGAGGGGTTGGCTCCCCCTTCTCAATGCTTATAAGGTACTCGACTAAGTCGTCTAGACGTTGTGGTGGTTCAACACGATCTACTATCTCTTTACTCTCATTCACTAAGAATATACCAACGATCGACTCTACGAGGTAAATCTTACTAGTTTGCGAGTCCATGTTCTTTACCCAGTCAATATGTGTTAAGTGAAAAAGCATTTTTAAATACCTCTATGTGTCTAGAAATCGCAGGGTGTATGTGGAATGCCAACTCACGGCTCGCTTACAAAAGCTGGAAAAGTTAGAAGCGCAACACCGAAAATCCCGCCAAAACCAAAGAAGAATAAGCCACCAAGAGTTAGAAACAGGGTTGAATACGTTAGAAGATTCTTAAAGCCGCAAGTAGCGGAGTCTCCAGCTAGTTTTTAACAGCTCATAGAGACGCGCTTAGAGGGCAGGTAACCCTTTAACCTGATAGCTTTATAAGTAGTAGATCACGGCTGGTTCTGAATTCAACTACGAGGTGGCATCTGTGAACATCTATTACGGCTACACTGGAAAACTAGCTGATTTGTTAAGAACTCTTGGCATAAACCCTGGAGATCGAGTATTGTTGAAATTGAAAGATGGAACGGTATTTAGAGGGCTTTTAATGCCAAGACCAGAGCTTTATTCTAGCTCGAGCATTCTCGTAGTGAAGCTTGAAAATGGCTACAATATAGGGGTGGATGTTGAAAAGATCGAGAGCATAGAGAGGCTTGGCTCTAGAGAAAAAGCTGAAGGTCGGGGGGTTGTCGAGGCGCGTATCTCCGTATCTGGTATAAAGCTCCCTAGAGTATCGTTGATCAGCACGGGAGGCACGATAGCTTCGAAAGTCGACTACGAGACCGGTGCTGTGAGCCCGGCGCTAAGAGCTGAAGAGATCGTTGAGTGGATCCCCGAGCTAAGCGAGATCGCCTTTCTAACGTCTAGAGAGATCATGAGCATATTCAGCGAAGACGTGACTCCTCAACTCTGGGAGTTTATGGCGAGAGAGGTGTATAGAGAATTAACTAGTGGAGTTGATGGTGTGGTTATAGCGCACGGAACTGACACCATGTCCTTCTCTGCCTCAGCTCTAGCATTTTCAATAATGAACAAGCCGGTTCCAATAGTCTTTGTGGGCGCTCAGAGAAGTAGTGATAGGCCTAGTACAGATGCCGCTTTAAACCTCATAAGCGCCGTATTAGTAGCTACACGTGCTCCATTCGCAGAGTCTGTCATTGTAATGCACAGTTCTTCGTCAGACGAGCTCTGTGCTGTACATAGAGGGGTGAAAGCTAGGAAGATGCATACAAGTAGACGAGATGCTTTTCAATCTATAAATGATAAGCCGATAGCTCTTGTCAACCCGCTTTCAAGAGAGATCAAAATAGTTGGGAGGATAGTTGAATATAGAGGGCAGAAAGAACCTATTTTAAAGGCTAAGTTTGACGACAAAGTTGCTATCGTGAAGGTTTACCCTGGATTGCAACAAGAGGTAATAGATATGCTCGTAGACAAGGGATTTCATGGAATAGTAATTGAGGGGACTGGTCTAGGGCACATGCCAAATAGGCTGATAGACTCGATCAAAAGGGCTGTCGAGAGTGGGATTCCAGTTGTAATGACCAGTCAATGCTTATTTGGAAGAGTAAATATGAACGTGTATAGCACTGGGAGGAGGCTTCTGGAGGCAGGTGTTATACCAGGTGAAGATATACTTCCTGAGACAGCGTATGTTAAGTTGTCGTGGATCCTGGGATCTTTCACTCGGGATCTAAACGAGGTGAAAAAACTGTTCCTAACAAACTTCGTGGGGGAGTTTAACCATAGACATATATTAGAGTACTTCCCCAGGTGGTAGCTTGAGTAGTGTTGACTTTTATAGAAATGTAGGCTTGAGAGTGGGGCTCGAGATCCACGTACAACTAAACACTAGGAGGAAGCTATTTTGTCAATGCCCTACAACTGGAGAACCAGCTGAGAGCGTCCGGTGGACTTTAAAGCGCTACCTACGTCCAGCTAGAAGCGAGGTTGGTGAAGTCGACCCAGCAGCGCTCTTAGAGTGGAGGAGGGGTAGAGCATATATCTACGATGTAGGGTCAGACGCGTCGTGCCTTGTGGAGGCAGATGAAGAGCCGCCACACATGCCAGATGAAGAGTCCTTATTGGTCGCGCTAGCTGTAGCCAAGGCTTTAAAGATGCATATTGTTGACGAAGTGCACGTCATGAGGAAGATCGTCGTAGATGGTAGTAACGTTAGTGGGTTTCAAAGGACCATGCTCATAGCAGTTAATGGTGAGCTCCTCGTCGAGGATAGGAAGATCGGGGTTCAAACACTCTGTCTAGAAGAGGATGCTGCCAGGAAGATCGAGGAGAGCGAGACGGAGGTTCATTACGCTCTCGACAGGCTTGGCATACCCCTCGTGGAGGTCGCTACAGCTCCAGACATAGACAGCCCAGAGCTCGCGTTGAAGGCGGCTCTCAAGATCGGCCAGCTGGTGAGATTGACAGGCAAGGCTAAACGAGGTCTTGGTAGTATAAGGCAAGACATCAACATAAGTATCTCTAGGGGGGCTAAAGTAGAGATCAAGGGTGTTCAACACCTCTATCTCATCCCCAAGGTAATAGAGTATGAAGTTCAGAGGCAACTGAAACTCCTCGAAATTAGAGATGAGCTGTTAGAGAGAGGCGTTAGCGAAGCGGATATAGATGGAGCTATCATAGACGTAACGGAGGTGTTTAAGACTACGCAGTCTAAGCTCATAAGGAAGATGCTCTCCCAGCCAAACACGGTTGTACTTGCTACTAAACTACCAGGCTTTAAGGGGCTTCTAGGTAGAGAGGTTCAACCTGGACGCAGGTTTGGTACGGAATTAAGCGATTACGCTAAAGTCTGGGGGAAGGTTGGAGGCATTATACACACTGATGAGCTTCCAGGCTATGGAATAACAAGCGAGGAGGTCTCGAAGCTATACTCTACGCTTAGTGCAGATCTAGAGAGAGACGCCATCGTTCTAGTTGCTGATTCTGAAGATAAAGCACGAGCAGCCCTAAAGGCTGTCATCGAGAGGGCTAAGTACGCGTTAGTAGGGGTTCCCGAGGAGACTAGAGCTGCAAATCCAGATGGTACAACTAGGTATATGAGGCCTAGGCCTGGTGCAGCTAGGATGTACCCAGAAACGGATATTCCACCAATACTAATCACAAGTGACCTGCTCATGGCGGCCGATAAGCTTGTCCCTGAGCATCCTGACTTAAAACTAAAAAGGTTCATCGAAAAGCATGGGTTAAGCAGGTCGCTAGCGATGGCCATAATAAATGATCTCAGGTTAGACCTATATGAGTACCTCGTTGAGAGATATGGAGAAAAAGTTTCACCCTCCGTCATAGCGAGCATATTGGTTAATACAATTCCGATGTTGAGGCGCGAAGGTGTCCCCATAGATGATGTTAGTGAAGACGCGTTGGAGAAGCTGGTAAAATGCCTTGCCGAGGGCGTAATAGCGAAGGAAGCCATACCAGAGATCCTAACGTATGTTGCCAGAAACCCGGGTTCAACGATAATGCAAGCAGTAGAGGCGTTAGGGTTAAGGAGACCACCGTTAGAAGAACTAGACAAGTACATAGAGAACGCTATCCGTGTAAACCGTGAGAAGCTGCTAGCTAGGCCGGATAAGGCGTTTAGCATAGTTATGAGTGAGGTTATGAAGGTCTTTCGTGGCAGGATCGACGGGTCTATTGTAGCAGAAAGGGTGAAAAGTAAATTAAGGGAGACGTTAGGTATAAATATATAGCGATGAGGAGTACTCCCGACAATGAGTAGTGATTGGAAGGCATTTGGCCGAGCACACATGATGAAAACGCGGTTTGATGACCTGATGAATGAGCACGAGCGTCCTGATCCACCTCGCCTCAAAGAGGTCGCTAAATCATTTTATTCCCACCCTTATTTTGTAGTTAACCGTGATTCCCTTGGGAAATGTAGACGAGGAGCTTGTATGGAAGCTTGTAGCCCTATTGAATAGGCTCAATAGCGTTCAGAAAGCTAGCAAAGAGCTTGGATGGAGTACGGCTAAAACGTCAAGGCTTATTAAGTCACTAGTTGAGAAAGGGGTTTTATCGAGACATATAATAGTACCTCTAGAGCTATTCAGTAGAGGAGTCAACGTGATCATTGTAGAGAAAAACCAGAAGACGGGTGTATCCTGCTTTAAAAAGCCTTTAGATACGCTCATATCGTACTATTCGTTTACGAAGTCTCCAGTCTACGTCTTTTATTCACGCGACGCTTGTTCAACGGTAGAGGAGAGTATCGACTACTCACTATGTAAGCTACTACTATGTGAGGCTGTTAAAGGCACTCTCATACCTCTAGAAGATCCAGAAACGCTGAAAGTAGCACTTACTAGACACGAGTTCAGCCGACCAATTGAGATCCCTGCAAATGCGGAGTTTTTACTTTTAGAGCTATTTAGAGTTCAGCACTTGCCAGAAGCCTCGAGAGTCTACATAAAGGAGTTACTAGCAAAGATCGCTAGTAAAACTGGCATGAAAAGCGTTAAACACTACTACTATACGTACCTGCATAAGTACCTTATACAACGCTACTCAACGCGATTTGGTGGAGATCATCTATTGATCCACGTGACAGCATTGTGTGAGGAGAGCCTTGCAACTCTTCTTAATAGCTTATTGCAATCGAAGCTGGTCTCAGGCTATATCCAGGTACACTTGCTGAGTAAAGCTCCTCTAGAGACTATTATACATGCATGGGGGTTTTACGAGAGGTTCACAGACAACTTCACTACTCACCCATATATTAGGAAGACCTCTTACTACATATACCCTGTGTACGGTGTGACGTGGTGACACACTTCTCATCGCCCTTATCTTTCAAGATTAAAAGTGATGCTATAAGAGATCTGCACCAAAAAGCGCTCGAGATCACGCGCTTCCCAGAGCGCTTTAAAGAGCTACTCCTAGAATCTATAGGTGTAGTGAAAGCCTCTACAGAGCGACTTTCACTAGTAAGTGACGCCATTGTAGAGTTGCGGGGGGAGGGTAAGTATGTGCTCATAGGGGATCTTCACGGAGACTACTACGCTCTACTGGCAATATTGAACGCTCTTTGGGACGAGCAAGAACCAACCATGTTCATATTTCTAGGGGACTACGTTGATAGAGGCTACATGCAGGTTGAAACGCTCTCTCTAGTGCTCTTATTGAAAAACAAGTTCCCAGATAGAGTTGTACTATTAAGGGGTAACCACGAGCCACCCTCGTGGTTAAAACCTTACCCTCACGACTACCCGATCACCCTAAGATCTAAATATGGCTCGCTTTCAAACGAACTCTATGATCGCTCCTTGGAATTGTTCGACGCACTTCCACTAGTAGCGATTAAAAAGGGCCTATTCTTAGCACTCCACGGGGGACCGCCTCTCAAGGTCTTGAAGACCAACTATTGGGTGGAGGCTTTTACGTGGATCAATGAGGACGAAAAACACGAGATCGTTGAACAGGTATTGTGGAGTGATCCTTCGGACCTTATTGACACGTACACTCACTCTCCAAGGGGTGCTGGGATTCTATATGGGAAGAGCGTCTCTGAGAAAGCCTTGTCACTAATAGAGGGGAGGATGATTGTTCGCGGGCACGAGCCTGTAATGGGGGTCGAAGAGTCACATGGCGGCTTAGTGGTAACGGTCTTCTCTTCGCCGCTAGTTTACGAGCTACGATGCGCCGGCGTTCTAGTTCTTCAGCCCAGTCCTGATGGACGCTATGAGGTTAAAAGGGGCTGCGTAGAGCCATGGTCTGGTGCTATGTTAACGCTTAATAAGAGATTCTAGAATAGGGGTTAGCGAAAGGGGTTAGCATGAAAGCGCAATATAGGAGGAAACTCATAGATGGCGTCGAGAGCGTTGTCGGAGATATTGTTAATGAGATTATAGATAAATACTACAGCGACAAAGTTGAAACAGATGTCGAGTATGAAAGAATATTGTACTCGATAGCGAGGCAGATCAAACAAGAAGTTTTTGCTAATAAAGCCACGATCAACGATGTAATTAACTACTTAGCGAAGTTGAGAAATAAGAGAAGTGTAGCTAAACTAGTTCTCAGCTATATGATAGCTCGAGCCTTAGAGGAAAACGTATCATCTGAACTATAAGTCTCGGTGAATATACGCTTTAAAACACTTAGTTTAACACCGGGGGATCGCCATCTCAACGAGAAGAAAGAAGGCTAGTGAAGCTAAGACCGAGAGAGCTTCAAAGAAGAGGCAGAGATCTAAAGCTACAGAAGCAGAAACCGTAGTTGAAAAGAAGGAGGAAACTAGAGAGACTAAAACTAGAGCTAAAGCAACTAAGAGGAAAACTCAAAAGTCGGTAAATATCGATAAACTCCTAGATGAAACGTTTGAAGAGCTAGATGCCATATTCTCTCTTACGAGCGAACTGCAACTGCCTATTGAAAAGTCACGAGAGATCTTGAGGGAGATAGTTGAAAATATCGCTGCGGGATATAGTAGTAGACCGACTAGAGAGATGATAGTTAAAAAGGCGAAGAGGATGGCTAACGTATTTAGCGAGTTCATAGCGCACAAGATCCTCGAAGAAAGCACCGATTTGACCCCCTCTCAACTCGAATACGTGATCCTCAGGGGGGGAAGGGCCGCTCTCTCCGAGGCGAGTCGTCTATATAAGATTGCTGTGAAGATGGGCCGAGAAGACCTTGTTTCACATTTGCGGTATTTGTGGAATACACAAGGACCTAAAGGCATGCTTGAATGTCCAAATTGCGGCTTCAAAGCGATCGCTCCAGATAGAAGTTGCATGATCTGTGGGAAGGTCGTATCAGAAGACTACATTCGTGAACAGCTCAGCTTTAACGACAAATTCGAGATCTACATTAAGACGTCGAGCGTTGCAGAGCTTAATGAAGCCTTGAATTACGGCTACCTCCTATTAGGGGAGAGGGGGATTTACAGCCCGAGATCGCCGAGAGCTAGAATAGAAAACCCTGTAGTGTACATCATATACATGAGGAGAAACGAAGTCTCAAGAATAATTGAGGAGATAAACTCGCGCCAACTCCCAATATGAAGGTCACTAGTAGTCAAAGGTGTTAAACCCTAACCCTAATATTGTGTTTGTTAAATACCTCTCTGATGCTTCTGCGTATGACCTTTAAGTTAAGCTCTACTGTGCTAAGCGCTCCGAGCTGTTCAAATATCAATTCGCCCTTGTAGTACAACCTCACTGCGGGCACGTATGGTACATCTCCACCGATCTCTGGATGCTCTCTAACATTGACTCTACAAAACAGTATGTTTTTATCAGCATACTTTGAAAACTCCTTCATCGATCCATACATGATCTCGCAATCTTTATTCTGAGGCTCATAGTACTCTATGAGCACTATATCATTGCCTTTAAGCGCTCTAATGAGCTCTTCTTTAGATCGCAACTCGTACATTGCAATCATCCATATAATACTCCAAAAAAGAAGCTTAAATACATCGAGCGCGTAAGCGAGAGGAAGTTATCGTACCAGAAATGCAAAAATTGATCCGACCAAAGATCATTTATTTAATTCTTTCAAAAAAGTTTATATAGAACCAGTCGAGATTACGTGTAATTGAGCTGGAAGGTGGTGTGAATGGCGTTATATGGAATACCTGTGTTGATTCTAAAGGAGGGGACTAAAAGAACTGTTGGAAGAGATGCGCTGAGATCAAACATTGCAGCGGCGAAGGCCCTCGCTGAAGTCTTAAAGACGAGTCTAGGGCCAAGAGGACTAGATAAAATGCTGGTTGACAGCTTCGGAGATGTTACAGTCACTAACGACGGTGCTACTATCGTTAAAGAAATGGAGGTGCAACATCCAGCCGCTAAGCTCCTCGTCGAGGTAGCTAAGGCCCAAGACGCGGAAGTTGGAGATGGAACCACCAGCGCTGTGGTCCTAGCTGGAACGCTTCTAGCGAAGGCAGAGGAGCTTCTAGATCAAGACATACACCCAAGCATAATTATTGAAGGATATACAAAAGCCCTCAAAGAGGCGTTGAAAATCCTGCGCGAGTCTTCAATACCCGTCAACATTGAAGATAGAGATACGCTTAGAAAGATCGTGAAGACGACGATTGCGAGCAAATACATAGGAGGAGACATCGTTGCAGATAAGCTTACAGAAATAGCGATAGATGCCGCGCTCGCGGTGGCTGAGCCTAGACCTGACGGTACTAAGGAATTTAGAGTTGACGATGTAAAGATCGAGAAGAAGAAGGGAGGAAACGTACTAGACACTCAACTAGTGTACGGTATTGTCCTAGACAAGGAGGTTGTTCACCCAGGCATGCCTAGAAGAGTGGAGAAGGCAAGAATAGCCCTTTTGGATGCAGCGCTAGAAGTTGAGAAACCAGAGATCACAGCAAAGATCAACATTACGAGCCCAGAGATGATCAAGGCTTTCCTAGATGAAGAAGCCAAGATGTTAAAGGAGATGGTAGACAAGATCGCTGAAGTCGGCGCAAATGTTGTTATCTGCCAGAAAGGTATCGACGAGGTTGCTCAGCACTTCCTTGCAAAGAGAGGCATTATGGCTGTTAGAAGGGTTAAGAGAAGTGACCTAGAAAAGCTGGAGAGAGCAACGGGCGGCAAGATCGTTAGTAGTATAAGAGACTTAAAGCCAGAAGACCTAGGGTACGCTGAGCTAGTAGAAGAGAGGAAGGTCGGAAACGATAAAATGGTCTTTGTAGAGGGTTGTAAGAATCCAAGAGCTGTAACGATACTGGTGCGTGGAGCTAGCGACATGGTGCTTGACGAGATCGAGAGGAGCATTAAAGACGCTCTAAATGTACTAAGAAACATAATGAGAGTCCCGCGTATTGTGCCTGGAGGTGGAGCAGCAGAGATCGAAGTTGCCATAAAGCTTAGAGAGTTTGCCGCTAAAATTGGTGGTAAAGAGCAACTAGCAATTGAGGCGTTTGCAAGCGCTCTAGAAGAAATACCAATGATTCTAGCGTCTTCTGCTGGGAAAGATCCACTAGAAGTGCTAATGGAGCTTAGAAAGATGCACGCAGAAGGCAAGAAGAACGCTGGAATCGACGTGATAACAGGAGAGATCGTCGAGGATATGACCACTAGAAATGTTATTGAACCACTACTAGTAAAGGAGGCCATGATAAAGACGGCGGCAGAAGCCGCTCTCGCAATATTAAAGATAGACGACATCATCGCGGCGAGCCCGTTAAAGAAAGAGAAGGAGAAGAAAGAAGAGAAGAAGGAGGAAGAAGAATCCAAGCTTAAGACCGAGTTCTAAACCCACTTTTAATACCAGCTACTTGTTCTAATTAGACCAAATCTAACTTTTTTAAGTTTTAAACACATCAGTGACCCTAGCCAGCCTATATTGCAGGTGTTGCTCATTGACACTACAACTGCAAGAGATCTATAGAAAAGTTATTAGTAGTAGGTTGACACGGTTTGAAATAGCGAGAGTTGTAGGTGTTAGAGCGACACAGCTATCAATGGGGGCCCCATCTCTCATTGACTTAACCGATCTAAAGGTCTACGACCCTGTCTACATAGCGATCGTCGAATTAATTAACGGCTTATTACCAATGTCTATAGCTAGGCCAAGCGAGTCTGGTGGATACGAGCTTGTACCAGTCAATAGACTCGTCACCCCTGAAGTTCGAAGATATCTTGAGTCTATTCTCGAAAGCTGGGATATCAGTCGTAGAGTCTAGATTCTATGGTGTATTCGCAGAGCTCGTTTTGCAGAGTCCGATACCACCTAGCACGTTTGAGGAACTATATGCACGCTTGTTGAATGAACATAGAGTACTAATGGTTCAAATTCGAGGAGTAAGACCTATAGTCAGGTTAGTTCTACTTAGAGAGACCGTACATCCTATAGCTAGGTATAAATGGATTCTCAACGTCACGACTGTTATCACTATATACTTTACTGGATATGGGCTGGCTCAAAGCTTCTATGGTCTACTAGGTGTCAAAGCTCTTGACCAGTTAATTCTAACTTCACTGGTCTACACTATAGGTTTCCTTGTAGCTTTATTGCTACACGAGCTTGGACACTTATACATAAGCAGGAAACACGGAATCGTCTCCGAAGGCCCAATACTGATACCAGCGCCACCCATACAATTAAACTTCATTGGGACTCTCGGCGCCATTATCTTAACAAAAACTCCACCTGCATCGAAACGGGCGCTTGCAAAGCTAGGTATGATGGGCCCGTTAATGGGCTTTCTAGCGGCTACGGTGCTTGGATTGTGTGGACTTTATTTGTCACCGGTAATAACGCGAGAACAGGCTTTGAAGGCCATTGAGGCGGGGGAGGCTATCCCCATATGGTTCGGTAGTGTCATATTTAATGTACTTTTAAGTGTTAGACAGGTAGAAGGTGTGTTGCTATTCCACCCCCTACTCTTCGCCTCGTACGTAATCTACTATGTGACATTCTTAAACCTCCTACCAATAGGTCAACTTGATGGAGGACACGTTGTCAGAAGCGTTCTCAGCGATTCAAGTTACAGAGTCTTGAGCTTGATGACCCCAGTAGCGTTTATCGCTGTTGGTGTTTTATTCGAGCTGATATACGGCTTTGGCGCGATCTACTTGTCTATTGGGATAATAGCGCTCATTCTATACCTTATAATTGGTAGACGAGGACACCCCGGTGTCGCTAATCAATATGACCAGTCAAGGTGTACATGGTGCATTATACTATACGTAGTCTTGTTAACATTAACGTTTCCAGCACCCTTTGCTTGAAAAGAGAAACCATGTGGATTACTAGTTGAGCGCTGGTTAATTCGTGGAGAGAAACCTATGTTGACTAGTAAGCGAGATAACGTAAGATCGCCTATAAGTATCTGGAGCTTAAGAGGGAAGGTGCTCGTAATAGCTGAGAAGCCTAAAGCTGCTAAAAGGATAGCTGAAGCACTATCATCAAACTACGTTGTTAAGCGTTTTGGCAACATACCCTACTACGAGATCCAGGGTCGTCACAACACCATTATAGTGGCTAGCGCGGTAGGTCATTTATATGAGTTACACACTGATGAGTCAAATTACCCTGTTTTCACCTATAAATGGGTTCCAGCATACCTAGTGAATAGAGAGAAGAAGTACACAAAGGAGTATCTCGAACTACTGGGGGATATTGCGAAGAAATGCGACTACTACATAAATGCGTGTGACTACGACATTGAGGGCAGCGTGATCGGTTACTTGATCATAAAATTCCATGGAGATGAAAGCAGAGCATTTCGCGCTAAATTTTCAAGCCTCACCCCTCAAGAGCTTCGAGAATCATTTAACAATCTCTTACCGCTAGACTACCCAATGATAGAGGCTGGACTCTGCCGTCATGAGCTTGACTGGTTATGGGGCATTAATGTCAGCAGAGCCTTAATGCACTCGATAAACGCTGTAACTAAGAAGAAGATAGTACTCAGCGCGGGGAGGGTGCAAACCCCAACACTAACATACATATACAACTACGAGCTTAAGAGAGGGCTTCACATACCACTTCCACAATACCACATCGCGGTGGTTCTCAGCAAAGGCGGTGAGCAGTTTAGAGCAGAATACTTGGGCAACCCGGTCGAATCTATGAAACTAGCAATGACTATAGAGCGGGAGATCAAGGAACACGAAGAGCTGGTAGTTAGGAATGTTGAAATATCTAAGTCGAAGCTCAACCCCCCACCCCCCTTTAACCTAAGTGACCTTCAAGAGGAGGTGTCGCGGATTTATGGGTTTAGCCCGATAAAAACTCAGGAGATCGCGGAGCAATTGTATCTAGAGGCTCTTATTAGCTACCCTAGAACAAATAGTCAAAAACTACCTCGAACGCTTGATTACAAAACGATACTAACTAAGCTAGCAGCAATAGATAGGTATAGAGGCCTTGTTTCACGGTTACTAGGCGAGACGAGAGGTGTTTTAAAACCTGTTGAGGGGGAGAAAGAGGACCCAGCACATCCTGCGATATATCCAACAGGTGTAGCTCCAGGAGAGCTGACTAGAGACCAGTGGGCTATCTACGACTTAATTGTAAGGAGATTTCTAGCGACCTTTGCCCCTCCCGCTATCATGTCTCATACCAAGGTTATATTGAGCACACCTGATGGTAAACACCTCTTTAGTGCTAGCGGACTTGTGATCGAGTACCCCGGCTGGACTGCCTATTACCCATATCACACGCCTTCATCTGTACAACTACCGCCTTTAATGAGAGGTGAGAGGTTAAAGGTCGTTAAGGTCTCAATTAGGGAGACGTATACAAAGTCATCTACGCCGTTAAAGAAGATCGATATTTTAAGGTGGATGGAAGCGGTGGGGATCGGGACAGAGTCTACAAGAGCAGTTATTATTGAGAAATTGTTTGACCGTAAATATCTCAAGAGTGTTGGGGGCAGAGTGGCGATCACGAGTCTCGGTATAGGCGTCGTCGAGGCTGTCAGTAGTTTTTTCCCAGATCTAACGAGCGTTGAACTAACAAGGAAGTTTGAATTACTTATGGAAGACGTCATGAAAGGTCGTAAAAAGAGAAAAGAGGTTATAGATGAAGCTCAAAAGGTACTACTAGGGCTTCTTGAGAGGTTTAATGAAAACCTAGTTGCAGTTGGCGAAAGCCTCGCAAAAAGACTCATGCTGGTAGAGAATACTGAGAAATGTATAATTGATACGTGCACGCTTGACGCTTATGCTAAAGGTCTTTGTAAGATCCACTACGAGGCACTAGAGAACTTGTATAAGACGTATGAACTGTGGAGAGAGCGAAAAGAGATCACATTTGACCAATACATCAACAAACTCGCTAAGATGAAGTCGACGGGGCGGTTTGTTAAGGAGGTCATAAAGTATTACTTGCTCAAGTCTAAAAACCCGGTAGCACGCTGATATGATTTATCACTTAAACATCAATGTAATCTCCCCAATGTAGGGGATCTTTAGTACGAAGTCATTTGTATCTACAACCTTTCCAACAACTTTGTCAAACGGTATTCCAGGCATATTTCCAAAATGCCAAACATCAGGTCCTGGATTGTTGTCTCCTTTTGTCACGTAGTAGTAGGTGTTGTTTATGAAAACTATGTTCACGACTCTGTGTATTATGAGCTCTCCACCTCTCCCTCTAAAGACTATGATTTCACCGATCTTTATTTCCTCGGGTTTAGTTCTAACTATAAACACTATATCGCCCTGTCTCAGTAGTGGAATCATGCTTCGACCTCGTACTACAGCCAACATCAGCTCGCCGGTTAACACCAATAGGCATAGAATGCAAAATAAGACAATAAACAATGCTAAACCCAACAAGGCAGTCTTCTTTAAGAACATGGCTAGCTTTCCTCCTCTTTTCGTATTTCATCCATATCCAACACGATCTCTTTTGGCGGGCGTTTTTCCTCTTCTTCTATTACTCTCTCAGCACCTTCAATTTCAACTTTAGCTCCAATCTTCAGTTTACTTATGGTTGCTTTCCACCTATAACCACACCTCTTGCATCGCAAGACGCCCATAATGGTCAAAGTTATTCTACCATACTTATCTGGTAGTGGAGATGTCAAATTCCACGTTTTCTCCACTTCTAGGTCTCTAGAGCCACACTTAGGGCACATTTTTGCTTCTTTTTCACCCATAGAGCTCACCTCAAGACTTCAACTACTGTAGCAATCACTAACGGTAATGGTATTGTTATTGCAACATATAAATTAGCTTTACTACGGATTAAGTGGTATACATAAAGCGCAACACTAGAAGCTACCACTGTTACTAGAAGAAGTAGTCTAATCAGGTCTCCTCCTTCGATGTGTGTAGTTGCTCCGAATGATAAGGCGTATAGAGTAAGTGAGAATAAGAGGTATATGTTGACGTTCTTGATTTTATGCCAAACTAGATACGTTGCGATCGCCCAGACTACATAGGAAGCCCATATATTAGCCGCGAGGGCGATGTTACTATACATGCGGAGGCACCGGGTTGATCTAGATATGTCTCTGCTGGATATTATGTGGGAGGCGTTAATAATTAGGGATGTTAGGGCAAGGATGATCTTGGATAGCAGAGGCAACCCAACAGTTCAAGTGAGGGTGGTTACAGAGGGGCTAGGCGTAGGCGTAGCTAACGCGCCAAGTGGTGCATCGACTGGCACACACGAGGCGGTCGAAATCAGGGATGGGGGAAGAGAGTATGGTGGAAAAGGCGTTAAAAAAGCGATTGAGAACGTTAATAAGATGATAGCGCCAGCGATCATTGGTATGAATGCGGCTAAGCAGAGAGAGATAGACTACAAGATGATCGAGATTGACGGGACGGAGAACAAGAGTAGGCTTGGAGGGAACGCCATTGTAGCTACAAGCCTCGCGGTTGCAAAGGCGGCGGCAAACACACTGGGCTTACCGCTATACATGTATCTTGGAGGTAAATCTGCAGACTATCTCCCCGTCCCTCTACTCAACATAATTAATGGTGGTGTTCACGCTGGCAACAGGCTAGACTTCCAGGAGTTCATGATCGTTCCAGCCGGGTTCAACGACTTCGTTGAAGCTATGAGAGCGGCTGTTGAAACATATCACGCATTAAAGCAAATACTAAAGGAGAAGTATGGTCCACTAGCAGTAAACGTTGGTGACGAGGGAGGATACGCACCGCC
>Ga0080004_1128447_pt1 | contig 48283 bp, 47 predicted proteins | sample WasSprMetagenome_FD_69207 | JGI IMG/M metagenome (GOLD analysis project Ga0080004, IMG submission 69207) | Sulfidic aquatic microbial communities from Washburn Spring, Yellowstone National Park, USA - WS (SPADES assembly) (version 2) | ecosystem: Environmental > Aquatic > Thermal springs > Hot...
AGGAAACTAAGATAAAAAAGGAGGTAAACAATGAGTGATAATATTAACAATGATATTAAAAACATTACCATTACAATAATCTTTGACGGGTCTGCACTGAACCGGGATGAGAAAATTGGAGGCAATATCCTTTCTATTAAGAAACTCAATGTAAACGGCGAGGTCCGTTCGTTCATTAGTAAGCCAGCAATAAGGCATTATCTGTTTCAGACGCTATGTCGTAACGATAACTGGGAGCCAGCTCCTGTTATATTAAGGGGCAGCGGTTCACAGCAAACTGTCCAGTTTGATATAACGAAGGCAGATATTCTTAGTCATCCTGAATTGGATGTGTTTGGTTACATGTTTACCATTGCTGAACATGCATCTATTACTCGTAAGGCTCCGATAGGAATTACCAAAGCTGTATCTTTAATGCCGTATGAAGCTGACATAACTTTTTACGCCAACCATGATCTTGTTGAGCGTGGGAGACAACAGGGCTTGAATATCAACCCGAATCTTTACAACAAAGAAGAACACTCTTCATTCTATAAGATATCATTTTCGATTGACTCTCAGATCTTAGGTACTGATATATGGATTACTTCTGAAGAACCAAGAATTGAGAATGGAAAACTTGAGATAAAATTATCTAAGGATGATACTAAAACAGTTGATGGTATGAATAACGGGCAAAACAAATGGAAGGTGAAACATAATGACGAAGAAATTGGAGAAATTAGCTGGTACGAAAATGGTATTGATAACAATAAGTACTATAAAATAATTTTTGAGGTAAATCCTCAGCATAAGAGAGAAAGAATAAGAAACTTGTTAAATGCAATAAAAAATGGTCTCTATGCTCAATCCTCTGGTGAATCTAACACAATAATTCCTCTCTTTTTTATTGCTGGCGCAGTAAAAGTACCTTCTCCAGTATTTCATCCTTATATAGATATTCGCAAAGAGGACGGTAAGTGGAAAGTCATCGGTGTTGGCGATGTTCTGAAAAAAAACTCATGGATTGAAAAGTATGGCGTCGATAAGTCAATTGTTTATATTGAGGATTGTGAGCGATTAAGAGTAGACTCTGTGGATGAAAAAAACATACTTAATGACTGGAATGAATTTCTAAAACAATCTGGAATATTAACTCAAGATGAAAACGAAAAACAAAAAAGTTGACCTGGACATCTTGAAACCCTTATTCTGGGAATATAATTGGGGATCGGTAAAGAAGAATCTTACTGATTCATTTATAATTGCCCGGGTGCTGGAGTTAGGAAATCCTGAACAGTTTCATCTTTTTTCTGAGATAATTGGAAATAAGGTAATCAAAACATTCTTATTTAAAAAGGGAAAAAAACTTTTATCTCCTCAATCGTTTAATTTCTGGAGATTGTATTATGATAAAACTGAAATTACTAAGTAAACATAGAAGATCTATAGAAGCAGTTATTCAATTTATTAATGAGGGAGAATTCTATTTAGCAGGTGGTACAGCAGTATATTATTACCTCAAGCACCGTGAATCACTTGACCTTGATTTTTTTACTCAGAAAAATTTCAACTTTTTCCAATATGAACATTTGATTCGTCCTTACACTATACTATTCAAAAGTAAAGATACTATTCATGCAGAAATAAAGAATGTAAAGGTATCATTTTTCTACTATCCCTATAAATTGCTTAAACCTTTAAATCAGATTAATGATATATCTATAGCGCATCTGGAAGATATATTATGCATGAAAATCAATGCCATTATAAACCGTGGCAGCCGTAAGGACTTTACTGATGTCTATTTTATTATGAAAGAGCTTTCCATTTCCCCTGAAAAATGTATTGAGTTGTTTCAAACTAAGTATAGTTCCTGCAATCCCTTGGTTATCCATAAAGCAATGACTTATTTTATTGATGCAGATAAAGAACCAGAACTTAAAATGCTAAAACCAGTTAAATGGGAAGATATTAAAAAATTTTTTATTACAACATTTACAAAGATATGACCAATTTAAATATACTACGGCTTAAAATTTATCAACCACAAGCACATTACCGTATTCCATTTACTTACCAGCGCAGACATACTTACCCCATTCCACCATACTCGACAATAATTGGTTTCCTCTGCAATTTATTGGGGTATGATGGTATGCCAAAAGATTATAATGAACTCCAAAATCTTAAAATTTCTATTGCAGGTAGATTTGGAAGTAAAACAACAGAATACATCTGGTTCAGAAATCTCTCTAAAAATGCACATATAGAACGCTTTAAAACAGTGAACAATCGTAGTATTAGTGGACATATTGAACATATTGGAGGTCAGTCACCAATTTCCATAGATGTTCTTGATGAAGTCTATTTGGTGATTCATTTAGCACATGAATGTAAAAAATTTCTTGAAAACATTCGTTTTTCGCTTGAAAATCCGGTCAATCGTTTAGAAATTTTGCACATAGGACGTGCAGAAGACTGGATTGTTATAGAGGAATTGTCACCGTTAATGGACCTTTCTAATTTTAGAATAGAAAGAAAGGATGCTAATTTTGGATATTTCTTCTGGATTCCTGAGAAAATCTACTATCCAGATCAAGATAATAGTTTTACAAAGTTTGATGAGTATGAAGGCTTGTTATACACACTCCCAACTTTCTGGACCGTAGAAAACTATAAAAACACTTTAAATCGACATGGAAGACGCATATTTGAATATATCTCTGCTAAGCTAAACGATGGGTTATTTAAAGAAAAATATTTTCTCTTTGATGATGTGTGTGGAATTCCAGTTTTCCTTGCTGATTTTGGAGGAAATAATGGAGGAAGTAAAGATACTTGCAAAAAGTAGCAAAAAGGGAGACCATCAGATATCTCTTTCCGAACACACAAATGATGTATTAATTGCACTTGAAAAGCTTAAAAATTTAATTCCAGATGATTTGTATAAGTATGTATATATATCAGCAGTCTTTCATGACCTTGGAAAAGGGCTTCCTTATTTCCAAATAAGGAAAATGAAAAACAATAAATATTCTCCAGATCATCCTCTCATTAATGTTCCTCACTCTATCTTTTCGGCTTTATTCTTAAACAAAGATGAACTTCAAAAGAAAAAGAATATTTCTAATGATTATGTTAATCTAATCCTTTCCGCTATAGCATATCATCACTGGAGGGAAAATTTTTTTGAACTCATAAGTTCCTACAACGATGAACTCTCCGAACTGTTAGAGGAAATTTCAGGTGAGATAAATAAGATAGAAGAAAACATTAAAAAAGAAATTAATGAACTTGATAATAACTGGTCTCAGTTTGTTAAATTCAACAATGAAATGGCAAATGGTGTAAAAAATGGCGTTCCATTTTCAGAATATGTAATCCCACCATATCAGATGTATTTTTTACCAAAGCGAATTAATGTTAATAAAAAGAAAATGAAAGACTGGATTTTAATAGCAGGATTTTTACAGCGAGCAGATCACTTTGCCTCGTTTTGTGAGGAAAATGAAGAAGATGTAAGAAGTACTAATCCTGAAATATCTTCGTTAGACCTAAAGACTGCCAAAGAGCGGGTAAAAGCGGAAATTCAAAAAAAAGTTAACAATACTGATGAACATTCAATATGGCAATTGAATAAAATTGATGAATACAAAGATAAAAATCTTATTTTGATTGCACCAACAGGTTATGGCAAAACAGAGTTTGGTTTTTTGTGGGGAAGTGATAAAAAATTCATATATACACTACCCTTACGCTCAGCAGTAAATCAAATATATAAGCGAACACAAGAGCTTTTTGGTAAAGATAAAACTGGACTTCTTCACTCTGATGCAGATGTCTTTCTTCTTGGAGACGGTGGTGAAAGTCAGGAAAGTTTAAAAACTTATGACCTTGCTCGTCAACTTGCCTATCCAGCAATTATATCTACCGGTGATCAATTCTTTCCTTACGCTTTGCGCCCACCTGGTTATGAAAAAATATATGCAACATTCTCTTACTCGTGTCTTATTATTGACGAAGTTCAGGCTTATGACCCTCGAGCTGCTGCTATTGTGGTTAAATTCATCGAACATGTTGTTGAGATGGGTGGAAAGTTTTTATTGATGACAGCCACTCTGCCAGAGTTTGTAAAGGATGAACTACAGGATATAGTAGGGAATGAGAGTTTTGTAAAAGACCCCCTCAACCTTTATGAAGAGAAAAGACACGATTTTGATAAAATTAAGAAGCACAAAATTAAAGTTGAGTTGATTGAAAATAGTAGCAATGAGAAAGAGATAGATTTCTCTCTTCCCGACGATAAGATAGAAATGATTATTGAGTGGGCAAATAAGAAGAAACGTGTGCTTGTTATCGCCAATACAGTAAAGCAGGCAAAAGATATTTTTGAGCAAATAAAAAATAAGGTAGATAAAAACCACAATTATTCTGAAATAAGAAATGAAATCTATCTTCTTCATTCTCAGTTTACTTTACATGATAGAGAAGAGAAAGAAAAGAATTTAGAGAAAGAATTCAGTAATCCTAAACCAGATAACGAACATCAAGGCAAGATTCTTGTTGCCACCCAGGTTGTAGAGGCATCGCTGGATATAGACGCTGATGTCCTTTTTACTGAAATTGCACCTCTTGATGCACTTGTTCAGAGAATGGGAAGAGTTTTGAGAAGATATGGACCGACAACATCTAAAGATAAGGTTTCAAAGATTGAAGAACCTAATGTATATGTTTGGGTTTTTAAAAATGGGCTCCAATCTTGCAGAGGCTATGTGTATGATAATGAACTCATACTCCTTTCTTTGAAGCACCTAAAGGATTCTAACGATGAAAATATGAATAACAATAGTAACTCCGTCAAAGAGTGGCTTAAAGAGAAAAAGAAAAGGGCTAAAAACACAAACGAGTTGGTGTCAATAGTTCTTGATGAAATTTTTGGTGAGAGTAAAAAAACAAAAAAGCGAGGTAAATCAGAAAAGGCTTCTGTAAATGACCAGATTCCTGTTCAAAACTTTGAGATTATATGCTCCGAATATCAAAAGTATGAATTAGTAAAAAGACTTTACAAATCACTTTCAGATGATTGCGACTATTTTTTAAAATTTCGTCAAACAAAAGATATTCTCGATGCGGGCTATATTTCAGATAGAAAAGAAGAAGCACAAAAGATGTTTAGAGAGATTTATGCGCTGTCAGCAATTCCTAACAAAAGGAAAAATGAATTTTTAGAGGAAGTCAAAAATTTTCTTAGACGACCTGATGAGAAAAGAAATTACACATTTTTCAAGAGAGATGTATTATCAGAGTTTGTAGTACAAATACCCATTTGGCGTAAAAATGAAACTGATGAGCCAGTAGATGAATGGATAAGCATTCAGGATATAGAAGGATGCAGTGAAGATGAGAAAAAAAAGATTTCTCGCTGGTGTCAAGGAATATATTTTGTAGAGTATGATTATGATGCCAATATAGGGGTTTTAAGGAAAGACAGGGAAACTGATATGCTTATTTTTTGAAAGGAAGTTACCACATGCACCTTACCGGGAACCTGGTTAATGCCTACTTTATATGTAAACGTAAATTCTGGCTTTATGCAAGGCAATTTAATCCTGATCCTGAAAATGATTTGCTTCTTTTAGGAAGGATTATCTCCGAAGGAAGCTATCATAGAGAAAAGAAAGAACTTCTTTTTGAAGGAGGAAAAATTGATCTTCTAAAAAAAGATGATCAAGATATTATTGTTTGTGAGATAAAAAAATCATCAAAAGGATTAAAAGCTGCAATGATGCAACTTGCTTATTATTTAATGAAATTAAAGGAAAATGGAGTTTATGCAAGAGGTGAAATTTTAATTCCGAAAGAAAAGAAAAAAATACCATTTGAATTGACATATGAAATTGAAAAAGAGATTAAAAATGCTATTTCTGATATGAAAACTATTATGATTGATAATAAGCCACCCCAAGCATATAAAACAAGACTTTGTAAAAATTGTGGTTTTTATGAATTTTGCTTTGTATGAAAAGGACAATTTACTTATTTTCTGATGGAGAACTAAAAAGGAAAGATAATACACTTTATTTTGATACTCAAATTGAAAAAAAGTATATTCCTGTAGAAAACATATCTGAAATTTTTGTATTTGGTGAGGTAACATTTAATAAACGTGTACTTGAATTCATAACAGAAAATAGAATTATTTTACATTTTTTTAATTATTATGATTACTATATAGGTTCTTTTTATCCAAGAGAACATATGAATTCAGGGTACATAATCCTTAAACAAGCAGAGTGCTATCTTGATAATGTAAAAAGAATTACTCTTGCAAGGAAATTTGTTTATGGTGGTGTAGAAAATATTAAAAAAGTTCTTTCATATTATAAAAACCGTGAAAAAGAAGTTGAAGAATATTTAGTTAAAATAGAAAATCTAAGTCAAAGTATCGATAAAATGGCTTCTATAGAAGAACTTATGGCAATAGAAGGAAACATAAGAGAGCAGTATTATTATTCATTTGATAAAATTCTTAATAATGAACATTTTGTTTTTGAATCGCGAACTAAAAGACCACCTAAAAACAGATTAAATGCTTTAATAAGTTTTGGAAACTCTCTTTTATATACGATTGCCTTGAGTGAAATATACCATACACATCTTGATCCAAGAATTGGATTTTTGCATTCAACAAATTTTAGAAGGTTTTCATTGAATTTAGATATTGCTGAGATTTTTAAACCTATTATTGTGGATAGGATTATTTTTTCACTTGTAAATAAAGACATATTAAAGCCACAACATTTTGAACAAAAACTTGATGGAGTTGTTTTAAATGAAAAAGGAAGAGAAATTTTTATAAGGGAATTTGATGAAAGATTAAAATCAACATTTGAACATAAAAAGCTAAATAGATATGTTTCATATAGAGAGCTAATTCGTTTTGAAGCATATAAACTTGAAAAACACTTAATTGGTGATGAAGAATACTCTCCTTTTATAAGTGGATGGTAATATGAAAGTAATACTTGTTTATGATATAGGAGAAAAAAGAGTTAATAAGATTTTGAAAACTTGTAGAAAATACTTAAATTGGGTTCAAAACTCTGTTTTTGAGGGGGAAATAAGTTATGCTAAATTTGAAAAACTTAAAATGGAAATAAAAAATATAATAAATGAGGATGAAGACTCAGTTATAATTTATACCTTTAAAACTGAGTGGTATTCTAATAGAGAGATTATTGGTAAGGAAAAAGGTGGTGAGGAATTGATTATATAAATTTATGTCGATGTTTAATAATGCAAAAAACATAGGACTTCGACAAACAAAGATTTATTTGAAAAATAAGCATTTATTTTTGTATCATTTAATATATAGCAATGAGTAAAAAACAAAAAAATATTGTTTTTTAAGAATGAAAATGGCTTGCGATCCTACCTATGAGGAATTGAAACGATGTTTATGTTAAATTAAATTCTTTTAGAGGTCTAACTTGCGATCCTACCTATGAGGAATTGAAACTGTGCTGATGTTTGAACATCTATATCAATGGTAATAACCTTGCGATCCTACCTATGAGGAATTGAAACACTTTTTTAAATATGCTTTTTTCAAGATTATCTAAACTTGCGATCCTACCTATGAGGAATTGAAACAACCCCCTCTAACCATCCCCCACAAGGGGGATTTAATATTTTGGATAATTGGAATATTTTTGAGGACATAATTTTTATCTATCCAGATTATCTTCAAGGACAAAAATTATGAACTAATTTGATTTTTTTAAAAAAGTGTTTTTAATTTTATATAATAAAATTTGAGTTTATTATTAAAGGAGTTTAAAAGTGTATCTTAAATATATTGAAATATATGGTTTTAAATCTTTTGCGAATAGGACAAAAATAGAATTCTTCCCAGGAATTAATACGATTGTTGGTCCTAATGGGAGTGGTAAATCTAATATAGTTGATGCTATAAAATGGTCAATAGGTGAGATGTCATCAAAATCGCTTAGAATGCCTTCTATGATGGATGTGATATTTGCAGGAACTACTAAAAGACCATCAATGAACTTTGCTGAGGTAACGCTTGTTTTTGATAATTCTGAAAGAAAACTCAAGTTTGCTTTTGATGAGGTTGCTGTTACAAGAAAAATATATAGGAGTGAAGAATCAGAGTATTTTATAAATAGAATTCCTTGCCGTCTTAGAGATATTAGAGAACTTTTCTTAGATACTGGTATTGGATCAAATGGTTATGCAATAATAGATCAAGGAGAAATTGAAGAAATACTTCTTTCCAATGCTCAAGAGAGAAGGGAAGTTTTTGAAGAAGTAAGTGGAATTTCAAAATACAAAGCAAAAAAAGAAGAAACTCTTAAAAAACTTGAAAAAGTTGAAATGGATTTATCAATAGTTGAAAACTCAGTTGCATTAATAGAACAACAGATAAAAAAACTTGAGCAAGAAGCCAAAAGAGCAAAATTAGGGCAAAAGTATCGCGAAGAACTAAGAGAAGCAGAAATAGCATATTTTGTAAAAACTATTGGTGAGCATATTATAAATCTGGAAAAAGAAAAAGAAACACTAAAACCTGTTCTTGATGAAATAACGCAAATAAATGTAGAGATAGATCAATTATCTGCTGATTTCTCATCAAAAGAACTTATTCTTACTGAGAAGATGAACCTTGAAAAAGAACTTTCTGAAAAAATTGCTTCTGTTAGAACAGAGATAGCAAGATTTGAACAACTTATTATAAGTAACAAGCAGATGATTGAAGAACTTAAAAAACAAATGCAAGAATTTGAACTAATTCATCAGAGAAATATTTCAAATGAAGCAAAGTATCAACCGATGCTTGAAGAAAAATATAAACTTATTGAAGAACTTAAAAATGCTATTAACAATTTAGATGATGAAATAAAAAATAGAGAAAATGCTTATAAAAATGTTGAAGAAAAAATAAATCAAATAGACCTAAGAGTAAAAGAACTTGAAAAAGAAAATAGTATTTCCTACCAAAGAGAATTAAATTTATCAAATTTAAAGGCAAGAGTTGAGTCAGATATAACACATATAAACTCGGATATAATGGAGCATAAAAGAGAGATTGATACATATACTGAGAGTATAAATCAAAATAAAATAAAACTTGAAAACCTTTCAAAAGAACTTGAAAAATTAAAAACTGAAAAAGAAAATCTTTACAATCAATTTAAAAATGATACTGAGAAAAAAGAGGAATTGTTAAAACAAATGGAAGATCTTGATAAAAAGATATCCGAAGCAAAAATTCTACTTACATCTTTTAATTCAAAACTTTCTTCAATACTAAAACAAGCAGAAAATGATACTTATTGGGTTGGAACAAACGAGATAATAAATTCTTCTATTGATGGTGTGTACGGAGTTTTAAGGGATATAATAAAGTTTGATTCAAAAGATAGATTTTTAATAGAAGATGCTTTTGGAGAAAATATTGATGCAATTGTTGTAAGAGATAGAGAAACAGCATTTAAATGTATAGAACTTTTAAAAGAAAGAAAAAAAGGAAGAGCAAGATTTCTTGTAATGAATTCTATAAAGGAAGTTGGTTTTGAAAATATACCATTTGAGGCAAAAATATCATTTGCACCTGAGTTTGCAAACTTGATTAGATATTTACTTAAAAATGTAACATTTAATAACACTGATGTCTCATCAGATCTATGGCTTGTTGGTGGTGTTGATGAAGTTTCATCAAATGAACCTTACTGGGGAGAGGTTGGGGAACTTAAGAAAAATATTGAGGAGACAGAAAAAAATATATCTAACTTTGAAAAAGAAAAAGAAAATTTGATTGTAAAAATAAATGAAATAAATTCTATAATAGATGAAACATCAAAAAAGATCTCTGAAATTTCTCTAAATATTTTTAAACTTGAAAACGAGATTAAAAATACTTCAGAAAAAATAAAGGCTGATGAAGATGCTGTTTCATTTTTAAATGGAGAGGTTTTAAAACTTGAAGAAAAAATTAAAGAATCTAATAATCTTGTTATTAAGTATCAAAATGAAATTGATGAGATTAAGAAAAGTTCAGAAACAAAAAGACAAGAGTTTGAAAAAATTAAATTAGAAAGAAATACTCTTGAAAAAGAAATAATAGAAAAGAAAAGTATAATCTCAGGTCTTATTGAAAAAAGAAATGGAATTGTTGAAGATATAAAAAGAATTGAAAGAGAAATAGAAGATATAAATAAAGCTCTTGAGGAAATAAAAAAGGATAAAGAGGCATATCTTTCAAAAAAAGAGGATTTTATAAAAAGAATTGAAGAACTTGAGAAAAATCTAAACTCAATTACCATTCGTCATGAAGAACTTCTAAATGATAGAAAAGAACTTGAAATAAAAAGAGATGAACTGCAAAGAGAAATTGAAACTTTAAAAACAGAGATAACAAGAATCAGCATGGTTATAAGGGAAAATAACGATGTTTTAAAAGAACAAACAGAAAAAAAACAAGAATTTGAATTAAGAATGAATACTCTTCAAACAAAAATAGAGGATATAAAAACAACACTTTTAAATGAATACGGAGTAAATTATGAAGAAGTTAGAGAAAAGTATTCTTCTGTTGAAGTTGATAGAGAGAGAATAGAATATCTTAAAAAAAGAATTGAAGCCATGGGGAATCTAAATATGACAGCTCCGCAAGAATATGAGGCTCTTATAAAAGAATACAATGATAAAAAAATGCAGATAGATGACCTTAAAAAAGCGGAAAGTGATTTAAAACAAGCAATTGCAAAAATAAATGAAACAACAACAGAGAATTTTAAAAATACATTTGAAAAAGTTAATGAGTATTTTCAAAAAATTTATCTTATGTTATTTGAAGGTGGTGAAGCAAAACTTATTTTAACAGATCCTGATAATATACTTGAAACTGGTGTTGAGATAATAGCAAGACCTCCAGGCAAAAAACCAGTAAATATATCACAGCTTTCAGGAGGGGAAAAATCACTTGTTGCGCTTGCTTTACTTTTCAGTTTCTTTTGTGTAAATCCATCACCTTTTTGTATTATGGATGAGGTTGATGCAGCACTTGATGAAGCAAATGTGGAAAGATTTGTAAAACTATTAAAAGAGTTCTCTCCAAAAACACAATTTATAGTTATAACCCATAATAAGAGAACTATGGAAGTAAGCGATAGAATTTATGGTGTTACAATGGAAGAACTTGGGGTATCAAAGATAATATCTGTGGACCTTAAAAGAGCAATAGATATCTCTAAGGAAAAGGCATCTATATGAAATATGCTATACTTTCAGATATTCATTCAAATTATGAAGCGTTAAAATCTGTTTTTGAATATCTTAATAAAGTCAATATAAAAAATCTTGTAATATGTGGTGATATAATAGGTTATGGTCCACAACCGCTTGAATGTGTTTCTGCTATAATGAATTGGGAAGGTGATAAAAAAATTGTTCTTGGAAATCATGATGCAGTTTTTATAGGAAAGCTTGATATAAGATGGTTTAATGACCTTGCTAAAAAATCTCTTGAGATTTCAAAAAATATTCTTGGTGATGATATTCGTGGTTGGCTTAATTTGTTTCCAGAAATTATTTCTGAAACCAGTTTTACAGTTGTTCATGGATCACTTAAATCGCCACTTAAAGAATATCTTTTAAGTGAGATGCAGTATAGTGATAACGTAGGGAAACTTTCAAATAATCTACTTTTTTATGGACACACACATATACCGATGTTTTTCTATACTGATGAAAATGGAAAACATATTGGTGATTTTATAAAACCATTTGCAAAAATAAGAATAAAAGAAAATTCAAAGTTTTTTATAAATCCTGGTTCAGTTGGACAGCCGAGAGATGGTAATCCAATGGCTTCTTTTGGTATATTTGATGATGAAACTAATATTTTTGAACTCATTAGGGTAAATTATGATATTCCTAAAGTTCAGAAACTTATGAGTGAACTTAATATTCCAAATCTTTTGATAGAAAGACTTGCCCTTGGGTACTGATATGATAAAAGTTTTAATAGTTGATGATGATAAGAATTTTGTTGATACTCTCTCAAATACACTTAAGGAAAAAATTCCTGGGTGTGAGATTGAGTTTTCTTTTACTGTTAAGGATGCATTAAATAAACTATCTTTGATGGAAAAAATTCCGGATATTGTTATATCAGATGTTGCTATTGATGATATGAGCGGTATTGATTTTTTGAAATTGATAAAGTCATCTAAAAAACTTGGTAATATTGATGTTATAATGGTTTCTGCCAAATACATAGAGCCGATAGATAGAGTGGAAGCTCTTAAAAATGGTGCTGTTGCATATTTTGTAAAACATTTTGATATAGAAAAAATTGTAAATGAAATAAAATATTATGCTCAAAAAAAGAAATAATCTATCTTTTGCAAAAAAATCCATTAAAAGGGTTGATTTTCTTGAAAAGATTGAAGGAAAAGCAATATATAGTTTTTAGATTGAAGAATTAAAAAAATGTAAATATGTTGTTTGTAAGAAATTATAAGATTAATTCATATCTTAAGACGCAAGTTGCAGCTGCTATATATAAAGAAAATGCTGATTTAAGTTTTTATTCTTTAACAAAATCTCCTTCATTAGTTGTATCACATATAGTTCTTGCATCATATCTTACAGACAAACCAGTAAGAATATCTTATGACAGGGTTTTGGATTTTAAATCAATCTCAAAAAAAATCTTTCATATTCAAAGGTTATTTATGGAGATGATGGGAATTGGTAAGTTAAAGGAATATAGAGAAGAAATAATTTTGGGATTTCTTAGAAAAGCAGTTGAATCTATTAAATGAAGTTAATAAGTTTCTTTTGTTTTTTTCTTTTTTCATCAGGATTATTTTCGCAGGTAATAATTAAAAATTTTGATTGGAAGATTTATAAAACAAAACACTTTGATATATATTATTACTCAGATTCAAAATCATTAATACCTTACGCATCTCATTATCTTGAACTTGCATATGAAAAAGCAGAAAAAGAGTATAATCCGTTTATTGATAAAAGAATTCCTTTTTTTCTTTTTGCTTCTGCAAATGATATGAAACAAAATTCAATTATTCCTGTTGGAGATGGAACAGGTGGGCTTACAGAACCCTATAAAGATAGATTTATGGTTTATAATGATGGTTCAAAAAAATGGCTGAGGGATGTTATATTTCATGAGTTTGGACATGAGGCTCAATTCTCAATACTTATTGATGGTTGGTGGGAATCTCCAAGGATTTTAAAAACGATTATATATCCATTATGGATGCTTGAAGGTATGAGTGAAAATATGACTGAGGAATGGGATATCGCAATGGAAGATATGTATGTAAGAGATTATTTGGTTAACCAAAAAATGCCACCACTTTCAAAGTTGTTTGGATTTTCTCATCTAAAGCCACATCAAGTAACCCTTGCTTATAAAACAGGAGCAAAAGCAATAAGATTTCTAAGAGAAGAGTATGGAAAGGATAAACCATCAATAATTCTTCATTTATATAGAGATCTCTATGATATAGATACCGTTTTAAAGAGAAGTATAGGACTTACACTTGATGAATTTGATTCTAAATTTAGAGAATATCTTGAAAGAATATATTATAATCAGATAAAAGAAAAAAATTTAAGAGATGCATCTTTATATGGAGAACAACTCACAAAAGACATTGATGATATACCAACGTTTAATATTTCGCCGGTTTTTATATCTAAATCATCGTTTGCATATTTATCTACAATCTGGGGACATCCACCTTCTCTTGTGATTGAAAGTAGTGGAAATAAAAAAGTAATACAAGCCGAAAATATTGGTTTTGAAAATGTTTTTTATTCAAGATTTACATTTCCTATAAGGTCACTTTCAGTGTCTCCTAATAAAAAATATCTTGTTTTTTCTGCTCAAAAAAACAATAGAGAGTATCTTGTTATATATGATATTGAAAAAGAAATTTTTAAAAGTATTCTTTTTGAAGATTTAAATGAGGCAAGACAGTTTTCTTTTTCTGGTGATGGAAAAAAATTAATTTTTGTTGGGATGGATGGCTGTTTTAATAAAATATATGAGATTTATTTTGATGATGTTATCAATAAAGTTAGTTTAAAAAAGAAGGACTTAAAGATAATTGTTGATAATGAGATGGATAAAAGAACTCCAATTTATTTGGAAGATGGGAGAATTGCCTTTTCCTGTGAAGTTGGGAGTTTGGATGAACCTAAAAATATGATTTGTATTTATGATGAAAATGAAAAAAATCTTAGATTTTTTGATCTTGGGATGGATGTTTTAGATATATCGTATGATAATGGAAAATTATATTTTATATCAGATAAGGATGGAATTTATAATCTATATTCATACATACTTTCAGATGGAAAGATCTATAAACATACTTCTTTTATAGGGGGGGGATTTACTCCATATTTTTTTGATGGAAAAATACTTATTTCGTATTTTAGAAATGGATCAATGAACATTTATCAACTTGATGAAAATAAACTTGATTATGAATATATTGGAAAAGCAGTTGAGATATCAACAGAAAATAAAAATGAAGATAAAACTGATTACCAAGGAGTTCCATATAAATTTAAAGCCTCAACAGATTTATTTTTCCCAGCCCTTCTTTACTCTTCACCAGGTGGGCTTTTTTTATTTAATTATTGGCAAGCAAGTGATTATCTTGGAAGGCATACATTTTCACTTTATACCAATTATAATTCTTATTTACCCTACTTAAATATTAACTCATCATATGTTTATAATCGTTATAGAACTAAATTTGTAACATCCATTTCTCTATATAATTTCAAAGATAAGAATTCAGATTCTGCTCTTGATTATAAAAGGAAATATATTCGTTTTATAAGTGGGTTTATATATCCTTTTGATAGATATAAAAGCATTGGAATTTATCTGAACTATAAAGATAACAAATACAATTATCTTAATTATGACTCTCTTAATTATTTTGAAAGAGAAAGGGCTTTGATGCTTTCATACTATGATAATCATTTAAATGGGCTTTATTTAACTGCTGTAAGTGGTTTTTCATTAAATACTGGGGTTTCATATTATGATCACTTTATGAATGGAAATAGGCGATATAATTTGTTTTACACCGATTTTATAAAATATATACCTCTTTCAAGAAAATCAACAATTGCGAATAGATATTTTTTAGGTTTTTCAAATGGAAGAGATAAACCTTATTACTCTTATGGAGGAATAAATGGTATAAGAGGATTTATGAATAATGATAGAAATGAGAATCAGAATGTTTTAGTTTATAATATTGAAACAAGACTATGCCTTAAATACACAGATTATTATATGAGATATTTATTTCCGGATTTATATTTTAAGGCAATTTATTTTAAGTTATTTATGGATAATGCTTATGGCTGGAATGAAAGGTTTAAAATCTCTATTACTGATGTAAAAAATTCTGTTGGTTTTGGATTTAATCTTCATTCTTTTATTCTTCAAACATATCAAATTTTGTTTTCATTTGATTGGTCATTTAATACAAAAACAGGAGCAAAAGTAATGTATTTTTATTTAGGTCCTCTTTTTTAAAAATTTGGTATAATTAAAGAAAGGAGGGAAAAATGAGTTTTTTTATAGATTTTCTTTTTATATTAAACGTTTTTATATCAGCCCAGCAATTGCCAGAAGATAAGATTTTATCATCTGATCCAGGAATAAGAAGACAGGCAATTGTTGAGATGACTTCAAAAAGAGATCCTAAGTATATTGATTATATTGAGAAATATATTGATGATGAGAATAAAATAGTAAAACTTGCTGCAATAGAGGCAGCAGGAATATATAGAAGCACAAAAACTGTTGATAAGATAATTTCTATCCTTTCAAAAACTACTGACGATGACATAAAGAATTCTTGTCTTATTGCTCTTTCTTATATGCCAAATATAGAGAAAAGGGATATCATAAAAGATATTGCCTTGAAAGATAAAGATGATAACATAAAAAGCCAGGCTATTAGAATTCTTGCAAATTTAAATGATTATTCAATTGAAAATGATATGTTAAAAGTTGCAGAAGATAAAAGGCAAAATCCATCATTAAGATCCTCTGCAATATCATATCTTTCAAAAATAAAATCGGAGAAAGCAAAAAACATTATTTTTAAGGCTTTAAAAGATGAAAATAAACAAGTAAGAATTGAAGCGATAAGAGCTTGTGGTGATATGCAGATAAAAGAATCAATAGAAATATTAAGGATTATAAGTGGGGAAAATGATTCAGATATTCAACTTGAAGCATCTTTTTCCCTTGCAAAACTTGGAGATGCTTTTCCGTTGAAATATATGTATTCATATCTTGATAACAATAATCCTTTTTATAAAAATATGGCTTTAAATATTATTGGAATTATTGGAGATGAGGAGTCTATAAAAATTCTTGATGAAAAAATAAAATTAGAAAAAGATCCAAATATAAAATCTTTTATGGAATTTACAAGAGAAATAATAAAAGGAAAACTAAAAATTAAAAATCAAAATAAATCTTAACATTTTCTCTTTGAAAAAGGGGGAGAAAATTAGGTTTATTAAGTTTTCCTGTAAGTTCTTTTATCTTAAATCAAAAAGAAATATAAATAAAAAGCAATTACCAAAATAATTTTTCAAACTACAAAAAAGAAAAAGAGATTATAAAACTTTAAAAATTAAAAATCCCTCCTCTTTATTTAAATTACTACTAGTTAGGTTCCAGTGATGTAACGTTTGAGAATGAAATTAAGGGGAGATTTTTTTGAATTAATTTATCTCTAAAATAGACAACTTTACTCATTTAAAATATATAAAGAGGTATCTCTGAGTTTAGTTGTGAATTATAAATTTCCCCTAATTCAAAGTTAGAGAAAATTATTCTTTTTTAAAACAGGCATTCTATTATCAAAAATATTTTATTACTTTATTATAATACCCCTCCCTAAATTCTTAATTTAAATTATTATTTGTTTGTTTTTAATAAATCTTGACTTTTTATACCCAAAAATCAAGATATTTCTAAGTTTTAAAATTTAAAAAAAAGGGTAATTATATATATCCCAATTTAAAATTTGACTTTTTTCTTGGTTTTTTAAAATTTAATAATTTTTATCTTTTTTTAAGTTTTCTTTTTAACTTTATTTAATTTTTAGTCTTTGGAAAAATAAAAAAATTTATAAGAGATTGCTAAAAATAAAAATCTATAAAATTTGTTAATTTTTTTAAAATTATGCTTATTTTATAATAACAATTTATATAAAACAAACAAACTTTGTAATTTTTAAATATTAAAGATTTTTAATATAAAAGTTAACATAATATATCTTATCGTAAGTTAAATTTATGAGTTGTTTTTGCTTGACTTTTTAGGCTTTTATTTAGATTTTTAGTTTGTTTTTATCCTATTATAAAAGATACTACTTCTTTTTTTATGTTGCGGTTTGGTTTTTAAACTAATTTTATTGTTGTTTAGGATTTTCTGATGTTAGCTTGTGGATTTTTATGGTTGAGGTTGTTAGTCCTTTGTCTGTTATTTTATAAATTCTTTTTCTTTTTGTTCCTATTGAAATTATTTTTTTCTCTTTAATTAGCCCTGTTAAAGCCCTGTCTATTCTTTTAGGAATATATCCGGAAAGTTTTAAACTTTTTGAGAGGGTTATTGCACTTACGCTATCTTCATTATATAGATCTTTATAGGCAGTTAAAAGTATTAATGTTGCAAGTTGAATATCAAGATCTGGAATTCTTATTTTGATATAAGGAATATTGTTTTGAATATCTATAAGTTTTTCAATAGATTTTTTTCTGGTAAGGATTTTTTCTGTATTTTCTTTTTTACTTAATGATACTTCACTTAATAGTTCATCTTTTTGTTTTAAAACAAAATCTTTGCTTCCTTCAATCTCTATCTCAAAACCGTTTGGATATTTTATTTTAATTCTACAATTATTATTATCGTTCATAATTTTAGTTTCTTTAATCAAAAATTTTAAACGAAAATCAACATTTTATCCACAATTATTAGACTTTATTATACCTTATATTTTTTTATATGTCAATTATATGTATTATATGTCTTTTATATGTCAAAATATGTTAATAGATTTAGTTTTTTCTTTTTGTAAAGCTTGTTTGGGAAGTTTGTTGGATGTTGTTGATGGTTAAATAGTTGATGTATATTGGTTTTTAGATGATTGAGAAGAATCCTTTAATATTAAATAAATCCCATTTCTCTTAATTCATATCTGTGTTTATTTTTGTCTAACTTAATTTATATCTAAAATTTATATCTGAAAAAACTTTAATAATTTAGAATTGTTTTATTATTGACCTTTTTATGGTTTTATTAAGTTTAAACCCAAAAGAAGGCTTTTATAAATAAAAATACATATCTAACTTTTCTAACTTAATGGAAAGAAAAATACTTTAAAGCATCATGACAAACACACATCTTAAATTTTATAAGGTAAGATATTATTGTCAATTGTGTTTAATTTTGATTAAAAACTAGAATAGAGAGATATTGAAAATAGTTTTGTTGATTTTTGTTCTCCTTTTAGTTTTAATGCTCCATATATTAATGATAGATTTACATTTTTGCTCATTTCAAATACATATTTTATATTATATTCAGATCCAATAAATGTTGAGATAGATGAGATTTTGGATTGCGTTGCTGTATAGTTAAAATAATCAAATGTGAGTTTCCCTTTTTTATAATCTATATCAAATCCTAAGTTTGATATCGTAAGTCCACTTAGATTTTTATTAAATCCAGTTGGAGTATCTGTTGTTTTTGCGGTATCATATACTGATCCATTTAAAATTTCTCCATAACCACACCTTTCAAACCCACAGTACCTTTTTGAAAAGGTACTAAAAAAAGATTTATCTGTGGTGAAATTGTTTGACGTATTTCCTGATGATTTCATGAAACTTACTCTTGTTGATGTTTTACCAATAATTGGAAGGTTTGTAATCCATTTTGCATTTGTATTATATGCATAAGCTTTATGTGTTATTTCTTTTTGAGTTAAATCTTCTTTTGAATTTCCCCCTTCAAAAACAAGATCAAGTGTATAATTTATAATATCACCTTCAATCGAGTATGAAGTTCCATAAAAATTTTTGTCTGTATTGTTAAAAATATAGGTTAGGTTTTCTCCTTTGCCATTTGCTTTATTTTTAATATAATAAATGTTCCACAGTCCATCACCAAATGATTTATGGATATTTATTCCATAAAGATGATGTGTTGTTTGGTATTTGTTATCTTCATTTTGAAGATAAAATAGATTTATTTTATCTGTATAGAATTTTTTTTCAATATCCATTTTTATCCCATTAAATCCTTTTTGATTATCATCTAAAACAAGTCCAGATGCAACTCTAAATGGGAATCTCCCTGCTGAAAAAGATGTGTTTTCATATGGAAAATTATAAAACCTTACAAATGCTTTATCCGGATAAAAAAAGTTGTTTTTTGAATCATAGTATCTATAAAGCTCATTTATATATAAGCTATTAAGTGTCTTTGATGATTGATTTATACTCATAAACCTCATTCCTATTGAGATATCCATATCGGAGTCATACTTTTCAAGCGGTATATTTTTTAAAGTAAATGAAAGATATGAGTTTTGAGTAAAATATGAAAGATTATATTTTTTGCTTTCATTTGGTATTGAATTAAGGGATTTCATCGAAAAATAATTATCCATATTTATATCAAGTTTTAAAGCTTTAAGATTTATCGTAAATATAAAAAAAAGAATAACTAGTAAATTAAAGCGCATTTTTTATTTTTTATTTTTGGTTTCGTACTTTTTTAATGCTTCTTTGCTTAATGCTTCCCAAGTAGTTTGTGGATAAAGTACTATTATTTTTTGAAAGGTTTCCTTTGCAAGATCTTTTTCTCCTTTGTTTTCATATGATAAAGCAAGAGATAAATATACATCAGGTGTAAGATAATGATCTGGATATTTTGTTATAAAGTCCTTAAATATTGGTATTGCTTTGTCATAATTTTTTAATGCTTGATAAGATTTTGAAGCAGAGTATAAAGCAAAAGGTATTAGGTCTTTGTTTTTAAGTTTTGACATTGCTCTTTCATATTCTTCTATTGCTTTTGCAAAATTTCCTATTGAGTAATACATATCTCCTCTTAAAAGAATTGCAAAATCATAAGAAGGGTATCTTGAAAAATTTTTTTCTATTATTTCTATTTGTTCAATTGCTTTATCTATATTGCCACTAGCATAATATTGTTTTGCCATAAAAAGATATTTTTCTGCAGTTTCTTTGTTTTTCGAAAGATTTACAAATATCATTACTACTACTATTGCTATTATAATAATTATTCCAATAGTTGATAAAACAGTATTCCTGTTCTGTTTTATCCATGTTGATATCTTATTTTTTGGGTTTTCTTCTTCTGTTTTTATCCATGTAGAGTCTGGCATTTTACCTCCATTTTTTCTTCGCCCCCAGCCGGACTTGAACCAGCAACCTTCTCCTTAGGACGGAGCAGCTCTATCCAGTTGAGCTATGGGGGCTTTTATAAAAACTATTAGTATTTTATAAGAGAAAAAACATCATAATCTTTTAGTTTTTCTCTTCCTTTTAAAAATTCAAGTTCAATAAGCATAAATATTTCTTTAACTCTTCCCCCTAATTTTTCAACAAGTTCACACACCGCTTTTGCAGTTCCACCAGTTGCAAGAACATCGTCTACTATTATTACACTTTCCCCTTTAGATATTGCATCTTCATGTATTTGTAATGTATCTGTTCCATATTCAAGAGAGTAGGTTACCGAAAGCGTTTTATAAGGAAGTTTTCCTTTTTTTCTTACAGGAATAAATCCTGCTCCTATTTCAAGCGCAAGAGGTGATGCTATTATAAATCCTCTTGCCTCTATACCTATAACTTTTTTGATTCCCTTTTTTTTATATCTTGATGCAAGAAGTTTTATTGTGTTTGAAAAAACTTTATGGTTTGAAAGGAAAGGGGTTATGTCTTTAAATATAATTCCTTTCCTTGGAAAATCAGGAACATCTCTTATTGATTTTTTTATATCTTCAATTATTTTTTCCTTTTGAAGTGTCATTTTTTCTCCTTTATTATTGGATTTCCAAGTATATCAGTCTTTATGTTAGCAAATTGCCACCCTGGTTTTAGGTTTGGTGTTCTTTTTTCTCCAATATCTATTAAACCCATTGAAGATGCAACTCTTCTTAATCTAAGAATTGCTCTTTCTTCAATTTGTCTTACTCTTTCTCTTGATAGTTTGAGTTTGTCTCCTATTTCTTGAAGCGTCATAGGAGTTGTTCCATTTAATCCATATCTCATTTCAAGTATCATTCTTTCTCTATCTCCTATTTTAGATAATGCGTTTTTAAGTTCATCATGAATTTTTAAGATTGATATTACATCTTCTGGTGTTGTTTCTGATGTATCTTTTATAGTATGTTCAAGAGTGCTTTCTTCTTGATCTTCGTTATATATTGGATTTTCCAATGAAGTAGATCCTTTTACTATTTCATATGCATTTAAAACAGCTCTTATTTGGTTTGCATTCCAATGCATCTCTTTTGCCATCTCAGTTAACGTAGGGTCTCTTCCAAGTTTTGCATGAAGAGCATCCCATTGTTTTAACCATTTTCTTAATGCTGTCCAAGCATGTGGTGGAATTCTTATCGTTTTTGATTGTTCTTCTACAGCTCTTCTTATGTACTGTTCTATCCAGTACGATGCATATGTTGAAAATCTATATCCTTTTTTAGGATCAAACTTATCAATTGCATGAAGAAGCCCGAGATTTCCTTCTTCTATTAGATCCATTAGATCAGCACCAGGATATACATATTTTTTTGCAATTGGTATTACAAGTTTTAGATTAAGTTCAAGTATTCTTTCTTTTGCTCTTCTATCCCCGTTTTTAACTCTTTTCCATAATTCATGCATCTCTTCTCTTGAGACATCAGTGTTTATTTGACTTATTTTTTTAATATATTGCTTTATTGCCTCAGTTGAAGCAGATTGAGGAGTTGGCATTTTTATTGATGATTCAAGCTCTAATAATTCTTTTTCCTCAGTATTATTATCTTCTACTGTTGTTTCTTCATTTTGGTTTTTTAAAATGTTTTTTGTTGAATATTTTACTTCTGGTTTTATATTCTTTTTGTTTTTATCTTTTTTTCTCATTTTGCCACTCCATTTTTAATAAATTATTTTAAAATCATCATAAAAAATTTTTGACTCATCACTACATTTTTTAATATCCATCTTTGTTATCTTTGCTAAAGGATGCTTTTTTATATCCTCAATAAATTTGTCTATATCTTCTTTTAATCCTTTTGCTCCACACTCAACACTTCCATCATCACAGTTTTTAACCCATCCATATAAATTATACTTTTTTGCATTTTCTAATATAAACCATCTATATCCTATACCTTGAACTCTTCCATATATTTTTATTACGAATTTCTCCATATCTTAAATATTACAAAAAAATATTTTTTTTATCAAGATTATCTTGACATATCAAGTATTCTATTATTAAGAAAAATTTTTAAGCATAAATAAAAAATTTGCATTTTGAAAAATAATTTTGTTAAATATAATTATAAGGTTGCCGCGGTAGCTCAGTGGTAGAGCACCGGTCTGAAAAACCGGGTTAGCGTTGGTTCGATCCCAACCCGCGGCAACTTTTTATTTTAGGACAGTTGATTTTAACATTAAAAATTTGATAAACTATTAAATATGGCAAATGTAAAAACTAAAACGAAAAGACATAAAAGTGCTCTTAAGGAGCAGAGAAAGTCGCAAAAACGACAAAGTTTTAATCGTGGGATAAAAGTAAGAATTAACAAAAAAATAAAAGAATTTAAAGCGCTTTTGTCCCATAAAAATTATGATTCAGCAAATAAATTACTAAGTGAAATCTTTTCCCTTCTTGATAAAGCAGCAAAGCGAAATACGATTCATTGGAAAAAGGCAGCAAGAAAAAAATCTGAACTTTCGCTTTTGCTTAAAAATTCGTTAGAAAATCAGAAATAAAAATACTTAGATTTCTGATAAGTATATAGGGATTCGCTGTTATTGATGATTTTAAAGTGTTTTCAACTTCAAGGCAACTTTCAATAATTCTTATAAGCGCTGCTTCATTTAAAAATCTAAGATTGAATGAATTAATTTCGTTTCTAAAAACTCCTATTTGGAAGATTAAATTATTATCGTAAATGTTGGACTTTTGAATAATAGATATTTTTAATATTTTTTCAAGTCCTATTTCTATGGCACTTAATATTGCAAGTGGTTCTTCTCCGCTTTCTATCAGTTCGTTTATTATTTTAATAAATTCTTCTTTGTTTTTTGAAAGCATTGCATTTATAAGCAAGAATCTGTCAGATTCTTTATGCGAGACACAAAGAGAAATTACTTCATCAAATTTAATTTCTTTTTTTGATCCAATATAATTAATTATTTTTTCTGTTTCATTTTTAAGTGAAGCATAAGAATCAATATTTTGTGAAAGCCATTCAAGAGATTTTTCATCAATAGATTTTCCTTTTTTACTAAGGGTTTCTTTTATGTAGTTTTTTATTTCTAATGGTAGTGGTGGTTCAATTTTTACTCCAATAAATTTTTCAGTATTTATTTCTGAAAATTCTTCTTCTATTTCTTTTATCTTTATGTCACCTTCAAAGTTTATTATAAGAACTACATTATTAGAAATATTTTTTAGAGAATTTTTTATAAATTCTTTTGCATCTTTTTTAAATGAATTAAAATCTTTTAAGAATATTATTTTTTTTGATGAAAAAAAAGAATTACTTGAAATATCATTTAAAAAAGTTTCTTTATCAAAATTTTTTGAGTCAAAAGAAAATAATTCAGCTTCTAAAAATTTTGATTTTATAACTTTTATTATCTCAGATTTTTTAGATTCATCATTACCAAAAAATATATACACATTATTTATTTTTCCATTAGAAATATCCTTTAAAAGATCATTTTGGGTTATAAATTTCATATTTTTTTGCTTGATACTCCGGTCACCGATCCAAATCCCTCAACAGTTCTTTTAACAACATCTTTTGCAATTATATCCCAAAGTTTTTCTCTTGCCATTTCTTCACTCATTCCTCTGCTAAGTGTTGGAGCAGAAAAAATCTGATTTGCTACTAAATTGTCCTCCTGCCAAAGAATTATATTGTTTTTTTTGTCTATCATTCTAATTGAATAATACACTGTTATTTTATATAGCGTTGGAACAAGATTAGGATCATATTGTACTGGAATCATTATATAGTTTTTTATTTCTCCCTCAAGAACACCATCAGCGTTATCTATGTTTGAAATTTTATAATTTCCGTTTCTTATAAATTCATCAATTATTTTAAGCGTTAATTTTTCCTCTATTGAAAATATTGATGTCTTGTTTGAAAAAGGTTTAACAAAAATAGATTTTATATGCTGTGGAAGTATCTGCTGACTTGGATTATATACTATATCGGAAGAAGAGCAGGATGTAAAAAAAATTAAAGCAAATAAAATTTTTTTCATATTATCCCCCTTTTACAACAAAACTTATTATTTTATCTTGAACATAAATGGTTTTTAATATTTCTTTTCCTTCAAGATGCTTTGATACCTCTTTTTTAGCTATTTCTTCTATTTCCTTTTGAGTTTTCCCTGAGTTAGTTTTTATTTTCCCCCTGACTTTTCCATTTATCTGAATAACTATTTCTATTTCTTTTTCATTTATTAAATTTTCATTATATTTTGGCCATTCCTCATTTAATATAAATCCATCTTTTTTAAAATGAATTTGCCAGAGATAATCAGTTATGTGAGGTGCAAATGGATGTAGTAATTTTAAAAATGTCTCAAGGTCATCTTTTGAATTTGTTTTTGATATTGAGTTAAAGTATATCATTAATTGAGATATAGCAGTATTAAATTTTATGTTTTCTATATCTTGGGTTACTTTCTTTATTGTTTCATTTTTAAGTATTAATAAATCTCTTGATACATCAATTTTTTCAAACTTTGTTTCTAAAGCCCATCTAAGTATTTTTTTGATAAATCTATGAACCCCTTCTATTGCTTTCATATCCCATGGTTTTGAATCTTCAAGTGGTCCCATAAACATCTCATACATTCTAAAAGTATCTGCTCCATATTCTTCAAGTATTTCATCAGGGTTTATAACATTCTTCTTTGATTTTGACATTTTTTCAACCATAGGTTTTATTTTCTCGCCATCTTTTGTTATTGCAGTTCCATCTTCTTCAAATTTAAGATCTTTATAACTATGATAAACTCCTTTTGAATCCCTATACGAGTATGAAAGAATCATTCCTTGATGCACGAGTTTTTTAAATGGTTCTTTTGTTGATACAACTCCTATATCATAGAGAAATTTATGCCAAAATCTTGCATAGAGTAAATGTAGGACAGCATGTTCAGCCCCACCAATATACAAATCTACTGGCATCCAGAGTTTTTCAAGTTCTTTCGAAACAAGCTCTTTATCATTTTTTGGATCAATATATCTAAGATAATACCAGCATGATCCAGCCCATTGTGGCATTGTATTTGTTTCTCTTTTCGCATTTCTATTACATTTTGGACATTTGGTATTTACCCATTCTGTTGCATGAACAAGAGGAGATTCCCCTGTTCCACTTGGTTGGTATTTTTCAAGTGGTGGAAGAAGAAGTGGAAGATCTTTTTCACTCAAAGGAACAATGCCACATTTTTCACAGTGAATTATAGGTATAGGTTCTCCCCAATATCTCTGCCTTGAAAAAACCCAATCCCTTAATTTATAGTTTATTTTTCTTTTCCCAATTTTTTTCTCTTCGATATATCTTATTATTTTTTCTTTTGCCTCTTTTGTTGGAAGTCCTTCTATAATAGGTGAGTTAAAACTTATTCCTTCTTCTGTAAATGCTTTTTCTTTGTTTAGATCACCTGAGATTGGTTTTACAACCCATATTATTTCAAGATTAAACTTTTTTGCAAACTCAAAATCTCTTTCATCATGTGCAGGAACTGCCATTATTGCACCGCTTCCATAAGTTGAAAGAACATAATCTGCTACAAATATTGGTATTTTTTTTAGAGTAAGTGGATTTATGGCATATGAACCAGTAAATTCTCCGCTTTTTTCTTTGTTTATTAATCTTTCTTCTTCGCTTTTTAAAAGTGCTTTTTGGCAGTAATTTTTTACTGCTTCTTTTCTGCTAGGAATAGTAATTTCATCTAATAAAGGATGTTCTGGCGCAATTACCAAGTATGTTGCTCCATAAATTGTATCTGGTCTTGTAGTAAAAACAGTTATCTTTAGATTTTTACCATCTATTTCAAAATCGATTTCTGCACCTTCACTTTTCCCAATCCAATTTTTTTGCATTTCTACTGTAGATTTAGGCCAATCAAGTTCATTTAAATCTTCAAGTAATCTTTCAGCATAGGCAGTTATTCTTAACATCCATTGTTTTAATTTCTTTTTTATAACTGGCGTTTGACACCTCTCACATCTCCCATTAAAAACCTCTTCGTTTGCAAGTCCAGTTTTACATTTTGGGCACCAGTTTATTGGAACATCATCCATATATGCAAGACCTTTTTCATATAGTTTTAAAAATATCCATTGTGTCCATTTGTAATAATTTGGATCTGTAGTATTTATTTCCCTATTAAAATCGTATGCAAAACCAAGTGATTTTATTTGTCTTTTAAAATTTTCTATGTTTTTCTTTGTGATAATTGAAGGATGTATCTGATTTGCCATTGCATAGTTTTCTGCAGGAAGTCCAAAGGCATCCCATCCCATAGGATGAAGTACATCAAAACCGTTCATTCTCTTGTATCTTGTTATTATATCTGTTGCAGTATATCCTTCTGGATGACCTACATGAAGTCCATCTCCACTTGGGTATGGAAACATATCAAGGCAGTAAAACTTCTTTTTTGTTGGCTTTATGGGCGTTTCAAAAATACCAGATGAGTACCATTTTTCTTGAATTTTTGAATCAATTTCTTTTAGTTTTATTTCTTTTGTCTCTTCCATAATTATTCTCCTTTTAAAATTTTTAAAGTTTCTTTTGACATTTTTATTCTTTGATTTTTGCTTAAATCATCAAAACCAATTGCATGAAGAATTCCATGAAGTGTTAGTATTATTATTTCAGTTTCAAAATTTATTTCATAAATTGATGCATTTTTTGTTGCTGTATCTGTAGAAATAAATATGTCTGCAAATTTCATTCCACTAATATCTGCATATGAAAAAGATATAACATCTGTTGTTGAATTTTTTGAAAGATACTTTTTATTAATTTTTCTAATCTCATTGTTATTAACAAATATAATATTTATTTCATCAAATTTTTGATTATGTTTTTTTAAAGTTTTTAATATAAGATTTAGAATAATTTCTTTTAAATCTTCAACTTTTTTGTTTTTAACTTTGTTTTCTATGTTTATTTTCATCTTTGTCTCTCTTCCCATTTTTTATAAGCATTTATTATTTTTGTTATTATAGGATGCCTTATTATATCATCATTTGTAAGTGTTATTATTTTTATTTCATCAATGTCCTTAAGTATCTCTATTGATGTTAAAAGTCCTGATGATGCTTTTTCTTTTAAATCTATTTGTGTTATATCTCCTGTTATAACTATTTTGGAATTTAATCCCATTCTTGTTAAAAACATCTTCATCTGAGATGTCGTTGTGTTTTGTGCCTCATCAAGTATTATAAATGAATTTTCAAGAGTTCTTCCTCTCATATAAGCAAGAGGTATAGTTTCTATGATATCTTCTTCTTTATATATGTGAAATTTCTCTGGTCCAAGAAGCATATAAAAAACATCATAAACTGGTTTTAAATAAGGATCTACTTTGTTGTCTATATCTCCTGGCAAAAAACCTAAATGTTCCCCTGCTTCAACTATTGGTCTTGTTACAACAATTTTCTTTATTCTTTTTTCTTTAAGCATCTTAAGAGCTATTGTTGCAGCAAGAAATGTTTTACCAGTTCCAGCCGGACCTATTGCTATGACTATATCATTTTCAAGTATCATTTTGAGATAATTTTTTTGGTTTTCAGTTTTTGGTTTTATTTTTTCACCAAACTCAGTAATATAAATAATATCATTATCTATTTTTTCTGTGATAATGTTTCCTTTCTCTTCTTTGATTTCAGATTTATCTGTCATCTCATAATATTTTTTTAAAATACTTTCAATTCTTGAAATTACTTTAGATACTGCTCTTTGTTTTCCTTTTATTATCAATGATGTAGAATTTGGTAATTGCTCAACATATATTCTTACTCCAAATTCCTTTTCAAGTTCCCGTAGATAAACATCTTGGGGACCAAGGATTATAAGAGTTTCATTTGAGTCATTAAGTTGTAATTTTTTTGTTATCATATATCATATCCCTCTCTTCCATATAATTTTAATATCTTTTTTTTCAAGTATATCGTAGAGATCAGTTTGAGGTATAGTTTTTATAATTAAAAGAACAATCTCTCTTAAATAAGGAATATAATTGTAGTTATACATTTCTAACAATTTTTTTAATTCTTTTTCAATTTCTAAGATATCTTTGTTTGAAAAACTACTTTTTGATACATAATAAAGAAAATTTTTAAGAGGTTTATCGCTTTCTTTATCTGATATTAAAATTTTTATAGTTTGTTTTACAATATATGAAAGATCATCTAAAAGCAGAATATCATCATCAATTTCATTGGTCTTTATTCTTATTATTAAATTATTTTTTTCTTGAGTTATTTTTAAGATATGCGTATTTTCTTCAAGAGTTTTTATATGTGTTGTTTTTATTGTATAAGTATCATTTTCTTTTTTAAGTATTTTAGGGTGAAAATCATTTTTATAGAAAGGATTTATAAAATCAAGATAATCAAAAATTGCAATTTCAGCTGCTGCTATCTTATCAGATTTTAGAAGTTTTTCCAATTCTTCTATTTTCTTAAATACATCATAATTATAGTTTGATTTTTCATTTTTTATTTCTTTAAGAATTTCTTTATAATCTGTTTGGGATAATTGAAGTGCTCTAAGTAATCTTTTTATTGAATAAATTGTTTCTATGTTTAATACATCATCAAAAAACCATGCACAACTTGTTTCTGCAAATGAAATCTCAACTTCCGAGCAGAGTAGTTTTGCTATTTTTTTAATTTCATCTTGTGTAAGAGTTTTTATAGAATTTTTTTCTATAAATGAAAGGAGTGAGTGTGGGCTTTTACTCTCATATGTTGTTATATATTTTTCAAGAACTTCAAATGGTTTGGTAAAGACCCCTGAGGTCTCATATAGAAATTTATCATCAATTTTTTTGATGGCATTATTTACAGCGCTTCTTAATGTTTTTCTCCATTTTTGATATTTATTTGAGGAATTTATTCTACATCCACACTCATCACTCCATCTTCCAACTCCGTGTGGACATGACCAGGATGAAGGAGAGATGATTTCAACTTCCCAGTCTGTTTCATCTTCAAGAGCAGTGTTTAAATTATTCATTTTTATTTTTTTATCTTTTTCAATTAGTTCTATTAGTTTAATAAGATACTTATTTCCATTTTTGATATGATGTCCATAATTTTCACCATCACTTGCAATTATTAAATGTTGTTTTGTTTTTCTTTCATCAAATGTTGTTTTTATTCTTAGAAAGTATTTTTCAGGATTTGAAAGTTCAATATTCATTTTTTCAGATATGTTTTTGTTATAAAAAAATATTTTTATCTCGCCTTTAAAATTTTTTGATTTCCAGAGATAAGAAACTGATGTATCAAGATCTTCAAAATTACTAATTAATTTTTCTTCTCCTGTTTTTGTGTTTCTGATTTTAAATGCTTGTGATGGAGAGAGAATTGTAAATTTTATTCCTTTTTCAATTAAGCAATCAAGGGTTTCTTCATCACATGCTGTTTCACTAAGCCACATTCCAAGTGGTTTTCTTTTAAAATGTTTTTCAAAATTTTCAATTCCCCAAGATATATAAAGTTTTTTTCTTTGTATATTTGAAAGAGGAAGAATTGCATGATTATATGCTTGTGCTATTGCTGAGGGATTTTTATATATCTTTGATGAAATTATATCTGCTTCAATTATTGCCTGATAGAGTTTTGGATAATTTTCTTCTATGAAATTAAGAAGAGTTGGTCCAAAGTTAAAACTAAGTTTTGAATATACTGAGATAAACTCATCAAGAAATTTTATTTTTTTAAGTGAAATAGGTCCATAACATTCATCTATTATAATATCATTGTATGATGTATAAAAGGGTTTGGTTGTATCATCATATATGACTCCACTCCATGGATCTTCCCTTTGTGGCTGATAAAAATGGGCATGTATTATTACTTCTTTTGAAGTTTTTAAAACTCCCATTTAGATATACCTCTTGGAATTACAACTATTCCGCTTGGATCTATATAATAATTCTGAGCATCTTTTTCTGGATAGTATCCAATAGTAGTTTTGGCATCAAATACATTAAATCTATCAATTATTACGTTTTTCATTCTTGATCCTGGTCCTATCTCACAGTTATCCATTATTATACAATTTGTAAGTTCACATTTTTCATGAATTATAACATTTGCCGAAATTATACATTTTTTAAGAGAGGATCTAATTATTACCGAGCCATCTGATATTAAACTGTTTTCTATGTTTGATTGAATTATTTTTGTAGGTCCGCAGATAAATTTTTGTGAAATTATTGGCCATTTTGGATTGTTTAGATCAAGTTTTGGTTTTTCTCCAAGCAGATCCATATGGGCTGCAAAGTATGATTCAATAGTTCCAACATCTTTCCAATAATTTGCTTCTTCTGTATTTTTGGTTCCTGGGAGTTTTTGTTCTGAGTAGTTATATGCATAAACTCGGTATTGTTTATATACTGCTGGAAGTATTGTTTTTCCAAAATCAACATCTTCCTTATCAGAGAACTCATGCATTATTTTTCTAAGAACATCAAATGAAAATATGTAATTTCCCATTGATGCATAAACAGATGTTGGATCATTTGGAAGTGTTTTTGGGTTTTTTGGCTTTTCTTCAAAACCTGTAACTCTTCCTTCTTCATTTGAATTTATTACACCGAATCTTGATGCTTCTTTTAAACATACCTTTATTGCACTTATAGTTACGTCAGCTTTTTTTTGAATATGATAATCTATCATCTGCCTTATGTCCATTCTATAAATATGATCTGCACCAAATATTGCAACAAGATCAGGGGCGAAATCACTTATAAGATTTAAATTCTGCTTTACTGCATCAGCTGTTCCTCTATACCAAACTTCTCCAAGTCGCATCTGCGGTGGGACCACAGTTATAAAATGATCTTTTGTTACACTTGAAAAAGCCCAGTTCTGTCTTATGTGCTCTATAAGAGATTGTGAAAGATATTGAACAAGAACATAGTTTGCATATATCCCAGAGTTTATAAAGTTTGAAAGAACGAAATCTATTATTCTATATTTTGCTGCAAATGGAACTGCTGGTTTTGATCTTTCTTTTGTTAATGGATATAATCTTTCACCTTTTCCCCCTGCCATTATTATTCCTATCGTTCTCATAAATTCCCCCTTTTTTAACTTAAATTATCAAGAATTTCTCTAAGATCTTTCCCTATGCAGAGAAAGACAGGTTTATCGCTTATTGTGTATGATTTTGTTTTCATAGTTTTTAATTTTGCTGTTGCATCTATTAGATCCTCTATCTTTAATGCTTCTCTTACTACTATCATATCTTGATCATCTATTCCAAATGAAATAAAAAAATTTTCAATAATATTATTATATTTTGAAAGTACTTTTTCTCTTTCCAATATAAATTTTTCTCTCTCACTTTCATCAAGATCATACCATTCTTTTGATTTGTTTAGTGGATGTAGCAAGAGATAAGGATATATTCCTGCTCTTTTGTTTAAGTCATCGAGATTTTCAGTTTTAAAGTTCTTCATTCCTATGAAAGAATATTTTATTTCCATATATTTTCCTATCCCAATTCTCATATTTAAAGCACAAATTTTTTGAAGATAATCAAGTGAGTTATGCATTCTCCACATCATTATATCACAATCTTCTTTAAGACCGCTTACAAAATATGTTCTTAAAAAAATCTTTTCCTGACAATGTGCAATGGAATCTTCAAATTCTTGTTTAAGAATCGTTTTTTCATTCATCTCTAAATAGTTAAAAGATGTTGAAAGTTTAACAAAACTAAATATTGAATAAAAAACTCCCATAGTTAATTTTTCTCCTTTTTTTTGATTTTAAGATAATTAAATCCAAAGCTTTCTATTTCTGTTTCTTTTTCTGAGACTACACCAGGTTGGATTTCTATTATCAAATATTTTTTTCCTTTGTATTCAATTAAATCATCATTAGGAACAACTCTTGTTGATGTTTTTTTAACAAAAAGAATCTTCCCAGAAAGTTTTTCTCCTACTTTTATATTTGGTATTTCATCAAAATCTAAAAACATCCTATAGTATCCCTCGGTGTTTTCTTTTAAAAAATTCGTTAGTGTTAATTTATATAACCCAACGGCTCCTTTAACAATTGCATTTATTCCAGGTTGTGGTTCAATATAAAGTTTCTCTTTATTTCTTGCTATTAATCTTATTTTTCTTGAAACAGTCATAATAGTATCATTTTTATTTACGAATTCTCCACTTTTATGTTTTATGCTTGTAACAATTCCATCGTATGTTGGTTGAATATATGTATAGTTAAACATTCCATCCCATCTTTTTAAAATTTCTTTTTTTTCATTTTCTGTTTTTGCTGTTTTAAGAAGTGCTCCAACCTCTCCTGTTGCCATTTTTATTATATTCTGTGTCTTTTTAATATGATCAAAAAGATCGCATGATATTGAGATTATCTCACCATCTATTGGTGATTTTATATCATACTCATCATATGCTTGTGTTACTCCTTCTATTTCAACTTCAATTGTTATTTCTTTGTTCTCAATTCTTTTTTCTTCAAATGAAATGCTTTCTGACGTGTTTTGAGAATAGGTAAACGAGGTAAAGAATATAATTATGGTAATAAAAATACTTTTATAAAATATTTTTTCCATATATTTTATTAAATGCCTCCCATGTCCATGGCATATTTTGTGCAAAAATTTTAGATATAACATTTGCATATTCTCTTATTTCATATTGTGCGTGTTCATCTGTTCTAAGTCTTATAAAATTAAGAAGGCTTCTTGCATTAACTGTCCAATAAAACTGAGTATATTGGCTTACTGGTAAAACCATTCTTGCCATTTCTCTTGCAATTCCATTTTTCAATAACTCCTGATATGTTTTATATGAGTTTTCTATGCTTTCCTTATATAGTTTTATTAATTTTTCGTTATCAAGTTTATCTGATTCAAGTGATCCTTGTTTATTTTTTGTATCTTGGATTCTAAAAGATTTTGGGATATAAAACTCATCTTTTACCTCAGTATATCTTGCACTTATCTCATTGTATGACCCCCACCTATGCCTCATCCATTGCCTTGCAACAAATATAGGGCATTTTATGTGAAACTGGAATACTGAGTGTTCAAAAGGTGTAAAATGTTCGTGTTTTAAGAGATATTCTATTAGTTTTTTATCTTTTTCTTCCCCTTTAAGCGTCATATCAAAACTAACTCTTGCAGCAAGAACTACCTTTGTATCTCCACCTACAAAATCTATAAGTTTTACAAATCCCTTATCAAGAACCTCATAGAAATTTTGTTTTTCCTTATTCATTTTTTCTCCTTAATTTCTTTATTGTTGAAAGATTAACTATAAATTTATATACTAATACTATATTTTAATTTTATCAAATTATGAAAAGGAAAAAACTAAATTTTTCAAAACTTATAAAAATAATGAAAAAACTGCTTGGTCCAGATGGATGTCCTTGGGATAAAAAACAAACACACCGAACACTTCTTAAATATCTTAGGGAAGAAGTAGAAGAGTTTGAAGAAGCTGTTTATAAAAATGATTATGAAAACATGAAAGAAGAACTTGGTGATATACTGCTTCAGATAGTTTTTCATTCAGAGCTTGCATCTAAAAAAGGATATTTTGATATTTCAGATGTTATTGATAATCTTTCAGAGAAACTGATAAGAAGACATCCTCATGTCTTTGCTGGTCTTAAGGTTAAAGATGAAAGAGAGGTTATGAAAAACTGGAAAAAAATCAAAAGGCTTGAAAAGAAAAAAAAGGAGGAATAATGGAAATTGCAAGAAAAATAGCACGCCTTATTTTCCCTCATTATCGTTTTGGAGAGACAAGAATTGATGATGCAATAAAACTTGTTAAACTTGGTGTGGGTGGTTTTTGTTTTTATGGTGGAAGTGTAGATGAGGTTATTGAGACAGTTAGAATTTTAAGATCTGAAAGTGCTCATCCTCTTCTTTTTGCTGCTGATTATGAGAATGGAGTTGGTCAGTGGGTAAGTGGAGCAACGAAACTTCCTCCTAATATGGCAATAGCTGCAACCGGAGATTTGTCACTTGCAAGAAGAAAAGCTGAGATAACAGCAATTGAGTCAGATGCTCTTGGGGTAGATTGGGTTTTTGCACCTGTAGTTGATCTTGCTGATAATCATTCAAATCCAATAGTAAATATTAGAGCATTTTCAGATGATATCTCTACAACAATTGCTTTTGCAAAAGATTATATCTCGGGGTTAAACTCTTTTAATATTATAAATTCAATTAAACATTTTCCAGGACATGGTTCTACATCGGTTGATTCACATTTAGTTTTACCAGAAATAAATAAAACCTTTGATGAAATTTACAATTATGATATGCAACCATTTAGATATTTGTGTGATGTTGCAGATTCAGTTATGGTGGGACATATAATGATAACTTCTGTTGATAAAAATCCTGCTTCACTTTCAAAAAAATTTATATTTGATATATTGAAAGAAAAAATGAATTTTAAAGGAGTTGTTATAACCGATGCTCTTATGATGAAAGCAATAAACAATGATACTGATGCTGGTGTTATGGCTTTTATGGCTGGTGCAGATTTTCTTTTATATCCTACAGACTCTTATCGTCTTTACGAAAATCTTCTTAGAGCATATTCAAAAGGTGATATATCAGAGGCAATGATTGATTCCTCATTAAAAAGAATAGAAAAGCTAATATCAAAGAGAATGCTTTCAAATTACAGAATTAAAGATATTAGCGTTGTTGGTTCAAAAGAGCACAAAGAATTTGTTTCTGATATTGCTCCAAAATCCATTTCTTGGGCAAAAGAATATATTGCTGGTAAGGAAAAGATTTTTTATCTTGAGATTCCACAAATAAATGGTGAGTTTAAAGGAGAAATTTTTGTTGACGAGTTAAAGAAATGCGGTTTTGAGATTTCTAATTTAATAGATGATGCAAATACTGTTATTGTTGGGATTTTTTCATCACCAAAGGCTTTTTCTGGAAGCATAAATCTTGGGGAAAAAGAGAAAAAGATGATTGATGATATTATTTCAAAAAATAAAAAAGTTATAGGAGTTTCTTTTGGAAGTCCATTTGTTTTTGATGGTTATCTTGATAAATTTGATGGGGCACTTTGTTGTTTTTGTGATTTGCCTGATTTTCAAAAAGTAGCAGCAAAAGCAATTTCTGGAGAAGTTAAAGTTTATGGAAAACTTCCTGTGAGGATTTTGTGAGTAATCTTTCTTTTTTAGATTTTGTTGTTATTGGGTTTGGAATTTTTTTTCTTTTTTTAATTGGAAAATATTCATCAAAGGAAGTGTATGATTCGCTTGATTTTTTTGTTGCAAAGAGAAAAGGAAGTATTTTTCTTGCAACACTTTCATTTGTAAGTTCTGAAATAAGTGCAATGACAATACTTGGTGTTCCTGCTGTGAGTTTTAAAGATGATTGGAGTTATCTTAGTTTTTTTGTAGGATCTGCTATATCAAGGGTTGTTATTTCGTATTTTTTTATCCCTGTTTTTTATAAATACAACTGCATTACTATATACGATTTTGTTGGACAGAGATTTTCTACTTCTGTCCAAACTACTACAAGCTTCTTCTTTTTTATAACAAGGCTCTTTGCTTCAGGAATAAGACTTTATGCAACTGCTCTTGGACTTTCTGTAATATTAGGTTTTGATCTTGCAACAACAATTTTCTTTTTTATTATTGTATCATATCTTTTTGTAAGTTATGGCGGGATAAGAAGTGTTATATCTACTGGAAGTTATCAGGCAATTTCATTTTATGTTACTGGTTTTTTTATAATAATTTTTATACTCTTTCACATACCAATTAATAATTTAATCACAATGCCTGAACTTTGGAAAAAATTTACAATTTTTCATTTTAGTTTTAATTTTAAAGATCCGAATATTTTTATTCTTGCTATCCTAAATGGAGTTTTTGGTTCACTTGCAAGTTTTTCAACAGATTATGAGGTTATGCAAAAACTTTTAACATTATCTACAAGAAAACAAAGTCAAAAAAGCATTCTTTATACTATCATTGCTTCAAGTATTCTTGTTGTCATATATCTTTTATGTGGAACATTGATTTATTATTATCTAAAATTTAATTCTATTTCATATTCTGAAAATCCTGATAAAATAGTTTCATATTTTACTGTTAATTTTATTCCTTCCCCTTTTAAGGGACTGGTTTTTTTAACAGTTCTTCTTGCTTCAATAGATCTGCCCTTGGTATCTCTTTCAACCTCATTTGTAAATGATGTTTTTCTTAAATTTAAAAAGATTGAAGAAAGTAATGTGATTTCATTTACCAGAAAAGTTATGATAGTTTTTGCTTTGATACTTGGAGTAGTTGCATATTCCTTTAAAAATGCTCAAGGAATGCTTTGGCTTGCTTTTGAAATAAATGGTGTTACTGTTGGAAGTATGCTTGGTGTTTTTCTACTTGGAATATTTACAAAATATCAAGGTGAGAGTAAATATATTATATTCTCAATGGTTTTATCTTCAGCTTTGTGTTTTTCTTTTATGATATTAAATCGTAGAGGTATTACAAATATACCTTGGAGTTCATTTGTTGTAATAGGAACAATTATTAGTTTTTCTCTTCCACAAATTCTAAATTACTTAATAAAAACAAAAGAATAAACTCACCTTTTCAAAAATTTTTAAAAAACAAATTTAGTGTATTAAAACTTTATTTTGCAAGTTCTTCTTTCTTTTTCTTTATCTCTTCTTCAAGTTTTCTTAAAGCTTCTTTTGCATCCTCTTTTTTTTCATCTATCCAATCACCTATTCTTTCTCTTGTAACTTTTCCTGCTGCTGGAGCAAAAAGTATTCCAATTATAGCTCCAACAAGTCCTCCTATAACAAATGCTGTAAGAATTTCTCCTGTTCTATTGTTTTCTGACATTTTTCCCTCCTTTTTTTATAAAATAATTATACTATTTTTTTTATGAGAATGATACTAATCTATTTCTTTTTGCTATTTGAAAGTGGACTATTTTCTTATGAGTATGATAAAGCACTTTCAAATAAACTTCACAAAGATTATAAAAATCTTATAATTAAAACCTCCATTGGAAGAGAACTTTATTTGGAAAAATTCAAATATATTGAAAAACCATTAATTCTTTTAAGGTATATGGATAACATAGGCTATGCATGGTATGATCCTCAAAAAAACACGATAATTTTTAATACAAAATATATAATGGTATTCTTTGATATAAATGGATATGATGATAAAAAAATAATTGATGTATTTTATTTTTCAGACAAAACAAGAAAAGAGTTTGTAAAATATAGCGATACAATTTTTTTGCATGAAATGATCCATTCCTATCAAAAAAAAATATATCCTTCGCTTGTTGATTACAGAAACAATTTTTTTATTGAACTTGAGTATGAAGCATATTTTCTATCAGATATCTATTTTTTTGAAAAGATGAAAAATAATAAAAAACTTTTTTTAAAGATTCTTTCCAATAACTACATTGATTTATATACAGCAGATGCAATGAGTGGTTTTTTCTCAATGATAACTGATCTTGAAGAATATAAAAAAATCATAAAAAAAAGATATCAAAATGAAATAAGCGGCTATGTAAGTTTAAGCGATGAGGAAATAAAAAGAAAAGCAAAAATAGAAGAAAAAAAACTTATATCATATGTAGTTGGTAACAAGGAAATTGTTATCAGAGAAAAAGAAAAACTTGATGAGATTGAAAAAATTAAAGAAGCATATCAGAAAAGCATATCAGATCTTTTTGAAAATAAGTACTATTTAATAAATTGCGATGCTCTTTCATATACACTTGAAAATTCATATCAGATTAAAAATTATTATCTTCTCTTTAAAAGTGGTTCTTATTTTATGAAAAACAAATGCGATGATTCTAATAAAAAGATAAACAATATACTTGATGAATCTGAGAAAAATTTTGTGTTATGGATATCAAAAAACAAAGAAAAAATTTCATTTGAAGATTTATATCTTACTATAAAAGAATATGATAAATATCTTGATTTCCTAAAAAAAGATTTTCCAAAAGATATCCTTGAAATAAGAGATAGTATCTATCTAAAAAAAGTAACTGAGATAAAGAGAAAGCTTGAGTTTGAAAAAGATGAATTAAAAAGAGAAGAATACTCATTCGAATTAGATTTTTTATATAGAAAACTTGGTAGAAAAGCAATAGAATCCGTTTTACTTAACTCAAGATAAAAACAAATTCTTAAAAAAGATTTTAAATTATTGTAAAATAATTTTAGTAAGGAGGATTTTATGATATCAGCAATAGATTTTAAAGAAGGAACAATCTTTGTAAATGAAAACAATGAAATAGTTGAAGTTCTTTCATATCAGCATCATAGAAAATCTCAAGCAAAAGCAGTTGTAAGGGTTAAATTAAGAAATCTAGAAACAGGCGCTGTTATAGAGACAAGTTATAGACCTGAGGATAAGTTTAAAGAGGTGGTTGTTGAGAAAAGACCAAAGCTTTATATGTATTCTGATTCTGAGATGGCTTATTTTATGGATACTCAGACATATGAGCAGGTTAGTGTTCCTCTTAAAAAATTAGGGGATCAGGCAAAACTTCTTGTTGAAAATATGGAAGTTGAGGGGCTTTATTTAAATGATCAGTTTTTTACAATTCTTTTACCATCATCTGTTGTTCTTGAGGTTGTTGAGACTGTGCCAGGTGTGAAAGGAGATTCTGTTAGTAATGTTATGAAGCCGGCAAAACTTTCAAGTGGTATAGAGATAAAGGTTCCACTTTTTGTAAATGTGGGAGATAAGGTTAGAGTTGATACAAGGACATTTGAGTATGTGGAAAGGGTATGATAGAAGCAGTTATTTTTGATATAGATAACACTTTGATGGATTTTATGAAGATGAAAAGAGCAGCAGTTGATGCTGCTGTTGATTATATGATTGATGCTGGTCTTGATATAGATAAGCAAACAATGGTAGATAAAATATTTAAGGTTTACTGGGAAGAAGGAATAGAGGATCAAAATATTTTTGACAAGGTTTTGTTGAGGGAGTTTGGTCAGATAGATTACAAGATACTTGCAGCAGGTATTATTGGATATAGAAAGGCAAAAGAAGCACATATGATGCTTTATCCTCATGTAAGAATTACGCTTTCTGAACTTTTAAGAATGGGTATACGACTCGGTGTTGTCTCGGATGCTCCAAGATTGCCTGTTTGGCTTAGAATAGTTTCTTTGAATCTTCATCATTATTTTGAGAGAGTTGTTACATTTGATGATACTGGGGAAAGAAAACCAAGTCCAAAGCCATTTTTAAAGATAATTAATGATATGAAAATAAAACCTCAAAATGCTATTATGGTTGGTGACTGGGCTGAGAGGGATATAGTTGGTGCTAAAAATATAGGAATGATTACAGCATGGGCTAAATACGGAAATCAGTTTGATACTAAGAATTCAGGTGCGGACTGGGAACTTGATGATATATACGATCTTATAGGAATTGTTAAAAAACTTAATGAGAATAAAAAGTGATTTTTGTAATAGTATTTTTTCTAATAAATAGCCTTTTTTCACTTGAAGTTACAAATTGTAATTTTGATGGCGAAAATTTTTTTACTCTTGAGTTTAATAATTCTTTTAAAATCCAAAAAATAAAATATAATAAAAACATTCTTGAAATGCCATATACCAAATTTTCTGATAAAAAATTTAAGGACTTATTTATATACTCAAAAGACCTATATCAGAAAATAAAAAACTCCATACAGAATTGTAAAAAACCTGTTTCAAGTCAATTTTCAAATATTTCTTATACTGTTTTTGATATTAAAAAATTGAAGTCACAAAAAAGAATTGCAAATTTTACTGTTCTTTTTGATAATTCTTTAAATGTTGTTTTTGGAGTTGTAAAGATGAAAAATTTTTATCTTGTATATCCCCCATCTTTTTTTAAGTTTGTTGATGAGAATTTCAAAAAAGAGGTTTTTAATTTTATAATAAAAAAATATACTGAAATGGAGAATTTATGAGTTTTTTGTTTTTTATAATTTTTTCATTAAATATTTTTTCATTTGAAACAGAAAGAGTTAAAATTTTTTCAAATGGAAATTATTATGAGGTTGAAGCCGTTAAAGGTGAAGTTATCGTAAGGATACCTGATAACAAAAAAAATGAAATTATAGAAAGATTGAAAACACTTGGATATGAAGAAATAAAACAATTGTATAAAGATTTTTATCTTGCAAAAAATAAAAATAATGTATCACTGAACTATCATCTCTCATCTTTTTCTAACGATAATATAGAATTTTATCCAAATACCATATACAGACCACTTTTTACCTCTTTCAATGACCCAGATCTTTCAAAACAGTGGTATTTAAATAAAATAAATCTTTTTTATGCATCAGATTTTGAGGAAACTAAAACAACGATTACTGTAGCTGTTGTTGATACAGGTGTTGATTACTTGCATGAGGATTTGAAGAATGTAGTTATGGATACAAATACATGGACCTGTTTTAATTACAATGATGATTCTTGGACTAAGCCATGTGTTGTTACATCGCATTGGCATGGAACAGCAGTAAGCGGGGTTATTTCTGCTGAGAGAAATAATCTCAAAGGTATTGCCGGTATTTCAAAAGCAAGGATTTATTCTGCAAATGTATTCTATAATTCTCCGCCAGAAGATCTCTCATCTACAGTTTCTGCTCTTATTTCTGCTCTTAGTTATATCAGTAATACTCTTATCTCACAAATAAGTGGAAAGTTGGTAATAAATATGAGTCTTGGAAGCAATACGAATTGTGAGAGTCCCCTTCAATCTGTTATTGATGAACTTTACAATAAAAATGTAATTATTGTTGCTGCAGCTGGAAATAATAGCTATTCACAAGTTTCAAGCCCTGCAAATTGCAGAAATGTTGTTCCTGTAAGTGCAACTGATGAAAGTGATAATCTTGCTTATTTTTCAAATTATGGGAGTGCGATGTTAAATGGGATTAGCGCACCTGGTGTAAATATTTTTACAACAACTAAAGATAATGGCTATGAAGCATATAATGGAACATCGTTTTCAGCTCCGATTGTCTCTGGAGTTATGGCTCTTGTGTGGGCAAAAAGACCAGAGTTAAAAAATTATGAGGTAATAGATATAGTTAGAAAAACTGCAAGGGATGTTGGCTCTGATGGACCTGATACTAAATTTGGATGGGGTATTGTTGATTCATATAAAGCAGTTTCATTTCTTGAAGCAAATCTCCAGACAAAAGGAGTCAATAGAGAAATACTTGTATATCCAAATCCATTTTATCCTTCAAAACATAAATATGTTAAATTTCATATAAAAAACACTGAAATATATCCAACTGATCATCTTATGATATATGATTTTAGTGGAAATTTTATATCCTATGCAAAATATGAAGGAAAAGATGGATTTATATGGGATGGGAAAAATCAAGCAGGTGCTGATGTTGATACTGGAGTTTATGTCATATATTATAAAAATGAGAAAAATAGTTCAAAATCAAAGTTTCTTCTTATAAGATGATTTTATTTAATGTTACAAAAAATCTTGTTGTTTCAAAAGACTTAAAGATAGCGGATAGATTTTTTGATAGATTATTTGGCCTTATGTTTAAGAAAAAAATGGATGAAGACGAGAGTCTTTTAATTACAAATTGTCGTGGTGTTCATACCTGTTTTATGAATTTTCCTATAGATGTTGTTTTTTTCTCAGCAAATAAGGCTATTTCAATTATTACTCTTAAACCTTGGCGATTTTCAAAGTTTTATAGAAGCGATTTCGTAATAGAGTTTAATGCTGGTTTTGTTTATGATAAAATATCAATTGGAGATGAAATTAAGATAATATGATATTTTCAAAGAAAAAAAGCATAAAGGAAATTCTTATATCATATGGATTTGTTAAGCAAGAAGAATATGATAACTATTATAATGAATCATTGAAAAATGGAAAAAATATTATTTCATATCTTTGCGAAAAAAAAATCATAGATGAATTAAAGTTTTTGAAAATTCTTTCAAGTGAATGGGGTTATAAAGCAGTTGATCTTTCAAAATTTGACCCTCCTATTGAAATACTTACTTTAATACCTGAAAATATAGCAAGAAAAAATATATGTATAGCATTTGAAAAAAAAGATAATAAACTTCATGTTGCAATGGCTGATCCAAGAGATTTTATTATTATTGAGGATATATCACTTAGAACTGGTTTTTTAATAGAGGTTTATATTTCTCTTCCTCATTGGATTTTAAGATTGATAGAGCATGCATATGGTGTTCAATCAACCATAAAAGTTCAGAAAATTGTTGAAGAGATTTCTAAAAAATCTGAGGAGATAAAACTTGAGAATGTATCAAAATTAGAGAAAAAGGATATAGCAGAAATAGATGCTGAAGCACCAGAGGTTGAGAAAATAGTTAACGGTATTTTACTTGGAGCGATATCTCAAAAAGCCAGCGACATTCATATAGAGCCATTTGAGGACCCATCAGGAAAGAACTCAAAGATTATTGTAAGATATAGGATTGATGGTGTTTTAAGAACTGCGCCATTTAATATTCCATGGAGTTTTAGAAATGCAATAATTGCAAAGATAAAAATAATGACTAATTCAATGAATATAACTGAAAGAAGAATTCCACAAAGCGGTAGAATACAGATAATAGCGCAGGGAAATCCTATGGAGTTTAGGGTTGAAGTGATACCTACAATATACGGTGAGTCCTGTGTTATGAGAATACTTGACAGAAAAGCAGTTCAGGTTGATATTAGAAAGTTGGGTTTTCTTGAAGATACACTTGAGAAATTTTTAAAACTTCTTGAAGGAATAGGTGGAAAGAAAAATTTTGGTTTGATACTTGTATGTGGTCCAACAGGTTCTGGAAAATCGACAACACTTTATGCTGCATTAAATTATGTAAATAGACCTGATATAAAAATTTTAACTGCTGAAAATCCTGTTGAGTACAATCTTGATGGTATAGTTCAGGTTCCTGTCAATCCTGATATAAAATTAGGTGAGAATAAAAGATTTGATTTTGCATTGGCACTTAGATCATTTTTGAGGTTAGATCCGGATGTTATAATGGTTGGTGAGATAAGGGATGAGGAAACAGCTGAGATTGCAATGGAATCTGCAATGACAGGACATCTTGTATTTTCAACTATTCATACTAATGATGCTCCATCAAGTGTTTCAAGGCTTATTGAGATGGGAATTCCCCCTTACATAGTTTCATCAACTCTTAAAGCAGTTCTTTCACAAAGGCTTGCAAGAAAACTTTGTGAGGATTGTAAAAAAAGTTATACTCCAAAAGAGCATGAACTTGAAATATTTAGAAAAAATGGGATTAATGATGTTACTCCTGATTTAAAATTGTATGAGCCAGTTGGTTGTAAAAATTGTAATAATACAGGTTTTAAAGGAAGAATAGGGCTTCATGAGCTTCTTATAATAGATGATGATATAAGAGCTTTTATGATAAAAGAGTATGCATCAGAGCCACTTAGAAGATTTGCTATATCAAAGGGTATGAGGCCTCTTGTTGTTGATGGGCTTATTAAAGTTATGAATGGTATTACAACAATTAGGGAGGTTATAGGTGGTGCCTCTTCAAAATAAGATAAATTATAAAGCAATTGAGATAGAGGATTTTATTGACCTTTATTTTTATCATCCACTTGGGTATTTATTTGCAGTTTTTTTTAATAAAATCGGATTTACTCCAAACTCAGTTTCTTTGATAAGCATGGTAGTTGGTATTTTAGGTGGAGTGATGATTTTTTATGATAAACTTTTGCTTGCTTGCTTTTTGATAGTCCTTGCAAGTGTTTTAGATAGTGCTGATGGGCAGCTTGCAAGAATAAGTGGAAAAACATCTCTATATGGAAGAATAATTGATGGGCTTGTCGGATATGTTATTTTTTCATCAATTTATATATCAATTTTTTTGAGATATTATAAGCATTATGGTTATTTTAAATATCTTTTTTTTATGTTTGCTTGTGGTTTTTCTAATTCAATTCATGCTGGAATTTATGATTTTTATAGAACAGCATATGTTTCAGTCATAAAAAAGAAATTTGATGATATATTTTTTGAAAAAAAAGAAACATTTTATTCAAGAATTTATGAAATATATTCTTTAATTCAAAAAAAAATATGTTCTATCCATATCCAAGTTCTAAAAAAAATCTATGATTCTAATTTTGATGAGAAAAAAATATCTATTTATAGAGAAAAGATCCTTTCAAATATTGGATTTATAAATATTTTAGGTGATAATTGGCGAATAAATGGAATAATAATTCTTTCTTTGATAAAGCGAATAGATTTGTTTTATTTTTATATAATTTTTATTATGAACATAATAATGATTTTAGTAGTTTTAAAACAAAGAAAAATTGATAGAGAACTTATGGAGGTTTTATGAAGTTTAAAGAAATATTTTTTGTTTCATTCTTTTTTCTTACTATTAACCTTTATTCTTCAGATTATGATAGATTTAAAAGTGAAAATCTTTCTTCTATTAAGTATTTTACTCAAGATCTTTCAAAAGTTCTTTCTGTTGGCACACTAAATAGTGCAAGGGCTCTTGGTTTTGGTGGATTTGCAATTAATTATAATACTATTTGTGGAATAAAACCTAATAAAAATGATACTGTATATGATAAAAACAAGGTTTATGGACTAAACTTTCTTCAAGCAGAGATTGGACTTCCATATAGAATTGATGCTTATGTAAGAGGTGGTGGTGATAGTAATTTTAATGCTATTGGTTTTGGTGTGAGATATGGGATCACGAATGTTAGTGATGAATATTATAAATTAAATATGATGATTTCTCTTGGTTCTAATGTAGGTGTTCATAGATACTTCTATATTGTAAATTATAACACTCAGCTTGCTTTTTCTATGAAGCTAACAAATGTAATTAGACCATTTTTAACTGCTGGATTTTCCCACTCAAGACTTAATGCTAAAACCAGTGATTATGCTGATGTTTCTGGTAGAAATATTTATAAAGATTTTCTTTTTTATACTGCAGGTATGAGGTTTAAATTTAAGTGGTTTAATATTGCTTTTGCATATGATATTTTTGAGAAAGAGGATGGTTTTAATACATCTGTTGGATTTAGGTTTTAATATCCAAGATCTCTTTTTGTTTCTCTTTCTATATCTCTTTCTTTAATATACTCTTTTTTATCAATATTTTTTCTTCCTTTTGCAACTGCTATTTTAAGTTTTGCCCATCCCTTTTTTAAAAATAATTCCAGTGGAATTATAGTATATCCTTTTTTTTCTGATTGGTTTTTGAGTTTTCTTATTTCAGATTTATGAAGAAGGAGTTTTCTTTTTCTAAACTCATCAATTTTTCTTATAGTTTCATATTTATATGGGGTTATTTGCATTCCATATATAAATGCCTCATCATTTTCAATCTTTATAAATGCTGAGTTTATATTTACTTGTCTAAGTCTTATTGATTTTATCTCAGAACCGTATAAAACTATTCCAGCGATATACTCATCAAGTATTTCGTAATCAAATCTTGCTCTTCGGTTTGTTGCAATTATTTCAAAATCTTGGTTTTTTTTCATAAAATATAATTTAGCATTAAAAAAAATCTATGTCAAAATGCCGAAGTGGCGGAATTGGTAGACGCATACGGCTCAGGACCGTATATCCGAAAGGATGTGAGGGTTCGAATCCCTCCTTCGGCAATACTTGACATTGGATAGAAAATATTGTAAAAAATAGTTATAATCTTAAAAGGAGGTTATTTATGAAAAAAAAGGGATTCACCTTGGTGGAGTTGATGATAGTAATAGTCATAATAGGTATACTTGCTGCTATCGCGATACCTAAGTTCGCTGATATGGTTGATAAATCAAAAGAAGGTGCAACCAAGGCTCAACTCACAGCAATGAGAGGAGCATTGAATGTTTATTATAGTGATAATGAAGGTAAGTATATTAGAGTTCCTTCAGGCACGTCTGATCAAACTGTTATCACAGACACATTTACAGTTGTTATGGTTCCAAAATATCTAAGCTCAATTCAGCCGGCAAAGCTTCCAATCAAAGATGGAAATCATAGTTGTGTTGATTTAAATTCAACTGTCTATCATGTAAGCATCCCAACTGCAAATGCTACTAAAGACGGTGGATGGGCTTATGATGGTAATGAGCTAAGTTCTACATTTGGTGATTTAAGAGTAAACTGCAGTGGTCAAACACTTGATAAAAAGCATTATTGGACAGAGTTTTAATAATTAAAATCAAATAACTCGGTTAGAATCCGCTCTTCTTTCTTTATGGATGAGCGGATTTTTTATTTTTAAGTGTGTTTTATATAATTTTTTTTAAAGATAAAATAGATTTATCAAACTTAGATTTGTATATATTTTTATTAACGAGCTTAATGCAAGAAATGGTCCAAAAGGTATATAGGAAGATTTATTTAATTTTTTAAATAAAATTAGTGAAATTCCGTATAAAGATCCTAACAATGATGAGATTATTAATACATCTATTATTCCTTTTGGTCCAACAAAACTTCCAATTGCTCCCATTAAAAAAATATCTCCTTCCCCAACAGCATCTTTTTTATATATTTTTTTACCAATAAACATTAAAAAATATATAATTCCAGCTCCAGTTATAATACCTGTTATAGATTGTTTTATTCTTTGATATATATTTCCTTCAAAAATTGGATTTAAATATGATGAGATTATTCCTATAAATGAGAGGATATATGAAAAAAGATCTGAAAGCATCATTGTTTTAAAATCGACTACGCTTATTATTATAAGTAGATAAAGAATTAATGCTGATGAGAAAAACCATAAGATATTATCTTTCCATTTTAGATAAAATAAAAGCGTTAATATTCCTGATATAAACTCAACAATAGGATATTGAATATCTATTTTTGAAAAACAATTTCTACATTTTCCCCCAAGTATTATATAACTTATAATTGGTATATTATCATACCATTCAATTTTTTTACCGCATTTTGGACAAAAAGATGGTGGATTTATTATTGAAATTTCTTTTTCTGTTCTATATATAACAACATTGAGAAAACTTCCTATAGATATTCCAATGATAAATACAATAAATTCATTCATCAGATTAATTTTTATAATAAAAATTTACGGAAGGGGAGGGATTCGAACCCTCGGTCCGACGATTTAGTCGGACACAGACTCTCCAGGTCTGCGCCTTAAACCGCTCGGCCACCCTTCCAATAAATATGGTTTAGAGTTCTCATTTAGTTCTGGATTTTGTTTAAAAAAAATAATTGGTTGGGGTAGGATTCGAACCTACGAAGGGCAAAAGCCCGACGGTTTTACAGACCGTTGCATTTGACCGCTCTGCCACCCAACCAATATAAAAATAGTATATAAAATTATTAACAGTTTTAGCAAGTGGTACATATATCTTTCTTAAATCATTCCCACATTCTTCTTTATATCTTAAACCTACATAACTTAAAACATTTCTCATCTTATGTGCCCAGCATCTCTGCAATTTTGCATTTGGCCAGATGAAATTTATTGCATTCTTTAATCCACTATTTCCATCTATAATACATATATCCATTTCGGTAATTATTCTTTTTTTTGCTATGTTTATACCAACCGGCGTTAGAAATCTCATATGCTT
>Ga0080004_1121252_pt1 | contig 48266 bp, 52 predicted proteins | sample WasSprMetagenome_FD_69207 | JGI IMG/M metagenome (GOLD analysis project Ga0080004, IMG submission 69207) | Sulfidic aquatic microbial communities from Washburn Spring, Yellowstone National Park, USA - WS (SPADES assembly) (version 2) | ecosystem: Environmental > Aquatic > Thermal springs > Hot...
AATGAGGCGTAGGGCTCCGTGCTCACCTCGTTGCAGTTATAGCAGGTGAATAATGTTGAGTGTACTTTTAGGACGTCTTTGCCGGCTTCTTCGCTTTGACCCCTTATTATTTCGACTTCTGCTCCGCATCTGGGACAGACTGTCTTCCCGGTCTCGGTGAATCTTTCCTCTGGTCCTAGGAAGCCGCAGGCCTCGTGCTGGAGGATCCTCTGCCTCGCTATGTTTATTGATTTGCAATACGGACATTCTAAGTTTATTATGTTGAGCGCGCTTAGACACCTTGGACATACGATTTTCTTGAACTCTATGCCTGCAGGCTTCAGTATTCCGCGGTCCGTAAGCGACTTGAGGACCTGCAGCAGTTTTGAGGTGTCTATGCCTAGTTTCTCCTCTAGATCTGGATAGAATCCGCCCTCGGGGGATAGGTTGCTCGGCAGGGGGATGATCTCGGTCAAGCCTTCCTTCTCTATGATTCCTAGGACCTTATCCTCTATGTCCTCGTTGCTCATCGGTATTATGATTTTCTCCTCTGGAAGTTTTTCCATCAACTGTTCTTCTGGTCCCTCTGTTATCGCTATTTCTTGCTCGCTTTTAGACTTTATCTCCGACTCGACTGCAGCGGTCGATGGAGCCGGCTGCCCCGCCTCAGGTTGCATTAGCTCGGGTTTTTCAGGCCGGCTGGTAGTTTGGGCCGGCTGTTCGGGACTAGCGGCTGATGATGCTTCTGCTTGAGGAGCGGGCTGCCAGGGTTGTGCAGGCGCTTCCGCAGGAGTTGTTGGCGCCTCGACTTTGGGCCTCGCACTCGCCGCGGCTACCGACTTTACCCTCGATGGATGAACCATCTTGAGAATTAGTCCGGGGACTAGGGAGAATGCTAGTCCAACGACTCTGGAGAGTGGGTATAGTATTGATCCAATGATCATTGCTAGGATTAGAGAAATTATTGATCCTATCATCGCTCCGAGGATGAATGTTACTATTCCCGGAAAGATTCTGAGTAGTATCAATCCATAGGCGATGCCGAGGATCAGTCCAACGGAGATGCTAAGCATGTATGGCATGCTTGGGTCTGATGGCGGCGCTATGCCGCTGAGCATTAAGAAGAGAAGCTCGCCCCCAACAAACCAGAATACAAATGCCAGCGCAATGGCCATTAATAGTCTACCGAACACTGCGTTTAAAGTATTCAACTTATTCTTGAATGACATGCCTTTTGCCTTGTTGCTATATCAAGGATCTTGACAGTATTAAATATTTACCCCTAATAAATTCTCTAAGCATTGTTTGTAAAATTCCCATTTTATAGCTTTTCTGACGTAAATTTTAGATATCGTTGAAGCCGCGTAATCCGAAGTTGGTCGAGAACGACACTCATCATTACGATTTTCAGACATTCACAGCGATGACCCAAAAGGCTCATCACAATGATGACTTATTTGAGACACGCTATAATGTGACAACTCGTCTAATTTACCCTGCCTATACCTATATGTCGTACGCTAAGGGATCAATTTGAGCTATATCTTTGGACCTTATTCGCTGGTTCTCTATTAAAATATTTAAATATCGGCTTTACGTAAAGAAAGCAAGAAAACACTTGAAGAGATTGTTATCAGTCTTTTTAGGCCTAGGCGAGTTGCGAGGCGTGAGTGTTAAAGGTGTGAAAAATTGTCACGGGAAAGCAGGAGGTATTAGTAGTATAGTGTCGGAGGCGCTCATTACTGGGATAGTTGTCTCGCTGGGGATTCTTCTGCTGTACTTTGCGAGTAGCTGGTCGATGACCTCGGCCTCCACGAGCATTAACCAGATAAATAAAGAAATTGCTCAGCAGTGGAGCTTGCTTACTATAGAGTATGTCTCGATCCCGAGCTCGGGCTCGTCTGCCTATCTCTGGGTCTCGAATCCCGGTAGGTATGACCTTGTAGTCATTTATTGCGCCGTCTATCCGAGGGGTTCTCAGCCTCCGGCCATTACGTATGGTAAGATTGCGGAGGTTAGAGCCTCGATGGAGGAGGTAGTAATGCTTACCTGTCCAGTTAGTGGTAGTGCTGGGAGCTATGTGGCAGAGGTGAGGGCGTTGCCAAAGATCCTCTATAATCCATCAGACCCATTAACTAACATTCAATACAGTATTTTGGTGAGGGTTGATGTCAAACCATAAGAGGAGTGGTATCTCATCAGTCGTTTCAGCCGCACTCGTCATCGTGATGGTTTTTGCCGTATTAATTCCGGCCCTCCTGTTTACGCAGAGTCTCTACTCTCTTCTGTCTAACGAGGTAAATTCTCGCCGCATTTTTGATGTTGATCGTAGCTCAGAGGACCTAGCCGTATATGTGACGCAGAACAATGGAGTCTTATACATAATACTGAGTAATAAAGGCCCAATACATGTATCTGTTTTTAGAGTATGGGCCATCGATGTCTCTTCAAATAGGCCTCTCCCAAGCGGAAATGGCCCATGTATAAACAATGTAGAGATTGGTTTGCGGCCTGGTGAGAATGCGTCTGTTAATGTTGGGAACTGCGTTACAGATTTTACTGGATGCGTGAAATTTATCGCCGTGACTGGGCGAGGCAGGCTTTTCTCTTCGGAGACTGTCAGGCTCGTGGGTGGCAGGTTCGGAGAGATAGTATTCCCCTACGCATTAACAGTGAGCATAATTAATATGAAGAGGGGTTCTACGTACTCGGTCACTGTATCTCCTTTAGGTAATGGTGAAGCTGAGCCGGAGAAGATCGTCTATAAGGCAACGGCATCGAATGAGAACGTGACATTAGCGTTCGGTGTGACAGCGGGAAAATACAGGGTTAAGCTGTATGAGGACGGCAATTTGGTCCAACTCGGCGATCAGAACCCACAGATCATCGATGTCCCTAATACCTTAGCAGTAGTCTTTAACCTGAAGCGTATTGTCATTACGCCTGTAGACCTGATAGCCGACATTTTAGCACCGAAAAAGGTAAAGAGTGGTGACCTATTTACTGTATATATTACTGTTATGCTGCCAAAGGAAGCACAAGAGTCAGTAGAGATAACCACGGTAACAGGTATTCAAATAGTTGGGAGTGATGGCTCTACTTGTTCTGCATTAAGTCCCACTTTACGACCTGGAGCGACTGAAATAGCAGCTATTTGCATGGTAAATGCTGGCAAGTCCGATATTACAATCACTGTTCCGAGCGGCTCGATAAAGGGTGTAGGTCTTGATTCTGGGCTAACATATACGAATACTAACTCTCCATCCCAAACCGTGCGTGTGGTAGGAGGCCCTCCCACTCATGGATAATTATGGAAGAGGATTGAGTTATGATTTGCTAAGGCTATTGAGGTTTTGACTGGGAGAGGATGATTTTTCTATGGATAAGCTCTGTCAGGGCGATGGTCATGAGTAGTATTGTGGTGGTTATAGCTGTGGCGATGAGTCCCTCGTAGGCCATCTGTCCTGATGGATAATTATAGATCAGGGTGAAGATGAAGTCCCAGTACGGGAAGCCTAGGTTCATTACGACGGCGATCGGCGAGAGTAGCGCTGTGAGGAATACTGGATAACTGATCAGTCTGTTCTTGACGCATTCTCCAGCGGATCCATAGATCAGCATTCCCGCGAGGATTGCTAGGAATGGGCCGGCTGGATAGAAGTAGTATGGGTAGAACTGCCTCGCTAGGACTCCCTTAATTGTTCCTCCGCCCCAAGAATATGTCCAGTAGTTCCTCGGAAGCAGGAAGATCGTCAAGATCATGGAGGAGGCGGCGACGCCCGGCAGCGACGGGAGCGAGAGATCCCTCCTAAAAGACCTGTAAACGACCACGAATAGGAGGACCAGCGGAGAGACCATTGGAAGCGTGTTCCAGAAGACCTGTCCCAAGCCAAGATAAGACAGTATGTACCAAGATAGTGATTGTGGAACATTAATTATGAAGGGGCCGAGAAGTGCAGCAAGCGGAAGGTCGTTGAACTGCATGTTGCCCCTGACGGCTGCCTCAAGAGTGCCAGTATTCCACATCCATGGACTAACGAGAAGAGCCAGAGCAGGAATGATGAGTAAGTATAAGGCTTGGCGATGCTTGATCAGCTTCTGCAAAGCTAGAAGAATAATGAATATAACTATGAAAATTAGAAACGTGAGCTTCGTAAGTACTGCTAAACATGCGGATAATACGGCCAATGGAAGAGACCATTTATGATTTGAATACAATATAGAGGCGACTAGAAGAGCTGTGAAGAAAGTTCCAACCGCGTCTAGATAGGTAGACGAGTATTGGACCAAGTAGGGATCCAGCGATATCAATAAAGCCGCGACTAGGGCTGATCGCTCCGAGTACTTCCTAGCGATCATATATGCAGGAACTGCAGTTAGAACTGAGGCCGTGACCGGCACTAATAATCCCGCTTGAATCGCGCCTAAAATGTTGCCCAGCAAATTTATCGAGAGCCCTGTAAGGATCATTGAGACTGGAGGCACTCCTGGATTAATTCCGCTTAGAGCAGTCATATTCATTGATCTGAGGGCTTCAACATATGCGATGCCGAATCCCGTGTATGTGCCCGTGTCGTAAATTGATAATCCTTGAAATCCATAGCCTGGGTTGATCCAAAGCATAAACCGTGCGGCGAAGCCTACGATTAATATGATTAGGAGAGTGATGAGTGCTTTCTTTTTGGTGAAGTGATCGGGCATGCCTGAACAACTTTAGCTAATTTTCTCCCTTATTTATTTCTTAAGATTAATGAAGCCATTAATTCACCGTTGCTCGGAATTAATGGTTATATCTGTTTCATGATGATTTTTACTGTGTGGGTGGATTTGGGCGGGGTGCATTGGTACTTGGGAATCGTAATCGCTGGTCTGGTGGGTTTAAACACGCTGTTTTGGGGATGGGCAATCGAGGAGGTCGGACAGCCCATAGTATCTTTAAAGTTTCTCTACACGTTGTTGTTTAACAGGTGGTTTATCCTAGCTATGGCCTCTGGCTTCAGCGTGTCTATTCTTAGCTACTGGCTTTATGCAGACATGGGAGTTATGCTTGGTAGATTCTTCATGACGCTTTCAGCCATCGCGATCGTCATTGTGGGGGCCCTGATACTAAAGGAATCAATCAACATCGAACAAGCCGTTGGAATGGTGTTGATTATTCTCGGCGCTTTACTAATTGGAAGAATATAGTGATTATTATTCGTGGTAATTTTTGGGTATGGCGTCTAGATTGTCGCCAGAGGACAGACTTTTTAGCTTAAATAAAATTGAATCCCTTAATCCTACAGTAATGATGGAGGCAATTATCGCATTTGGACTGATAAGAAGTCTTTTCTGGAAAGAAAGTGAAAAGTCTTTCTGTCTTCGACTTTTTAAGTGAGCTTAAAAGTCCTTCCGGAAGGCTAAACATAAGATACGGTAAACACAGAAACATTTCAGATACGCTTCTAAAGTGAGGAGTGATGTGATACATATTATTACTAGCTAAAGTGTTGGTAATATGTTCGTGAACAACGCATAAATATACAGGGTTGTCCTGTTTTTAGCATATGTTCAGGGATTGTAAACATAATATTTTTAGGACATTCTAAAGTGGGTCTACCACACTTTACCGATGGCAAAGATATGCTGACTTCTCATTTCGTAGAAATGGTGATAGTTTTCTTCATACCATATGTGTGCCATTTTTTGTATTGGTTCATCTTTTTAACATTCCTAGCATCTCTCATAGCTGAGAGCCGCGAGGTTATTTCTATCGCTAGGGCAGGTAGTAACCAAAGTATTCTCGATGGTTTTCGAATAACTGCAAGAAATGTAGCTACCGCCAGTATGTTGGGTTGCATGCTAGGTGCCGTAGATTTTCCCAACTGGATATGCCCCATGAGCATTCTTTTCCTCCTGATGTATAGGTGCTTTATTGATGAAGAGGCATCGAAATAAACCAATGCGTCTTCAGCGAATAACGTTCTAGCCCCTTTTCGTATTATACAAGTACCGACGTATTCATCGTCATTTATCACTTCTACTATCCTATCTATGTATTCCAACCTCAATCCATACATTACTGCTCCTAAATGGGCGTTCATTCCCCTTCTCTGTTGCAGCCTCTTTCCCTCAGCTAGGATTGCCCAGATCAGCTCATCGATAAAGTAAACTATGCCACTGCCTACTGGTTTTTGTAGTGCTGATGCACCACCAACATTTGGGATAGAGAGGTATTTCGCTAGTCTTTTGATGGAACCCTTAGTCGGTATGGTGTCAGCACCCACCTCTATAACAGCCTCATAGCCTTTCTCTTTAGCGAACCGTATAGCGTCTCTGAGCGCTGCTGCCTTTCCCATTCTCTCAGGATGCCTAATAACTATCACACCTTTCTGAAGAGCTATATCCGTCGTCTTGTCATCGCTTCCATCATCGACCACTAAAACGCTGAAACCCTCCTCAACAACTCTCTGAATCGTCAGACCTATCGTCCCCTCTTCGTTGTACGCACAGATGATAACTAGAACGTTTCCATCATTACTATCGGCCAACCTATTATCCTAGCTTAGTATTGGAACATTCCTTAAAAAATTGTCGGCACGACCATTCACCATGTTATTAACGTAAAACTCGTCCCAAAACTATTTAAATACCTCAAATTTATCATTACGCAATACTATGTTTATGAATGCCCCCGTATGGAACAGCTAACCTCTTCATGCCTTAGTATTATGAGATATGTGATTTTTGAGATGGGTTCTAGATTGATGAAGAGACCTAACATTGAGTCGAGAATGTTATGCGCATCTACGACTTGGCATACTTTATGGATCAAGAAAAAATATAGTCTAAGTCTTTTATACGTGAAAACAAAAAATTATAATTTATTTTTTGAGCTATGGGACTAGTACTGCTACTGGGTATGTCTTGCCGCTCGTCGTGTGTAGAGCGATCTCGTTAGTAACGCCTCCTGTCACAACACAGTTTGAACCCGGTGATACTGTAAATTGTGCAGTGCCTCCCACTGTTAGTTGTGAGCTGAGCCCGGAGCTGCAGGGTAGTCCGTTTACTATTATCATGTCTACTACTGCTGGGCTTGATCCTGTGTTCTTGGCTATCACTACCACTTCTGTGCCGTCCCAGTAAGCTGCCTGTATCTCTATTTTTTCGAACCTCGTGAATACGCCTACTAGTCCTGAGGCCCAGAAGGCTACGGCTATCGCTATGACGATCGCGACTGCCACTAGTATCACGGTTGCGACGACTGGGCTTATTCCAGATCTTCTCCGGTCCATCCGCATGTCAAAAGCCTATGCACACCCATTAATATAAATTATTCATTACCATAATCAACTGCAAAATATCATAGAGAATTTCGGGTGGAGTGGTCAGGCCTGAACGACTGGGCTATGCTTAAATACCCAGCACCCAAACTAAATACAAGGAATGGGGCTAGCTGAGTCTTTCTACAGCTTCTCATACGCAAACTTCCGAGCCCTAGGAGTATACCTACTCAAGATAGCGCCAGGAATTCCCACAAAGCTTGAAAGCACAGGGAAAAGAATATACCCAGAAGTCTTCACCTCGATGGTCGCCGCGGTAACCGTAATCTCAGCCATCGTATGCATACCCGCCGCGGTAGTCCTATACATATTGACCAGCAGCTGGATAGCGGCCGCGGTGTTAGGCTCAATCCCCGCCTTGACGCTCCTCATGGGACTAGCTTGGCCATATCTCTCAGCAACCTCCGCGGCCTCCCTATTCGAGAGCGAGGTGCCACACGCCGCGAGCTACCTAGCAGTAATGGCTACAGGAGGAATACCGCCCTACAAGAGCCTCACGCGGCTCGCAAACAGCAAACTCATGCCGAACATAGCAAGGACGGCCAGGATAGCTGAGCTAAAAGTAAGGGTTGGGGGGATGGACCCGGTCTCAGCGATCGAAGAAATGTCTAAGGGGTTACCGTCAAAAGAGTACAAGGACCTCCTCATGGGATACGCATCAACGCTGAGAAGCGGTGGAGACGTAGTCCACTACCTCATCAGGAAGACGGAGCAGATCTTCACCTCTAGGATGGGAAAGATGAGGATAGTGGGCGAGAGGATGGGAATGCTGATGGAGGGATACGCCGCAACAACAATGATGCTCTCACTCGTCATCTTCACAATATACATAGTTTCGAGAGCCCTACCCTCAGAGTTCCTCATCATGCCTTCAGAACAATTCGTAATGATCGCATACCTATTCCTACCCATGATTTCGATGTTCTTCATCTACCTCGCAGACATCAGCCAGCCAAAATACCCAACAACAGACCCAAGACCCATGCGCGTATTCCTATACACGCTCCCGGCAGCATTTGCATTCGCGGCCCTCTTCGTATTTCCATTCTTCGCGACCGACCTGAGATACATAAGCCCCTTCGATTTCACGTCCTCACTCATAGTGTCTCTTAGAAAAGCAATCGGCCTAGAGATGGGATACGAGTCGTCAATCGCCCTCATCCTCTTCTTCATAATCATGTTCACTCCCGGAACAGTAGCCTACCAGATATACGGATCAGAAAACATATCAGTCATGCACGGAATGACGCTCTTCCTCAGAGACCTAACAGAGGCCAGAAAGACAGGACTAAGCCCAGAGAAATGCATCATCGACCTCTCAAGAAACCCATACGGAGCCTTCAGCAAACATCTCAAAGTAATAGCGAGACAGATAGGCTGGGGAGTACCGCTGAGAAAGATATACGAAGACTTCGCCAAGAGAGCTTATGGATGGCTAGAGAGAGCAGGAACATACATACTGATCGACGCCATCGACGTGGGAGGCGGAGCGCCGGAAACGTTAGAAGTACTGGCATCATTCTTCGAGGACCTAGAAGAGATTGAGAGGCAGAAGAGAGCGACACTTAAGCCGCTCATGCTCATACCATACCTGACAGCAATAATACTGATAGTTGTCGTCATCATACTTATATCATTCATGAAGGGACTGCTACAAATCGCAAGGATAAGCGTCTCGACCGCCGAGTTCATTCACTTCTTCCTACCACCAGTCATAATCATCGCGATAATCAGCGGCATAGTCGCAGGCAAGGTCTCAAGCGCCGTCGTCGCAGGAGGATTCAAACACGCAGTAATAATGTCAATCATCTCATTCATCGCCATATGGCTCTCAGGAACCCTCGCAATGGGAGCATTCCAGCCACAAACTACTCTGACGTAAGGAATTGATTTAGTTTTTACCCAGTAAGCTCTACTATTCCGCCGACTACATCTATTTTCTTCTGGTCCTTCAGGCTCCTCATCGCTCTTATGATTAGCTCCCTAGAGAATGGCGCCTTAATAAAGATCTGCCAGTATGGTATGGGGCCAGTCTTCTTAAGGATAGAATTTATGATGAAGTCCTCGATGGGCTTAAGGTCCTGCAGCGCTACTTCCTTATTCGACGTATCCACTATGGACGTGTCTGTCCTAGCTACCTGAACTATTGCCGGCTTCCTGACAATTATTCCAGCTTCCTTTATGAACTTCTCGGGGTCGGCATAGTAAGAGAGGATTATCCTCGCGACCTCCGTGTTGTCCGTGATTTTGTTCTGCTTCATCCATTCAAGTATCTCTTTCCTCCTCCAAAGTTCAAGCATCAACTCCTCCCTCGACCGCCCAGTCTGTAGCGAAATATTCTCAAGCTGGAGACTATTTGTGAAGTTTACTCTGAAGGAGTCCGTAACTGGATCCCACTCGGCTATCGCCCTATAGTGATGCGCATCCTCAACCTCCCAAATGTATCTAACCCTCCTGACGAATGTCTGAGGCTTGCCTCTCAGCTGAACCCTCTCAATCAACGCCATTGCGTCGAGCAGTGAGATGTGAGCTTCAGGAATGTTCATAGGCCGGCTCATTAGTCTCTTGACGGCGGAGTCTATGTTCTCGGCGTGTATGGTCGAGATGCCTCCGTGACCAGTTGCGATCGCCTGGAAGAGGACGAATGCCTCCTCGCCCCTGACCTCGCCGACGATCAGGTAGTCAGGCCTATACCTGAGGCTCGTCCTGACTAAGTCGAAGAGAGTTACTTGACCCCTCTCACTGGCGCCTAGTCCATAGCTCTCCCTAGTGACGAATCTAACCCAGTTCTCACGCGGAATGTTTATCTCGGCGGTCTCCTCACACGTCACGACCTTCATCCTAGGCTTAATGAACGTGGTCAGCGCGTTGAGCAGAGTCGTCTTACCGCTGCCAGTCGCTCCGAGAATCATTATGCTGGCCTTGTGCTCGAGGAGGAGCCAGAAGTAGGCAGCCATCTCGCTGTTAAGAAGATTCGCCATCAGGAGCTCAGTGATGCTGAAGGGCCTCTCCCTGAACTTCCTAATCGTGAACGTGCTACCCTTGGGAGAGATCTCCTCCCTGAAAGTCGCGGCCAGCCTGTGCTTGCCATAGATCATCGCGTCAACTATGGGGAAGGCTGAAGAGATGTGCTTGCCCGCCTTGTGCGCGAGATGTATTATGAAGTCGTCAAGCGCATCCCTGTCGGTGAAGACAATGTTTGTCGGCAACGATTCATAGTCTCTGTGCCATAAATATATCGGTATTCCTAGGCCGTCGCATGACACGTCCTCGACCCTGTAATCCTCCATTATGACGTTCAGGGGGCCGAAGCCCATCATGTCCCTCTCGATGTAGTAAATGAACTTCTCGTAGAGCCCCTCAGTAAGCGTGCCAAGCCCTAAGGCACGCCTATACTTATTCAGAATCTTCCTCGTAGTCTCGATCACAACCTTCTTTACTTCTTCCTCCTCGCCTATCTTCGGGAAGTCCAGCTCCTTCGTCAGGATGTCCTTAACCTTCTCGAGCGCGTTCACCTCCTGAGGAGTCAGCGGAGCCTCGACGCAGTAGTATATCGGCTCCACCACCCTCCCAGGTGGAGAAGCAATTATGACCTCTGCAAACTTCTCCCTTATCACATATCGGTCAAGAATCTCGAAGTCAGGCTTGACTGGATATACCTCTATGCCCTGCCACTGCCTCCTAACCTCCTGAGCCTTAGCCTTCTGCTTAAACATCTTAAACATGATGGATATTTCACTGTGTTTTATTACGGCTAAGTAAGATAAATTCATTTCCATAACGACCGAATTATTGGAGAAGCTATATATTCACTACGTCAGGCAATCCTCTCGATAGGTTATCCGTGAGGACCCTGTAAAAAACAACGGAGACTATGGCTATGAATATGGAAATGTTGGCCAATAGCTGCGGCGTGGGGTCGCTCGCAAGGGGCTCGAAGAGCCTGATCATCAGTATTGGCAGTGACAGCAGGATGGAGCCCAGCATCGGTATCAAGACATAGAGCAGGGAACTTATGGAGAATGGTGTAGGAGCCCTCCTAAGCCTAAAGGAGGTAAATATCGAGAACAGCACGCTGAAGATAGACATGGCCAGCAGGAGAGCAATATCAATCTCTAGGAAAGGCACCTCCCTCGCACCTATAGATACGAATCCATAGAGACAGGAAGAAAAAACGGCAGTAACCGTGAAGTACGCGTAGAATAGCCCTGAGAGATAGTTCTTCCTGCCACTAGCAGTAGTATCGACGATCCAGAGGTTTTGCTGCTCAGAGACGCACCAATTGATGGATAGGAGAGCTGGGAAGAGAGGCGTGTAGAGCGCCACCAACGTGAGCTGGGCCACCTCTGGAAAGCTCTCAATCCTCAGAAGCCGGGGCAGCGCCATGTTCGCCGCTGTGAATATCATCATTATAAGGATGGCTGTCCATAGGCTTCCATCCCTGACGATCCTAGTAAGGTGAAGCTTAAACATCATTATTGATGGGCGGTCTCCCGGCCTGATGCTGAATAGGGCATCGCTCAGTATTGGCAGCCTGAGGTATCTGGGAAGCTTCTTGGGGGGCTCCATCAAGGCCGAGAGAAGGACAGGCGTGACTGATGCGTAGAAATTCGTTTTTGCGGCCTTCACGTAGGCCGCGACCAGAAAGGCTAGGTAGAGCGTGAGTAGGAATATTGCTTGTGGGTCTGCCCTGCCATCCACTAGTAGTCCCAGCAGGTATGATGGGTGAATCGTCTTCAGAAACATCGGCTGAACGCCGATTATTCGGACAATCATGGGCAGAACCATCAGAAGCGTGATGCTCCATCCAATAGCCTTAGCCCTCATCTCTCCCAGCCAGTGCCTAGCAACTCCGAGCAGATGCGCAGTCATGGAAGACATGACTATCGATAATTCATACACAGCAAGCAACACTACAGGATTGACCAGCTGCCCCGGGTAACTAATGGTAATGATGATAATTAGAGATGACGGAACGATGAATATGTTTAGCAAGACTAACTGGAAAACTAGGTCCGAAATGAGGAACGTCGCCGGAGCGACGCGAGACGTGAGGACATAGTCTAATTCATATCCCAGCGCTGTTATCCCGCCCTTAGAGCCGAGGAATGCACCGATAGCCAAGATGGAGGAAACAGTAAGCACAATCAATGTCTCGACATATTCGTTGACTGGCACACCCAGTATGCCGCCGCTCAGCCTCAGGAATAAGGAGGAGAACGAAATAATTCCCATCCAAGAGAGATATATAGCGAGTAGGGAGAAGAGGCTCAGCTTCGAGCGCCTCACCCTTCCAAGATACTGCACAAACTTTGTCCTCAGCAGCGTTAGCAGAACCATACTCATCAACCGGTAACGATCCTTATGAAGGCGTCCTCCAGCGGCGCCTCCGTGCTCAGGCCTGCAAACCTCTTCAAATCATCTATAGTGCCCCTAGCCACGGACCTGCCCTTATGTATAATTGTTGCCCTGTTGCAGAACCTCTCCGCCGCGTCGAGGATGTGAGTGCTTATGAGGACCGCGCCACCCCTCGCTGCTATTTCCCTCATGATCTGCTTAGTTACTCTCTGCGCCTCTGGGTCGAGACCTGAGAATGGCTCGTCGAGGATTAAGACGGCTGGATCGTTTATTACTGCGGCCGCTATCGCTAGCCTCTGCTTCATTCCCCTCGAAAGCCCAAAGATCAACTGGTCGGAAAACTCTGTCAGGTCGAAGAGGGCTAACTTATCCTCTGTCTCCGACGCTGCCCTGCGGCTGTTGAGTCCCTTAATCTTAGCCATGAATAGGAGGAACTCCTTCACGGTCAGATACTCGGGCAGGGATGGATTCTCGGGGAGATAGCCCACGAAGGACTTGTAGGAAGAATCAGTGGAGACCTCTCTGCCCAAGACCCTGACCACGCCGGAGTCAGGCCTGAGAAGCCCCACGATGCATTTTATCGTCGTGGTCTTCCCAGCGCCGTTCAGCCCTATCAGTCCATGAATCTCGCCTGCAGACACCTCTAGGCAGAGCCCAGACACTGCCGGTCTACCATCATAGCTCTTGCATAGATTGTCGACGTAGACGACCGAGTCCTTCATGATTCTCGCTGCATAACTCAGAGGAGGAGCTGACTATTATTCTTACCCCACCGTCTCTCCAGTCATGCCCATTAATTACATGTTTATTACTTCGCAGATTAATGCTACTATTCAGTGTCTTAGGAATGTTTTTCATATTTGAGGTCGAGGAGATTGTGGGTGTTGAGCCTAGGGAATTTGAGGAACCCCTAGGAGAGTTGGCGATGAGGAAGTTGTCATCCGTGTATGAGGGGGTCCTGGACGAGGAGCTCGGCTACGTCATAGCGGTCGTAGACGTAGAAGTCGAGGAAGTAGGAGTGCTACTACCTAGAGACCCCTCGATCTATCATCGGGCAAGATGCAAACTCCTCACGTATCTACCATTGCTTCAGGAAGTCGTCGAGGGAGAGGTCGTCGAGATCACCGAGTTCGGAGTCTTCGTAAGGGTCGGACCACTAGACGCGCTTCTGCACGTCTCCCAGATAATGGACGACTACCTATCATTTGACAAGAAGCACTCCGAGCTTGTCGGGAGTAAGACTGGCTGGAAGCTCGCCATCAACGACAGAGTTAGGGCTAGGATCGTGGCGGTCTCCATCAGTGGCGGCAAGGTCGGCCTCACGACTAGACAACCCTACCTAGGAAAACTAGAATGGATACAGCAGCAGATTTCTCCCAAGCCCGCAGAGAGGCCAAAGCACTCATAGGTGAGTGGGGAATGCCGAGAGAGAAGGCCTGCAGAGAGTGTAAAAGAATAGTCACTGGCAACAAGTGCGATAACTGCGGCTCTACAAACCTCACCCCCCATTTCTCAGGATTGATTGTGGTTGTTAGTCCTGAGCACTCCGAGGTAGCAAAGCTCTTGGGAATAACAAAGCCAGGCAGATACGCGTTGAAGGTAGAATGAGGAGAATAGCAGTATTCAACGAGGAACTTAAGGAGAGGGTGAGGAAGCCGCTTGGAAGACTCATCCATGGCACACCAGGCGAAACATCGAGCATCCTAATAGATGAATTAAGAAAAGTTTCGGGAAAGATCATCGCGGTCGGCGACAGAGTCTCACGTGAGCTCTCAGCCCTGGGCGTTAGGGTTGATGTCTACGTCGTCGACGACAGGATTGAGAGGCAGAGCGTTGAACCATTCACGATGCGGGGCGCAGTAGAGTTGCGCTGTGAGAACGAGCCTGGAACGATAAGCGAGGATGCATACGCCGCGATCAGAGACGCGGTCAATATGAATGAACCAGTAGTCGTGAGGGTTAGGGGCGAGGAAGACCTGCTCGCGCTGGTCGCCATTATAGAAGCACCGATTGGGAGCTTAGTCATATACGGTCAGCCAAGAATGGGCGTGGTGCTGGTGGACGTTGACGAGAAGGCTAAGCAAAACGCCCTCTCTATTTTGGGTGCTGCTTCTTCTTGAAGCTAGTGTATCCGCATCGTCCGCACGTGTACCTGTCTTCATGCTCAGCCATTATGTAGCCGACGCCGCAGACCGGGCAGAACGTAGCCTTCCTAACAAGCTTACCTTCCACGACGCTATACAGCCTCCACAGCCCCTTCTTCTCGGACATCCCCTTCTCCAAGTTTATCCAGTTCTTTCTCACAATTTTAAGTTATAATCCCGGGAGACCTCTAGAATGTCTATGAAGAACAGAGAGTCGGGACTCCGATACTTAGAGTTCATAAAATCGAGGAGGAGCTCAAAGCTCCTTGAGCAAGGTGATGTGCCACTCGAGGACCTGATGACTGCCCTTGAAGCAGCGGTCTCGGCACCGAGCGCCCATAACGCGCAGCCATGGAGATTTATACTGCTCAGGAATAAGGACACTATTCGTAGACTGCTTGAGGCGATGGCTGAGGAGTGGAAAAGGGACCTACTTTCTGATGGATTAGACGAGCGAAAAGTGGAGGTGATTATCAGGGAGTCTGCTTCTAGGACGCTTAGGGCCTCTGCAGTGATAGTTGCATGCCTCACGATGAGCGAGATGGATCACTACCCAGACGAGAAGAGATCAAGATGCGAGTACGTGATGGCGGTGCAGTCAGTCGCCGCCGCATGCCAGAACCTACTGCTAGCTCTCCACGCACTGGGCTATGGCGCCTGCTGGAGATGCGGGCCACTGTTTGCGCCCGAAAGCGTTAGGAGGGTTCTAAACATTCCGAGCGACGTAGAGCCGCAGGCACTCATCGAGGTTGGCCTACCGGGAGGAATTAGACCGATGAGGAGGAAGCCACTCAGCAAGGTCGTCTTCATAGATAGGTGGGGCGAGCACCCTTGATAACGGTGCTCGCAGGCGGCGTCGGCGGAGCAAAACTGGTGGATGGGCTGGCCGAGACGATTGGTGATGAGGAGCTCAGAGTCATCGTAAACACGGCTGATGACGAGGAATTTTTCGGGCTCCACGTATCGCCAGACATAGACACGATTGTCTACACGTTGGCGGGCATCGCTGACAGGGAGAAGGGGTGGGGAATAGAGGGAGACACGTATAGATGCTTAGAGATGCTTGAGAGGTATGGGCTGGAGACTTGGTTCAAGATAGGCGACATGGATTTCGCCACGCATATCTACCGGACCCTAATGCTGAGGAGGGGAATGAGGCTCTCAGAGGTGACTGACACGATAGCCAAGAGGCTCGGCATAAGGCACAGAATCATGCCGATGACGGACGACAGGGTGAGGACAGTGGTAGTGACTGAGAGTGAGCGCTTATCGTTCCAGGAGTACTTCGTCGAGAAGAGGGGAGAGGTGAGGGTTAAGTCAGTTATCTACGAGGGAGCCGAGGAGGCTGAGCCCTGCAGGGAGGTAATCCCATCGATCATGGATTCAAGGGCCGTGATTATCGCTCCCAGCAACCCCATACTGAGCATAGGCCCAATCCTAGCACTCCGCGGAGTGAGGCAGGCGCTGCGCAAGACCAAGGCTGTCAGGGTTGGAGTGACGCCAATAATAGGCGGACGGGCAGTAAAGGGTCCTGCAGACAGGCTGATGAGAGACCTGGGAATAGAGCCTAGCGCGGCATCAGTAGCTCGTCTCTACTCAGACATACTAGACCTCTTCATCATAGACGAGGTCGACGCAAGCATGGCTGGAGAAGCCTCAAAATACGTACCAAGATGCATCGCCACGAATACCCTGATGCAGACCAGACAGGACAGAGCTAGGCTCGCTACTTACATTCTAACAGCCATAAATGAAATACGAGAATCGCATCAAAAATACTAAAATCAGCAGCATTAGAAAACGTACATGCTGCATTACATAACTTGCGTTAAATAGGTTTGATTCTTCATCATTGCCGGATAGTTAAACTAAGCAAAACAAAAATATGAGGGAAACTCAGATGAAAGGTAATCGAGGTCGCGAGCCAGATTCACTAAGCATGCTCATGAAAAGTTTGATGTTCTAAAGCATTATGGCTTTGAAATAAATGAGGAGGAAGTCGTTAAGACGATTCGAGACCCTGAGCGTATAGACCTAAAAGGGCACTTAGTATTTTGCTATCAAAGCCATTAATTCAAAATATGCTTTAAGAGTTGTTTATGAAGAGAGAAAGGATTATCCGCTGGTTATAACTTTCTATCCAGTGAGGCGGAAACGTTATGGCGTATAAAATTAAGTACGATGAAGAGGCTGATGTCCTCGTGATAATAGTCGCTGAGGGAAGGAAACTCTCCCAAGCAGAGGAAGTAGGCGACTTAATAGTGCATTTCGATGAGGATAATAAGAAATGTATCTCGAAATTATCGAACGGGCTATGAGTGGTTACGATAATCGTAAAGAAATTACGAGCCTCAATTTTAAATTCTTGCATCTTGCTATCTTACAGAAGTATTGAACAAAAATTGGCTTAATTCTGGGATAATTGTTACGGTTTTGTTGGGGCTATTAGCTATTTCTAAACTTAGAAATTGTCACATTTGTTTGGTTTATTTATTATACATTGTAAAAATTTATGCTACTTTTTTTAGATGGGTGGGAAAAGGGTAATTATTTGCCGTGGATTGTTGCTTAATCACTAATGACCGAGATTAGGGTGTTCAAGGGACTCGAGGGCGTCTACGTTGCTGAGAGCGAGCTCTGCCTGATCGATGGCGAGAACAGCAAACTCTACTACGTCGGCTACGACGTCGAAGAGCTGGCAGAGAAGAGCTGCTACGAGGAGGTGGTCTACCTCCTCTTCAATCGCAGGCTACCGACGAAGAGTGAGCTGGCAGAGTTTAAGAGCGAGTTGATCAGGCATCGCGCTCTCTGGAGTGAGCAGTTGGAGTTTATCGATAAGTTCGACGGAAGTAAGGAGCCACTCGGGCTGCTTTCGTCGCTCTTATTGATCAGCTACGACATCGACTCGAAGTACATGGGCAACAATCACCTTACGAGGGCGGTTAGGCTTGTGTCTTTGATGGCCTCTGGGCTGGCTGCGATTATTCGTAAGGGGATGGGGCTTAGATTCGTCGAGCCAAATCCAGCCCTAGGCCACGCGGCCAACTTTCTGTACATGATCCGAGAAGAGGAGCCAGACGAGGAGGACGTGATGATGCTTGACAAGCTGATGATACTTCAGGCCGAGCACGGACTGCCGGCGAGCACGTTTGCAGCGCTTGTGACCGCCTCCACGATGGCTGACCTCTACTCCTCGCTCGTTAGCGGATTGCTGGCACTTAGGGGGCCGCTTCATGTCGGTGCCTCGGAGGCCGCCCACAACCAGCTGTTAGAGATTGAGTCTCCTGACAGGGTTGAGGAGTGGTTCAGCAGGGCAATGGCCGAGAAGCGCAGAATCATGGGCTTTGGACACAGGGTGTATAGGACGTATGACCCTAGGGCGAGAATACTCAAAGAGCTAGCTCATAGACTCGCCGTGACTAGGGGAGGAGAGATTAGGAGGCTTTACGAGGTTGCGGCTAAGCTAGAAGAGGTGGGGATAAGGCACCTCGCACCGAGGGGAATATACCCAAACGTCGATTACTGGTCTCCGATAATATACATGGCCCTAGGCATACCGAAGGAGTACTATACATTGATGTACGCCATGAGTAGGGTTGCAGGCATCGTCGCGCATGTCTTAGAGTACTGGACCGACAACAAACTCATAAGGCCACTCCACTTATACACCGGCGAGAAAGGAAAGAGATACGTTCCGGTCGAGGAGCGCTAAAGCCTTATAAGCCCAGATCTTATCAGTCGAAGAGCCATCCTGACCCCGCTGAGGCTGAGTATTCCTCTCATGATGCTTGATGCCTGGAAGTCCATGTCTCCTATGCGTGAGATCTCCTTCTCGAAGCCTGTCTCAGATATGTGTCTGAAGAGCTCGTCTATCTCATTGTCTGAGAGACACTTAATCCAGTTCTTCGCCTTGTAAATGTTTCTCAGCTCTCGATATATTGGCCTAGTGTTTTTCCTATATGTCCCGTCCCTGCCCTCCCTTAGCAGCTTGTATGCGTGACGAGCAGCGTGGATCGCGCAGATTCCGCCAATTATCACGCCTCCCCCTGTTGTAGACTTTACCTGCCCAGCGACGTCGCCGACTAGCAGCGCGTTTCCATCAAGCCCCTCCTCAGTGGGCAGGCCCTCATAAATGCAGGAGGTGCTGTAGCCGATTATCCTAGCCTTCGGTGCGACCTCGCTTAGGAACTTCATGGCCTTTGCCGAAGTGTCTTTGTAGGAGGCGACGCCAAGCCTCCCAAGCTTCTCGTCTATCGGAACGAGGTATCCGAAGAAGTCTCTGAGGTATGGCTTGAGCCAGACGTGGACCACGTCGCATTCATGCCCATGCCCAGATACGAGCATCTGCATTATCGGTATCCATCCATCCGTGGCGTATGATGGATAGAGCATTCTAGCAATCGCTCCTACGTGTCCCTCTGCATCTATCAAGACGGAGGCAGAGACGAACTCTCCGCCCCTGACAGTCATCCTAACTTCTCCGCTCGCCCTCTGGACATTTGAGACCCTGCTACGTATGTTGATCTTGGCTCCGCTCGTTATCGCCTCCTCGGCCAGATACCTGTCGAGCTCCTCCCTCCTGACTACCGCGGCAACCGGGTCGTGCGTCCTAATCTCTATCGACCTACCACCAGGAGAGTGGATAACAGCACCCTTCACGGTGTTCTCCAAGTACTCCTCCCTCAGGCCTAGGCCCAGCATTCTTAGCCCCTTGACGCTGTATAGTCCCGCACAGCTCTCCGGCCTACCGATAGTCTCATGCTCCTCGAAGACCTCCACCCCCAGTCCGAGCCTAGCGGCCTCCCGCGAGGCAATTAGCCCAGCCGCTCCTCCACCCACTACTGCAACCTCCACCCTTCTCAATACGGATGAATATTGCGCATCTTTGAATAAATGTATATAACGTGAGGACAAGGCCTGGAGTTATCGAGGGAAATAGGCTGAGGTCCTCGCTTCTACTTCTGAACGTGATCGTCGCCGGCGCGGTAGTCATGGTTCTGGAACTGACTGGTAGTAGGGTGATAACGCCGATCTATGGAAGCTCAGTGATGACTTGGGGCGGACTGATAGGCGTCGTCCTGACGAGCCTATCACTCGGATACGCGGTCTCTGGAGCATTGGCAGACAGGACAAGTCCTAGAACGCTGCTTAAACTGCTGATAATCTCTGCCTCAATCTACATATTGGTGACGCCCACGCTCTCAGCAATAGTTCTGAGGGAACTTGACCCCATGCTGATAGACGAGAGATTGGGCGTCGTGCTGTCCTCGCTGATGGTTCTCGGCCCATCTACATTTCTGCTGGGTGGAGTGACGCCGGTCGCGCTGAAGCTGAGGGCAAGCGAGCTCTCATCCATCGGCAAGGTCTCTGGGAATCTCTATGCATACTCGACGCTCGGAAGCATTGCTGGGACCTTCCTCACGACCTTCGTCCTCATACCCTGCTCGACGCCAACATGATTTTTACCTCTCCGGAGCCTCCCTCCTCATAGCTGTAGCACCGCTGATAAGGCCTAGAAAGATGCTCGTCGCGCTGGTACTCATAGTCATATTCTTCTATCCGCAGGGAGTCACGTTCTACCTCACTTGTTCCTCCTCAATGCTGGGCGACGTAAAGTACAGGGGAGAGTCGCTCTACAACAACATAGTCGTCATAGACAGGGGCGGTGTGAGATATCTATACTTGAACGGCCTCCTCCACAGCGGCATGTCTCTCTCAGACCCATACGCATTGGTCTTCGACTACACTAAGCTGTTCGCCGCTGGTCCGCTGCTCGTGCCAAACGCGTCTAGGACACTCTTCATCGGTGGAGGAGGATTCTCCGGCCCCAAGTTCTTCCTCAAGAGTTATGAATCAATGATGGTGGACGTCGTCGAGATAGACCCAGCCGTGGTTGAGGTTGCCAAGAAATATTTTGAGCTCAGGGACGACCCGAGACTAAGCATTTACGTGGAGGATGGCAGGAGATACTTGGCGAGGACAAGCGAAGAGTACGACATAATAATCATAGACGCGTACTCGAAGAACTACATACCATTCCACCTAATGACGATAGAGTTCTACACGCTCGTCAAGTCTCACCTCAAGAAGGGAGGCGTAGTAATTCTCAACATCATCGCGTCCCTAGAGGGACCGACATCAGACATCCTGAGGGCCGAGTATAAGACCATTCGTTCAGTCTTCAGCGAGGTAGCCGTTGTTCCAGTCTATGCAGGCAGCGGCAGCCAAGTTCAAAACATAATATTGATCGCGACAGACATGGAGCTTCCATCCAAGGAAGATCTAGTCGTGTGGGCAATTAGGGACAACGTCTCATCCATGCTTGGCCTTAGCAGGTTCTTCGGACTCATGCCAAGCAGCGAGTTGCCAGTCATGGACGTGCCGCTTCTGCACGACTCCTACGCTCCAGTCGAGAACCTGTTAAACCCAGTTACGGGCACGAGGCTTGGGAGGGAGTACTACTTGGGAGTCACTGGACCCTCGATCTGCAGCTAGGTGTCTACGCTCATAATAGCCAAGACATGCCTAGTCGGGACGTGAGTGGCGAGGTGGCTAGTTGAACTACATCTGTCTCCAAGACTCCTCGAGGAAGTCCTTGAGGTCCCTTGTCTCGCCCTTCTTGTATACCGCTACTCGTGTGCTGATCTTGACGTCCAGTCCCAGACTCCTGAATAGCTGTAGGAGCTCGCCGCCACTGATTGGCGGCCTTACCCTGCCCTCATCGATCGCCCTTAGGAGCACCTCGGCCACCCGCTCTACGAGCTCTGGGTTAAGAGCCTTCGCCGCGTCCAGCACCTCGTCGCCCCTATCGGTCAAGTATCTCAGCAGCTTGCTGGAGGCTGGCTCCTCCTGAGGCTTTGGGGCCTCCGGTACTGACTGCTTAGAGGCCTCTGCCATCATTCTCCTGAGCTTCTTAAGCCTCAGGATTTTTAGGCTGATGTCTTCATCCTCGCTCAAGCATCATCACTCTCCTAGACTCCGCCCGAGATATTCATGTATTCGGTACGGAATAAAGGTTAGTATGGCTAAAAAACACCTATTTACCAGTAGGGGGTAGGTAAGCGGTATGCCGAGCATAAATACGGCCCGCGAGCTGTGCACAGCAATCATTTCAGGAGAGACTAGATGCGAAGAAGTTGCTCAGAAATTCCTCGAGAAAGTATCAAAGATTAACCAGGCGCTAAACGTCTACATCTCCGTCAAGCCAGAAGAGACGGTTAGGCAGGCAAGGGAGGCGGACGCCGTCCTGAAGAGATACGGTCCTAGATCGATAATGCATGGCGCACCACTCGCGGTTAAGGACATAATCTCAGTGGCGGGCTACCCACTCACAGCTGGCTCAAGAATCTTGGGGCAGGAAAACGCGAAGAGAGATGCTGACTGCGTCTTTGAGTGTAGACAGGCCGGACTAATAGTGATTGGAAAGACAAACCTCCATGAGTTCGCCTCAGGACCCACGGGCATGAACCCGCACTTCGGGCCGACCCGCAACCCATGGAATAAGGAGTACATTGCGGGCGGGTCTAGCAGCGGATCAGCGGCCGCCGTGTCAGCGGGGCTGGCCGCAGTAGCTCTTGGGACAGATACTGGTGGGTCGGTTAGGATTCCCGCATCTATTTGTGGAGTTGTTGGGTTCAAGCCGACCTACGGAGCCATAAACACGTCCGGAGTGTTTCCACTAGCTTGGAGCCTAGACCATGTCGGCATACTTGGTAGGAGCGTCTGGGATGTCGCTGCACTTTTCTCAATCATCTCGAGGGAGACTTCGTCTATTCCTTTGAGGCCTCTCCCGAGGGGTACAAGGATCGGCGTGCCTTGGGGGTTCTTCGAGAACTCCGTGGATAAGGAGATACTCACGCATGTTAAGGTCTTCGTCGATAGGCTCTCCTCACTTGATATTGATGTCAGCGCAGTCGAGGCTAAGTGGCTAGGCGACATCTTGAGGCCATGGACAATTATCAGGAGAAGCGAAGCGTCAGCAATTCATCGAAGATGGCTGGAGAATACGCCGCACCTATACAGCGACGACGTCTTGGAGGGGCTGAGGGAAGGAATGAACTACTCGGCCGTCGACTACATCGTTGCTCAGAAGGAAAGGGAGAAGCTCTCCGCAAAGATGGACTCGCTACTCACGAGGCTGGACGCCATACTCATGCCCACGGTCCCAATCCATACCCCCAGAATTGCTGATCTAGAACGTCTCCCGCTCCGGGAGCGGCTGACAATTCATCGACAACTAATCTCTCTTACGCATCTCTTCAACCTCACTGGCTCGCCCTCAATATCGCTACCCATAGGCTTCACTCTCGACGGCCTACCAGTCAGCTGCCAGCTGGCAGCTAGGAGGGGGATGGACTCGATGGTTCTCAGCATCGCATACGCCTTTGAGATCGCCTACGGCTCCTTCAAGCACCCAGAACCGCTTTTCTAGCTACGCCAATAAAAAAATAATCAGCCAGCTGCTGATCTTAGTCTTAAGCCATTCAAGAAAAGTTAGATTAATATAGATGACTAAGCGTGGTTTTTTGGGGGTTATTTTGAGGGACAAGTACCACATACCTGAAGACTATTACTATACTAACGATCATGAGTGGGTTAAGGTCGAGAAGAAGATAGCGACGGTCGGGATAACCGACTATGCCCAGAAGAAGCTGAGGGAGATAATCTATGTCGAGCTACCGAACGTTAACACTAAGGTCCAGAGAAAACAGACCCTCGCCTCAGTCGAATCTGTGAAGGCTAGTGCAGACGTCTACGCACCCTTGTCAGGAAAAGTAATCGAGGTAAACACAAAGCTGATCGATAGCCCTGAGATCATCAACGAGTCGCCATACGAGGATGGATGGCTGGTGAAGCTCGAGATCAGCGACGAGTCTGAGCTAAACTTCCTCATGGATGCTGACGAGTATGCTAGGTACTTAGAGGAGCTCGAGGAAGCCGCAGAGGAGGAAGAATAGACCCGCTAATTCTCTCAATTTATATAGCACGTAGGACAGGTATTAAGTAATGTGCGGCGTAAGGGTTAGAGTTTATCGTGTGACGGCGTACAACGATCCTGAGACTGGAAGGCCTGGAAAACTAATAGAGCTCGTCGAGGTCAGGAGACGCGAGGGAACATTCGTCGGGCCCGGCGCAGAGGAGGCACTAATAGCTCAGAGACTGATTCAGGGAGTCTTCATACAGCTTCAGGGGCTTGGACTCGTCCCGCCTCCCAGAGACGCTACGTATCCGAAGATCACGCTGATTCTCAGCGAGGAAGAGTACGAGAGACTCGGAGTAAGGTTCGAGGTCAACGAGGAGTTTGAGCTCGAGTTCAAAGATGGTAAAATATCATTCAACCCAATATAAAATATTTCCGAGAATTTAATAAAAATGACCGATACGTCAAGAATAAATAATGCCAATCCAAATTCATTCTTGGGCTTGGCTGGGGTTAAGTTTAGATGTGTTGTCTGCAGGGAGGATTGTGTGGCTGTCGATTATCTCGAGTTCGGAGACAAGGTGCTGCTCGTCTGTCCAAGAGGGCATAGACAATTCGTTCCGAAGAACCTTATCCATATTCAGCGATGAGTATAGATGTATGTGTTGGGTTCTTTGTCCTTTATGCAGTATCCGAACCTCTCGAACTGGACCCTCATGCCTACCTCAATGCTGAGCTCGTGGGGCTCGACGAGCCCTTCAACGACCTCTAGGCTGTTCGGCTCATATTCGTCGTTCTTGAAGAGCCGGCCCGGAATGATTACTTTTATCTGGTGAGAGTCTGCGGGGACCCACTGGATGATCTCTAGGCCAGGCTCCGGCTCGCCAGTCTCTGCCTCTGCCAAGACGTAGTCCATGCCCTTCTCGACGATGGTTATGTTCGCTAGATACTTGAGCCTCAGCCGGTCCCCAGCCTTTAGTAGGTCCGCGTCTCTACGGGAGATGTAGAGCTGACTGGCCGCCCTTAGTTTTCTTCTACCCATCTCGGTCGTCGGATGCAGTGGCGCCTCCACTATCTTCTCCTCGAGGCCCTTGAGGATGAGTCTGACTGGCTCTGGGACGAAGAAGAGCCTAGGCGATACTGGGTCAATTATTCTCCTGTTTATGGCGTAGAGAAGGCCCCATGAGTATTCCTTCTTGGTTGTCGTGAGTGCTGTGTATCTCATGACGAATTCTCTGAAGGCCTCTGGCACGATTCCCCTCCTCCTGACGGCCATGACGGTGGCGAGTCTGGGATCATCCCAGCCCTTCACGACTCCGCGGGCTATTAGCTCTCTTATCTCCCTCTTAGCGACCGGCGTGCCCTCAAACTCAAACCTCGAGTACTCGACATACAGCGGGTTAGGCAGTCCGAGATAGCTCCTGATCAGGTCTTGAAGCTCGTCCCTAAACCTGAACTCGGATGTCCTCAATACGTGCGTGACGCCGCAGAGCGCGTCCTCGATGCTTACCGCGAAGTCATACGTCGGCCAGACGATGTATTTGTCCCCGCAGATCGGGTGTGAGTGATTCACTATTCGTAGAAGCACTGGGTCGCGGAGCGCAGTATTTGCAGACGAGATTTCTCCCAACAGCCTGATGGATATCTCTCCCTCTCTGTATTGCCCCTGTAGCATTTTGTCCCACTGCTCTAGGCTCCAGGCAGGGTCCATCGACCTGTGCTCGCATGGCTCTCCCAGCGCCCTCTTCCTCCTCATCACTTCTTGGCTGCATAGGCATGCGTATGCCTTTCCAAGGCTTATCAGCTTCTCGGCATATTCATACATTACTGGTATGTCGTCGCTGTTGTTCTTCTCATAGTCCCACTTGATTCCCAGCCATCTGTATCCGTCCCTGAATGATTCGTAGTACTCGGCCCGGGCCTTTCTTGGATCCGTGTCCTCGAACCTGAGCCAGAGTTTCCCCTCATAGATCTCCTTGTAGAGATAGTTGATCAGACCGCTGAGCGCGTGTCCTACATGCATGTAGCCGCTCGGCTCCGGTGGAAGCCTAGTGACGACCGCTCCCTTCACGGCTCCGGGCAGCGGTGGGAGGCCGCGTTTCTCCTCCTCTCCCCTCCTCCTCGACAGTAGGCTGGGCTCGATCTCGGTCAACGCGTGCTCGATCTTCTCGAGGCTCATCGAGTTTACCAGCTCTACCGCCCTCGCCACCTCTGACCTTAGCCTCGGTATGTCTGTCTTTGCCCACGGCAGCTCCGCGATGACCTTAGAGATAACTGCGCCCTCGATGGCTTTTCCCGAGTGGTCATACGCGTTCTTGAGGGCCCACTTATACGCCACCCTGAATATTTCGCTGCTCATAGACACATCTCACGAATTTCTACTCTATGATCATCCGTGAGACATAGCAGAGTATATCCTGAGGATGTCGCGGTCTTTCGGCTTGTAGTCTGCTGGAAGCCTCAGCCCTGTCCTCGCATCGATGGCATATAGCAGCCCCTTCGCGAGATCTTTGTGGATCCTCTCAGCTAGGTCTCGGACAGTGGAATCGGCGGGCAGCAGGATGGCGTCGGGCAGGGTGTTTCCCTTGCTGTCGGTGAATGTCTTTATGTCGTAGACCGGGTAGACGACGTTCATCCTAAGAAGCTTGAATACGGCGACGTTGACGGCGAACTGGACGCCTGTCCGCATGTATTTTGAGAGGATTCGCTCGTTGACCATCTCGAGGGCCCAGAGCTGCTGCTGAGTGAGGCTGCTCCTATCTATTATCTGGAAGGACTCCTCTCCCGGAATGTATTTGATGAGCCCTTTCTGCTCTGCCCTCCTCAGGATTAGCTCGGCCTCTGCGCTGCAGGGCACGACTATCTTGTCCGAAAACTTCTCGACGAGCTCTGTGTAGAACTTGTGAGCAGTGTCGATGTCCATCTTGTTGGCTATGATTATGGTCGGCTTAGATATCTCTCGCAGCGTCTGAGCAAAGTTCCTATCATCGATCATGCTCCAGTTCTCAAAGTCTTTCTTCTCCAGCCCCGTCTCCTTCAGCGCCCTCTCGACGTGGCTCACCGTTATTCTCAGTCCTAAGAGCGGCTCTGCAATCGCCTCTGACAGCGGCTTCCCAGACCTGAGTGCCTTGACGATCCTGTCCTGGTTTCTCTCTATTATCTTCATCAACCACATTACGAGCTCCTCCTCGATGTCGTAGACATCCGCGACTGGGTTGCCAGTACCCGGATCTGTGAGTCTACCCTCTTCGTCCACGCTTCCAGACGCATCAACTACGTGTAGCAGGGCGTCTGACTGCGCGGCCACGGATAGGAACTGGTTGCCTAGCCCCTTCCCCGCCCACGCGCCCTTGATCAGCCCGGGAAGATCGATAAGCTCTATGGGTATGTGTCTCCAGCCGTCGATGCATGTAGAGTTGCGTGGATTACACTTGACGCCCAGCTCAACGTGCACGCAGGGAGTTATGGCGTTGGTCACGCCGAAGTTGGGCTGCTTCGTCGTGAATGGATACGTCGAGACCTCGGCTGACTGGAGCGTAGCCGCGTTGAAGAACGTCGTCTTCCCGGTGTTTGTCTTTCCAATCAGTCCAAGCTTGACCAATCCTAACCATCTATAATTGTCGCCGACCCATAAAATACCTTCCGCTCCTTATCAACGGGGTATGGATAAATGCCAGCCATTTGTTAGTATTATCGAGGGGAGTTAGGTTGGTCGATGCTTTTGGGGAGATAGACCAGAGGAGAAAGGAGGGAGAAGAGGCGTTCTGGAAGGTCTTGAAGTGGCTCGAGGAGCACCACGAATTCTTCTCGAGGAGCATTCCACTAGTCGCGAGTGAGAACGTGCCCTCACCAGCCGTGAGGGAGGCGCTGATAAGCGATTTCGGCAACAGGTATGCCGAGGGTTATCCGGGCGAGAGGCTCTACGCGGGCTGCCGCTGGATAGACATGGTTGAGAGTCTAGGCATAGAGCTCGCGAAGAAGGTATACAACGCGGAGTACGCCGACATTAGGCCGATATCCGGAGTGGTCGCCAACCTGGCGGCCTACACGGCCTTCGCCGAGCCCGGAGACGTGATGTACGCCCTCCCAATACCCTTCGGCGGCCACATCAGCCACGGCAAGAAGTCTTGGGGAGGCACGGCCGGCGTGGTCAGGGGGCTGCAGGTAGAGAGATACGAGTTCGACGTGGAGAGGTTCAACATAGACGTCGACGGCACGAGGAAGAGGATTGAGAGCCTGATTAAGGAGGAGGGGAAGAAGCCCAAGCTCTTCATGCTGGGCGCAAGCGTCTTCCTCTTTCCGCACCCAGTCAGGGAGATCGCCGACCTGGCGGCGGAGTACGACGCAAAGGTAGTCTACGACGCCGCCCACGTCGCAGGCCTAATCGCTGGCGGAGTATTTCAGGACCCACTGAGGGAGGGAGCAGACGCGGTGACGATGAGTACGCATAAGACGCTGGCCGGACCGCAGCATGGGATGATCGTCAGCTGGAACAAATATGCTGAGAGGTTTAAGAGCGCCCTCTTCCCTGGACTGCTTAGCAACCATCACCTACACGCCGTTGCGGGTGTGACGATTGCGCTGGCCGAGGCGCTCGCATTTTATCACGAGTATGCGCCGCAGGTGGTGAGGAATGCTAAGAGGCTGGCGGAGGCCATGGCTGAGAGGGGCCTAGACGCCCTCTACTCTGACTTGGGATTCACGGAGTCGCACATCATCCTAGTTGACGTCAGCAGGTACATGGGCGGCAGGGAGGCGGAGGTCAGGCTAGAGAATGCGGGGATAGTGCTGAACAGGAACCTCATACCGAAGGACTACAAGCTCAAGACTGATTACAGGAACCCAAGCGGGATCAGGCTAGGGACGCAGGAGGTAACGAGGCTTGGCATGGGTAAAGACGAGATGGACAGGATCGCGGAGTTCATCGCGAGAGTAGTGGTGAAGAGGGAGGAGCCGGAGAAGGTGGCGAGGGACGTCGCAGAGTTCAGGAAGGAGTTTAGAACCGTCAAGTACGCCTTCACGAGCCAGACGGAGGCGTACCAATACATCAAGATTAGGTGAATGGTTAGGTAATGCTCGACATCAAGCAGATGCGTCAGAACCCTGAGGTATTCAGACGTGGGCTTAGGAGAAGGGGAATAGATCCATCAGTCGTCGATAGGTGCTTAGCGATGGATGAGGAGAGAAGAGGCCTCATAACTCGCATCCAACTGCTCAGGCATAGGAGGAACGAGCTCGCCGAGGAGATTGGCAGGGCGAAGAAGATGGGCAAGGATGCATCAGAGATGATGAGGAGCGTGGCGGAGGTCAGCCAAGAGATTGAGCGCCTAGAGGCCAGGCTCGAGCAGGTCGAGTCCGAGCTCCACTCCACACTCTTCAGACTCCCAAACCTTCCAGACGACTCCGTCCCAGACGGCGAGACCGAGGATGACAACGTCGTCGTCAGGACCTGGGGACAGACAGTGAAGGAGGACTGGATGAGGGACCACGTTGACATACTGGTGGGGCTGGGCATGCTCGACATCGAGGCCGCGGGGAAGGTTGCGGGCGCGAGGTTCTACTACATCTTCGACGAGATCGTCGAGCTGAACTACGCGTTGATCAACTATGCGTTTGACTTCCTCTCGGCGAGGGGGTTCAGGCTTGTTCAGCCTCCATACATGCTCAGGAGGGAGATCATGGATGGAGTGATAGCTCTGGAGGACTTCGAGTCGATGATATACAAGGTCGAGGGTGAGGACCTATACTTGATCGGGACCGCGGAGCACCCGATAGCTGGACTCCACGCAGGCGAGATCCTCGACGGTAGAGTCTTGCCGCTTAGGTATGCGGGCGTGAGTCCATGCTTCAGGAAGGAGGCAGGAGCGCACGGCAAGGACACGAAGGGAATCTTCAGGGTCCACCAGTTCGAGAAGGTTGAGCAGTTTGTCTTCTGCAAGCCCGAGCAGTCATGGAGCGAGCACGAGCTGCTGATCAGAAACGCGGAGGAGCTCTACCGAGGACTCGGCCTACCCTACAGGGTCGTAAACATCTGCATCGGCGAGCTCGGCCCGATAGCGGCCAAGAAGTACGACTTAGAGGTCTGGATGCCGGCGCAGGAGAGGTACAGGGAGGTCGTATCATGCAGCAACTGTACCGACTACCAGGCGAGGAGGCTGAACATCAGGTATAGGGAGGCGCCGCACGTAGAGGAGACGAGACATGTCCACACGCTTAACAGCACCGCCATCGCGACCGAGAGGACAATTGTCGCGATAATCGAGAACTACCAGAGGCGTGACGGCTCAGTCGAGATACCGGAGGCGCTCCACCCGTACATGCGTGGGAAAACCGTCATAAGGCCCAAGCCGAAGAATATGGCCTCATAGTCGGGACGCCTCTACTACTCCTTCTTCATCTCTTCTCTTTCTGCCTCGCTTGACTTCTCCTCAGCGCGGCTGCTTCTCGCTGTCTTCCTGATTGCTCGCTTGAAGTACTGGAGCGGGTTCTTTATCCCGGGGCAGAGCCTACCCTCCTCGATGCATAGTCCATGCGTCCTCATCGTCGCGCATGAGGGCGTCGTGTACTTCGTCCTGCTGCCCTTCATGCCCGCTATGTGTTCTGCCTGATACCTCGCGAGCCTCTCGTCGAAGTCGCTTCTCTGGGCATACATCGAGACGACCGCATCGACGCTGTAGCCGATGTTGAAGAGGAAGGAGGCGAAGGCGAAGTTCCCGAAGTGGCCTACATTCTGCCCACCCAAGAGCGCTGCCTTAAGGGCCTTCATGCATGGTGGCCAGTTCTCCTCAGACCCCGCGGCGGCAACCTCCTCGTAGCCCCTCCGGGAGGCCAGCCTGGCCCTGATCTCCTCGACGTACGTCTTGAGGAACTCCGGCGCTGCTGGAAGCTTAGCCTCGCCTAGCCTCTCCAGTATTCTCTTTATTATTGCCTCTCTCGCGAGCCTGGCGAGGTCCCTCTTCGGCAGGTATACCCAGCCATCCTTCACCACCCTGTTGACCAGCTTCCACTCTAGTGCGTCGATCCTAGAAGCGTGGGCGAGGTAGTCTGCTATCCCTACCTTGAAGTCGCAGAACCCAGAGTACTCCTTCTCGCGCTGGTCAGTCATCTCGACCCTTATGCCCAGCTCCCGGAGGAGCTCAGCGACTATCGAGGGATCCTCATCTGAGAGGAAGGACTCGCACCTCACGGCCTCGGCCAGTGCCCAGCGCCTGGAGAGCCAGCCGTCACCGACTGCAGAGACGATCATCAGCGCGATCGGGAAGCTTATGACGTCGACCTCTGGGTCGTCGTGGAGCCCTATCTCTGCCGCCTCACCCCTCTCGAGCGCCTCCCTAACCCTGAAGAGCGCCCTCTCGACGTCCCTCCTATGCCGAGCCTCGGCCAGCTCCTCCACCCTCACGCCCCAAGACGCGACATACTCCCTAGCAGCCCTCGTGAATGGGTACTTAGCCAAGAACTGGGACGTGAGGCGGAGACTCATCCAACACAACATACACCCGCTAGCATATTTATCCTTATCCACGACCAAAACGACAGTGTCCGGATAAGGGGTTAAATAACACTTACTCCCAAGCTAGCCAGCCTAGCTAGTGCCCGCTTACATAAAGGATTTTCAAGCCCTCAGCTTGAGCTATGCTTACTAGTCTTTTATCGCCTGTAACAATCATGGAGCTGTTAATCCTCTTGGCCGTAGCAACTTGGAGGGCATCGGCCACGTAGATATGGTGTTTTAATACAAGCTTTATGGAGTCCCGTAAGAGAGGGGGACTTATATTGACAACGAGTAACCTGTGTAGTCTCGAGAGAGTTGCGACCTCTCTCAGCATGTTTCTCGTAATTTCTTTTGCGTTGAGACTCAGCCTTCCCTCATACTTATCGAACACGACTGCAGCCTCGGCGAGGTTCCAGTGGGAGAAGGCTAACTTTTTAATGCCCCTATAGGCATCCTCGTATATCTCGTCGACAACTTCACTGCCAGACTCCTCTACATACCTCTTCACCAAGGCGCTAGTGTCCAAGTAGAATATTTCATCACTCTTGAGCATTGGAGATACGCCTTGCCCGTCCATCCCTCAGACCCCTCATAGTCTTGGCTGCATCTAAACCCTTGGGTCTATTTCTTGGAACCTCGGACTCCGTCGTAGGCTCGAGGCCTCCCAAACCTAGGTCACCGCAAAGGTCCCGAGCCCACCTCTCAAATACTAAACCCTCGAAGTATTCTTCGACAATGCCACTCAAACTCTTCCCCTCGAGAGCAGAAAGCTTTTTAGCTTCGCTCAACAAATCTTCATCAACACTTAGAGTGAGCTTCTTTTTCGCCATACGTACATACGTATATAGCGCCTATTATAAAGATATTTCTTACCATCTTATAAACACCATGTACTTCCATTTTCCGGACCAAGTAATAGTTTACTGAGATTTAATTTTGTACGAGTATTTTCTTCTATTTTGTCTCTGTTTGCCTCATAGTTGTTGTTTAGGCGCTATTCTTCTCTCCCTTCGTTTACTAGGCATGGCCGTGCTATTATTCGTTGCTGTGTTTCTTCGGGTTGAGGCGTCTGTTTAAATTTGGGGAACACAACTATGCCGTGGGAATGACTAGGCACTACTTCGGCGGGAAGAAGTACTGCAGCAGGTGCAGGAGGTACTTCAGGACTGAGGGTTGGAGGTGTCCGTGCTGCCGCAACGTTTTGAGGGACTCGCCTCGCCAGAGGAGGGACAAGCAAAGGCGGGTCATGCCGCGCGTCGACCCCTCGAAGTACATGAAGAGGAGAGAAGCCGTCGAGATTTTTTCTTGAGGACTTTTAACGCTCTCGGCATGCTCCACACATTTGTGGTAATTCTTAAACGACGAGCCTGACCTTGGGATAGCTCCAGTTCAAATGAACTAGAACTATTCTTTCCTTTTCCGAGTAGCTCTCCTGCCTCGCTGTTTTCTTCTGGAGAACGAGGAGAAGAGGTTAGTGTGTCTCTTGGATCGGGTCGTGGGAAGTTTCAATCCTGCTACACGTGTTAAAAGCTATTACCTAGTAGTAGCTTTTCTCATGTGGGAAAAGGGATGTCTGTGGCTTGGCTCTTAGAGTTCCTGAAACTGCCTAGGGAGGAGCTGAAGAAGGATGAGAACTTCCTCAAAAGGCTCAGGGTCCAGAAGTCCGCGTACCTGCTGAAGTATCTCGGCGTTCAGCCATTCGCTATGTATGACTTCAGCCTCTACATTCATGGACCATACTCGCCGGACCTAGCTAGAGAGTATTACTCTGAGAAGAGCGAGGGGTCACAAGTGCCAGAAATAGACAACGACACCCTCGAGCTCCTCAAATGGTTCATGGATCATGGCGACAGGTGGCTAGAGATAGCCACAAGTATACTCATGATCCGTGAGCGGTACCCGGAGATAGGCGCGGAGGAAATACTATCCATTCTGAGACTTTCAAAGCCGTGGATAACGGATAGCGAGTTCGGAGAAATACTAGGCGAGCTGAGGTCCAAGCCACAGCTAAAGTTATGACGAGAGAGTACTACTACTTAGATACTAATTACCTATTCGCCTATCTGGCTCATAGACACGCTGAATATTTTAAGAGAGCCGATATAGATAGAGAACAAAGTTTAAAAGCTAACAGGGTAATAACTCGTTTAACTCCTAGTAAGATAAAGGTGTCAGTCTTCGTCTTAGCCGAGTTAGTTATGCAGTTAAGGGAGAAAGAAATTGACATGGGAATAGTCATCCTCTATGGCGACTTCGAGACAGCTATGCTAAGAAGAGAAGACATTAATAATTTCATAAAGGCATTTGAAATGCTCATAGAAAACGAATCGCTCGAAGAGATGGACAGCATAATCGTGGCACATGCAATATCAAGCTCCGAGTGTCGAGGGCTCTTAACATTTGATAATAGACTAATAAATAATAGAACTATCAACGATACAAATAGAGCAATAAATGGCTCTGAAGGCATAGTGATTACTAGTGATCCTACTACACTTAGCTGATGATTAGTTCCTGCTTTCTGATCGGTTTTAGTAAAGTGGTATAGATATTCCTCGCCTCTAAAAACGGCATAAATAGAACACACCTAGTATCAGCATCGATTCTCTTCGCTTATTTGAATAAAGGATAATTGACCGCAGGGTATCTGAGTGTCGAGACATTAGACACAAATCCTCGCCAATCACCATATACCCAACTCAGAATTTTTCAGCAGTCTATTTTCTCGCATCCTATTCCGTCGCCATCAACGTCGAAGTGGTGTGGATCAGGCGGGAGGACCCTGAAGTTCCTGTAGGGAATGTCGCTGCAGTCTAGGTCGGGTGGAGGCGGAGGAATGCATACGTCGGGATACAAGGGGTCGCAGCTCTAAGTAATGAGCGAAGTCAGGGGTGTACTAGTCCTAATCAAAGTTATTGTAATTATTCGTATTAGATCACTGCAACGTAAGAAGAAGTTTTGAGATGTTATAGGCGCCTCGAAAGTAGACATAGCCTCGCATTCTCTTTATTTTTTTCACATATCCACATTTATGCAAACACAAAGTTTTCACTTAAATATAGTAGTAAAATTGGCGACTGTAGAACAATACTAGACAGGTCGTTAAAGATCTTACTAAGAAGTTGTGGGGTAAACAGAACTTTTCTTGCAGGCTATCTCAAAGTTTTAGAAAACCAAGGTTACGTTAGGTCGAAAAGAATAATATCAGCTGGAGTTTACTTTAGTAATAAAGGTGTTGAACATGCTAAATGAGGCTGATACTAGGGCAAAACTAATCGATCCTAAGCTTTTGAATAGCGGTTGGACAGAAAAAATGATAGTTAGAGATAAGCCGATAACTAAAGGCATGATCATAAATGAAAGCGGTGACCGTCTCCCGGTCAGGAAGCCAGATTATATTTTATATTATCCTGATAATAGGGAAGGAATTCCGCTCGCCGTTATGAGGCAGAAGCAGAGGATAAATCCCATCTTGCTGGAATGCAACAAGCTGAAGAGTATATGGAAAGACTAGGGGTGAAGTTTGCGTATTCAACGAATGGGCATAAAATTGAGGAGTATGACGATTTTCGAAAACAACAAGTTACGCTAGAGAATTTCCCTTCTCCCGACGAGTTGTGGAGGCGATACGTTGAGGGGAAGGGACTTAAGGGAGTTGTGGAAATTAGTGAAAACCCTTATACTCTATCCATATCATCCTCTTCTTCCAGATAAGCCTTTAAGGTATTATCAGGAAGTTGCCATAAGAAGCGCTATCGAAGCCATCCTAAAAGGTAAAAAGAAGCTTCTGCTCACAATGGCTACTGGCAGTGGTAAGACCTATGTCGCGTTTCAGATAGCTTGGAAGCTTTATAAAACAAAAAGGATAAGGAGGATACTTTACTTAGTCGATAGAATCTTTTTAAGAAGACAAGCCCACGACATGTTCTTTCCCTTTGATAATGCAAGGGAAGAGTTGGAAGGTGCTGAAAGCATACCAAAGCATAAAGACATATACTTCGCTACTTATCAAACCCTTTACAGTGAAAAGGATGGAAAAAGAGTTTACGAGTTATTTGACCCAAACTTCTTTGACATGGTGATAATTGATGAATGCCATAGGTCTGGATGGAAGAGATGGTATGACATTCTAAGATACTTCTCCAACGCTATTCATTTAGGCTTAACAGCCACTCCGAAGAGAGATGATAACATAGATACTTACGCATATTTCGGAGAGCCTGTTTATGACTATCCTATGCGTCAAGGAATTGAGGATGGTTTTCTAGCACCATGCGAGATCATAAGGGCATTTACTAACATAGATAAGGCCGGTGTTCTAAACATAGTTGAAGTAAAAAGTCAAGGCGCAAAAATAGAGGTCCCGAAAGGTGTTGAGCTTAAAGAGTATTATACTGTAGAGGAGTTTGAACGTGAAATAACGCTTCCAGATAGAACAAAGAAGATATGTGAGCACTTAACGAGAATTCTAGAGAGTACGGATCCAAAAGGGAAAACAGCTATTTTCTGTGTTTCGCAATCACATGCTGCAGAAGTAGCTAAGGAGTTGAATAACTATTTCAACCCAAGATTCGGAATAAGCAATTATGCTGTAAGGTTGTGACTGACGAGCCTTATGCTCATGAAGTGTTAAAAGAGTTTAAGGATTCTGAAAAAGATTTTCCAGTCATAACAACAACTGTTGATCTTCTTAGCACTGGGGTTGATATACCCCCGGTCAGAAACATAGTCTTTCTAAAACATATAGATTCAAAGGTAGTTTTTCACCAAATAATAGGGAGAGGAGCGAGGATAGATGAAAATTCAAGAAAATTCACATTCAGAATAATCGATTATACAAACGCTATGAGGTTGTTTGATGAGTGGGACTTACCTTCCCCCTCTCCTCCTGAAGGCCCATCTGATTGGTATTTAAGCTGTAAAATTATTGACTCCGAAACAGGAAAAGGCATACCCAAAGCATCTGTCGTAGCTCTCCTAGCTCCAAGCAAACCAGTAACGTTAAGAACAGATGAGCAGGGCGCGATTATCCTTAAAGATGCGCCGAAGGGGGAGTATCAAAATTGACGTAAGTGCAAGCGGATATAAGAGGAAGGAGACAGCAATACCCACTTTTCCAGCGCCTGACCTGCTCGTCCTCCAAAAGCAGCCTGTATTTCGTCACGAGAAGCAATACGGCACGACCCCCTTAAAAATTAATCGGACACAAATAAATCCAAGTAATAGTTTACTTGATATCTAATAATATCTTCCAGAGGCTTAGTAGCCTAAGAAACCTAAGGGACAATATGCAATAGCACTTGCAGCCGCTTTCTTGAATCACTGTTAAGATTGCTAAGGCCATGGCGAATCCTAGGGATGAGGCTGATGAGGGCTTCGATGAACTCGGGAGAAGCCCTAGGCTGATGAGCCCCAAGAGCTACGTAACTCTATTTAATACTACGTAGCTCAGAACCCTTATCTTGAGGACAATGGCTGACTGCCATGGAATCCGGCGGAGAAATATCACATGATCCGCGAATATCTACGTATTATGTGTTAAACTCACGCTGTTGGTTTAACCTTAACTTCTCGTTAAACTATATTTTCTGGGTTCAACACATATAGTGTGAAAGTATGAGGATTGTGTTGAAGATTCAGAGAAAGGGGGTGTTAATTCTTCCCAAGAAATTAAGGGAAGCCGTAGGTCTTGAAGAGGGGGATGATGTGGCTGCAGAGGTTGTTGGAGATAGCCTTGTTTTGAGAGCGCTGAGACCCAAGATGGTTGATGTTGACCCAAGTTTCGTGGAAGAGCTTCTCAGAGAGGAAGATAGATTCGAGGATCATAGATATAGGAGGATGTTCCAGAGTGAAGAGAATAGTGGTTGATACTAGTGTGCTTGTCGAATACATCTATCCAAGAGCCCTTATCGCCCAAAAGTTGCATCGTTGTTTAATAAAGCAATATACGAGGACCTAAAGCTATTTGTCAGCACAACTACTCTCGGTGAGACATTGTACGTTACTTCTAGGATATATCAGGCAGCAGGATTGAAAAATCCTAACATGGAAAACTTAGTGAGGAGATAAAGACTTGAGAGAGGAGGAAAAATAGGGGAGAGTTGGGCTGACCATCCGCATCCCATTTAGGAAACCCTAGAGGAGACCGGACGTTGAAAAAGCAATCACAACACCCAATAGCGGGCGCGCGTTTAATTCTCCATCATACCGGCCTTCGGGTTTTATCCCTGTGCCGGAACGGCCAGCTCCTGAAAGGCCCTCGCAAAGATCTCCTTCGCCTCACGAAGCTTGCTTATTGTCTTCAACCATTATCACCTAACATAACTCTCACAAGTTCTCTTTAAGCTTTAGAAGCATGTCTTCGGCCTCACCGAACACTATTGGAGCGACGACGCATAGTTCTCCATATTCTACTACTGCTCCTCTAACGTCACGCTCAACGTTTTCCCCGCCGTAAAACTCTAAGCCTCTGCCCAATAACAGGCCTAAGCCCCAGCTTCTCAAGGGCAGGACGCAGTACTGAAGTAAACAGCGCCTCGCTACCCCCTAAAACCTCGCCTCTTCTTGCCTGGCTATATCGACACTGTGAATTCGGACCTTTATGTAAGTAAATCACGTGTTTCCATCCACTTTGGCGCTTCTAACAACAGCCACTAGGTGGTAAATGGTTCCATATCTCTATTTCGGAATTGGGTCAAGAAATTTATAGAAGGTGTGAAAGGCTCGCATCGATAGCCATCCACCTAAGATCCGGAGTTTGAGGCATAAGTTACTAGAATACATTAATCAAACCATTTGGTCTATAGCGTTCCGGTACGCTACTTGACGTAGGTATGCTTAATAAGCTAGCAACCCCCGGATAGGTGTAGGTAGCGACATGTCGGCTAGAGGTAGAAGGTTTATCGGACTCATCAGGGCAAAGAAGACTCGGGTAGGTAGGATTAGGCCTCATAACGGTGCTGCAAATGGCTGTAAGGGTGAGGATTAAGATTACGGTAGGTGACAAGTCATTAGAAACCATCGCCCTAGTTAACACCGGATACGAGACTGAAACACCTCAGATCTTGATCCCTATACCTGCAGCCGAGGCCCTAGGAGCATGGCCCCCAGCAGGAGCCTTCGAGTCTACGTACGAGACCGCGGGAGGCCCTCTAAGGACATGGATATACCCTAGGGGATGTCGTGTCAACATTGTAGCTGAGGGGGCCACAGCCGTAGAGACCGAGGCAGACTTGGTGGTCTCGCCCATCGCTGATGAAGTTCTAATCAGCGACAAGCTCACGGGAGAGCTCCAGATAGTGCTAGAGGATGCAGGGCGGGGTATCTGGAGGCTTAGACAAGAACCACAAACTAGGCTGAGGGCAAGCGAGCCGCCAAAATACTGGAAGTAAAACTATCGGCTTACTTCCAATATTTGGCCGTCTGTTACTGCTTTGACACTCTCCACGGCTGAAGCCGGGAGATTCTCGGTTCGTTAGGCTTTTCATAGCCCTCATCCTACCGAGTTCTGGGCACTGTCAAGGGGTGCCCCTAGATGCGGCATATAGCCGTATCCCCGCTTCATTATGTTCATGAGCGACTCGCTCAAAGTCCTAATAGCCAGAAACCTTATTAAGCTTTACGGCGATTCATCTCCACGACTAAAGTCGGGAGCTTTCTCGCCGAATCTCGGGTAAAGTTTGAGCTTGCAATTAACTCATGACTTAGAAGACTTCCTGCACATCCAACGTCTAGAATCAATGCATTTGACTTAAGCATCTTAATCTATATCAAATTCATATTTAATTTCCATAATTTCCTGAACAAAGTATAAGTGGAGAATCAATGTGTTAGGAGTAATTTACTAGAATAGTTTTATAGGTGTGTGATTTGATTATGAGTAGAGTGTCTATGTGGGTGATGCTCGTTTCCCACACGTTGTCGGATAGTTAACAGAGTCCCGTATAGTGTTTGGATCTTTAATGTGTTTGGTGTGTAGAGCTGATCTGTACTTATGTGATAGGCTGATTGGGCAGTCTCTTTATGTTAGCCCGATCTTTGCCTTGATCTCCGCTATATCCCTCTCCATCCTAGCCAGCCTTTCGTCGAGGATTGTCTGGAGGTCTCTCCTCAAGCCCTTAACCTCATCGAGTATCTCTTTACTTATCTTAAGCGATTCATCCCTAAAGTCTCTGAACTCCTGTCTGTAGTCTCTGAATTCTTGCCTGAAACCTCTGAACTCTTCCCTGTAGTCTTTGAACTCTTGCCTGAAGTCCCTGAACTCTTGTCTGAAGTCTCTAAATTCTTGTCTGTAATCTCTGAATTCTCCTGCAAATCCCTTGAATTCTGTCCAGTAGTCCGTGAAGATTGTCTGCATTGCTCCGAAACCCTCCTGCAGCTCTTCGTGTAGTGGTGATGGCTTGATCGAGAAGTATTTCAGGGCCGGCCTGGGCCTTGCGTCTTTAACCTCTATGGATCTGACATGTGCTGGTTGTGGTGGTGACTTTAACATATCAATGAATTTCTCAATGACTGCGTCTTCTCCTTGGGCGAAGACGGTTACGGAGCCGTCCTTCTCGTTCTTGACGTAGCCCGTGAGGCCGAGCTCCTGAGCAGAATCTAGAACAAACCTCCTGTAGCCGACCCTCTGAACCCTGCCGTAAACCCTCACGAGGACAGCCCTCAAAGTCGAGCATCAACACGCTCTATCTATTTATAAAGCTTTTCAAGAATCGCGAGGCCCGCGTCAACACTCCTTCTTCAATAAGCTCTCCAAGGCATTCCCGGAGGCTTCGGCCACCCTTACCAAAATCGACAAGAAAGCCTACGGTTTTTAACCGTGGGATGAATTGTCGATAGGCTTAAATGTAGCTTAGGATGATTTCATGTTGAGCGTGTCGCTCGGATGTGGCTCGGATGTCCAAAGGCTGGAATAAGGCTCCGGGCCGAGAAGGGAGGGGAGGCTCCAGCAAAGCGGGCTATGAGCTACATGCCCATAGCAGGGGCTGGTAGAGCCTAGTGCTCTAGTCTTGACACAGCCCAGAACTCGGTAGGATGAAGCCTCGGGCTGACAAACCGAGAATCTCCCGGCTTCAGCCGTGGAGAGTGTCAAAAGCATCTCGGCCTCCTCATACAAACCATGTATCTGCGAACTAGTATGTTTCTTAATCCGACGTACTCCTGCATTCTGGCCGCGAGTTCAACGGGTAGTGTGCCGTTGTCCTTCAGCAGCATGACGAGGCCCTTGGTACGTCTCCGGGATCCTCAGCTTCTTGGCTGAAACGATGTGGCGGCATGCATCTAGCATGGCTTCTATAGCTACGTGCACGTACCTCTCCATCGAGCTTCTGTGGAGCCTTGACACGACCACTTGCTCCCGTGGTCTACTCAATATATCCTCCCTCAACCTGGCTATGCATTCTAGGATCTCTCCTATCCTTGACTTTAACAGCTCCTTGTTCAACTCGCAGTTAGGGTCCTCACGGCCTCTTCATACGTTGAGTCCAGCAGGCGTCTATCTTCTGGATAGCTGCTTATGAGCTCCTCCCTCAACCTCCTCAGCCGTTCTAACTTAGCGTTAACTTTCATAACTAGGTCTTTCCCTGCTCCTATCATGGGAGGGCTTTCGGAGTGAACGGATGAAGACCCACATCTATCACGTATCTATAGAAGAGGTTTCTAACAGCTATGACGTCTCTATTCTCTAACGGCAAGCTTAACAACTCCCATGAGTCTAGGAGTTTCAATAGACTTAGTCTTCCCAGAGTCAGCCATCAGGGTCGAATAAATTCTCTTCCTCAATGATCTTCCTCTATGGTATTGTCAAGTGAATAATTCAATTTAGTGGGGCAGGTGAAGTTTTGTCGTTTCTATATCATTAGTAACTCGATGGGCTTTAACATCTTAGATACGGGGTCTACCTGATAGCCTAAGGATTCTAAGGCTGTGGCTCCGAGAACTGGTATGTCCTTTGGCTCTCCGAACACTATTGGAACGACGGCGCGCCGCTCCCCATATTCCACAGCCGCTCCGCCAACGTCACGCTCAATAACCCCTCCACCATAGACCCTAAGCTTCTGCCTAGCAATAGGCTTAAGACCCAGCCCCTCAAGAATGGAACGCGGTATTGAAGTAAAGAGTGCTCCGCTATCCACTAAAACCTCCACATCCTCCCATCTGGTTAGATCGACGCTATAAACCCGAATCTTTATGTAGGTAAATCCCATGCAACCCTAACCTACCTTAAATTATCTCTAGGATTAAATAACAATTTCGGATACGTTTGTATGCATCCTGCCAGGATGTAGATTCAGCACCAACCTATTCCCATGAAATGTGATTAGGAAGAGAGAGTATTGAGTGTGGACTCGCTGTTCCGAGTACATTATTCCGCGTGTAGAGACTATTCTCCAACTCGCAGCCTTAACTCGAGGCTTACTGGGCTCGTAATTCTTAGCAAGTATTCTCCGGGCTTAGCCTTGACTAGTAGTAGTGCCTGGTAGTTTGGCCCCTGCTTCTTGACCGGGACCTCGAGGACCGCCGCTGTCTTCCCAGTCTCCAGCGATGTCAGCTCAAGCCTGAACTTTTTGTATTCCTCTCCAGCAGCCTCAAAGACCCATGTATGCACAGTGAACTGTCCGTAGCCCGATCGGCCCGCAGGGGCCTCAGTCTTATCGACCAGCAATGCGTAGGACCTCGTGGAGCCCTTAGCCGTGATCCATCCGGAAGTATCTTCAGGCTGGTACGAGCCTAGGTAGATGATGACGGCGTCATAGGCCCTTGGAGAGATTGATAAGTATACCCTGCCACGACCCCTGGCCTCGCTCCAGGAGAGCTCCACCGATAGTAGGTATCTTCCAGGCTCAACTCTGAGTGGTGCGTCGTAGCCAGGAATTACTGCCGTTATCCGAGGACAAGAGACGTTGAGGCTCAGGATGCACGGCATATCAATCGTATAGCTATTGTTGCTCGACTCCAACAACGCCCTGCCACTCAGGCTAATGGAAGATAAGCCATCGGTCTTTACGTCGAGAGTCCTAAACAAAAGGGAATCAACAGCCTCCGCGTTGATCACCGCGATATTCCTAAACTCCACGACGCCATCCACGCTTGAGACAAAGAGCTCCAGATCAATCCTCGACGGATCGACGAGCAAAGTGCTACTAGTTGTAGTGAGCGACGTGGTGCCAGTAGATGAAGTGGATGTAATGGATTGGGGCTGAACATAGTAGAGATAGTAGAGAGAAGCAACGACACCGACCGCGACAAGTATCAAAACGAGGAATCCGGCCCTAAACCTAGCATGAAGAGACAAGCCCAAACACTAAACAAAACACTACACGCCAATATAATCTTTACCAACGCAGGCAAATAGCCTACGAGTAAAGCAGAACCTATATACGTGGAGAGGTTTCCGCACTTGTCTCCTCTACAAACATTTTTCTATGCTTCTTCTATATGTCGAAATTTCATAGCCTTGAACCTCAAAAGAGAATTAAAACTATATTTAAAAGCATAACTTTGCGAATTTTATCTCTTCTTCATGCTCTTCTACAACGTCAAAGTTCTACTGCAAATTATAGCATTTTTATAGCAATTTTACAGCGAATTGAGTGTTATAAAATTTCATTTTATAGCCGTCACCATATATAGGAAGCCCCGAGCAAGCAGCTCTAGTTCATAGAGCTAAATCAACGGCAATAGCTCAAAATTAGCTATAGAATTCGCTGTAAATTTGCTGTAAAAAACCTGTAAGATGCAGTAAAAAAGCAGGATAAAATAGAGGGGAATCTGAGAAAGTTGTCTATGGACGTTATGGAAGAAAATTGTACAAGGTTTATTAACTCATGAGCTGATGTTAAGAATTGTATATGAAGTGGATGAGGAGATCTTGGTTATCACGGTTTATCCCTGTAGGAGGGAGAGGTATGAATGAAGATAAAATATGATAGGGAAGGCGACATCCTAGACATACTAATTAGAGATAAGCAAATACATCATGCTGAAGAATACGGTCAAGTGGTAATAAACTATGATGAAGAAGATAAGATTGTAGAAATTGAGATACTCGAGGCAAGCAAGATGTTTGGAAGCATCTTAACAGAGGTTCTTAAAGTTCCCGAAAAGAAAGTTGTTGAAATAACTTAATGTTGATAGCTTGGGAAGTGTCCGGGGTTATATAACCGGAAAGGCGCTACGCCAGAGGAGGCCGAGGAGGAGCTCAAGAAGGTGGAGAAGCTCGTAGAAGACGTCGAAGGTCTCCTATAGGCCCTATTTCTCTCATGTCTTGAACATCTTCGTAATAGTCTCTTAGAAGTTTTTTAGGCTTATGTTTTGATAGCTTCTGTATTCTCTGACGCTCTGCCGATCCTGGAGCCGAGTCGGTGCCCGCGAGTGTGAGGAGGAAGGCGGCGGGAGCTGCGTATACCGATGCCTAGAGTGAGTTTATCCCGAGGCTCAGGCGGTCACGAGCGTGATGATCGACATCTAGTGGCTGCTCGAGTTAAAAGGATTTTTCTCATGGGTGTTGGCTGGGCTTGATGGATGAGAGAGTTGATGCGAGGAGATTAAGGAGCTCGGTGTCTGACAGCTCTCCGATCGAGGATTGTATGAACTCAGCTGCCTCTGCTTCTCCCAGCCTATTCGACTGCTTGTACCAGGCCGCCTGCAGGGCCATCTCGATCCTGTCGAGCTGCCTCACGAGTCTCGCCTCCGGTGTAGATTCCTCGTAGTACTCATCTATGAGTCTCTCGAGCCATAGTCTCTGCGTCTCTGGTAGGTCTTCTAGTAGTTGTTTGAGTGTTTCTTGCTCTTCTTTCTCTGCTGCTTCTCTGCCCTTCGATGTCTTCATCTCTGGCGTCAAGTCTCCAGTCACTGACTCGGCGAGGTCGTGCAGTAGGGCGGTCGCTACTGCCTTTAGGGTGTCTAGGCCTCTCTGCTGCGCCTCGATCAGCGCTAGGACTGCTAGGCCGTATGAGTGGCATGCGACTGACTCTGCGTCCTCCACGCCTCTCTCGACCCATCCCATCCTCTTTGTCTCCTTGAGTCTTAGGACTGCCTCAACTATTCTGGCTGGAATCAAGGCTCCTCCTCGACTTTCTCTCCCTGATTATTAGTTCGAGCATCCTCTCGCTCTCCGGGAACTTGGGCGGGTGGGCCGATGCAACTCTACCGCCGCAGGATGGGCATGCGTCCCTGCTCAGCGTGTATCGCCCGCAGGCCGTGCACCTCATTATCCTCACTTCTTCTCACCCTCGGCCAGCACCTCTACGCTCCCGCCGTGCTGCGTGATTGTCTTCGTGAGTGCCTGTATGGCTTCTCCGAGTAGCTGCTCTGCCCTCTCGGCCGTCTCGGCCTCTGCCCTCACGAGGTATCTTGGCGCTCCTATCGTGGTTATTGTTACTCTCTCGCCCCTCGCCCCGAGCTTCATCGCCTCCTCCGCCGCGGCCCTTATCGCGTCCACTCCTCCCCTCGTTGCCCTGATCTTTACGACCCGCTTGATGGCCGTGACGACGCGCCTGATCTCCCTCCTACACATCTCTGCTAGGGCTGTCTTCGCATCTTCGGGAAGCCTGACCCATGCTGGGACCTCGTCTCCGGAGGAGATCTCCTCGAAGAGTCTGTATAGGTCTATGTGTCTCTCGGCGGCAGGCTTGACGAGCCCCTCCTCGATCATCTCCATGTCTATGCCGGTCTTCTCGGATAGGAGCGTGAGCATCCTCTTCACCTTTACGAGCTGGTTCCAGCTCATCATCTTCTCGGCCTTCTCCCTCTGCGAGACTCGTCTCAGGGAGGCGTCTACCTCGAGCGTCGTGGGTGATGACCTTATGACCTTGAAGACCGCTCTCTGCCCCTCCCGCAGGTAGTCCCTGATGTTTCTGACCCACTTGAGCGAGATCTCCGAGATTGGGACGAACGCCTCGAGGCCGTCGTATTCCTCTAGCTTGATCCTCACGCCGTGCCGCTCGACCCTGGTCACGGTTCCAATTACTAGTTCGCCGACCTCTGGGAACTTGCTGCTCGACATTGCTACCAATGAATCATTGATTATTCCTACTTATTAGTGATTGATGGTTCACCACTCGTAGCCGTAGGTCGTCGTGCCCCTTCTCTTGTACCTGCCAACGATGACTGACGCGATGGTGATGATGATTATCATGGCTGAGGCGCCTATGACGATTGTCCTCGCCTGGCTCTCCGGGAAGAGTGGCGGCTGCTGCTCGGTTATCGTCGGCTTCTGTACTGGCTTAGTAAGCTCTGCCTCGAGCGTGTAGCCCAGCTCTGGTGCGTTCGCCCTGACCAGCGAGACCTTGATGAATATGTCTTGTTCTCCCTGCCTCGTGAAGTTTACTTGGGCCGTCGCCGGTACGCGGCCCTCCTTCGAGTATGAGGCGTCGAGGATGAAGCCGTCACCTGTCATGAGGCTAAGCAGAAGCGTCGCCGAGCCATGACTAGGCGTTAGCTTTACTCTGAGGCTGCTCCCCGCTTCAGGCTTGACGTGTATCAGGTACACGTCGTCGATGTCATTTCCTCCGTAGAGCTTTACTATGTTTCCCCTCTCTGAGTAGCTTGGTGATAGGCTTCCATTTAGGCTTAGGCTTTCGCCGGGCGTGAGCGTCGCTACTGGGACGGTTTTATTGGCTTCATCCACGGTAGGAGGGGCATCCACTATGTTGGGTATGTACGTGCTCTGTTTTCCGTCGCTCTTAATGACTACTGTGGGCGCATCTCTCTCGTGCTTCAGGTTCACCTTGATGGCATAACTCAAATTTGAAGGAGCGTACCTGTCCGCGATGGCTGTTAGTATTATTTTGAATTTCTCTTCACTTACCGTGTACCAGTTTAGCTGATATGTTTTTTTCTCTTTCTCTTTTATTATATCGTCATAGTATAGGTAGTATCCTCCGGTAGAGGGGCCAAATCCGATTATTATTCTCGCGCTCAAAAACTGTATATGCGTTACATTTATGTTGACTGCTATTGTGTAGCCTGCCGATACATTGAATAAATAGCATTCTGTCTTTCCGGTATACTCAGGCGCTTCACTCAGCGGGCCTTCTTTTACTTCTCCCTCTTTGATATCCTGACACTTGTTCTCTATGGCATCCTCAGCTCTAACAGTCGCTATTGTTGCGAGGATTAGCAACGCTATTAGCGCTATTAGCGACACTTTTCGCATGGTTATAAGAGGGGTGTGGATAGTCAAAAATGTTTCCCAAGAGTCTATGATTACTAGTATTTTCGGTAGGACTTGGAGAATCTGAAAAAAGAAGATAAATAAATTTGGGTGTAGGGTTTGGGAGTTTACTTCGGCGGTGCTTTTGGCGGTGCTGGCGGGTAGACGCCTAGTCGGCGTCCTCTCCACCATCTGTACTCGCTGATAATTATCGCGATTACGAGCACTAGCAGTATCAGTCCGATTATCAGTGCTAGCAGCGTCGAGAATGTTATCGGTACTCCGAAGATCTCGGTGTATGGCGGTAGCTGTATCTCGATTACCTTGCCCTTCAGTAGGTCGTCCCTAGTTGCGGTCTTGGTGTCTGGGTATCCCTTGTACGTTGCTCTGACGGTGTAGTCTGAGAGTACTAGTCTGTCAAACTCTGCGAATCCACCCTCGTCGGTCGATGCAGACGCCACAACGATGTCCGGAGCCTTAATGACTTCTACCGTTGCTCCTACAAGTCCCTGCCCTGCTGCTCCGATTACTCTAACTCTGAGTGAGAACAGCTGTCCAATCACAGTTATGGATGTCCTAGACGTGGATAGTGTCTGTGATTTGTCAGCTTCTGGCGTTACGTCAACTCCGTCCCTAATTACCGCTAGCGTGTATGTTCTCCCTTTGCCGTCCATTTCTAACGGAACCCTCTCGAAGATTGCCTTACCATCTCCACCCGTTGTGGCTGTCTTAGTTGGGCCTAGCTTTACTTGCGCTCCTCCAACCGGTGCACCCTTAGCATCGACCACAGTGACCGTTACGTCGTCAACTGGCAGCTGCAGTGTCCTGCCACCTATTAACCTCGCCTTAAGTCCCTCAGCCGTATCTTTTATGACGGCGTTGGCTTTGGCATCGGGTCCGTAATCCGGATTCGTATATTCTACTTTTATTGTAACCGGTGTCAATTTAAGCAACGCCGTTATTGTTATTACGTTTCCTCCCACAGTCGTTTCTTCGAAAAGTTTCTCTTCTATAATCGTGACAGCTGGTCCCGGAAGCGGTCTTCCTCTTAGGTCTGTTACCTCTATTGTTAGGTCTGTGAATGGTAGTGATGCTTCTGCCTGGACGGTCCCAACGTTCACCATGCTGATGTCGAACGTCCTCTTAAATATTGGGTTTGGACCAGCTGGCTTGAATATTACTTCTACTTCGTATACACCTCTAGGTAGCCTATTGATGGTAGCTATATCGTTAGCAGTGAACCTAAGTGCTAGCTCTTTAACTACACCTGTCTTTCTATAGAAGTATACCTCAATGTTGGGCGTAATATTCTTGGGTGGCAACTTCTTGCCCTCATAGTTGAGTAGTAGCTTGAAGTCGAATACCGCCGTCGTGACATCTCTGTGCTTGCCGTCGTACTTGTAGATCCATTCTGACGGCTTCCTGACCAAGACGTGGGAGTCTATCGGGACTACGAGTGTCTTTGCTGCTGCGTCTGTCTCGTCTATGTCGCTGTCATAGACCTTTACATGGTACTTGACGACATCTTCTCCTGCTACATCTCTTTCATCACCAGCAGTCATTTTGAATGGTTTCTGCGGGTCTATGAATGGCCATATTGCCTTTAAGGCTCCGTCAGCATTCTTTGGTTTTTCGTCGGTTGCGGCCCAGTAGACCCTGACGATGTACTGGAGTGCTGTTCCCTCAGCAGTAGGTGTTGCTGGATCGTCGCCCCTGTATCCAGAGGCGTCTACCTTGTCGTCGTTGTTTGCGTCGTAGTTCCATGGGCCGACTGAGACTGGCATGAACTCGGTGTATCCGTCGCCTCCGACGGTTCTTGCTGGTAGTAGTGCTACTCTGTGGTAGTCGTATAGCTGCTGTAGGTCTATTGGCTGTCTAGTCCATGTTGAGCCGAAAG
>Ga0080004_1155592_pt1 | contig 48241 bp, 44 predicted proteins | sample WasSprMetagenome_FD_69207 | JGI IMG/M metagenome (GOLD analysis project Ga0080004, IMG submission 69207) | Sulfidic aquatic microbial communities from Washburn Spring, Yellowstone National Park, USA - WS (SPADES assembly) (version 2) | ecosystem: Environmental > Aquatic > Thermal springs > Hot...
CTTCTTGGAGTTTCGTCGGTGCAGGTTTGCGCCTAACCTTTGAGGTCCTTGGTCCTGAATACATGATGCAAGTCAACACCCTCGTCGGTGACGGTCAAGTCTTCTTCAGCCGAAACATCGTTGGAGAAGCGGGTGAAGACCTTGTTGAAAAGCAGAATGCCGAACAAGGTCTCATGCCTTACATCGGCAATGAAGCCTTCGCTTACGGGTATGTCGCTGAAGACCGACACATGGTCGTCAGTTTCCTCAAAGGTGAAACTCCCTTCACAACCTTGGAAGATGGTCTCTGGACAACTGCCCTGTTGATGGCTGCATACAAGAGCGCAGAGGAAAAGAAGGTCGTCGGCATTGACATGGCTGAACTTGAAGGGTTCGTCCCCGCCGTTGCTAAGGGCACTTGGAACCCTCGTTCAATCGCTGAGCCGTAAGAGGCTGACCCAAATTGAAACGGGGGCGCACTTACTGCGCCCCCGAAATTTAACTTACCGGCAATGAAACAATGACCGCCTTTTGAGGGCGGGAAGATGAGTGAGGAGGTGTTGTGTGATGGCGAGACCTATCACATTGTGCACTGCCCAATGGGCGGACATGAGCATTGAGGAGTTAGCCAAGAAGGCGGCTTCGTGGGGTTACGATGGCTTGGAGTTGGCTTGTTGGGGTAAGCACATTGATGTTGAGAAGGCTGCGAAGGACAAAAACTACTGCAAGAAAATTCTCGAAACCCTCAAAAAGCACAAGTTGGGCTTATGGGCTATCGCTGCACACTTGGTCGGTCAAGCCGTTTGCGATAACATTGATGAACGGCACAAAGCGATTTTGCCTGACCGAGTTTGGGGAGACGGCGATCCCGAAGGCGTTCGGCAAAGGGCTGCTGAGGAAATGAAGCGAACTGCGGAGGCTGCAAAGAACTTGGGTGCCACCGTGGTCACCGGTTTCACTGGCTCATCCATTTGGCACCTCATCTACGACTTCCCTCCCACGCCCCGCGACTGGATTGAAAAGGGCTTCCAAGATTTCGCTGACCGATGGAAGCCAATCTTGGACCACTTCCACAGCCTCGGCGTCAAGTTCGCTTTGGAAGTTCACCCAACCGAAATCGCTTTTGACTTCTGGACAGCGAAGAAAGCCCTTGAAGCAATTGACTACCACCCTGCCTTCGGTTTCAACCTTGACCCAAGCCACCTCGTCTGGCAAGGCGTCGACCCAGTTCAGTTCGTCTATGAGTTCGGCGACCGAATTTTCCATGTCCACTTGAAAGACTGCAAGGTGCGACGCGATGGTCGGGCGGGAATCCTGAGCTCCATGCTCCCATGGGGTGACCCACGAAGAGGCTGGGACTTCCGCTCGCTCGGTCACGGCGATGTCAACTTCCCAGAACTAATCCGAGCCCTGAACGCTGTCGGCTATCAAGGACCGCTCTCCGTTGAGTGGGAAGACATGGGCATGGACAGGGAATATGGAGCAAAAGAGGCTTGCCAACGCGCCAAGTCTTGGGAGTTTGAGGCATCAAAGGTCAGGTTTGATGAGGCGTTCGCCAAAAAGTGAACGGATGGTCGGCTAACGGAACAAGGTATTGAGGTTGGCTTGGGAGGGCAAGCCCTATTTGAGTGCTGAGTTCAGAAATTTCGCTACTCGCCATTCGCTGCCGTTCGGTAAGGGTCTCGCACTCTCATAAGCCTTCTGGATTCGGCATGCATGCATGGTGATGGACAACATGCGGACAGGAGGTTGTCTATGATTCGGGTAGCGATTGTAGGATGTGGGAGCGTCAGCCGCCATTGCCTGAGCGACCTAAAGACCTGCGAATATGCACAGGTTGTTGCTCTTTGCGATGTGGTAGAGGAGCGTGCCCGTGAACGCGCCAAACAATTTGGCATACCCAGAATCTTTACCGACTTGGACGAAATGCTCAGCCAGTGCGAGTTTGAGATGCTCATCAACCTTACCCCCATGCAGCAGCATTACCCTGTTAACCTGAAGGCGCTACAGGCTGGCAAGCATGTGCTGTCCGAAAAGCCCTTCGCTACTACTCTGAATGAGGCACGCACGCTCATAGAAACTGCTCGCCAGCATGGTGTTAACCTCTGGGCTGCACCGACAGTGGTCACCAGTCCAGCGTTCCAGTGTATGGCAAAACTGCTGGCACAGAAAGCAGTGGGCGATGTATATGTTGCCCGTGCTTGGTATGGGCATGGAGGACCCAGTTGGGGACCTTGGTTCTACCAGAAGGGCGGTGGCTGCCTATTTGATTTGGGCGTTTACAACATCACCACGCTGACAGGTCTACTTGGTCCCGCCAAAAGCGTCACTGCTCTAATGGGAACAGCCATCAAAGAGCGGTTTATAGAAGGGCAGCATGTGAAAGTGGAAGCGGAAGACAATGCCATCGTGCTGATGGACCACGGCAATGGTGTCTTCTCCTGTGTGATGACCGGCTTTGTGTATGGTCCTTACCACGATGAGCGAACTATCGAGTTGGTTGGCACGAAGGGCAGTATCAACTTGCTGGGCTGGGACTGGGCTCCAAAGGGCGTGGGGATTTGGGACGCTGAAGCCGGGACATGGAAAGTGATTTGCGAAGACCAAAAGGGTTACAAATGGTATCAGGGCGGCTCGTATCTGGCGCGGTGCCTTGCCACTGGCGAAAAACCGTTAATGACCATTGAACACGCTTTCCATGTGCTGGAGGTCATGCTTGCCGCGAAAAAGTCAGCAGAGACTGGGCAGCGGGTAGAAGTGCACAGCCAATTTTCTGCCCCCTGGCTGTAAGATGAGAACGAGGCGTTTGTGAACTGCTTTGGAGGGTCAGGCTTCTGCCTGACTGAAAATTTTCGGCACGGCAAGAGCCGTGCCCTCCGAATTTTCGCCGAATGAATTCGGCGCTCAGGAAAATTCGTCACCAACCACTGGCTAAAGTCAGTGGCATGAAGTTTGGCTTGGTGGCTCAACAAAGCAATTTATGGTGTTGGCTTCACTCTATAACACGCTTTGCACACTTGCACGCATGCACGCTTGCACGCATGATGGACTTTAGTCCGTAATTGATGACGGGAAAACCTGAGCGCCGACTTTAGTCGGCGATTCCTTTGCACCCCGCACTTCGCACTACGCACTCAAATTTCATCCTTTCGGCGTTACACTTTTACTGGCACTATCTGATTGCGAAAGTGAGGCGAACGGCATGGTGAGAGAAGAGTTAGTGCAAGAGTTGCGGGAGATTGTCGGAGTTAAGGGCGTCATCTCTGACCCAAACGAGTTGGTGGTTTACGAGACGGACGGTTTGTCCGTCTTCAAGCATACTCCCGATTTGGTCGTGTTCCCGAAAAGCACTGAGGAAGTCGTTGCCGTTGTCAAGACCCTTCGCCGTCACGGCGTTCCCATCATCCCTCGCGGCGCTGGGACTGGTCTGTCCGGTGGCGCGCTCGCTGAACAGGGCGGCGTCCTAATATCCACGACGAGGATGAACCGCATCCTTGAAGTTGACATCCGCAACCGATGCGCCCTCGTTGAAGCAGGTGTTGTCAACATCCACATCACAGAAGCAGTGAAGCGATGGGGCTTTCATTTCGCGCCTGATCCTTCAAGTCAAGTCGTTTCCACGATAGGTGGGAACATCGCTGAAAACGCGGGTGGTCCTCACACCCTCAAATACGGCGTCACGACAAACCACATCTTGGGCATTGAAGTTGTCCTGCCCGATGGGGAAGTAGTTTGGCTCGGTGGCAAAACCGAAGAGACGCCGGGCTACGATTTGCGGGGCGTTTTTATTGGCTCAGAAGGAACTTTCGGCATCGTCACCAAGGCATGGGTGAAGTTGACCAGAAACCCGCAAAGTTACCGAACCATGAGGGTATCGTTTGCGAGCGTTGAAGATGCAGCGCAAGCCGTCTCAGACATAATTGCCGCAGGCATCATCCCTGCCGCTGCTGAGTTCGTTGACTATGTTGCACTCGGGGCATTGAAAGAAGCCTTTGGGTTGCAACTCCCTGAAGGGACTCAAGCCCTTTTGGTCATTGAACTTGACGGGCTTGAGGTCGCTTTGGATAGGCAAGCGGAACGAGTGATGGAAATTTGCCGAAAGAACAACGCCATTGAAATTCTGCTCGCCCGAACGGAAAAAGAGCGAACTCAACTTTGGTTCGCCCGAAAGAGGGCTTTCGGTGCGTTGGGGCGCTTGACGCCAAGTTACTTGACGCAAGACGGGATGGTGCCGAGAAGCAAGTTACCCGAAATGATGCGGTTCATCTACCAAGTCAGCGAAAAGTGTGGGCTTCGTATCGCCAACATTTTCCACGCTGGTGATGGCAACTTGCACCCGTGCATCCTGTTTGATGAGCGAAAGCCAGAAGAGTTGGAGAAGGCTCTTTTGGCGAGCGCCGATATTCTGAAGCGATGCGTTGAGGTTGGAGGCTCAGTCACTGGCGAGCACGGCATTGGCTTGGAGAAGCGAGATTTTCTGCCTTTCATGTTCACTGACGAAGAACTCGCCGTTATGCGAAAAATCAAGTCGGTTTTTGACCCAGACGAAGTTTTGAACCCCGGCAAAATTTTCCCGAAGGAAGCAGTAACCGAGCCTACCCTGATTGGAAAGCGGAAACCTGCGGCGATGTGAACCAAGTCGATTCGGTCTGGCAGTGACTGATCCTTCTCAAATAAGGAGCGGTGAACGGACATTGAGGCGGGCAAAGAACAACCTGCCCCATTGGGCAAATTTAGCATCGGGTGCGATTATCGTTGCTTTTTTGCTTTTGCTGGACTTTTACGGAGATGCTTGGCTTGTCCCTTGGCACGATGAGGTCGTGATTGGACGGTTGGCTCAAAACATTGCCCAAGGCAAAGGTTTCCGAAACGACCTGATAGACGACATTTTGATTGGAGCGGACAAGCGGACTTACTGGCAAATGCCCGTTTACCCTTTTGCGCTGAGCCTTTGGTGCAAAATCTTACCGGGCGACAGGGGACAAGGGACATGGGACAGGAGATTTGAACTGAGTGAGGGTCGGTGGTTTTCTCGCCTTGTCGGTGCTTTGACGCTTTTGCTTTTGTTGGTTTTGGGTGTTCGGTTAAGGCTTCCACCATTAGCGGTTGTTCTTGTTCTCCTCTGGACGGCAACTGACTTGACTTTCCAGTTCGCCTCCAACTTCGTCCGACCAGACATTTTGACATGTTGCCTTTTGATGGCAACGGCTTTGCTCCTGGCTTGCGATGCAAATTCGGAGGACCGAGCGCCGCTCCCTGATCCCCAGACCCCAGTTCAAGTTTTTCTGGCCGGGTTGCTCACCGCACTTGCTGTCCTCGTTCACCCCATCGCTCTGCCTTGTTGGTTAGTCAGCGGTTCCATAGTTGTCAAGAGGCATGGATGGCGCAGCGGTCTAATTTTTGCTTTCCCGTTTTTGGTCGGGATTGCCGGGTGGTTGGGTTATGCGTTGCTGGATTGGAACATTTTTGTCGGGCAAATGAAAGCTCACTTGGCTCACAAAGGTTCTGTGTCCCTCGACCGATTGCTTCTGCTGCTGGGAATAACTTTTTGGGGCATCTGGATTTACCTCAAAGTCCCGTTGAATTCGATGCCTTGGCTTGTGGTGCTCGTAGTGGCTTTTTGGATAGGCATTCGGGAAAAGTGGGTTTTGCCCCGTTGGCTGATGGCTTTTATCGTCACCCTTTACGCAAGTGTCACTTTGGGCGCTGAGGCTTGGTATCCGCCTCTGTTCGTGCCTTTTGGCTACTTACTCTTGGCAGCGATTGGTTGGCACATTTGGCAGAAAGCAAACTTTGAAGCGGGACGAGGGACAGGGGACAGGGGACAAAATGCAGTCAAAATCATCCTGCTTGGGTTGGCTTTGGGTTGGTGGGTTTATCAAGCAAGTGTGGTTTCGCGCCATGCCGCTGCTGTGCCCAAAATCCGCCAACAAGTTGAGGCTTTCGTGTCCGAACTTGGGCAAATGTTGCCGAAGAATTCGGTTCTGCTCGTCGGTTCTTTCTCGCCGGACCCAACTCTCGCTTTGCTTGGAACTCGCCCTGACTTGCAAATTTACCAACTGATGCCATCTCGGATGCTCAACAGACGAGCGATGGAGCGGTTGAAGGAAAAATTAACCCACATGCTGGTCTTGGAGAAGGCAATGAAGGAACCGTTTTTCAGGGGGCGTGAAGTTGGGAAGTGGCACATTGACTTCGGCGGTTTGGCGAAACCCTCGCACCAAGGTGTCACAATTGTTCTGCTGGAAGTTGAAAGCAAACGAACGGCGAAGTGGCGAACACACCAAGCAGGGAACGAACAAATTCGGAAGGAGGGAAAGAGGAAGTGGTCAGCAGCGTTGTGACGGAAACGGAATTGTGGGAACGGTTGGGCAAACTGCCGAGAGTCCAGTTGGGAAATTTCCCAACGCCTTTGGAACCGCTTCAGCGCATCTCAAAATTTTTGGGCGTCCAAATCTTCATCAAGCGAGACGACTTGACTGGCTTAGCTTTCGGTGGCAACAAGACCAGACACCTTTAGTTCGGGCTCGGTCAGGCAATTCATGACGGGTGCGATGTCGTCGTGAATGGTGCTGCAGTTCAATCAAACTATTGCCGACAGACGGCTGCCGCTTGTGCGAAGTTGGGGCTAAAGTGCGCCCTTGTCCTTCGTCGCAACCCTGAGATAGAGTGGCTCAAAATTGAGCCGCAAGGTAACTTGCTCCTTGACTACCTCTTTGGAGCAGATGTTCGGTTCATCGGACCGGATGAAGATTTGGAGGAAGCCAAAGAGAGGGTTGCTGAGGAGTATAGGGCGAAAGGGCATAAACCCTTCGTCATCCGCCATCCAGACCTCTCTGGCGGCTTCGGCTATCTCATTTGCCTTCTCGAACTTGTGGAACAGTGTCGCCAACTCGGAATTAAGCCTACCCACATCGTCCACAGTTCGGCAACGCCAACTCAGGTTGGTTTCGTCGTTGGAACGAAAGCACTTGGGCTTAACTGGCAGGTTTTGGGAGTCGCACCATTTTGCCGGAATGGAGTCCCAGAGCGAATCGCGGAGTTGAGTAACCTTGTCGCCAAGAAGTTGAACTTACCCGTTCAGGTTTCGCCTGAAGAAATCAACTTCACAACTGAGTTCGCAGGCGAAGGCTATGGCGTCCCGACACCTGAAGCCATTGAGGCGATGAAGTTGATGGCTCAAATGGAAGGGATAGTCCTTGACCCCGTTTACACTGCGAAAGCCTTTGCCGCTATTGTGGCTATGGCAAGGGACGGTCGCTTGACGAGTGAGCATACAGTCATCTTCGTCCACACAGGTGGCACACCCGCATTGTTCGCATATCAACCTGCGCTGGTTCAGGCGTTAGGTTTGGCAAGTGGCTAAAGTCATTCGGCGCTTTCGGAAAACAAGTGGCGCAACATTTGAGCGTTGACGAAACCTTTCCCTTGCCAGTGGTTGTTGAAGATTGCGTAGGTCTTTTCTGTTTGCTGGACCAACTGCTTCAACTTCGGAATCCACTCACGCAGTTCGTCTTCGCTGTAAAGGTAGTCGTAGCGCTCCCAAGCATGCTCGTGGTGATGCCACTTTTCGGCGTTGCGCCCGTGGAAGCGGACATAGCCGATGGGTGAAGTGGCAACTGCAACCGGTGGCATTAAGCCCGGCAATTTTGGTTCATCAACGCAAACGAAGCCGACGCCGAGTTGCTTGAGGAATTCAAAGACGCTTTCACGAACCCAACTTATGTGCCTGAACTCAACAACCAACGGGAAATCGCCTAGCCAGTCAACGACCTTCTGCAGGTGGTCTCGGTTTTCGGGAGTGTTGTGGAAGCGTTGTGGGAACTGAACGAGGACGCAACCGAGTTTACCAGCATCAATCAAGGGCTGAAGGGACTCTTTGAAGGGCTGAAGCACTTCGGAAACTTTGTCTGGCTCGTGGGAAAAGGCTTTGTGGGCTTTGACGATGAACTCAAAATCGTCGCGCGTCTTGCGAACCATTGACTTGTAGGTGTAGGGCGAAAGCAGGGAGTAGAAACTGGCGTTGATCTCCACGCAATCGACGAACTGGGACAGGTAAGGCAAAAAGTCGCGTTCCCTCAGGTTTGCTGGGTAGACCCGCCCCACCCAGTCTTCGTATTTGTAGCCTGCGGTTCCGACTTTAAGCACGCCCATCCTCGGGCAACTCCTTTCACTCGCTTGACTTGTGCGCCTTAAAGGCATTCCCATTTTGCCACTAACTCAAAACCTGTTTCAGCAGTTCGGGAATTTGTGCTGGCAAGTCGGCGACAGGGACACCTGCTTTTTGGAAAGCTTCAATTTTGCTTTGGGCTGTCCCCATTCTGCCCATGATGATTGCGCCTGCGTGTCCCATCCTTTTGCCTTCGGGAGCGGTCTTTCCAGCCACGAAAGCAACAACGGGTTTTCGCATCTCGCTTGCGATAAACGCTGCAGCCTCTTCCTCATCGGTGCCGCCAATTTCGCCGATCAGGACAACGGCATCGGTTTGTGGGTCATCGTTAAAGCGGCGCAAGATTTCAACGAAGTTTAGCCCAATGATTGGGTCACCGCCGATCCCAACACATGTGCTCTGACCGAAGCCAGCCCTCGTCAATTCGGCAACGACCTCGTAAGTTAGTGTCCCGCTTCGGGAGACGACTCCGATGCGTCCCGGTGCGAAAACTTGTGCGGGCATGATTCCAACTTTGCATTCGCCGGGCGTGATGACGCCTGGACAATTTGGTCCGATGAACCAACGGTCATCACCAGCGATCTCAAAGGCTCTCGCAACTTTTAGCATGTCTTGGACAGGGATGCCTTCAGTGATGATGACGACGCCTTTGATTCCTGCGTCCAACGCCTCTAAAATGGCGTCGGCAGCGAAGGGCGCCGGGACGAAAACGATTGAGACATCAATTGGACCAACAGCCTCAACGGCTTCACGAACGCTGTCAAAAACTGGGACGCCGTGGACATTCTGACCTCCCTTCCCCGGCGTCACTCCCGCAACAATCTTCGTCCCATACTCCAGCATCAACTTGGTGTGGAACTCGCCCTCTCGCCCCGTGATGCCTTGCACCAACACTTTTGTGTCTTTGTTGACCAAGATCGCCACCTCGGACACCTCCTTCGTAATGCGTGAAGCGTGATGCGTGATTGTTTATGGCTTTGAATAGTTTTGGGCGACGAATTTTGCTAAGCGCTGGGCGAACAGTGGCGCTGACTTCATGACTACACTGCGGACATCTTCGTTTTTGGTCAATGTGATGCTGAAGCGTTGTTCCTCATCCCTCAAAATTTCGCCCTTCTCGTTTTGCAACTGCCAATTCATCCTCAACTCCCAAATGCGCCATTCATCTCCTGCAAGTTCCAAGGGCAAGATTTGCCAACTGTTCAAAGTCACTTTCAGCGTCCAAGTTTTCGCCCTGTGCCTTTGCCAGCGCTTGACAGGGCGAAAGGAGAAAGATGATTGCTGTGCCGCTTCCAAAAGTGACGACCAGAACCACTTTGCGACTTCCTCGGAAAACTCTCGCCACAAGTTCCGTTCTCGCCCCGACCAAGGGAGCATTTGAAGGTCAACATAGACTTCGGGCGGTTGACTCGGTGGCGGCTCAATTTTGGGTGGTTCGGAAACAGCAGAATTCCAACGACGAACGGATTTGCCAACGATTTCCAGTCGTTCGTTGATGAAGGGGTGAGACCGAAACCAACTGAGGAAACCGCCGCCTTCACTCAGCCTTTCAAGGGCTCGCCTCGCAGCATTCAAGTCAAATCCGACTTTCGCCATCAACCTGACCGCTTCTGCGTCCGCTTCCCTTTCCCTCTCCCGGCTGTAGTAACTCGCGATGGCATTGACCAAAAGTTGCAGACCTGTTCCAACTACGGATGTGCCAAGCCCCCTTTCAACTTCGGTTCTAATCCTCTCCAACCGAGTCGGGTCAGTCTCTAAGTTTCGCGGGTGACCTTTGACCAAGTGGGCTAACTCGTGGGCAATGACAAAGGCAATTTCATCACGACCGTTCAACTGTTCCAACAAGCCTTCCGTGATGACCAAGTAGCCGTCAGAAGTGATGAAAGCGTTGGCTTCCCTCAACGGAAGCACGAGCACATCTTTGAACCTTTCGGCGTTAGGCTCACCGCGCAACAGAAGGTGCGCTATCGCTGTCAATTCCCAATCCGTTTCTGCGCCCCAACTCTGCCACTCTGGCGGGATTGATGCGGATGGCGAATGTTGATTGTCAAGTTGTGCTTGTCCTTGCCCAACTGACCAGTACCCAAAGGATACCAACACCAGAACGGCGACAGCGAACGCTCGCATTTCCCATCACCAGTCCAAAATTTTGAGCGAAATTTTGCCTGATGGCAATTTGTGTGCCACTATAAGTTCGCTTCCTCTCGTCCCTCCCACCATCCTTTCTCGCAGCGTTACAATTTGTCGTGGACACGGCAAATTGGTGCTGTGGAATTTTTGGGAAGGCGAGGGTCATCGGATGGTGAGATTTGTCCTGCTGGGAACTGGTTCGTCAGACCTTTACCCATCGCCTTGGTGCGGTTGCGATTATTGTGCCAACGCCCGGGAAAGTGAGGAACGAGAGTGGAGGCATTTTTCGTGTGCGTTGCTTTTTCCCGATGTGCTAATTGATTGCCCACCCGATTTGCCTCATTCCGCTTTGAGGGCTCAAGTTGAACTTTACAAAGTCAGGCACTTGCTCGTCACTCATTCCCACCACGACCACTTCAGCACCGACCCATTGTTGCTCCGCCGCTCCGTTCAATGGGCGCAGAGGACGCCTCGCAAAGACATGTTGCCCCTGCCCGAGTTGCAGCCGCTGACGGTTTACGGGAACGCAAAGGTTATAGAAAAATGCCGCGCTTTCTTGAAGGAAGTCGGCGGCAAATACGACCTCAAGATAGAGTTGCAGAAGTTGAAGCCTTTTGAACCGTTCAAACTGGACGAGCGGACGAAAGTTCACCCCGTCTTAGCGGAACACACCCGCGACGAAGACGCTTTGCTTTTCGTGCTTGAGAGGGACGAGTTTGTAATCTTTTACGCAACAGACACTGGCTGGCTTCCCGACGAAACTTTTGATTACTTGCGCCAGTTTGCTTTGGATTTGGTTGTCGCCGATGCCACCTTTGGGCTTGCTCCCGCAACTGACGAGCACATGAACTTGGAGCAAGTGCGAAAGTTGCGGGAACGGTTATTGTGCGAAGGCATATTGAAAGAGGGCGGTCAGTTTGTGGCAACTCATTTCTCGCCTCATTGGACGCCGCCCCACCGTTTACTCGCTCCGAGCCTCCAGCAAGATGGCATAATTGCCGGTCACGACGGTTTGTGGCTCGTTCTGGAGCAAAAAGGGAGTGGAGACTGACAATCCACAGCCTAATACTTGCGCTCAGCGGGTTGATACTTCGTGATGGTGACGGGCTTGTAACGGAATTGAAGTTCGCCCGTGAATTTCCAGTCAGTGTCAGCAACTCGGTAAACGAGCGTATGTCTGAGCCAGTTTGCATCGTCGCGCTGAGGGAAGTCCTCGCGGTAATGCGCGCCTCTGCTTTCGGTTCGGTTCAAAGCGCTTGCAACCAAAGCCTCAGCGCAATCAAGGAGATAGCCGAGTTCAAAAGCCTCAATCAAGTCAAGGTTGAAGGTTTGACTGCGGTCATCTATTCGCGCCCTCAGGTAACGCTCTTTGAGGTCGCGAACTTTGTCAAGGCAAATTTTCAGTTCCTCGCCCGTCCTCAGCACAGAAGCCTTGTCCATCATCACCTGCTGCAATTCGCGCCGTATTGCGGAAATTCGTTCAGTTCCGTCACTGTTTTTCATGAACCGCTCAATCATCGTGACGGTGGCTTGTTCTGCATTGGATGGCAGCGGAGCGTAATCTGCTGCCTTGCAAAACTCAGCCATGTGCAAGCCAGCCCTTCTACCGAAGACCAAGATGTCAACGAGGGAGTTTGTGCCAAGCCGATTTGCCCCGTGAACGGAGACGCAAGCGCATTCTCCGGCAGCGTAGAGTCCCCAAAGGGGCGTGTTATTTTCGTCCAAGACCACTTGTCCGTCAACATTGGTCGGAATCCCGCCCATAGCGTAGTGGGCAGTCGGCTGAATAGGAATTGGGTCAGTTTCGGGATTGAGTCCCAAGTAAACCCGCACAAACTCCGTTATGTCAGGCAATTTCTCATCAAGCACTTTCTTGGGCAAGTGACGCAAATCGAGGTGCACATAATCTTTCCCGTCAACGCCGCGCCCCTCGCGAATTTCAAGGTAAATCGCCCTGCTGATTAAATCACGGGGAGCAAGTTCCATCAACTTCGGCGCATATCGCTCCATGAACCGTTCGCCTAATCCGTTTCGCAAGTAAGCCCCTTCTCCTCTTGCTGCCTCGCTCAACAAGATGCCCATCTTGTAAATACCTGTCGGGTGAAATTGGTAGAACTCCATGTCCTCAAGGGGGATGCCTCGCCTGAAAGCAATCGCACAACCGTCACCAGTGAGAGTGTGAGCGTTGCTCGTGACTTTGAAAATTCGCCCAAAGCCACCAGTTGCAAGCAAAACCGCTTTGGCGTGGAAGATGTGAATCACGCCAGTTTGAATCTCCAGAGCGACAACACCGACGCAACGGGTTTGCGGGTCTAAAGGATCGCCCGTTAGAAGCAAGTCGGTCACAAAAAACTCGTTGAAGAAGTGAACACCGTAGCGGATGCATTGCTGATAAAGGGTTTGCAAAATCATGTGACCAGTTCGGTCGGCTGCGTGGCAGGCTCTGCGGACAGGTTCGCCCGTGATGTTGTTGGTGTGACCACCGAAGCGCCGTTGCATGATTTTGCCGTCAGGAGTTCGGTCAAAGGGAAGCCCCAAATGCTCAAGCAAGTAAACGCATTCGATCGCCTCACGACACATAATTTCAACAGCGTCTTGGTCAGCAAGGTAGTCACTGCCCTTAATCGTGTCAAAGGCATGCCACTCCCAATGGTCTTCCTCCATGTTGCCCAAAGCAGCACCAATTCCGCCTTGGGCAGTGCCAGTATGGGAGCGTGTAGGGTAGAGTTTGCTGATGACAGCAGTCGGAACTCCAGCCCAAGCAAGGTGCAGCGCAGCCATCAGACCAGCCCCGCCCGCACCAACAACTATCGCATCGTATCGGTGAAACTTCACCGTCACAGCCATCACCTCATTTGCAAATCTTTGCAACGAGTTCTGCCAAGTCCTTTAGAGCCTCTTGCCCCACTCCCAGTGACAGCATTATTGCGCACCTATTGTTCCGTTTCAAGATGGGACGAAAGTCATAGGAAAAGGGATAGGCTTGGCTTTATCCGATATGAGTGCAGGCGTGCAAGGATGCGGACAGCGGAGTGTGCTAAGCGTCATACTATGAAGCGAAATTTTTTCGGTCGGGCAGGGGCCCGACCCTCCAAAAATTGTTTACCTCGCTACTCATAACTCGTTATTCGCTCTAAATTTGCGCCAAACACGCCTTCAAGGTCTTAGCAACTTGCTTAGCAGTTTCTGATGCTTCCATCCTCAACATTGCCTTGGCGAAGTCAGCGCCGTCGACCCAAGTGGTGCACATATGTCCCAGCCACTTATCCGTCGCGACTTTGCGGGAGTAACTCAGGAACGCCAGTGCCGCTTGTTCGTCCTTCCAACTTGCGGAAACGACCCTGAAGCCTTTTTGCTGGAAGTAGGTGATGGACGGATATTCCTTCCGAAGCCCGTAGTGCCAGTCGCAAATGATGATGTCTTTGGGGATTTTATCAATGGCTGGCGCTGTCCCGTTCTGACTCGCTTCCCACTTCCCGTAACCCGTTTGCTCGTCATCTAACAGCCTGTCGCCCCACATTAGCATCTCAACGCCCCGTTTCTTGACCAGATGGTCGTGGTAGTCGTTAACCGCCTTTGCGAAAAGTTCTGCTGGGTCCTTGCCCTTACATCTTGGGCATTGCTCGCTGGCAATCAGGAAAACTTCGTCCATGCCGACATGGAACGCGTCGGCTTGAAACCCGTCGAGCAACTCGTCCATCAGTGCGAAAACAACTTCGTTCACTTTCGGATGCAACGGGCACCAACTTCGGCAGTAAATTCCTGGGTTGTCAAGTGGGATGTTGGGCGTCTCGTCAAATTCGCGGTATTTGACCAACAATGGGAAGGTCATTTTGCCCCACGACTGATGCCCCAAGCAATTGAACTCGGGGATAAGCCTGATTTTGAGTTGGCGGCAAAGTTGGGCAAGTGAACGGGCATCATCGTCCTTTAGCGCCGGCTCCATCCTGAGTTCAGGGTGGGAGCGGTAGGCGAACTTGTAATTGACCTCAAAGACGAGCACATTGACGCCCATCGGGGCAAGTTGCTCTTCAATGGCTCGCTTCAACAGTGGCAATCCGTCAGGGTTAGGAGCCAAAATGTGGACTGCACGCCAAATTTGCTTCTTTCCGACCCGTTCCCTCTCCTCTTGTGGCGCCGTTCCAACTTCAGCGACCAAAGTTCCCGCTAACAACCCTGCCGTCATCGCTATCACTCTCCTTCTGCCCAACTTCCTTGCCACAGCGAAATTCACCCCTTTCACCTTCACTCTGCTCCCATTTTCTTTGCCCAGTCGTCAAGGGTCTGCCATTCGCGGATGTGAGTGATGCCAGCCTTTCTGGCGATTGAAAGGAATTTGCGAAGCAAGTCTGCCCTTTCATCGCCTGTCACTCTGTTCGTTGCCAACTTGACATACCACACAGGCAACCGAGCGACTTGGACTCGGAAGCGAATTTCTTCGCTTTCAGCCAGCCGTTCCGCCTCGTCAAACAACCTTTCGGCACTGTCAAGGAATTCATCGTTGTTGAGATGCGGGACAGTAGGCGGCTCAAAGATGTGAGCATGGTAGCCTTTCTCGCGAACTTGTCTGTGCAGCAATTCCATGTAAGCCCTAATCGCTCCTGCAGCATTGCCGTAGTAGCCATGAAGGAAGTCGTTGATGTGGCGCTGAACATCGGTGTCGGGGTTCCAAAGGAGTTTTGCCAGAACATAAGCCCTCAAAGGCGCCATCTCGCCGTTCCCTCCCGGCGAATAGTTGCCCTGCTCAAACAAACCTTTCACACCGTGCTTGACAAAAAATTGGACATTCGCCTGCAGCACCTCAAAGTTGGGAAACGGCTGGAGATAGTTGGCGAAGTTGGTCGTGTAGTCCCAGACATAAAGCAGTGGCGCAACGGGTTGCCAAGCCTTGATGTCCTCCCGAAAACGCCGGTTCTCTTCCGATGGACAGGTCTCAAGGGGATGAGCGAAGCAGCATTCAATTGAGCAGAGCCGGATGATGACATTTTTGTGCGGGCGCAAAGTTTTGGGTGGCTTGCGGCTGTATTGGTATGCCAGCGTCTCAATGCGAATGTGCGGATATTCCCGCTCAATGGCTTCAGCAATCGTGTTGACGAACTTGATGATGGACGCCGATGGGCTTCCTTCAGCATCGTCCAGCGCCTTGCAGTCAGGGCATTGACACCAGTTACCCGTGTCGTTTTGGGAGACATCAATGATGGTCGCTTCGGGATGCTCTTTAATCCACTGTTTCACCCGTTCAATTGCCAATTTGACCAAATCGGGATTTGAAAGGCATCGTTGGACATAGCCACTGACGCGCTTGCCGCCAATCATCGGCCAAAACTCTGGTCGCTGCTCACAAATTTCGCGTGGTATGAGCAAGTCAAAACTGTGGACGAAAGGATAAAAGACGACGGCGCGACCTCCGTGCTTTTCGGTCAGGCGGTAATGGTGACCGTTGAGTCTGTGGCGAGCGGCAAAATCTGGGTCACGCATCATTTCCGTCCAGAAGACTTCGCGATACTCCAATGCCGGCACTTGAGTTTCGTTCAAAACTGGCAATTCAACCCGCTCCATCTTCGGGACGAATTCAACTTCTGGAGTGAACCACCTGACGCCCAACTTTTCCTCCAGCAACGCATAGACACCGTAAAGAGTTCCACGCGGTCTGCCGCCGGCGATGATGAGATGGTTTTGAAAGGTTCGGAGCACGAACCCATCGGTGCCCAATTTAGCGAAGTCAACCTGAATTCCCAACTTGCGCAGATGAGCGTTATCGCCCAGCAAGATTTCGTGGCTGCCCATAGGTTCACTGTCCGTCACGATTTGCAATTTGGCACCGCTGATTCGTTCCAAGTATCGTTGCAATTCCTCGGCTGCATAGCGCTCTGAAGGGATAGCCTTTTGGGGAACGACGATGCGGTAAAGGCTTTTACCGTCCTTCGCCAAAACCACTTGCGCCATCGCAATCCCTCCTGCCATCATAGTTAACACCACAACTGCCGCTAACGCGCGCCAAAACTTCATCTCCCTCACCTCCTGCCGTTGTTGCCATCCAAACCTTAACCCAACTTCTCAGTTTGCAGCGGGACGACGGTGAATTTTCCGAACTGGACAAAATGTTCGTCCAACGACAAAGCGACAGTTATGCCCAACCTTTCCATCACAGCGAAGGAAATGGCGTCGGTGAAGGAAAAATCCTTGTCAGTGTAGCCGAAAATGATTTCGCAAGCACGGCGCTCGTCTTCCTCTGTGGGGCGGATGACATGAACTCCGTGCCAGACACCTTCAAGCCACTTGGCTGCAATGTCCCTACCCAATCGTGCCAAGATAAGGGCATGGGTTTCAGCGACGACGAAGGTCGTCGTTACCAAAATCCAACCACCCTTGTAGGCGTTTTCCAAAACCTGGCGGACAACCGTATGGTAGCGGTCTCGCCTATTGACGGCAGCGTAGAAGAAACTACTGTCGCTGAGAGCGCTTCTTCTTAGCAGTAACATGACCTCTCACCGCATTGGCAAAATAGCGATGGTGGTTGCTGCTCACATTCGGCTCATCATCGCCGACGCCAACACAATTGGCTAAGAATTTTTCCCAATCGCGTTTGCTTGGTCGGCGAAGTCTCACTTCAACTTCAACTCCGTCTGGCAACTTCACTTCATCGGGTAAAACCACAACGCCATTTTTGACGACGCCTTTGAAAGTCATGGCAAATCACCGACCTTAATTTTGAAGCGGCAATGTCGCAGTTGCTTCAACGCCATGCTTTCACAAAACTTGACATCCATCAACCTACCTGCCTTCACGGCTGCCAGAATTTTTGCCACGAAAAAACTTTGCGAAAGGAGCGATGGTTCGTGGAATATCGGCGCTTGGGGAGAACTGGAGTTTGGGTGAGCGAAATTGCTTTTGGCTGCGCTCACTTGGGCAGCAAACCCGCAGACGAAAGCGAAGCCATAAAGTTGGTTCATCGGGCTTTGGACTTGGGCATCAACTTCATAGACACCGCCAACATTTATGTCGGCGGTCGGAGCGAAGAGATTTTGGGCAAGGCGTTGAAAGGCATCCGCCACCAAGTTGTCTTGGCGACGAAAGTTAGGGGGCGAATGGGTGAGGGACGAAACGACGAAGGCTTGAGCCGCTATCACATCTTCCGGCAAGTTGAAGCCAGTTTGCGCCGCCTACAAACCGACTACATTGACCTTTATCAAGTCCACTGGTGGGACCCAAACACACCTCTTGACGAGACGCTGCGAACTCTTGATGATTTGGTCCGGCAAGGCAAGGTGCTTTATATCGGCTGCTCAAACTTTTCCGCTTGGCAGTTGTGCAAGTCCCTTTGGCTCTCAGACAAAAACGGTTGGGCTCGGTTTGAAACCAACCAAGTCCGATACAGTTTGCTTGACAGAAGCATTGAGCCGGAACTTTTGCCCCTCTGCGAAAGCGAAGGTGTTGGAATATTGGCTTACAGCCCCATGGGTGGCGGATTTTTGGCGAAAGACCCGATGCCAGATTCGCCACCGATTTGGTGGGCGCGAGGGCATCGTGACCGACAAAGCGAAACCATCACCGAAAGGGAAAAACGAATCTGGCAAACTGTCAAGCAACTCGCTCAGAAGTATGGGCGACCTCTGAGCCACATCGCTTTGGCGTGGGTCTTGCGATTGCCCATCGTCAGTTCAGCAATCATCGGCGCATCAAATATCCAGCAACTTGAAGAAAACGCCAATGCGTCTGGGTTCAGGTTAGCCGACGAAGACATAGCGCTGTTGAACCAGCAAAGTGAAGGTTAGCCTTGAACCGAGCGAAACACCAACGCTGCGGCACCTAAGACACCAGCGTTAGTTCCCAGCGCTGCAGGGACTATTTGCAAAGCCTTTGTGGCATCGGGTAAAGCCCTTCTCTTGACTTCCCAGCGAATCGGTTCTAACAGCCAATCGCCCGCTTGAGCGACCCCACCGCCGATGACGATGCAGTCTGGGTTGAGCAAGTTAACAATCCCAGCCAAAGCGACACCCAATAACCTGCCAGATTCAGCCAGAACCGACTGAGCCAAAAAGTCGCCTTCCTGAGCGGCTTTTGCCACATGTTCGGCGGTAAGTTCTTCAGGAGAGCACATTGATGCGAGTTTCGTGTCTACGCCAGCCAGAACAAATTCGCGTGCCCTTTGGGCGATTGCTGGACCTGAAGCGTAAAGTTCAATGCAGCCGTAATTGCCACAACCGCATTTAAGTCCGTTCGGGTCAATGGAAATGTGACCGAGTTCACCTGCTGCGAAAGAAGCGCCGTGAACTAATTCGCCGTTGATGATGACAGCGCCACCAATTCCCGTGCCGACAGCGACAAAGACCAAACTTTTAGCGCCTTTGCCCGCACCGAAGACGAACTCACCTAAGCCTGCGGCATTTGCATCGTTTTCAACGAAAGCAGGGATACCCAAAACTCGCTCTAGTTCCGCCTTCAAGTTGCGCCCTTTCCATTCGGGTATGTTGACCGCTTCTGACAACATGACACCCTTTTCGGAGTCCACCACACCCGGAGTTCCCATCCCAACGCCGACCAATTGAGCAGGGTGAAGTTTGCTGGTTTCAAGTGCTTCCAACGCTGCCTCTTTGATTCGGTTGAGAACCCAATCGCCGCCTTTTTGAGCCTCTGTTGGACGGGTGGCACGAGCGACAATTGTTCCATCCTCACCGACGACGGCTGCAGCGACTTTTGTCCCTCCAAGGTCAATTGCCAGAGCAAACCTCATCGCCACTCACCTCGCTTATGATTTTTGCCAATCGCTTAGGGCGCCAACTGCGCCCATTCACCATCCGCAACACCTCACTCAGGGCATTGCAAGGCAATGTCCTTGACAACAGTCAAGACATCTTCAGGCGAGGGGAAGCCTTCAATGGCGCTCCACTTCTTTGCGACGACTCCAAACCTGTCCACAACCAAAACGCCTGCAGAACTTTCACCCAGCCACTTTCGCCTCAGGTTGCTGCTCCCTTCCAGAAAACCTTCACACCCTTCAGGGACGATTTCGCCTCGCCAAATCAGCAACAAATTTGCGTCCCATTCGGCAAGTTGCTCTTTGAGTTCGGAAAAGGTTCGGCAGGTTTTCCTGCACGCAAAGCAATGACCGTCATGCAGGAAAACCAAAACCGTCGCCACATGGTCTTGCCACTTTGGTTCAACGACCTCGCCGTTTGCGCTTCGAAGCGTTAAATTTTCCAGCCGCTTCATGTTTTCTCGCCCCTTGGTGCTTTTCGTTTTCTCCTTTCGGGCAAATCAGTTTTTGAGCAACGAAGCCGTTCTTTGAATGGAACGGTTGCGCCCTCAAGGGTTATTCTCGGCTTGACCCTCCAGTTGAACCGAGTTTTTTGACCTTCCACAAGTTTTGCGACTTCCTCGCGAAAGGCGCGAACTTGTTCCAGCAAGTTTGCCGCATCAACGCCCCAAAGTTTCGGCGGGCATCGGCTCAAATATCGCTGAACTCGCTCAAGCAAATTCAACGCACCTTCCCATTTGCCTCGGTCGCACTGGATTAGGGCTGCAGCGGTTTGGATGAGCCCTTTCAGAAACGAGCGATAAGGTTCGCTGGATTCCCTCCAAACTTCCTCCCATGCCTCATGGGCGTGCCAGTAAAAGCCTTTTCGGTAAAGCAAGACTCCGCTCACAAATTTCGTCGGATATGGCAAGGGCATGACGATGCCTCCACCTTGACCGTCACTGATAAGTTCGGCGAGACCGTTCAGGTAAAGCCAACCAACATACGCTGCGGTTACAGCGTCAATCTCGTCGTGGGTTGCGTCAGGTTTGATGCCACTCAAGCCTAGTCGCTTCAACCCTTCCCTCAATCCCGCCAAGTTGTTTCGTTTCCTCGGCAAACCGAGGACATCTTGAGCGCCTCCAGGAAAAACCTCGATGACCTTAAAGCCTTCGGGTTCAAGGAGAGCCTTTAACCTCATCCCTCGTTCCGTCAACTGCTTCATTGCTCCGAAGTTGAGCGGGAAAACGCGAATCCCTCGCCTCAGAAGTTCTCGGTCACAATGACGCAGCCCTCCGCTTGATAAGGGCAAAGAGAGCGGGGCATCAATGGCGACAAGTTTGGGGCGGAATTTCCTCGCCAGCGCAATTATCTCGTCGTCCCTTTTCACCCGAAAAGTTTGCACCTTCAAACCGTCCATCAAACAAACGCCGCTATCTCGCTTTTCGCTTGCGCTCAAGTCAATGCCCATCACTTTCACGGTTGCGCTCTACCTCGCTGCCTGACAAAATTAAGTCGGCTCGTTCCTGAATTTTGTCGCAACTCGGAGACCTGAACGGAGAGGAGTGAAGATGGATGGAAAGGATAGCGAGTTTCCTTCCCGCGCCTGAGCCGATACCTCTCCCGGCGCCCGTTTGGTTACTACAAACTTTGCTCTTCGTCACCTTCGTTCTGCACATCATCCCCATGAACATGACCCTCGGTGGATTAGTGATTCTCGCGCGCAGCGAAATGAGCGGTAGGGCGTCAGAACCTATGCGGTGTTGGATCACAGGCTATCTTCCCGTCACTGTAGCCTTCACTGTCACCACTGGCGTTGCACCGCTGCTTTTCCTGCAAGTCCTTTACGGTCAACTTTTCTTCCCGGCAGCCGTCATCATCGCTTGGGCTTGGTTTGCCGTGATTATCGCGTTATTGCTCGGCTATTATGGCATTTACGCTTACGCCCTTGCAAGCGATAAGTTGGGGCGATGGAAGGGTTGGGTCATTATTGGGAGCACGGTGCTGTTTTTGTATGTGGCTTTTGCCTTCAACAATGTCATCACGCTCATGTCAACGCCTTTTCGCTGGTGGGAATTGTGGCAGGAACGCAACCCGAGCGTTCACTTCAACTTGAACATTTGGGAACCGACTCTTTTCCCTCGCTTCGGTCACTTTGTCTTAGGTGCTGTAGCCGTTGCAGGTCTCATTGCCGCCCTTTACGGCGCATTCCTTCACAGGAAGGGTGAGGAGGCGGGCAAGGAACTGGTGAAAAATGGCGTCCCTTGGTTCGTCGGTGCGACTGTGCTCAATTACTTCGTCGGCGCTGTCTTTTTGTTCACTCACGAGCAAGCCGTTTGGCGAACCTTTATTGGCGGTGACATGTTGGCAACGGTTCTGCTTTGGGGTGGAGTAGTTTTGTCTGTGATCGCACTGGTTTTCGCCGTCATCGGTCGGAGGGTTGAACGACCTTTCAACTTCGTTGTCATTGCGACGGTGTTGACGCTTTTGAGCATTGTGGCGATGGCTGGCGTCAAGTTCATGGTAAGGTCGCTGCTCATTGCCCGTCACGCTCCGCTCTTCAACTTGAAGGATGTGCCCGTCCAGCCACAGTGGGGCATCATCGCATTGTTCGTGGTCCTACTGCTTGCAGGCTTATGGACCGTCGCTTGGATGTTGCTCCAACTGCAACGGGCGTATGCTAAGAAAGGGCAAACTGCTTGATTGGCAGCGCACCTCAAGGGGAAACCTGACGGTAGTTTCTTGAACGCCGCAGCAAATTTCTGGAATGGGGACAATTGAGCCAAAGGGGTGAAAATTCGTGCACGAGTTTGATGTCGTGAAGTCACTCATTGACGAATTGCTGCCCAAGTTGCAAGAGCAAAAGGTCAAGCGTGTGACGGAAATTCGGTTCAGAAGAGGCAGCACCTTCTCTGAAGAAGCATTGCTGCAAGCATTTTCTGTCCTCTCCCAAGGAACACCACTGGAAGGTGCAGATGTGAAGGTTGAGACAGTGGAGACGAGGTTCAAGTGCCAATGCGGGCACGAGCAAACTGTAACGGCTGATGACCTTATCGGTCACATGTTTGTCTGTCCACAATGCGGTCAGGCACAAGAAATTGACGAAGCCCATGACCTTGAGTTGCTTGAGATTGTCGCCGAAGTTTGAAAGCGTTGATTTTGCCTCGGTGGCTATCGCTTCTTTCGGTTCGCATCCTTCCGTCGCTGCGCTTTCTGCTTTTGAAGGGAAGCAAGCAGTTCGGCAAATCGGCGGGCATCGTCAAACTCTTGGTAAACCGAAGCAAAGCGGATGTAGGCTACATCGTCAATTTCCAGCAACTTGCTCATGACCATCTCGCCGATTTCCCGAGAGGTTATTTGTCGGGCGCCGCGCCGTTGGAGTTCCCATTCAATTTCGTCAACGGCTCGCTTGATTTGCTCGGGGGAGACCGGTCGCTTTTCGCAAGCCTTCATCATGCCAATCTCAACTTTTTGGCGGTTGAAAAGTTCTCTGCGTCCATCCTTTTTGATGACCCAAATCGGGTGGGTGACCAATCGTTCGTGGGTCGTGAAGCGCATCCCGCAATTTGGGCAAAGTCTCCTCCTCCGAACTGCGGAGCCGTTGTCAATGAGCCGCGAGTCAATGACCTTCGTTCCCGAAGCGCCGCAACGCGGGCAAAGCATGAATGACACCTTCCCATTGAAACCGCCAACTCAAAAGCCGATTTCAATCGCCGCAGACGAAAAAGATGTGCCGCTTGCCGTCTTTTTCGCCCGCAAAGAAAAGCCATAACTTGCCATCGTGCAAGAACAGGTATGGGCTTGAAGGGTTGCCAACTCCGTTGAATGTCAGCGTTTCCTTCTCCAAAACTTTCCACCGCCTCAAATCCTCCGAGACCGCAACTTTGATTTCCCTGCCGTTTCCGACAAGCAACCACCACTGACGCCCGTGCCGGACAAGGAACGGTCGCCCGGTCAGGTAGTCAGGTGAAAACTGAACCAGCGGATTTTCCATGTCGCGAGACCAAACGAGGAAGTCAGTGGACAAAGCTACTCCCATTGACGGCAGCCCGTTGCGCCCGATGTAAAAGAGCCAGAACAAGTGCTCACGCTCAATTAAGCAGGGCGCCGTCAAACCAGCCTTCTCCCAAGCATCGCCTTCCTTTGAGGTCAAAACGGGGTTGGCATCAAACGGTCGCCAACGCTCCAAATCGGGCGAGAAAGCCAACTCCAAAGAGCCCCAATAACTGCCTTGTTCCGTTCGGACATAAGCCATCCAGAAAAGACCTCGCCGAAGTTTAGCCATTGGTTCGTCAAGATCGTTGTGTCGGAGCAACCAAGATGCTGCCACATTCTGATGGGCATCGTAATCCCAAACCAAACCGAGCCGATTCCAATTTTGCAAGTCTTGGCTTGAGGCAATTCCGAGCCTAAAAGATTTCCCGTCAGAGCCCGTGTAGAAAAGCAACCATTGACCTTCGTGTCGGACAACGACGGGGAAATCAACCGTTAAGTGGTCAAAAGACGCGGGGTCATCTGAAGGAGACAGTGCGACTTGTGGTTGCAACGCCGAGAGGCGCTGCAACCGCTCCAAAAGAGCCACTTCGTTCGCCATGATGGCTTCCCCCCTTCTTTGAATCTGCGGGAGCGGACTTGAACTGCTCCCGCTCAATAGTCTGCCACAAACTTCAGGTTCTGCCTGTCAGTGAAAATGACGGTCATCCGAACCAAACGCCGTATCTTTGGAAAGGCGGTTTGCCCGTTGTTGACCACAACCCCCAAATCACACCTGCGACAATGTAGTGACCGAGCGCAAGTCCCAACATGAAAGGCACTGTCCTGCGATACAGCCGCCCGCCACCGTAGCGGAGCACAAGGAACTTCACCGCCCAAACAATCAGGAACGGGAACCAAACCAAATCGCCGTAAGCCCCTGCAATGGCGAAACCGAGAGGGTGGAAGGGCGATGTCGGGTAGTTGAACCTGATAGCGCCAAACAAAAAAGTCAAGACCGCACCCAAAACGGTCGCAATTATGCGCGGGACATCAGGAGGTAGCGGGGTCGTTCGGTAACTGACGATGGCGTTGTATTCGGCGTTTGCGTGCCAGTGACCCCAAATGCCACCCTCTCTCAAGTTGACAGCGCCGCTCTTGTAGTAGGGCACAAGGTGGAAATAGAAGCCCATCAAGACGCCAATCACAACTGCGACGACGCTTAACCGCACCCATAGCCTCGGTGGGTAACCGACTTGCGTGCCGAGCCGAATGTTTTCAAACTGGGTGGCAGCGTATGAGTGGAAGAAGCCGCGAGCCATGAAGGTGAAAATCGCAAACGCTGTCATGCTCTTGATGCCGCCCAATCCCATGACCCGTTCGGTGCCGAGGGTGTAGAGGATGACCTTTTTGTGCTGGTAGTATGGGAAGAGCCAAACCATCGGCGCACCAACTTCCGCCCTAATGCGGGTGTAAACGAGGGCAACGAGCAAGGTCAAAAGCAAATAAACGGTCGCAATAGTGGGGTGCATCCCTGCAGCAACCATGAAAGCCAAACAGCCACCAGCGCCGAGCAGTAACCAAACCACCGTTTCCCGCGGCGAAAGGGCATCATTTTCCGAAGACCAAGTTTGAGCGCCGATGAGAGCCTTAAGCCAATCCCGAAGGTAATAGCGGGCTGCGTAGAAAAGAAGGAACGCAGTTGCCAAGTAAGAGCCAAGCCCTTGCTCTTGCGTGAAAGGATAGCCTGCCCACTGCCAGCCGAGCATCCTGCCTATGAGCGCTTCAACCTTGAACAGTGCGTAAGTGAACCAGACGGTAAAGGCAACTTCCGTTGGCATCAAGTAACCTAAGCCGACAACTTCGGGACGATACCAGAGTTGCAAGGGAACGAATGCATCCAAGGGCGGTGCTGTAAAGTATTGACCGATGTCCATCAACTTCCCGGGCGCTGGGAATTGTGGGAAGAAAGCGTTGGCGATGTTCAAGGCGTTGTAAAAAGCCGAGAGCGAAAAGCCGAGCCACATCAATGGGTCGCGCCAAAACTTTGGCAACCCTTCCGGCGGGCTTCCTTCTGTCGCCCTCATGGGAAGGTAAAGGAGCGGGAAAACGAGCCGTTCGTGTTCACGCCACCGCTTTTCAAAAACGCACAGAATTCCCGTCAGCGCCAACCAATAGACGGCGAAGAAAAGCGTCCAAGATGCTATGGGGACAGCCCAAACATCCCAAGGGACTTTAGCATCTGGGCGACCCTGATACAAATCCCTGATGACCGCAAATTCCTTCGGGACGAGCCAATCGGGGATGTGAGGCGTAATCAAGTCCATGCGCATCGTGGGTTGCATCCGCTCGTAGTAAATCGGGAATGTGGTCAGCGAAAGGACGAACCTCAAACTGCCGCAGGCTGGAACTGCCGTCGCGATGGTGCAGAAAGCATACACGAGAAGCATCTCGCTTCGCGACAGGGCAAGAGGTGGTGATAGACGCTTCAAAATCGGGTTGACCAAAAGCAAGAGCAACAACGCTCCCAACGCAGGAATTGGCGGGACGGCTTCGGTGATTTGAGATGCGAGGACGATAACTTCCGCTTGCTTCATCCACCAGCCACCAAAGATTGTCAAGGCGAAAGCCAAGCAAAGGAGGTAAGGGATGCGGGACAACCTGAAAGTTGAGACCGCTGGAACAGGCAAAGCCGCTGCTATCTCCTTAGCCATCGCCCAAACTCTCCTCTTTGCCAATTTCAGAGCCGTGCAAAAGTCTATCACGAATTGGCGAATCAGGCAAAGGGATTCAAGGCAAATCCTTTCCTGCAAGCCCGTCTTTGGTCAAGTTGATGTCTGGCAAGTCGTTTACTGCTGGTCGGATTTGCTGGCGGCGCAAGAACTTGACATGTCCGTCGGCGAAAAGGTAGTTGGCACTGCCGTCCCAAGACCAAAAGCCGCAATCGCCGGCAAATTTTTCGTGATTGCTCAGCCATTCAGCACTAATTGCCTTCTGAGCCGGGTGAGCAACTGCTGCTTCGCTTTGAGGAATCGGCGGCAAGTTCCGAAGTGCCAACACAATCGCTTGCCAGTTAGCACAACTGCTGTTGCGCAATGTGTCAGCGAGGCTGCTGATTTGGTCTGGCGTGTGGAAGAACGACGCCGAGTAGGCGTAGGAGGTTCGCTCCCAAACTTGGATTGCCCTTTCGTCAGATGGGCAAAGCAAAACATCGCTATGCTGAACGGTTAAAGGTTGACTGTAACCCGGAGGCAAACTTCTCATCTGCCCACCTGGCAGGTAAGCCTGAATGACAACTCTCCAGTTCCTGCCCATCCACAAATTGGGGTCACCGTTGCATGGATAGAAACCGTCATGGTCGTTGGCGTAAAGGCTGAAAGCAACACCAATCTGGCGCAAGTTGGATTGGCAAACGGATTTTCTGGCACTTTCTCGCGCCTTTGTCAAAACGGGCAAAAGCATCGCTGCCAGCAGCGCGACGATGGCGATTGCCACCAACAACTCAATCAAAGTGAATGCGCGGCTCATCTTTAACCACCCCTGACTTCGTTTGAATGCGCCCTAAATTTTGCTGCAAACTTTCATGAGGCGAACAAATTCGGTAGCGACTGGAGGTGCAGATGGGATGGCGGTAAGAGTTGGCATTGTTGGCTATGGGTATGCTGGGCGAGTTTTCCATGCACCCTTGATTGCTCAAGTTGATGGGCTTGAACTCTACGCCGTCGCTTCTCGGGATGAAGGTCGCAGAAGCCAAGCCCAAAAAGATTGGGGCGTTGTGGTTTACGCCTCGCCGGAAGATTTGTTCGCTGACCCGAAAGTTGACTTGGTTGTCATCGCGACTCCGCATAACACCCATCACCCGCTAACTAAATCCGCACTTCAAGCGGGAAAGCATGTCGTCGTTGATAAACCTTTCACGCTCACCGTCGCGGAAGCGGACGATTTGATTGCAGAGGCGAAACGCCAAAACCGTTTGCTCAGCGTTTTCCACAACCGGCGCTGGGACTGGGACTTTCTGACTGTCAAGCGTGCGATTGAGAACGGACTGCTCGGCGAAGTTTGGTTGATGGAGTTGAGCGTTGGGCGATACGGTCCGACAGGGCGATGGAGGGCTGAGCGGGAAACCATGGGTTCATTGCTCCACGACTGGGGCGTTCACCTCGTTGACCAAACTTTGCTGCTGATGGGAAAACCAAAACAGGTTGTGGCTTGGAGGAACTTCAGGGTCTGGCAGCAGAGCGTTGAAAGTTTCATCCGAACCGTTTTTGACTACGGCGACGGACGCATTGCCGTCATTGAGGTCAACAACCTCAGGCGAGCCGAAAAGCCGAGATGGTATGTCTTGGGTGATAAGGGCGGGCTTGTAAAGTTTGGGCTTGACCCACAAGAAGATGCCTTGCGTCAAGGAGACATCACTAAAGCGAGGGAAGCGCCAGAACATCGGGCAAAGGTTTGGACGGAGTTGAACGGTCACAGCGTCGAAATGACCCTCGAAAGCGTTCGCGGGGACTGGCGCGACTATTACCGAAACATCTCTGCTGTCTTGAACGAGGGCGCTGAACTGGCTGTCAAGCCAGAGGAAGCACGCGATGCCGTTCTCATGGTGGAAGCGTCTGTCCGCTCCGCAGAAACTGGGCAACCAGTCAAGATTGAGTGAAGGAGGAAGTTCCAAACATGAAACGAAGTCGGCAAACTTTTCCGCCGAAATTGCAACGGCGCTTCAACCTGTTCCGTTTCTCGCCCGCGCTACTTTTGCTGCTACTTTTCGCCGTCATTGCCCAGCGTCAAATTCTCCTGCCCCCGAAAGGTTCTAAGGGCGTTTTGAAGGTCATCAAGGTGGTGGATGGCGACACAGTAGTGCTCTCAGACGGTCGCACTCTCAGATACATCGGCGTTGACACTCCTGAAAGAGGACAACCCTTCTATGAGGCTGCGAAAAACTTCAACCGCAGATTGGTGCAGGGTAGGGTAGTGGAGTTGGAGTTTGACATTGAGCGTTACGACCGCTATGGAAGGCTGCTCGCTTATGTCTTTGTCCGAGACGCAAAGGGCAAACGCATCTTTGTCAACGCTGAATTGGTTCGCAACGGTTTCGCGAGAGTTTATACAAAACCGCCGAATGTCCGACACGCTGACCTGTTCGTCCGCCTTCAAGAGGAAGCGAGGGAAAAGCGAAAGGGTTTATGGTCAGTCTACAAACCGAGCCGCTCGCCCGTAATTGCCAACCTCAGGACGAGGGTTTTCCACCGCCCAACTTGCCCTGCAGTCCGCCAAATTAGTCCTAAGAACCGATTGAGATTGCCCAACGCCGAAATCGCATTGGAACGAGGTTTTTCTCCGTGCAGGGAATGCCAGCCTTGATCTTGATTGAGGTGATGGGGAATGACGGCATCGGAATTGGACGAGGAAATTCTCCAGTTCATTGAGCATGGGAGTCAGGGTGACGAAGCTTTCAACGATTTAGCGTTGAAAGTTTTCGCTTACCAGTTTGAGCACAACGAAGCATACCGGAACTTTTGTTTGAAGAGGAAGCGAACGCCTGAGACGGTTTCTCACTGGACGGAAATCCCGCCTGTGCCGACCCAAGCCTTCAAGGTTTTGGATTTGGCGTGCGAGCCGACAGAACAGGCTGAGGCAATATTTTTGTCAAGTGGAACAGCGCAAGGCGAAGGAAAACGAAGCAAACACTTCATCTTCAACCTGCGACTTTACGAGACATCAGTGCTCAAGTGGTTTGAGCCTCACCTTTTGCCAGAACGCCAGAGGATGCCAATCGCAGTCCTATTCCCACCGCCGGAAGAGTTGCCAACTTCATCGCTGGGACACATGCTGGCAACCGTGATGAGAGAATGGGGGGCAACAGAGCAAGGGCTGAAAAGCGGGTGGTTCATATGGGGCAATAGGCTGCAAGCGGAGGAACTGGCAAATTGGCTCAAACGGGCGGAGGAAAACGGAAAGTCGGTCATGCTTTTGGGAACATCCTTCTCGTTCGTGCACTTTTTGGACTGGTGCGCCGCTAATGGGAGAAGTTTCAAGTTGCCTTCTAAAAGCCGGCTTATGGACACAGGCGGTTTCAAGGGGCGTTCGCGAGAGATTCCCCGCAACGAACTTTATCGGCTCTATGAGCAGGTCTTGGGCATCCCGCAAGACTGGTGCGTCAACGAGTATGGGATGGCTGAGTTATCGTCGCAGTTTTATGACGGGGTCGTGGGAAGCCCATATTTTGCGACCCAAAATCAACAACGCATCCACAAGCCACCTCACTGGGCGAGGACAAGAGTGCTTGACCCCGAAAGTTTGGAGGAAGTTAAGGACGGAGAAATGGGGTTGCTTTGTCACTATGACCTCGCCAATCGAGGTTCAGTGCTCGCAGTCCTGACTGAGGACTTGGGGGTCAAGGTAGAGGATGGGTTTTTGTTGCTTGGAAGGGCAACGGGAAGCGAACTGAGGGGTTGTTCGGTTTTGATAGATGAATTGCTATCTGCGTAGTAATCTTGTCAAACGACAAAAAACCCGCCGCCTTTTCGGCGGCGGGCCGGGAGGGGCGGCGAGGCGGGGAGGGAGGCGTTGCTCCGTCGGGTGGGCGATGCGGCGAGAGGTGAAGGGGCAGGCGTTAGCCTTCCACCTTCACTTCTATCCGCTTCGCCCGCTTAGGTTCCACTTTAGGCAACCTGATTGTCAGCACACCGTCGCGATAGGACGCTTCTGCTTTGTCAATATCAACCGGCACATTCAGCACGAAACTTCGTTCAAACTCACCGTAATTTCGCTCAAGGAGGTGATAGGTTGCGTTTTCTGCTTCCTGTGATCGCTCCTTTTTGCCCCTCAGCGTTAAACGGTCATCAGTTAACTCAATTTGAATGTCCTCCCGCTTAACACCGGGCAATTCCGCTTGAACCACAACTTCCGCTGGCGTTTCATAGATGTCAACCGATGGTGTCCAACCTCTCGCAGCAGGTGCGCGCTCCTCACCGAAAAATTCACGGAACAACCTGTCCACTTCACGACGAAAGGCTTCAAGTTCAGCGAAAGGTGACCAACGACGCATCTGTGCCATCTTCGTCCACCTCCTTTAGACATTGGTTTGCGATTTAGGTTACGCCCCAATTTCAAGACTTTACCACCAAAATCGGCGTTTACGCCCTAAAATCGGTCAATTTTTGCAGACCCATCAATCAGGATTTCCCCGACAAGCAACGCGATTCTGCATTGTAACACCTTCACAAAGAAAGGGCTGGCGGCTTTACCGCCGCCAGCCCGGCTGAAGGCTTCAGGCGGCTTTCACCTCAATGCGGCGGGGCTTGCTTTCTTCGCTCTTGGGCAACCGGATTTCAAGGATTCCGTCCTTATAGGATGCCTCGACGGCATCCACCTTGACATCCGTCGGGATGCGGAGCGAGCGGACAAACTCACCGTAGGCGCGCTCAACGAAGTGGACTGTCTCGTCCTTGTGCTCCTCGCTCCGCTCCCGCTTGCCCTTAATGGTCAGGATATCGTCCTGCAAAGTGACCTCGATGTCTTCAGTTTTCACACCGGGAAGTTCTACCCTGACGATGTAGGCGTCAGGAGTTTCGCTCACTTCCATGGCTGGAACCCACCGCTCCCACCGCCAATCCAGCCCCCAGAAGTCTCGCTCAAGGTCCCGGAAGAAGCGGGAGATCATCCGGTCAAACAACCTGTCAAATCGGTCGAACCAGCGCTCAACCTCGGTGATCGGCTGCCAGCGTGCCAACTTTGCCATATTCGTTCACCTCCTTCCCGAGGTTTTGAGATTTTCTTCCTCGGCTGTGCCCTTCGGCACAGCCATTGATATTATACCACGCAAGTCTACCCCGTAAACATGGGAGAGGCAATAAATACCCGCCAATTTTTCAGTTTTTGCGGCTATTTTTCGAGGATTCGGGAGCGAAACAGAAATTTCCATAAGGATTTGAGCGCAATGCTATCAAGTTAATGTGGTGAGCCTAAAGCAAGTCGTGGGTTCTCGGCTGGGGTTTTGCGGGGCAAGACCCACTTGATTGGTTAGATTGTTGCTGGGGAAAGCGGAGTGGGAAAGAAGCAGAAGGCTTTCATAAACGCTGAATCCATGCAATAATTTCGGGCGGTGATTGTTCATGCGATTGTGGCATTGGGTTGCGATAGGAACGGGTGCCGTCGGCTTGCTCTTGACGACTGTCTTGGTCGTCAGCAAAAAACGGAAAGTTCAGGAAAGCAGCGAAAATTTGGAAGTGCCAGAAGAAGGACCACCGGGCGACCGCGAAATGAGTTTCTGGGAGCACTTGGCAGAACTAAGGTCGAGGTTACTTTGGGCAATTTTGTTTTGGGCAATTGGAAGCGTCATCGCGTGGGTCTATTACGACAAGATTTTCTGGATGCTGGTCAAGCCAATTGAGCCTGCCCTCCGCAAGTATGAGATTCCCGTTACCTTGCAATCAATTTTCGAGCCACTCATGTTGAAGTTGCAAATAAGCATCGCTGCTGGGCTTGTCATTGCTTTTCCGGGCATCCTCTATGAAGTCATGGCATTCGTCTGGCCAGCCCTTTACCCTCACGAAAAGCGCTTCGCGCTCAAACTCATCCCTGCCTCCCTTATCCTTTTCGGAGCAGGTGTCTTCCTCGCTTACAACCTCATTCCCGTCGCTGCCCTTTTCATGCTTCAGATGGGGCTCCCCCACGCGGAGAACCCCGGCATAAAAATTCAGGTCCTCAACTTCGCCCGACAATACCTTTGGTCAGTCGCCAAAATTGCCGCCGCCTGCGGGGTGCTGTTTCAAATGCCACTGGTCATGATGTTTCTGGGCAAGTTGGGTGTTGTTAGTGCGAAAGGGTTGATGCGCTACTGGCGTCACGCCATAGTCGCCATTTTCACCCTCTCTGCCATCATAACGCCGACGATAGACCCTGTGAATATGACCCTACTTGCAGGTCCGATAGTTGGGCTCTATTTCCTGAGCGTTTTGCTGGTCTATTTGACCCAACCGAAGGAACAGTGATGCCTTATGGCTCACTCTTCACCCTCTTCGGACTTTGTGCTTGCTTCAGACTTTTCACCCTCTCGCTTTTTGGGATAAGAGCCTCTCCCGTAGTCAGTTACATGCCAGCCGCTGCCCTTGAAGATGATTGGCACGGGTCTGAACAGTTTGCGGGCGGGGCGCCCACATCTATCGCATTTGACCTCAGGGCGCTCATCCACTCCGTGAAAGACTTCAAAGGTGTGCCCACAAGCGTCGCAGTGGTAGTCGTAAACCGGCATAGCAAACCTCACCTCCGTTGAATGGGTTCTCATGGGTTTGCCGAAGGCAAGATTATGGCGCGAAGGACGAAAGGAGAACTTAAGAACTGCGACGACCCCTAAGCGCCCTTTCAACCTCTCGCTTCATTTCTCGCTCGATGATTTCCCTGCGCCTGTCCACTTTTCGTTTACCCCGAGCCAAACCCAATTCAACCTTTGCGTAGCCTCGTTCGTTGAAGTAGACTCTAAGCGGTATCAATGTCAGCCCCCGTTGTTGGGTCAAGCCCATCAGTCTGTCAATCTCGCGCCGATGCATCAGCAATTTGCGGGGCTGACGAGGGTCGTAGTTGCGTTGCAAAACCGGGTCATAAGGAGCGATGTGCATATTGTAAAGCCAAAGTTCACCCTTGTTGACCTTTGCGTATGCTTCTGCGAGAGAGACTTTCCCCTGCCTCAAAGATTTCACTTCGGGACCAGTCAGCACTATGCCTGCCTCGTAGGTCTCCAAAATCTCGAAGTCATGTTGGGCTTTTCGGTTAACCGCGACAATGCGTTCTGGCATGGGTCATCACTTTGCCGGTGAGGAAACAGGCTGCGAAGCTGTTCGGACCCGCTTCGCGGAGCGTTTGGAAGTCGGGACGACGAAACCTTCGGCTTGGGCAACTTCTTGCAATGCCCTCGCAGCCTTCTGAGCAGCGCTGCTGACTTCTGGGATGTTAGCGCTTGCGACCCTCTTGAGGATATCGATGGCTCGCGGGTCACCAAGTTCCTCAAGTGCCCTGATGATTTGCAGTGCTGCCTGCGGGTGTGGGTCAAAGACCGCTTGGATAAGTGGCATGACAGCCCTGCGGTTCTTCAACTTGGCAAGCCCCAAGGCAGCATGATACCGAACACTCCACTCAGGGTCCTTAAGCGCTTCGCACAGACTCTCCAAAACATCATCCCCACCAAGTTGACTCAGACCTTGCACTGCAGTCAAGCGAATGAGCCAGTCAGGATCGTGAAGCGCCTTCTTAAGGTAAGGCTTTGCCATCTGCTTGCCTACTTGGACAAGCGCTTTCAATGCTTGGAACCTGACCTCTTGGTCAGGGTCGTTCAGCAAACGGCAAAGCGGCTCAAACAGCGACTTATCGGGGAAACGAGCAATTGCCTGAACCGCTGATTGTCGGACAAGTGGGTCGGGGTCCTTCAGGGCTTTGACCAACTCCTTCAATGCCCTCCTGTCTCCCATTGAACCAAGGACTTCCGCCGCAACTTGCCTGACAGTTTGATTGGGGTGCTTGAGCGCTTTCACGAGTTCAGGCACAGATTCCTTGCCAATGGACATCAAGGCATCCCTAACAAGCCGTCTCAATTCTGCACCATCGCGAGCCAAAATGTCCAGTAGGAAGGGGATGGCTTTGGGGTCTTTCAACTTCCCCAGAGCCTCAATCGCTGTCCGCGAAAAGTCAGCACCGCCATGCATCACCAACTCGGTCAGCAACTTGAACGCTTTCTTGCTCCCAATTTCGCCCAACGCTTCAACAATGAGCCTTTGAAGTTCGGGGGCTTCTTTGGTGAACCGCTCAAGGAGGGCTGGAGCAGCCTCTTTCGCCCCGATCTTGCCCAAAATATGGATAGCCCACCTTCTTATGGCAAGTTCTTCGTGATTAATGAGTTCGAGGAGCGCAGGGACGGCAGGGCGACCAATCTTCGTCAGCGCTTCAGCCGCAGCTCTCTGGACAGTCAAACTGGAGTCGGACAGGGTAGCCACTAAAACGGGGACAGCCTTCTCCGCCCTCAATTCGCCCAAAGCCATCGCAGAGACCAAGCGGACAAGATAATGAGGGCTCTTTTCAAGCGCTTCAATCAACAACGGAATAACTTGTTTGGCAGGCAATGCGAGAATTTGCTGCAGGCTCTCTTCGGGAGTTGCTTCAGAGCGCCCTTCCAACCGCTTCAAAATCCTCTGAAGTTGTTGCCTGACTCCTGTCATTGCACTCGCCTTCTTTGCTGGCGGTTTCTCGCTATTCGAGTTGTCACGGTGGCTTTTCGTCGCCCTAAATTATAACGCTTTTTGTGCCGAAAGTCAAGATGTGGAAACATTAGCCCGACGATAAATTAGATAGGCTTGAACGCTTATGGCAAGGATTAGCGCAAAAACTAACGCCAAAAGGACGAGGTCAAACCGGGAGGGAAGCAAAGGGGCGAGCAGAAACAAGACCCCGATCGCCACAAACCCATAGCCGCCAAACTTATTCGCAGCCCTCCATGCCTCGTCGCTAACGAGCGTCCACGGAAGCCTAAATCCAGCCACCCAATTTCGCTTTAATTTGGGCAAAATGCTGCCAATGAACATGAATAACACTCCAATGGCAGGCAACATTACAGGTCTTGGACTGCTCAACCATCCCAAGCCCACCGCCAAGATTGCGGCGTGAACTACAAGCATGAATGCTCCCATGAGACTTCGAATGCCCAAAAGTAGCCTGAGGTCAGATTGCTCCAACTTGAGTTGCCCTTTCTCAGTCGCTGCCAGCCAGAAGCATAGAGTGAGGATACCCCAGAGGACCGCAAGTATCAGAGGCATGAACCACAAGACAGTCTCGCGGCTCATCCAACCGTCAGGTTGCCATTGGGCATTGAAGTGAGTTGGCACCTTCTCTGGCAGGTAAGGGTAGGCAAGCCAACCGAGCGAAAAGCACGCTACGACCCAAAACAGCCCCTCCCCTAAGTCTCGCATCCACCGCATGCTCGATCACCTCTGGGTTTACAATCGTCCACTCAAGCGCTCCTTCAAAAACCCTCGGCTTATGGTTCGCTTGATTTTGACAGCCAATTCGTCAGGCGTCAGTTGGTTAACAGCAATATCGGCAGCGGTGAGAACCCAAAGGGGGCGGAAGGAAACCAAAACGGTGACCCCTTCGGGGGTCACTTTCGTTTGGAAGTCAAAGGCTTGCGCCCCTGCTTCCAACACTTCATCCAGTTTCCTTGCCGCTTCCTGTGCCCTTTCCAAAGCGCTTTGCTTGTCCAACGGGGAGAAACGACACAACTCCTCCCCACTTAGAATCAACGCCGCTAATTTTGCTCCGTTCGCCTCAATTTCCTTGACCTCCACTTGAAGCGCTCTGGTGACTGGGCGACGGTTTATCGGTAAACCTGCCGCTGTCAGCCACTGTTTGACAGCGCTGATGCGTTCCTCAATGGCAGGGTGGGTTGTCCAATAGCCGGGCAAAAATTGTGGCGGGGTTGATTGTTTCTCCAAACGAGCGAGTTTTTCAAAGAAAGTGAGCAAGCCAACAGGGTTGTAGCCAGCCCTCTGCAGGTAACTGAATGCGGCTTCATCTGCTTCCCTTTCCATGTCCCGCGAATAGCCCAGCATCAGGACTTGGACGACCTGAGAGACAATTTGTGCCGCTTGCATCGCTGCTTCGCCGCGCGTGAAGACAGCAGCCAGCATCGCGAGGAGGACTGGGATGCTTAACTGGCTTTCCTTTCGAATCATTCTGATTGCGTGCAGGCGGGTGTTGTGGGCGACTTCGTGAGCGATGACTGCAGCCAACTCGTGTTCGCTTTCTGCCAATTTGAGCAACCCCGTCGTGACATACATGAAGCCACCGGGGAAAGTGAAAGCGTTGGGCTCGTTGTCTTCCACGACTTTGATGGTGTATGTCATTTTGGGGCGTTCGGTAACGGGGACTATCCTCGCCAAAATCTGCCTAAGTTGCGGCAATGCAGGATGGTCGTTCACGATTTTCACTTTCGCCTCAAACTCTTTGACCGCTTCCTCACCCAACTTTTTTTCCTGCTCGGTCACCTCTGGCGGCAATGGAGTTTGGGCTGCCACTATGCAGTTGGCGAAGATTAACAACACTGTTAACAAAAGCCATTTGCGCATTGTGGTGTCCTCCATTCAATTTCGGGCACAACAAAGACTACCTTGCCGATTTTCGCTCCCAATTGCTTTGACGGCGAGATTTTGCGGAAGTGGCTTTGAGTCATTGCACTTCAATCTCCTGCAACTTTTCTGCAGCCCGTTCGGCTGAGCGGATGCGGTAATCAATCATCGCCCGAAGGGCTTTGAAGACCTCAATCTCAGCATTGATAAGGTGCTGGGCGGCATCTCGCCCGATTGTCCTGACAATCAATTCGGTGACCAGTCGCTTGGGCGTTTTAGGCTTAACCCGCTTTTCCTCCTTGACTTCCTCCTCCACGACCTCAATTTCCTCTTCGGGTTTCGGACGGCGCGCCATCGGTCATCACCTCCGACAGCAAATTAACCTGCGCCGTGTAAAAATTATGCGGCTCAAAAATTCTCGCTGTGCACAAATTTGTCGGAGGTGGTTTGAGATGAGTTCCGTGCGCATAGGCTTTATCGGGTGCGGTGGCATCGCCAACTTGCACATGAACAACCTGAGCCGAATTGAAGGCGTGGAGTTGGTGGCTTTTTGCGATGTGGACGAAGGGAGAGCGAAAGCGGCAGCGGAGCGGTTCAAAGGCAACGCCTACACTGACCACCGCCAGATGCTTGAGAAGGAGCGACTTGACGCTGTTTACATTTGCATTCCTCCTCACGCTCATACTGACCAAGAAATCCTCGCTGCCCAAGCGGGAGTCGCTATCTTCGTCGAAAAGCCAGTCGCCCGAACCCTTGACAAGGCTTTGGAAATTCTGGAAGCCATCAAAAGGTCCGGCGTCATCAACTCTGTCGGCTACCACTTCCGCTACTTTGACGGCACCGACTTGGCGAAGGAACGACTTGCTGGCAAAACCATCGGCATGGTCATGGGCTATTGGATGGGCGGTCTCCCCGGAGTTTACTGGTGGCGTCGGATTGAAATGTCGGGTGGACAAATTGTTGAACAAACGACCCACATCTTTGACCTCGCCCGTTACCTCGTCGGCGACATCGTTCGCGTCAGCGCTGCAACGGCTTTGAGGGTCCTGCACGATGTCCCTGACCTCAATGTCCCCGATGTTGGTGTCGTGAATGTTTGGTTCGCTAACGGAGCCATAGGCTGCATCGCCAACACATGTATGCTCCGAATGGGTTACACTACCGGTGTCCATGTCATCACTCCCGACCTTATCGCTGAAGTCTCTTGGAGCGGCGTGAAGTTCATTGAGCCCAACCGAACCGAAGAAATCCGCCACCAACGCAACGGTCACTTTTACGAAAGCGTCGTTTTCGTTGAAGCAGTCAAGACCAAGAACCAATCGCTCATTCGCAGCGATTACGCCGATGCTGTCAAAACCCTCGCCGCAACATTGGCTGCATTGGAGTCCGCAGAGAAAAACGGTGAACCCATTGAAGTGCCGAAAGTGGATTTAGGGTGAGAATAAAAGTGCTGGGTGCAGAGTGCTGAGTGCGGAGAAAATTGCTTAGAACGGGAGAGCGAGGCTCCCGCCGAGCCAAAACGGTGATGATTGGCAACTGGCGAACGGTGAATAGTGAGTGGCTCTGCCTTTTGACGATTGCAAATTGGTGCTGCCAAAATTAATGGCGGTGGGCATTGGGCGATAAGCCCTTTGAAAGCCTGCCGGTGAAACGCTATGGGACGGCAGCCAACAAGGGTGTTCGGTGCTAAGTGCGGAGTGCCGATTTTGGTCTTGGCGCTTGTAGTAGCACTTCCTTTGGCTTTGTTCGCCCAAAACTCAAAAGCGCCGTCCGTTCCCAAGCCAATCCTCGAAGCCAACGCATCTGTCAAGTTGGGAATCCCTCAAGGTGCAAGGGTGCTGCTTCGCGAAGTTGTCGTCTTCGTTGACAACTACCCCGACCCATCCCTTCGCGCTTTCGTTGAACCTTTGCTCAAGGCTGCATTGACGGAAGCAGGCTTCACTGTTGTTGCTACTCCCCAAGAGGTTCGCAGGGAAGCCGAAGAGAGGCGTTTTGAGCGTGAGTCCGAAGAAGTTCACAAAGGTTCATTGCCTCCCAAAGGGACAATTTTGAGAGAGACCGTTGAGTTGAAGACGACCGTCCACTTGGTCCGCTCAGGAAGGCAACTCGGGATGCTCTTAGGCGAATTGAGAAGACGGCGAATCGACATCGGTGGCTTCTACATCCGCAAAAACGAAAGCGGCGCTTTGGTCTTTTTGGAGGTCATTGACAACGCCACTCTGACAACGACAGCCCAACTGGTCAGTTTCGCTACCGACAAGGACGAAATCTTGACAATCACCGGCACACCTTTTGGGGCACTCGTTTTGGGGCGAGACAACCAACGCCAACGAGACATGAACGCCATCAGAGCAGCGATGGGGCACCTGAGCAACCTGTTGAAACTCAAACTCGCTGAAAGAGAGCCAATCAAAGGGAAAGTTCTGGGCAAAGTTGAAGGCGTCACCGCAACTTACATCGTCATCAATGTCGGGCGATTGGATGGTGTCCAAAAGGGCATGAACTTTGCCGTCCACCCAGTCCGTAAGGTCGGAGACGAATTGGTAGCGCTACCGCCAATTGCCAAACTTCGGGTCCTAATCGTCAACGACACAAACTCCGTTTGCGATGTCGTTGAAGGTGATGTCGGCAGCATCAACGAAGGCGATGAAGCACGGGAAGTCATCGAAGATGTCATCACCACAGCGAAAAAGTGAAAGCGAAAAATGTCAAGCCTATTCATTGCCTTTGCAGCGGCAACATCACCTTTGAGCCAACCCGCACAATTTTGTTTGGCGCCGCTTCCACCCGCCCAGTCGCCTCGTTCGATTTAACTTGCGTGACCGTGAAAGTCCCAACAATTTCGTTCGTCGCAGCATCAACGATGTTCAGCCTCATCCCAACCTTAATCCCTTCTCGCTCTCCCACCGAAATTGTCCCCTTGCCATCGCGCAACGATGTCAACCAAGCGAATTTGCTTTTAGAGACCACTCCCGTCTCTTGCGGCTGAACGGCAACTTTCGCTGCTTCTTTCTCCCGAACCTTCGGCGCCCAAAGCCCAATGAATTTCCCTTCCAAAATCACGAACCTCGTTCGTTCCTGCTGCTCCGACCATCCTCCACCGACGCCCCATTTCGGCGGGTAACCTTGAGACCAATGCAGGGCAAGCAAAGTGTTAGGTGAAGCCATCCATTGCAAACTCAAAACCCAGTGTCGCTCTTGGTCTTTGTTCGCCGTTTTCCTGTCCAACCAACTCCTGACCAAAACCCCGCTGACTTGGACTTTAGAGCTCACCTGCCATCGTCCCCAAAGGGAAACCGCCCGCGAATCAGCTCCTGTCGGGTAGCCCAAACCAACGCCGTGATAAAGGTAAGGCGCTTGGATGTGGTGAGTGTAAGTCAAGCGGTCAAAAGAGGCATATTCAGCACCGATGCCCCACTTTTTCGTCTCATGCTGTGCTCCCAAAATCCAACCGAGTTTCCTCTGAATTTGCTCCTCCTTCCGCCACCAACGAAGTTTCAAGTCGTCAATCACCAAAATTCCGTAAAAGTTACTGTCGCCAGACCGATAACTCACATCGGCGCTCAAAATCACTTGGTCGCTCCCCTCCTTCCGCCAACCGCTATGAACAGCCAGGCGAGACGCAGGATAGAAAGGCAGGACAAGTGTCAGCGGCGAGAAGGAACGAGAGAGGTTGACCTCGTTAGCGCCGACGCTCAACTTCTCGCCCAAAGGTTTCTCCCATCTCCGCGCCATCAAAAACCGTCCCGGCAAATCGCCGTGAAGGTAAGCCATGAGTTGACGGATTCTCCATCGCCCAATGACCGGAAGTTTCGCTTGAAGGCTGAAGGAAATGCCGTCAAGAGAGTAACCGTTGTCCGAAATCAAGGATGTCCCCAAAAAGCCAGGTCCCCATCGTTGGTATTGGCGTCCAAATTCCCAAACGGTAGTCCCAATGAAACCGCGAACAGTCGCAACCTCAATTGAGGGCGAAGGGTAGGCTTCAAGGAAGGGCAAAAAATCGCGATGCCTCAACTGAACCAAAACACCCCACCGCTTCGCCGGATGGTAACTCAGCGTCACCGAACTCAATCGCTCCCAAGAGGTGCTATCGACAGATTTGCGGGCTGCCATTTCCCTAACTCGTGTCAGGATTGAAAGCGACGGGAGCGACAAATTCTTCGCTTCATCCCAATTTTCCGAAAGCCACCATTTTGCCAAGACGAGCGAATGGGAGTTCTCTTTTGACTCCTCAAACCACTCAAGCCACCTTCGGACTTCAAAAGGTTGCCAGACGAATTTGCCCGCAGCACCGAGGGCAAGTGAAATTTCGTTTTGCGTCGCAGTTGATTGCAACCAACCGCCAATGGGCGTCTTGGCATTGAACCCAGTTTGCCCACAAACCCAACCAACTGTCAAACAAACCCCAAGCAAACCCAAAACTAACCTCACGAACCTTCACCTCATTCTCATGCGACATCCCTTTTGTGCTGTGGAAAATGATGGCGCCTTCGTATCGAGTTGTCCACACGACTTGAACTGGTTGGGAATTGGCAGAATGTTTTTTGGGGTGACCGTTATGGAGACCAAAGTGCCAGCCGGCGGGAAAGAGCGTAAGCGAAAATTAGGCGAGTGGCTGCGTTCCCGGTTGCTTTCGTCGAACGGAATCGATGCGCTTATCGCCCTCGCACTTTGGTTTGGCTTTTTCGCTTTGGTTGTCTGGAGGGCGGAAGAGATTGGTGTCGGATACGACGAACCGATTTACGGTGGCTATGCCTTCAAATACTTGGCTTGGCTTCAATACCTTTGGGCGAGTTGGTCATCTGGTCGCTTCCTTGACCCGTTTCGCCCTGAAATCATTGACCTTTACTGGCACGCAAAGGACATGCACCCGCCAATCCCAAAATTGATTGCTGCACTCGGGGTTTGGTTCATGACGCCGATTTTAGGCAGCGATTTTGCCGCCATGAGGTCCGGCACGGCTTTTCTGTTCGGGGCGATGCTGGCTGCAATTTACTGGTTCGGGCGAGAGCAACTGACAAGGGCAGGAGCATTGTTTGCTGCTTTCGCAGTAGCCTTTATGCCGCGCTTGTTCACCGATGCCCACTTCCTGACGATGGACATGCCGGTGACGGCGACAACCGTTATTGGGACTTTGCTTCTTCTGCGAGCGATTGAAAAACCAAACTGGAAACGCATCGTTGCTGCCATCGTTGGCGTCGGGATGGCGTTCGCATCAAAAGCGAACGGTTTCCTTCTCATCCCTGCAGCAGCAGTTTATGTTCTCATCCGAAACGGCTTGCCTTTGAAAGGCAGCGAACTCAAATCGTTGCTCAAACTCCTCGGTGTCATCGCTGTGGTTGCCTTTGGAGCGATGGCGTTTTTGTTCGCGACATGGCTTTGGCTTTGGGTTGACCCAATCCATCGCTTCCGAGAATACTTCACTTTCCACGCCAAACACTTTATCGTCCACACTTTCTATCTCGGGCGACTTTACCCTATCACCGATGCGAAGGATAACATCCTCGTCCCAACACCTTGGCACTATCCCTTTGTGATGACCTTAGTGACCGTCCCGACGATAACGCTGCTGATGGCGTTAATGGGGATGGGGTTGACAATTTTTCGGTGGCGGGAAGTGCCGCCGCTGGCGAAAATTTCGGTCATCAGTTACTTCGTTCAGGTTGCGCCTTTCCTGTTGGCGTCCACGCCGAAATACAACGGCATCAGGTTGTTTGAACCGGCGTTCCCGTTTCTCGGAATTCTGGCGGGTTTCGTTTTCGAGTTGATTGCTCAGAAGGTTTTGAAATTCGTGCGGGAAAGGGCAACCCATTTGGTCTCTGAACCGAGATTGGTTGTTGGTGCGTTGGGCATTTTGCTTTTGGCGCCCGCTGCCCATGCGACTTTGACGGTTCACCCTTTCGGCTTGTCATACTACAACGCTCTCGTCGGTGGGGTTCGCGGCGCTGCATTTCGGTGGGGCTTTGAAGTCACTTACTGGGGCGTCAACTTGTTGAGCGTTATCCCGTTCCTCAATCGTTTGCCTGAGGGCACGAAGGTTCTCGTTTATCCCGGCGCATGGTGCGCTTACACCGACTTTTACAAAAACGCTGGCGTTTTGCGTCGCGACATTGAAATCATGGGCAACCCGAAAGATTTGCCGAAAGCTGATTTCGTCGTTTTTCAAGCAAGTCAGACGGAACTCGCCCTTGCCGAACTTGCTGACCCTAAGTTGGGCAAGTTGCTCTGGTCACTTTGGCGGGAAGCTAAACCCGCTTATGCAGCCACTTACGATGACATCGTCATAGTCGGCGTTTACGACAAAGAGACGGTCAGAAGGTTCATGGCTCGCTTGGAACACAACGCTAACTGACCGCGTTCACTCGTAAGTGAAAGCGACTTCAGCGCTGACAGTAACTCGGATGGGCTGCCAAGCAAAAGTTGAAATTGGGTCGCGTCCCTCAAGCGTTATCGTCCTTCGTTCGGGCAAAGTTTGAATGCCGAAAGAAAAGAAAACTTTCCTAAACAATTAACTTAAATGATTCATAAGGACGTATAGCACATTATCTGCTTTATCGCTACACTATTCGCTTAAGTAAGATAACTGCCTATAGTTACCTTATATCAAATCTCCAATAAGTAGGTAAGAAAGGTCACTTTTTTCATAAAAACAATATTTCTTTTCTTCGCATATAAAGCAAAGTACATAATATCACCAAGATTGTAATTACTATCAGTATAAAAATTCCTGCCGCAAGAAAACGATTTGAAGGAATAAATGAATGATGGCTCCTAAGAGGTGACTCAGGAAGGGCCGAAACTCGGTCAGGGTAGCGCAAAATTTCACCTGTGTGGGCATCAATAAGGGCGTAAATCCATTCGTCTAAAATTTCACCTGTATTGACATTCTTAGCCTGGATTTTATCAATCCGATATGCCAACCGTAGTCCAGAAGTCTCCGTCGCTCCGATAACCAGCCGAGAATCTCCCCACCATCCTTGATCAGGGTCATTGGGGTCAGATAATGTTGCTTCAAAAACGACATCGTTCGAAATAGAATATCCTGCTTTTGCCAATTGTTGAGCAACCCATTCACGAACCTTTTGTTCCGCAATGGCTTCCGCTTCTAAAGGTGAAATAGTCGGGTTAAGTTGGCTTCTCGGTAAGGTCATCTTAAGGTTATATGCCCAAGAAAAAGAGACAATGTGACCTTCATAAGGTTCAATACAAACAGTACAGGCTGCAGGTGCAAAGATTATCTTATCACCATTATCATTTACAAAATAAGGCTGGAACCAAATGATCCGAATTCTGACAATTTTACCATATCCAGACTCTTTAATCCTTCCCACAATCTTACTTTGCCAGAAGGGAAAGTCATTCCATCCAGGAAAGTTTAGAATAGCGTAATTTTGTGCAAGTGTCAGTAGTTCTTTATCGTTCTTTTCAGGTAAATTTGTATTCACATAAGGTAACCAAGTATCCTCAGTTTTACTCCATCTGACAATGAAGACAGGCATCGGATTAACTCGCACCTTAATGTAGGAATAACCGGGAATCCAAAAAAATTCAAATATTCGGTGAGGACCCTCAAAAAAGAAAATTCGGTTCTCCTCTCCGGTAAACAGTGGAGTAAGCGATTGGTCTCCAACAAAATCTCTGACGACTTGGATGGCTTCTTGGAGGAGTTGTTCATCTGTTTGTGAGTTCAATTTACCGGCGACCAAGAGACTCATGATTACGACTAAAATTTGCACGGTAACCATCGTCTGTTTCATGGTGCTTCCCTCCTTACGGTGCCAGATATAAGTTCTCGGCACCCTGTTTTTTAATCAAACGAATTCCAACAGCAGTTTGGTGTCGAATCGAAACACCCTTCGATTCCTCTTCCATCAACTCTTTTCTTGCTCTTTTCGCTGCCTCCACAATAGTCATTCCACCTACAGTAGCATATCTATAAAATCGTTTTACAAATTCCTCATTAACAGGCGCCCAGCCCGGAACGTCAGAATAGATGACGACCCGTGCACAAAGTTGGTAAAAAGTGTCAGCAATGCTTCCTGAAGCAGGGACTGCTTCCATTTCCTCTTCATTCCCTCTATCGCCTCCACCTGTTTTACAGCCTATCAACAAAACAACACGCAGATGATGAAGTCCTTGTCGTGTCTCGGGTTTTCGTGTAATCGGATTCCAATATGTCCAATAACCTCCGTACCGCTCTCGGATATCAGCTGATGTAATAAGGTCAAAACCACCTCTAATTGGGAGTGACCTCCCCATCTTGTCATAGTTACCATGTGCCATAAGAGTAAGAATTTCCACACAAGCTATCCTTTTCAAAACTATGTCTCTATTCCACTCTTGAACTGGATGCATCAATCTTGGTTGAGTATTTGGACCTTCCCAAACCCAATATCCATAGCCAATGTAAGCCCTTCTCCAACTCCATCTGCCAAACGGATCGGGAAGCCACCGTTTTACCCACCGAAGATAAGGCATGACATTGTTGATAAATCAGCCCCTCATATCTCCACCTAACCCACTATATCCCCCAGCAACAAAATGTCCATGAGATGGTCCAAATTGCTGCTGGTTTATGAAAGTAGTTTTAACGATATGATTTTTGTAAAATTGGTGGATACCATCCCATGCCCAAAAGACAAAAATAAAGGGATAAGGAGGCTTTATCTCTGGATGACTAAGAGAAAAAGAAACATCATTAACATCTTGCGGAAAATCAACAGGATCATCTTCTGGAATAGTTACTGTTGTCCCATTAATACTCATAATTTTACTGAAATCTGTATTATAAACATCTATACGAACTTGGGATGCTGGATAATTGCCTCTAAGGATATACAAAGCACGAGCCTGTAAGGAAACAAAAGGGTAAAAGAAAGGTTGTTGTTCTGCTGAAGGAAGAGGAAAGATGATTTCATGCTCGCCAATTCTTAATGCCCTACTTCTCAACCAATCTTCATCATAACCAGGCGCTATCCCAATCACATCTATGTCAAAGACATACAAACCTGCAGGCGCTTTTCCATCTGGCGACGGCGTTGGCGACACTACATTCACACTCCCATCCCATGTGAAACTGTAACTCCCAGGCGCTAACTTCTCCAACCACTCCTCATAAACCTTCATCCCATCCGTGCTGTAAATGCTTACCTTCACTTGACACCACTTCCTTTGAGCGCATTCAAGACGATAACTGAAACTGGTGTCAGTAATCCCGCGAATTGGATCCCACTTCAAAACCTTCGTCTCATCAGGTGATGTCACCACCAAGTTTTGGACATTGATGGTGATGGAAGTTTGAAAGGGTCCCCTTGCTCCTTTCATGTAAACCCCATATCTCCACTGAACTGTTATTCGGTAACTTGTGTTGTGCATCGCAAAGCCGATCATCGGGGCAAAACTAAAGGTTGTCCAGTTCCAGTTCTTCTCGGTTACCAACAGGTGGCATAGTGTAATGGTAAGTGAGAAATGCTGCTGCCGACCAATGTCCTCACCTTCGTTGCTCCAACATCCTTTTTGCGTCTAACCAATCTACCTTCAAAATCGGAACCTTCCTTTCATTGTCCCACCAAAGGCGAATACCTAAGACTTCACAAATTGAGCGAAGAGGTAAGTATAGTTGTTTATTTCTCCATAATTTGGTCTTGATTATCATTTCTCCTCGTCTGCCTACCAATCTAATGCCGTCCCAATTCACTCCAAAGCTGTAAATCCAATTTACTGGAATATAAATCCGACCATTCGTTAAGACCATTCGGGAATGGAGATGAATCAATTTGCCATTTATGCAGATAGTAAAGTTATCTATTTTCTCTCTTTTACCTGATTTAGGAGCAATTGATAAATGGATAGCTGAAGAAAATCCTGGAACCACTTCTCCTGTGTGGGCGTTTACCATAGCCATTACTAATCTAGCCTCACCATCGTATCTGTAAACACCGATAAGTATCCACATGAGATATTGTTCCAGAAAAGGTCCTTCCACCACATGTAAACCAACTATAGCATCACGTCCGAGAGCATTGTGATCAATTATCTTTCCAGCGTGATAGCCTTCCGGCAACCAATCCACTATTTCATAACCAAACTGAGCTACATAATTCCTTAACGCTTGTTTCGCCTGTTCGTCTGTTATAGCGGGCTTTGTGCTTACGATAACAGGACGATTATAAAGGCTACCAGCTTCCAAAGTCCCTGTCCGACAATTTAAAACTAACTCTACCATTTGTGGTAGACGGGCACCCGTTGCTGGATCCCTTTTGAAAATAAGGAAATAACAAGCACCTTTAGATGCTAATTCGTAATGCTTCGGGTTAGACAAATCATATGGCTCAGCAAACACCCAAAAGTCACCTGAACCAATGGTTTGCCTTGCAATGCTCAAGGCGATCTCCTTGAGTTCCTCAAAGGTTTTAACAGGTAGGTTCCCATAGCCAAGTTCATCATTGGTCTCCCCTATTTTGCGATAGGGTTCTATTTCACAGTATCCTGTATAGGCATTAACACGGGCTGTGACTAACCGGTCAGGCCATTGTGGAAAAGTGATCAAGAAACAATAACTTGTGCCATATAACTCAGCTCCAGCTCCTAACCATGTTGGTGTAAATTCACACATGGTGACAGCCCAATCCCTGCCCTCCTTTATCAATCGCTCGATTAGCGTCCTGTCATCTTCATGCACTTCTTGTTTTTCAGGAAGATCGTCCACAGTTAGCCAATGAATTGTTCCAGGATAGTTGCCCGCTTGAGCAAATCGCAAAAGAATTTGCCCAACCTCTTCACGAGTCATCATCGTGGGCTGGGTAGAACCCCAACCACCAATAATCATTAAGGACAAGAAAACCGCCATCCAGTGCCTCACGGCTTTATACCCCCTTTTAGTAAAGTTTGACGCCACCATTACCGACAACACCGATATAGGTAGATAAAGGAGGGCGGGGAGACCAATTAAGGTCAATGAGACCCCTATAAGTGCTTGCTGCAGCGTCTGCTGCTTCTTGCACTGTTTTCCCGACTGTTTTCTTCGTCTTGTCGCCACAGAGTGTATACCAAAAAGCCCGATGGGGAGCGTCGTCCCGAAAAGGGATCATAGAATTAAGCGTGACCTTCCATCCGACAGCAGATTGAGCACCTTTGTCAACGAATCCTTGCGGAAGGCATGGATTCAGGAAAGAGTTACAGCCCCCTAAATATACAACTCGTATGTTGCTTAAAGGCTTAGGGTCTTGAGGGTTCAGTGGGTTTTTAACTGTAGAAATATCTACGCAACCGAAATTTGCTGGTTTCGCTGCGCAAAAACCAAAATAATACGTTTGACCATTATTATCAGGGAAGCCGATGATACCAGGACATGCATGCCCCCAAAAGTGAACGACATGGGAGCCGCTTATATGGGTAAGTTCTTCCAGTAACTTTTTGAATTCGGTTGCTCCATCGTCGCTAGTATACTTACAGAAAGAAGAACCATGTATAGAGCAAGTAAGTGATGTCTCAAATTCTACTTTCAATGTGACCCGCCACTCAGGTAAAATGAACCACTTCTTTCCAACCTCGCTAACTTGAGCGACGACATCTTTGACCATCTTTTCCACATCGTTCGCAAAAGCAGTGGAGTCTAAATTCCTAAGTAAGCTGACCCATGGGCCAAAGCCCTTTTGGTAAAAGTGGCCTGTGATTAAGGCACAACCTATAACCTTACGCTGTTGATTCGTAAAAGCATATTTATTGCTGTGGTTTTTATACCAATCGTGGAAATTGTCCCGGGCCCAGAAGACAAATCGGTAACTATCATCTGCCCCGAGATTCAATTGCACCTTAATGTCAACGAAATTACCATCCCCTTCTTGAGGAATTATATCGGGTGGGATAGCATGAATACCATTATGAATCGGACCAGCGATTCTCATCAATTTTGGATCCCATACTTCCACCCATGCATCCGATGCATCTCGGTAACTATGCAGGATATAACCAACCCGATAGAGGTTGGGACCTATTGTAACAACATCATGGTCCCCAATCTCTAATGCCCTACTTCTCAACCAATCTTCATCATAACCAGGCGCTATCCCAATCACATCTATGTCAAAGACATACAAACCTGCAGGCGCTTTTCCATCTGGCGACGGCGTTGGCGACACTACA
>Ga0080004_1232228_pt1 | contig 48207 bp, 45 predicted proteins | sample WasSprMetagenome_FD_69207 | JGI IMG/M metagenome (GOLD analysis project Ga0080004, IMG submission 69207) | Sulfidic aquatic microbial communities from Washburn Spring, Yellowstone National Park, USA - WS (SPADES assembly) (version 2) | ecosystem: Environmental > Aquatic > Thermal springs > Hot...
AACGCTTATTACACTTAACCGCAATAGCTAAAAATACATCAAAAAGGGGCTGTCGGCTAGCTTGGTCTAGGCTCTGAGCCTCGGGCGCTCGGGACCCCGGTTCAAATCCGGGCAGCCCCACTTCCGCTGTTTTTGTGCAAAAAAGAACGCCTTTTAGAAATGGTTCAGTTTTGTTTTTAGGTGAGAATTTGTCCATATACTGGGTGTCCTTTGAAACGTAGGTTTGTTTCGGATTTTTCTATGGTTCCGCTTGGAAGTCTTATGCATATTGAGTTTACTATGGCGCCTTGGGGTGTGAAGCGTACTCCGTCGAGAAGCTCGCCTTTGGTAACTCCTGAAGCGCAGAACACAAGTTCGTTACCCTTTGCCAGTTCGTCTTGAGTGTAGGTTTTGTTTATGTCTACGCCTTCAGCCGCGAGCCTATCCAGCCTTCTAGAGTCGTCTTTTTTGTCTTTCCAAACTTTTACGAGCATGGTTCCGCCCAAGCATTTCACAGCAGTTGCGGCTATTGTGGCTTCTGGCCCGGCGCCGGCGCCTATTAGCAAGTCTATGCCGGAGTTAGGGATGCATGTTGCCACGGCCGCGGCTATGTCGCCATCAGGTATAAGGATTATTCTCACGCCAAGTTTTCTAAGAGTTTTAAGAATTTCTGCATGTCTTTCTCGTTCCAGCATTATAACCGTGAAGTTTTCAAGAGGCATTCCTTTCTTTTTAGCCACCGTTTTCACTATTTCTTCGATGGGCATTTCTAGGGATAGTTCCTTACCAAAACAGCAAGCGGTTGCAATTTTGAAGTAGTAGCCGTCGTCTGGTAAAACTTGGAAACAGTCAGCTGGAGCGCATGCAAGCGCTGAAATCGCGTCCTTTAGTCCTTTTGAAGCGGCGGTTGTGCCGTCAACAGGATCCACTATGAACTCAACTTTTGGCCCTTTTCCAGTTCCGACCTTTTCTCTGCGAATAAAAGAGGGAGCATTGTCTTTTGGGCCTTCACAGGCGATAACCTCGCCGTCCACATCTGTTTGAGCTAGGGTTGCCCTTGAAAACTCCACCGCCTTAGCGTCTACAAGTTTTGGGTTGCCCTGGCCTATGTGTAACGCTGCACCCACAGCTGCTGCTATCGTAATTCGGGTAAGGGAAGGGGCTAAAGCCCTTAAAGAAACCAAATGCCTTTGCACCCATGCTGAATTAAATTATGTGGATTGCCGCTTGTAAATCTTTTAGGGGAAAATAAGGTTTAGGGCTAAATCTGCATCATTGTTAACCATTGAGGACTCGACAAGTCGCTCAGAATTCTTCAAGGGGTTTTCCGCCGCGCCTTCCTAGTCCTTTAAACCGCAATTTTGCTGTTAGGATTTTCTCTGTGGCGAAAAGCCTTGAAGCCGCGTACATGACAACTATGGTGAAAACTGAAACGTATATTATGCCGAAGGTTGCAGTCCAGTAGTCGCCCATTGTGATGGCTCTTGAAGCGATAACGGGATGACTGTATGGAATAGCGTATAAAACCAGCTTAAAGGCGTAAGGCAATGTGTTAATGTCTACATACATCAGGGCGAAGGCTGGAAGGAAGATGAAGGGGTAAATGTAGCCTACAAAGGACTGAGCGCTTCGCACATCTTCTGCAAAAGCGGATAGGATGACGGCTAAGGCCAAGGCTGAAAGCATGGTTACAAAAAGTGACACGCCTAAAAGCAGATAACCCAAAAATGATGGAACAAGCCCCAATGAAGCCAAATCAATGTTTACGTTGGCGGTGACTCCAGACAAAACTGAGCCCATGAGATAGCTGTAGCCAGCCATATAGGCTATGGCACCTACTGCCGCAACAACGATTGAACCGGAAAGTTTCCCTAAAAGTATGGCGAGACGATCCATGGGCATGGTTAAAAGTGTTTCAAGGGTTTTCTCTTCCTTTTCCACGGCTACAGAAGTTGCAGCTATCTGAATAGAATAAGTTAGTAGAATCATAATCGTTATAGGCAAGGCAATGGATTGGGACATCATCAAACCAGATAGCACAGCGGGGTCAACGCCATACTTTATCTCGCCTTTAACAATTGTGGATTTCTCCGTGTACAACACGTCTGGAGCTATTGCCCTGTTAAACTGGCTTACTAATCCATCAACTATGGATGAGCTGACACTTTCGAAGACGCTTGTTCCCAAGAATACACCGTAAAAACTTAAAGACGCCTTTATGCTTGAGTTGCTGAAGTGGGCGGTAACGTTTTCGCTGAATCCTTTAGGGATTTCAAGAATCTGCGTTGTGTTGTATTTGGACACCAGCTCCAAAACTTTACCATTTTCAAGCGCAATATTATTTTCAACTAAAACCTTAACCCCCGCTTTTTGAAGAAAACTTATAAAAGCATAGGCCCATTCTCCGCCGTCATTGTTTACCACCACTAGGGTTGCTTTTACGGCTTGCTCTTGCGCGGATTGTACGGCATATCCCATCACTGCGCCTAAAATGGGAAACATTATTAAAGGCACGATTATCATGCCTAGGAGGATTTTTGGGTCTCGGACAAGCTCTTTAAGCTCTTTTAACAGAAAGTTTCCAAAGCCCTTAAGCAATTTTAACCACCTTCGCGAAAACTTCTTCCAAGTTTTCACTCTCAAACTTTTCCTTAAGCTCTTGAGGTTCGCCTTCAGCAACCACTTTACCCTTGTTTACAAGAGCAACTCTGTCACACAAGTGCTCCACTTCTAACATGTTGTGGCTTGAAAGAAGCACTGTAACGCCATGCTCTTTAACGTATTTTTTAATGATATCTCTAACATGGTAGGCGTGGATAACGTCTAAGCCGCTGGTAGGCTCGTCAAGAATCGCCAATTTCGGCTTAACCATTAAGGCTCTCGCAACCAGCAGGCGACGTTTCATTCCTTTACTGTAGGCTTTAGTTTTATCTTTCAGCCTTTCGCCTAAACCCGATATTTCCGCCGCCTCCTTAACCATTTCGCGAGCTTCATCTTTGTTCTTCGTGTGGAATTTAGCCATGAACTCCAAGTATTCCAATCCTGAAAGATATCTGTAGGCGCCTGCTTCTTCTGGGAGATAGGAGATTATTTTGCGTACTTCGGCAGCGTTTTTAACCACATCAAATCCGAAGACCTTCACTGTGCCAGAAGTGGGTAAAAGCAGCGTGGAAACTATCCTTAAAGTTGTTGTTTTCCCAGCCCCGTTAGGACCAATAAGCCCAAAAATCTCTCCAGATTCTACATTGAAACTTAATCCATTTAAAGCGCAAATTTCACCAAAAATTTTCGTAACATTGGATGCTTCTATTGCCAAACTCATGGGAAGACACAACCTTAAACTAGTCAAGCAAGCCAAACCTAGGCTATTTAAACATTTTTATAATCATAGCCGAAACATCAGGCGCTCTGCTAAACCTTCCAGTCCAGTTCATGCTTTCCAGAGAAAAACGCTGTTATTATGCCTATGAAAAGTATCAGGGATGATAAGGGCTGATAGAACAAGAAGTATATTAGAAATTCTGCGAAATTAAAGTGGAGTTTCAGCCTTTTTGAAGCCACATAAAAAAGGAGCGAAAACATGAGGAAACTTAGTAAAAACGTCACAAAAATTGTTAAAAGCACTTCTCCAACATTGGGAATAAAGGGTATGAAAATGCTGGATTTCACCACGAAAAATGATGGAATGAAATTGGGAATTTTGTAGCCTAGAAAATTTGTAAAAACATAATTAAATAGTATTGGAATAAAGGTGGGGAAAAGTATAATGAGGCTTGGAATCACAATGTAGGGATACCTCACAACATACTTCAAGAATTTTTTCCAATAATCCTTAAGCCATAAACCAGTGCCAATACCCCACCTTTTCCTCTGAGTAAACCAACCTTTCCAAGTGGAAGGCGCCTTCGTGTGAACTTCCAATTTTTCCGTGTATTTGAACTTTTTATTTTTTAGAAGAGCCTTAGCCGCCAAGTCAAAGTCTTCAGATACAACCTTTGAAAATCCCCCAATTTCCTCGAAGGCTTCTCTTTTTATGGCAAAGGCGGCTCCATTAATGCCTATGCACTTTCGCACAAGCTTTGAATAGAGATAACTCACAAGGTTAGAGCTTAAAAATTCGTAATTCACCATTCTAGAGATGAAAGAATTCTGAATGATTTCCTTTCTAACGTCGAGAATATCGGTTTCAGCCATCTCCCTTTCTATTCCTTTCAAAAAGTCTCCGCCCTTAAGCTGAACGTCAGAGTCTAGGAAAACTAAAATTTCCCCGCTGGAAATTTTTATGGCAGTGTTAAGGGCTTCAACCTTGCCTCTCCTTTTACTATTTAAAATGAATTTCGCTTTGCTTCCATAATTCTTAACAGCTTTAATTGATTTTTCGTCAGGCTCGTCTACGACAACAAAAATCTCCTTATCCGCATAAGCGTTGCCAGTAAGCTCATCTAACAGGTGTTCCAATAAATCTGAGCTTTTGTAAACGGGTATAAACACGCTAATTTTTTTATCTGTTGAACAATTAATTAACTCGCCCTCAGCCTTAATCGAATTAGCTGTGTCGCGTGTTGGGTTCAGCGTCCCGTTCATGGATTACACGGCTCTAAGGGTATTAACAAACTCTGTTTGATTATTTTGTTATATGCTTGTTTAGTTTATATTGGTTTAGCTAACTTGTGTTTTGGGTTTGTTAGTTTTCTGAGTAAGGGTTGGGATATTTTATTTTTAGGTGGTGGAGCAATGTTTTTAGAATGAATTTTAGTTAAAATTAAATAGTTTTTGAAGATTTTAAAGTATTTTTATGTTGTTGATTAATTTGGCTTTCGGTTTATTGGCGTTTGCTATGATTGTTTATCTTGTTCGGCATTATGTTTTTACGGCTATAACGTTAATTTATGGTAGGGATGTTGAGACCTGTTTTGATGGCGACGGGGCGTTTACACCGTTTGTTTCGATTGTTGTACCGGCGCATAACGAGGAAAAGGTGATATGGAGACTTCTTGAGAGGATCTGTGAATTTTTGTATCCTAAGGAAAGGTTGGAGGTTATAGTTGTTGATGATGGTTCTAAAGATGGAACGGGGAAAATAGTTGATGCTTTTGCTGGGAAGTGCGGCTTTATTAAATCTTTGCATCGGAGTTCAGCTTGTGGAAAGGCTGCGGCTTTAAATGAAGCCTTAAAACATGTTCACGGTGAGATTGTTTATTTCTTCGATGCTGACTATGTTCCTGATGTTAATTTTGTAGAGTTTGCAAATCGTGCTTTTTATGATTTGAAGGTTGGAGTGGTGCAGGGATGTATCCGCGTTTTGAATTTGGGTAAGTGGGTTTCTAATGTTGTTTCTTTGGAGAGGATTGGCGGTTATAGGGTTGATCAGTTGGCTAGGGATATTCTTGGGCTTGTTCCCCAGTTCGGCGGAACGGTTGGAGGAGTGCGGCGAAGTTTGCTTGAGGCTTTAGGCGGGTTCGATGAGGATGTTTTGGCTGAGGATACCGATTTGACTTTCAGAGTTTATTTGGCGGGATATAAAATTCGATATTTACCAAGCTTAGGCTCTTATGAGGAGGCTGTGGAAGGTTGGCTGGGTTATTGGCGTCAGAGAAAACGTTGGGCTAAAGGGCATATGCAGTGTTTCTTTAAACATTTCTTGCCGCTAATAAGGAGTCGAAACTTAACTTTTAGGGAGAAGCTCGATGGTTTACTGCTTTTAAGTATTTACTTTGTCCCTATTCTTGTGGGTTTGGGATGGCTTTTGGGATTTTTATGTTTTCTTTTGGGGTATGGTTTATTTGCGGGAAGGACAGCTTTGCTTTTGACTTTGATTTATTTTGTTTCTGGAAATTTGGCTCCTTTGTCTGAAATTATTGTTGGGGTTATTTTGGAGAAGCGGTTAGGTCTTTTAAGGTATATTCCTCTGCTTTTTGTGGCTTTTACCCTTAATGTTTTTATCTGTACTAAGGCGTTTTTCGAGATTCTTGTTTGGAAAATGCGTGGAAAAGCTTGTTTGAAATGGGATAAAACTGTTCATAAAGGGTAAAAGTGAATGTAGATAGGAGGGCTATAACCTGCTTTAGGTGTTTGGCAGCTGCCAGACTTTTGCTGGACAGAATAGCTGCCAACACGCTTGAACACAAATTTTGAAGCGAAAGTTGGTTTCAGTTTTAAACAAGTTATGCTTTATTGTGTGGTTTCGGTTTCTTCTTTGGTTTCGCTTGTGATTTCTTCTATGGGTTTTGGCGGAGGCGTTGTCGCCATGGTCCAGCCTATCCATGCGCCAATGGCCATAACGGCTATAAACGCTATGAATACGGGTACTGCTATGGTCCAGAATCTTACTTCTGTGTTTGCTGCTTGGATTCCTAGGTAGCCTAGCCAACTTGGGAAGAAGAGTGTGGCTATGTAAAGTACGGCGATGACTAGGCATATTACGAATATTACTCCTCCTATTGCTTGGTCTTTACTCAATGGCTTTTCCACCTCCATGAACGTTTGCAATTAATGCGGTTACATGTTTTAAAGTATTTAAGAGATATTTCGTGTCTGGGAAATGTTCTGGAGATTTGGTGCTCTTTTTAGTTGAACAAGGTCTCCATTGTTGGTGCTTGGAGAATATTTTTTGTATGTTTTTGACGTGTATTTGTGTAGGTCTGGTGGACAGTAATGTTTATTAAGATTTAATATATCGGCGTTTATTGTAGTGGTGTAAAATGGCGATGCAGAGAATAACGTTGGGAACCGTGGCTGCAATTGCGGTCATCGGGCTTGTTGCAAGTGTTTTAGGAGCTTTGGTTGCAACACAGAGTTTCAACAATACAGCCACGATTAAGGCTGTTGGAGTTGGTGTTTATTCGAATAGCCAATGTACTACTAGGGTTACGGCTATTGATTGGGGGGTTCTGTCGCCTGGGGAGACAAGAACGCAAACTATCTATGTGAAGAATGAAGGGAATGTTCCCATAGTTTTGAGCTTGAGTGTTGGTAACTGGACTCCTTCTGGGGCTAGTGTTATAAGTGTGACGTGGAACAGGCAAGGCGCTACATTGGCTGCTGGGTCCAGTGTTTCAGCTACTTTAAGCCTTACTGTTCCGGCAAACATTTCAGGATTTACAAGCTTCAGTTTTGTAATAACTATAAATGGGACGGCGCAAACGTAGCAGCATTGATGTTTCGTTTTACGCTTTTATATTTTTGGGGACTGTTTATTTTTCGTTTTTGTTTTTGAGAGTGTTGAGGGGTTTTATGGAAGAGTTTGTGACGAGGGTTTTACTGGCGTGAAGGTTACGGTTCCTAAGAGGTTAAGGAATTTGTTTGATGTTAAGGATGGGGATTACGTCCGTTTGGCTTTGGTTTAGTTTTGGAGAAAGGGTGATGATGGCGGGTGGGTTAGAAGGAGGGTTGATGAAGGCCAGCGAAAATTATCGGCTTCCTGTTTGCGATATGTAGTGGTGTCATTATGGTGAAACGAGCATTATTGACGTTAAGGATCATGAGGATTTTGAAGAGTAAAGAGGTATGAGGAGGAACATAAATGGTAGTTTGGGTTAAGGCTTTTAGTTTAATTATTACTTTTTTGTGTGCATTTTAAGTATCTCCAAATGATAAAGCTGAAAAAGGAGAGGGCAAAACTGATCATTATGAAAGTGTCTAGGGTGAGCCAAGGGATGTTTCTGTCGACGGGCCAGTCGCCGGACCATGTTTGGGTTATATGAATGGTTAATATTCCATATCCCACGATTATTAGGCCGTAAATTATTAAGGCTTCTGTTATGGATAGGGCCAGCTTTTGAATGTTCATTTTTATCTCCAGCTTCTGGATTGCGTGTCAAAATAATTTGTTTGGGTTTCACTTTTCATAAGACTTCACGAGTATTTAATTTTTACAGTTGTTTTTTGTTATTATTTTTGGCGGTTTTATGGGTGAAGGTGTCGGCTCGGCTGTTCGGAAGGGTGAAGCTGAGGGTTTGGGTGTTCGGGTTTTGCTGTTGTTGGCTGCTGCGAGCGTTATAATTATGAAGGTTGCTGTGGTTTATGGTGTAACCTTTTTTGAAATTGTGGCACATTTTATAGTAAGTAACACTTATATTGTTGTAGGTGTCGCCTATACTTGGTGGTGCTTTGTGGCTATTGTTGAGGTTGGCCCTAAGTATCGCGTTACGATCACTCAAGGTGTGCGTAGGAAAACTCCCCTGAGGGTTGGGCAGAAGGTTTACTTGCTGGCTAGGCCGCCATACATAGTTTTGATTCCGATACCCGATAACCTTGATGACGCATTGGCTGAAATCCTTGGTGACATAGCCTACAGCAGGGAAGAGCGGAAAAGAGCTGAGGAACAGCTTTTGAAGGAGACCTCATAAGTGAAAACGGGTTACATGGTTGAAACAGAGTTTCTCTTCGGTTTCCAGCCTAAAGACAGGCGCTACGACATAGTCTCAAAAATTTTAAAGGCTTATGTGGCAGCAAAACCCTTTCCCGTATATTTTCCTGTTTCAGCGCTGATTGAGATCCGCGAAGTCATGGCAAGCCACGGAAAAACCGCCACTGAAAGGCTAAACGCCCTAACCTACATAAAGGCAAAGGCAACATCATCAAACCTGCAAGAGATAAGCCTATCCTCAGACGACCTAATTCTATGCGAAGAAATAATGGCGCAACATGCAACTCTAACATTTTTCGATGCACTTCACGCTTCAGTAGCATTAAGCAACAAACTAAAAATAGTATCAAACGACGAAGTTTACGAGGAAGCAGAGGTGAAAAGGATACCTTTCAAAGAATTCTTAAAACTAATAGAAAAATGATAAACTCTATTTATACATGCCTCGAAAGTTCACAATTATGTTTTGTTTTGATGTCTTTTGGTAGTTTCTCGTGCTTTTTAAGGGAGACTCTTGAAAACCGAGCTTTATATGCGTTGTAGCTTTCGTCATCTATTGAATCCAAGTGTTTTTAGCCTCCTTTCGTTTACTTAGAACACTGTTACAACTTTAATATTTTGATTTTCGCTCTTTTATCGTGCCGTATGCTGCTGGGCCTAGACCTTAAAGGGTTTGAGGTTGCGCGGAAATTTTAAGGCTTCCGATTTCTCTGTTTTGATAAAAATGTTTATATTCTACTCCTTTCTCTTTCAATCGAAAGATTTTTATATTTTCTGTAGTTACTGTTGAAACTGTGATTTTATGTCTACAATACAAGTTGAAGATGAGGTTAAGAGAAAGCTTTTTTCCATAGCTGCTGAGTTGCAGTTGAAGCGGGGTAAAAAGACTTCTCTTAGCGAGGCGATAAGACATTTGATAGATGTTTACCTTTCTCAGGAGAGGGACATTCCAAGAATGCTTTCTCTTTTTGGCTGTTTGGGTTTAGAGCCTAAGGCTAAGGCTTTCTTAAAGGAGCTTAGGGCAGAAGAGGAGGAAAGACTTGAGGGGCTTAAGAGGAAATATTGCGCTTGATTCCAGCGGCTTGATAGAGTATTTGATGGGGACAAGAACTGGCGAAGTTTTGAAGAGGTATTTTGAAACTTTAAGGCCTGAGGAGAAGGTTAGCTGTTCTCTAATTACAATATCTGAAGTGTTTTATGTACTGTGTAGATTGAGGGGAGCAAAATTTGCTGAGGAGAAAATAAACGATATTTTGGCTTCGCACGTGCTGGATGTATGCGATTCGGCAGAAATCGCGGTAAGAACGGGCAAAATTAAATGTGTAAGGAACATCTCTTTGGCGAATTGCAGCTGCGTAGCCGTGGCTGAAATGACAAAAGCCAAGGCTGTTTTCGCAAAAAGGGAGAAAGAACTTGTCAAAGAAATGGAAAAGGAGCCCTTCAGCGTTGAAATAATATTTCTGCAAGATCTAGAAAGCTAGGTAACTCTTCTAATTTTAATCTTTTTCTATTTATTGCAAAATTATTTGGTTTTTGTAGCTTTTTCTATTGCCTATAAGTCCTCTAGGTCGTCTTCGCCTGTAGGTGTTGGCGTTTCGTCGCTGATTAGGCCTAATCTAATTTTTTCATTTTCCATTTTCCTTTTATTTCATTCTAAACTGTGTCTTGTTTGGTGCCGTCCAGCCACAAAAAGAGAGGAGCTTTTAAGTATTGACTATTATTATTTTGAGTTATTCGAAGATCATTTTTATGGTGTTTACTTTGCGCGCGGGGGTTTCTCAACAAAACCCATGGTCGTTACAATTTGCGTTTATGTTTAATAGACTCTTTTTCTCAAGTTGACATCGTAAAAAACGATTATTTTCTCTTTTTCGTTAATCTCATAGATTAGTCTATATTTTCCAATTCTAGCTCTCCATAAACCCTTAAGAGCCCCAATAAGCGGAACTCCAACGTGTGGGTTCATAAGTATTTGTTTTATCGCTTCGATAACTCTTGGTTTTATGTCTTTTGGTAACTTCTCATACTTTTTAAGGAAAATTCTTGAAAACCGAGCTTTATATGGCATTTCACTTCAAAACTCTCTCTAATTCGTCTATTGAGCATTCTACATATTCGCCTTTGGCTATTTCTTCTCTGCTTTTTTCTATTGTTTTTAAAGCTTCTTTGTCTGCAAGCGTCTCTAAGGTGGCTAAAACTTGCTCTATTCTTATATAAGCGCTCATCATTTCTCTGAAAAGCTCTTCTGGAATAAGGATGCCTTCCCTTGTAACCTTAACTTTTACATTCATTGAACACGCCTACTATGAATGAGACGTTTTTAATAATTTAATCTTTCGTTTTAAATAGACTATGTTTCTCCAGATTCTTTCAGCTCCCTTAGAAACTCGTTGTAATCTCTGACTTTTCCAGTTGCTCGCGCGAATTATTTGGTTTTTGTATGCTTTTTCTATGGCTTCTAGTCTTTTAGTCGTTACAATTTGCGTTTATGTTTAGTAGACTCTTTTTCATTTATCTTATAGGTCGTGTGTGCGTGTTTTATCTTTTGATGTTGTTGGTGATTGTTTTTAGGGGTGTCGTTTGGAAGTTAACAGTGTTATTGTTGAGGGTTTTGGGGTGGTTTTTGTAAATTTGCATTTTTGTGTTGATAAATTAGATATGTGTCTTAGTTGTTTGCTTAGTTTGATTGGGGATGGTGGGGGTTATTGGGTTTAGGGGGTTCGATTTTGTTAGGTTGTTTTCTTTAAGGGGTGGAAGGAAGGTTACGTTTTTTGTTTTTGTTTTGGTGGTTTTTGCTTTTGGCGCGGTTATTTATGCTTATGCTAATGTTTACTTTCTTTCGGTGTCTATACAGAGTAGGGGTGTTGTGAAGAGTTTAGGGGTTGGGGTTTATTGGGATGAGGCTTGCAGCCGTCCGGTTTCTTCTTTGGATTGGGGGGTTGTGGAGCCTGGTGCTCAGAAGAATTTTACTTTTTATGTGCGGAATGAGGGGAATATGCCTGGGTGTCTTTCGCTAAGTGCTGTAAACTGGAGTCCGCCGATTGCTTCAAGTTATATGACGCTTACATGGGATTATAAGGGACAGGTTCTTGAACCATATAAGAGCGTTAAAGTTACTTTGAAGTTGTTGATTTCCCAAGAGATACAAGGCATAACTAACTTTAACTTTGACACCATTATAAGCATTGGGTGAAAATATATATTCTTTTGTTAAACCCAGAGAGTGTAAACGCTTTAATTTTGTCATTTGCTCATGTTTTTAGAAGTGTGAAGGTGCTAGTAAGGCTGATGGCCTTGATTAGGTGTTTGGTAGCTGCCAGACTTTTGCTGGACAGAATAGCTACCAACACTTAACTTTATAGAGCGTTTGCATTACGGGGGTTGCGAGTTAGTTTTAGATTTAACTGGAACAGGGCAAACACGTCAATGTCATATTTAAAAGGGTTGAAAAATTCGCATAATCACTGTAACCATAAAGCCCACGCCCAAAGCCAAAGCTACAAGTCTGAGACGTTTTTTTTCAATCATTATATTTCTTGAGTATTCTGTTGTAGCGGATATAAGCTCGGAGGTTATCAGCAGGATTATCGCCATAACCGCCAGCCACAGGCTTATGTCTGACAAAGACATTGGGAAATTCATATGTCAACCTTCTACCATGCTGTACCAGACTTCGATGGTTTGGCCGTCAGGCGTTATGTTGTCTTTTTGGATTGTAACCATTTTTCCCGTGGCTTTTGCAAGGGCACATGCTATGGCGCTTGCGAGGGGGCAGCCTAGAAAATGGATGCTCTTCAGATCTTCTGCAGCATAGAGGTTTTTATATGTGGAATCAATCATTTTCAGGTAAACTTGACCGTTTTCTTGCTTCATTTCTATTTCTTTTGCTAGTTGGAGGTTTTCAGTGATTAATGGCGGAAAGATTTCGCATAATTCGCTAATTTGAAGTTTCGCGATGTCAATTCTCAATTCCTTTTCAAATTGAGCTAGCACCCCTAAGCCTGGTGGAGCTACACATATTCCATTTGGATTTTCAAGGAGAAATTTGCTTTTTGCGAGTTCTTCTATGGAGGGCATGCCGCCTGTGTCAGCAGAAATGAAGACAACGGTTTCCTTAAGCCCTTTTAGGTGTTGCGGGAGATAAACTTCCTTTGGGTATGGCGGTATGTAGTAGCTTTTTCCCTTAATTTTTAAGTCTTTGACTATTCTGTCGATTGTAGTGTATGTGGCTATTGCATTGGAGTCTAATAAGCTGCTTGAAACATATTTTACGGGTCTCAGGAAGAAGAAGAGGGCACCCCAAAAGGCTAGACTTAAGCCTATAAAGGCTAAGATGTTAGAATTATTTAGTATGGAGAAAATAAGCGCCAGTATACCTGGAATTATAAATGCCAAACCTATTTTTGCGGAGGGCATACCTTTTGCCTTTTTAAGTTCAAGTTTTAGGCTTTCAACTTCTGTCTGCAGCTGCCTAATTGTCTCAATTAGATGCTGTTGGGTGGTTATTTCTGAGGGTTTATCCTCTGTTTCCTTTCGCGCTTGCGGTTTTTCTTCTGAACTCATTGTCTTCTCAGTAAAATTGGTTTTAGGTCTTTTTTAAGGTTTCTAGACACTTATCAGGCTTTTCCAAACAAGCGCTGGCTTATTTCCGTTGGAGGCTATATCCCTCTTTACGAAGCCATATTCTTGTAGGCGGTTTAACCTTTCTATAAGATTCTCTAATTTCATGGTTTTTCCAAATTTGTTTTTTATGGCTTTGCTAACGTCTGCGGTTGTGAAGGTTCTTTTTTCTTTGCTTAGTTCTGAGATGGCTTGAAAAACTATTTTATCTTCGGGTGTTGCGAAGTTGTTGAAGATTTTTAAGTTGTTGGTTCTTTTTCGCCATTCTTCTGCATATTCTGAGGTTTTTGTGAAGGTTATTAGGGCTATGGAGAGAATCAGGAGGGTTTGCTGTGCTGGGATTCCAAGGGAGATTAATGCCTGGTTTTTGATTGGCTGCCAGTATGAGGCTATGGTTTTTCCAAAGTTTTGAAGGGTGTCTTCATGTTGGGGGTATTCTTTAGCGTTGTAAGTTAGGATTACTAGGCTTATTCGCACATACTTTTGTTGCACGGTTATTCCTGTTTTGAATGTGGCTTTTTCATACCAGTAAAGGGTTACTTGCGTGTAGTTTTCAGGAGCGTTGAAAACTAGGTATCGCGCTGTTAGGGGGAAACTTTCCTCAAGCAGTTGTATATCTCTGGAATCGATTACTGAAACTATTGGATATTTTCCTTGGGCTGTTTGATAGGAGATTAGGCATACTTCCCAGTTATGGAGGTTTGAGAGGCTGTCTGCGACGCCGACTAGAACGTAGACCACTTGCTTTGAGAGGTTTGTGGGGATATAGGCGTATACCAGCGAAACGTCTTGTCTTGCTACCCGTTCATAGCTTATGTCTCTGTATAGAAATTTTAGTCTGTATTGGGGGATTTGGGGGAGCACGCCTGTTGCGTTTTCCCATGTTGATGTGACTTCTATTTGTTCTTTGGCGACTGCTAATGTAGGTGCGTTAACGCTTAAAGCTATGGCGGGAAAGACAATCAGAATGATGAGCAGTTTTGCCCAAAATTTTTGAGAAGGCTTTCCTTTTAAAGAATTGAGGAGTCTTCCACAGTTTGAACAGAAGATTTCAAGGTTTTTCTGTGCGGTTTTGCATTTTGGACATATGGGGGTTTCGGTTTTTGGCGAAAATTTGACTTTCAGGAGTTTTTCAGCTATGAATAGAGTTAACAGCATGCCAGTGAATGTGAGGATTAAACCGGCGAATGTGTGGAAGATTAGCATGGCGGTTTCTTCTCCGAAAAAGTATGCGGCAGATACTATTGTTGCTATGCGTATTATGCTTAAAAATTCGAATATGGCGAAGCCGAATGTGAATGTTAGAAGCTTCTTGACCGTGGAGGTTGACACTGTTAGAGCTAAGAAGAAGGCGAACATGGTGAAAGCGATTAAGGTGTAGATGCCTGAGCATGGGAGATCCACCGTGAAGGATGCGGGTTGCCCAGCGGATGTTGTGAGGGTTAATGTGGGGGCTCCGTAAGCCGTTGACAGGGTTACTGGGAGCCCTAAGGTTTTAAGTACAGCGTAGGAAGTTTGAGTGTTAACATTTGCTAGGTTTCCGCCTGCTGTGTACATGATCTCGTTTGGGATGGGTACTAGGAATAGAAGGAGTAGAAGGGGGAAAATTATGGTTTTTAGTGTTTTTAGGTTAAAGAGTATTAGTATTACGCCTGCTGCGAATATGGGTAGCGAAAGCAGGTGATAGGTTAATGGGTAGAAGGTGTATGATCCATACCAGTATAGGAGTAAAGCGATTAGGCAGAGGCTTAGTCCGACAAGTTCATCTACAAACTTGATTTTTGGTTTTTTGTGCAGTTTATCTAGGAAAAGTGAAGCGGTGAACATGTCTTTTTTCTGGTATAAGAGGAAGCCTAGAAAGAAGGGTATTAGAATGACGTGAGAGAGGGCTTCCGTGGTTAGGGCTTCGTTTGCCAGGATTTCAAGGTCGCGCCAATAAATCACTAAGATCAGCAATATTATCAGTGAGGCTGCTAAGATATGTTGAGAGTAAAATTTTGTTTTTTCAAATGTTTTTTTCAGTTTTTCCATAAAGTGGCATCCGAACATATTTTCCTATGCTTTGTTAACCGAGAGTGCCCATTGATTCAGGCAATTCTCTTAGAAGAAAAGGGATATTAAAAATAGGTTTCACTGCCTTTTCTTATGTAGAAACAGGCCTAAGCCAAAAAGCATTGTCACGAGTGCACCAGCAGTGCCCACCACAGGAAGATCAGGTACGGCATTAACTGAAGTTGCTCTAACCTTAATTACATTAGGGTAATCAACCTTTGTGGTTCCACTGTTCCCTATGAAAAGAGCTTGGACGCCCCAGTCTCCGATGGCATCTAACCTATATGAACTATTTGCATAGTAAATTAGTTTTCCGTTATATGTAGTGCCATTTGACCGAACTGGTTTGTTTTCATCTCTAAATTGTATTACGTCGTTGCATTTCCACAAAAAAGTAACATTAACAACATCGGTATTTGTTGTGCCTGCTATTGCAGTAACTACTGTTCCTAGTGGCGCGTCTGTGCCATGGTAATCGGTGGTTACAGCATAACCGGAACTTATAGCAGACCACTGTGCGTTTGCTACTCCAACTGCTGTTATAAATATTGCCGATAGAATTACGATTATTGCGTAAGCCTTCTTCATTTGCTCTCCTCTCTTACAATACTCTATTCTATATTACATATTATTGCGATGGCTTCATAAAAACACATATGAATTAGAATTACAGAAAAAATGAAGATTGTTCTATTTAACCTATTTACTTTAAGTTTGCTAAGGATTGTCATGGAACTTAAATTTTTTCGTCTTCATAATAAATGCTAAGAAAAATGCGGCAACCGCGGTTATTGTTCCGAAAGGCACATCTGGAATAACATTAATCCTTGTTAACACGCAGAGTTCAGTTGTTGCAGTTAATCCTATCTCATCGCCTAACCCTATTAAGTCTTGAGTGGCCTCGGTGCAAAGGTATTTCTTTGGCCACACTCCTCTTGTCCAAGCCTTAACTTCAATTACAGTGCCTGTTTCAGATGGCACTGTTAACGTTACGGTTGCTTCGCCGTTACTGTCGGTAAAGGCCTCTAGCCTATCCAGTGTTCCTCCAGTTACATTGAATTTGACTCTTACGTTAGGTCTCCCATTACCGTCCTTGTCTGTAACGTTAACTCTCAACGTTATGCTTTCGCCTGGGCCCATGACGCTCGGAGGATTAACCCAAAATAACTTATCGCCATCCCGGACAACATCCTTGCCATTGGCTTCTGAAGCAATGGATGCACCATATCTTGAAGGATCAGAGCCCGTTAGAAGCTGCCATATGGCGCCTTGGACGGCTGCAGCTTCGCTATTATTGGTTGGCGGGTCATGCCATGAGAGGACATAGCTGACAGCGCGCCATGTAGAGTTGTCTGTGACGTCTGTTATGGTGTATGAGTAGGTTTTGGACGTGTGAAGAATGATGTTGTATTCCATGCAGTATGCTCTGGTGTCCGTCCCGTCATACTGTATGTGAATCTCGCCCGCCCAGTAAGTGCCACCGTTCATTGAAAACGTTTTTCCCTTCCATGGCACTGGATGGTTGATTCCATATATGTACACGTTAACTGTCTGTGCGGCAACCGTTGAAAGGGTTAAGAGCACTATAAATAGGCTTAGGAAAATGATTGTAAAAGTTTTTGGTAAGTTTCTTTTCATTTATGAAGCCTTCTCCAAGACTAGAACTCCATACCTAAATATTTAACCATGTATGAAAGTTAATTACAGAAAACATTAACCACTGTTCTATGTGAAATAAAACAATTTTGAATTAACTCTTTAGAGCATACTTATATTCATCAATGGATAGTTGCACAATTTAAGGTCGATTTTTGAAGAGAGGTCAGTTACGTTTGACTATCTGTCATGGGTTTTAGCGGTGCTGTAAAGCGGTTATAATTATGTCAAAGCCGAATTCCTTCACGTCATTAGCTATTAGGTAATCGAGGAAGTTGGCATCGGATGATGCCTTGAGAGTTAGGGTTATGTAAATCGTCTCCATAGGGTTAAGCAGCGTATTGTTATAATTCCATGTTAGGATCAAAGGTTTTTCTATGGGCAGAGCTTCTGTCACATTTTCTTCTTTGGAATTTTTGAAATTTATGTTTGAAATTGAAAGGTTTAGGGTTACAGGCACGTTGCTTTTGCTCTTAACGTAAAATGAACGGTTTATGAGGGATCCGGGATAAATCGTGCCCCAGTCGATGTACTGTTTTCCATCTTGAACTATGGTTATGTTTCCTCCATAGGCTTCCACACCTATTACCCTTATTGTGCCCAGGCTTGGAAAACGCAGGTTATGGGAGCTGCTTAGCCAAATTGAGGCTAACGTGCTGATGGTAAGAGTTAGCAGAAAAACAATTATGATTAACAGTATAGTCTTCTTTGAGCGACGTAAAAATTGAACTAGAGAGCTTAATAGAAATTTCAAGTACTTATTCCATCATTTTATTGTGTTGGGGAACTTAAATACTTAACTAATCTAGTTTCCTACATTGTTTCTGGCAATTTTTTCCATCGCGGTTAGAGGGATGTTTAAAAGTTTTGATATCACCTTGAGACTGGAAAACATGAATTTAAGGTTTTGAATATCGCTTAAGTTTACCGCGCCAATAAGGGGGGCTAAAATTAGGTAAGTTAAAAGGAAGACTACTCCACCAGTTGCTAGTTCTAACCAATCTGCGGAAACAACAAATGTTGTAATTAAGAACGTAGTTAATGCCGCAATTGTTGATGCGAAGAGAATCTTTGCAGAAGTTTTCAAGTCTGCCTTAGCTTTGTAACGCCTACGTATCCAGTAAAGCCCAATAACCATACTGGGTATTCCAGCCACAATGTTTGTTATTATTAGGCCTACTATCCCTATTGCAGGTATCAGAATTAAGGCCATAGGGATCCCGAAAATCAAAGTTATAATGCTTAGTTTCATAAGCAACTTTGTTTCTCCTAAACCTGATAGTAGGCTTCCCAAGCTTAGGTTTCCAAAGATTGCAAAAAGATTGCTTATAACGTATAGACTCAAAAAGAATGGCGCATAAGTCCATTTTTCGCCGAAGAGCGTGCTTACCATAGGCTTGGATAAAACCATCACAGCCATGGTGACGGGAACAAGCACCAAACTTGTATATTTAACTGAGGATGTGAACACGGTCTGAAGAAGTTCTTTTTCACTTTGTGGGTTAATCTTCGAGAAGGCTGGGAAAAGGACTGTTGATATGGGAAATGTGAAGAACGTCAGTATTGTGGCGAATTGCGAGGCTACTTGAAAGTTACCTATCAACGCATCAGTGCAATGTATAGCCATCAGGAAAGCATAAAACTGCGGGAGAAAACCTGTTAGGGTTGATGATATTGAAAGGGGAACTCCATAACGTAGCATTTTCCCTAAAGTTTTAGGCAAGCTTGATTTTGGCGGGTTTTTTGCTTTTAATTTTTTAAAAATAGTTAAATAGAGGATTATTAAGCCAATTAGTCCAGCGGCTAAGAATGATATCGTGTAACCCAGCACTGCTCCTAAAGCGCTGTACCCGATGAAAACCAGCACTGGCGAAATAACACTTTTGACGATGGCTTGGTAGACTGATGTTAGACTGTTCAACTCCATTCTTTCGAAGCCTACGAAGCTTGATTGGGAGGCTGTTAGGATGGCTCCTGCAAATATTGTAAGGGAAGCGATTGCTATTAGCGATGAAGATTCCGGCCTTTGGAATACTGCTGAGGCAATAAAGCCGGAAAGAGAAACTAGGGTTATCGTTAATGTTAGTCCTGTTGCAACTTCAAAAACTATGCCGGCGACAACCACTTCGCGTATGTGCTCTTCTTTGTTTTCAGCTCTTAGGCTGGCTGTGTATCTGGTTATGGCTGAGTTAACACCCCAGTCTCTGAAGAGAATTATCATGTAGGATGGAATCAAAGCTATTGAGTATAATCCATATTCTTCAGGTGTCATAAGTCTGGCTAGGATGATTGTGCCAATAGCCATCGTTATTGTTGAAGTTGCTACACCCGCAAACAGTTGGAAACTTCCGGCTGCAGATGTTTTTCCCATTTCTAGGGCTTTCTGCATGTTTTACCCCTTTCTGTTCAAGCTCTTTTTAGTTTCTAGTTAGTGATTTGTTAAAGATTAATATTCATGGTTGTTGTTGCATTTTATGCGAGTTTTGGGCTTAGCAGTTGTTTGAGGATTTTAGTTACGGGCGGTGCAAGTTTTATTGGCAGCCACACTGTGGATCGGCTTTTGGCTGAGGTGTTTGAGTTGTTTTGGGTAATTTGCGTAGCGGAAGCTTGAAAAAAGTGAACCAGTATAGGGCAATAGAGTTTTCAGGTACGTCCACGGGATATGAGGGGTTTGGTCAGCAGTGTGGATTTTGTGCATTTGGCTACTTTATTTAGGTTTCCGGAATCCATATGAGATCCAGTTTTTACTATGAAACAAAAGTTAATTCGTGTGTGCGAGGGTTAGAGCCGTGGTTTACGACTGGAGTCTCCAAGTTGCATAAGGTATAAATCCCATTCAATACTAAAAATTTTGTTTGATGGGAAAATGAGCATATTGGAGCTGGATAATAAGGGTAGACTAACTCTGCCAAAGGATTTTAGGGACTCGCTCAACTTTGGAAAAAAGGTTTTAGTTATAAATGCTGGGGATCACATCAAAATACTTCCGCTGCCTTCTGACCCCTTTCGAACACTTCACGGCGCGTTTAATGTTAGAAAGCCGTTTAAGGAGCTAAGGAGACAGGCAGAGCTTATGGCTGAAGGCGAAGTGAGTAAGGAAAAGAGTTGATAAGGTAAATCCCCCTCTTGGAAACCGAACGTTATATTTGCCTATCCCAATCATTCCTATTGCCGAAGGAATATTTCAAAAACTTCAAAAGGGGAAGTTAATTGTGCACATTTCAAGTGTAAGCTTAATCGAAATGGGTTGATCTATCGAAGCGAGAAAATGGAGGAAAAACTGCTAAAAGATTTGGCTGCCCTGGCGGCTTTACCACATGTAAATTTGATAGAAAAATAATTTCGTTCGACAAAGCATACGATAGAGTGCCAGGTTTAACTCTTGTTAAACCTGATATGTTATAAGCCATAGGTAAGTGTGCGCATGCGTATTTGGTTTTTGTAGGCTTTTTCTATGGCTTCTAAGTCTTTTAGGCCGTCTTCTCCTGTTGGTGTTGGCGTTTTGTCGTTGATTGGGCTGTTTACGAAGTGTTGGAGTTCTGCTTTGTGGGCGTGATAGAATTGGGATGTTCCTGTTGTTAGCATTTGGATTGCTGCTGTTAGCGGGTTTGGTGGTTTGTGTTGGACTGTTATGTGATTTACTGTTCCTATGAGTTCGATTTTTAGTTGGTATCCTTGTAGGAACCATCCTACGTTTATTATGGCTATTGTTCCGTTTTCGAATCTTGTTAGGCATACTGCCTTATCTTCGAAGGGCATGTTGAATCTGTAGCCTAAATAGCTTTTTATTTCTGTTATTTCGCCGAAATACCATCTTAGGAGGTTTATTAGGTGGCTGCCTAGGTCTATGAGGGCTCCTCCGCCTGTCAACTCTTTATTAAACCACCATTCTGGAACTGGTATTGGCGCATGAGCTTCGGCCCTGTGGAAGAATGGGCCTGAGCTTATATAATTTGCAATGGCGATTTCTATATCGCCTAATGTTCCATCATAGATTTTCCTTTTTAATTCTCGGAATTGCTTGTTGAATCTTAGGGGATAGCCCATCATTAGTTTAATGTTATTTTTCTGCACTGTTGAGAGGATTTCCTTTGCTTCTTGGGTGTTTCTTGCCATGGGTTTTTCGAGGAATATGTGTTTTTTGGCTTCTGCTGCATCGCGTACGCATTTTAGGTGTAGGTGTGTGGGTAGGGCGATTATTACTGCGTCTAGTCCTGGAAGTTTTAACATTTCTTCGTAGCTAGTGAAGGTATTTTTTATGCCGTTGTTTTTGGCTTTTTTTAAAGCTTTCTTGGATAGGTCGGCTACTGCTGTGACATGGGCGTTAGCGAGTTTTTGGGCGTGTCTTAAATGTATTTGCCCAACATAGCCTAAGCCTATTATTCCAAGACCTATCTTTTTCATTATTATGCTCCGTCTTCTGATTTATTGTATCCCAAGTTTTTCGCCTAATCCAGTTAGGATTAAGGCAGCGTAGGCTTTGCCCATTAACTTTTTCTTGAAATCTTTTCGCGGGTATCTTGATTTAAAATAGTTTATTGAGACACCTTTTGGTATATAAGCAGTTTTGCCTATGCCCTCTTTCTCTGCTAGTTGCAGATATTTTATCTTTTTTGGGTTTAGTCCGGCGATTTTAGCTGCAGCTGCGTCTACTGCAACCGGATCTTGGCTCGCCATTACAAGACCTAATTTTCTCGGGGATATTCCAGAAACAATGTTTCCGTCAATTATGCATAGGTCAAATTTCATAAGTTTATTTAGCGCAATTATTGTTTCAGCAAGTATCTTATGGTACTTAAACTTTTTGGGGTGTGGATTACATCCATAGATGTTCTTTAAAGCGCAAGTTAGTTCTATGCCTCTCGCGGTATATTTTATTTTGGGAACATTAATTTTTAAGTCGGCTCTTTGAATTGTTTCAGGGACTGTGAACTGGAAGATTTTCCCTTCCACTGTTACCTTTGCAGGGTAAAAGGAGTCCTTTGAAAGATTAACAAGTTTAACATTATATTTTTCAGCGATTTTTTCATAGCCAAGCATTTTAAAAGCGTATTTACATACCATTGCAGATGCGTCGGATTCAATTATTGAAATATTCACGTCTGGCGATATGTTTTCTCTGAATAATTCAATTATTGATGCTACAAATTTTGGGTCTGTTGTTTGTCCAGTAGAATAATCCCAATAATAGCATAGGTTAGGCTTAATCACTATGTTTTCCATTTTTTGCTTCGGTTGATAGCCTATCAAATTCAACGATTCGCCAATAGCCTTCTTAATCGAATCCTTCGTATTTCCTGAAGCCTTAACGAAACTGACAAGACTCACGCGCTTATCACACCTACGTTCTAAATCAAGTTTAGGCTTGTGAATTGATGATATCCACTAGATTACGGATTTGCTCATCATCCATGTATGGGTCCACAGGCAACGGAAGCAAACGTCCAACAACATGCATCGTCCCTTCGAAGCTTGCGTTTTCATTTAAACCGCTAAAGATTGGCGATTCATGAAGCGGTCGGTATAAGTAACTTACTTTGAAGCCTTGCTGAGCCATCTTAGCCATGCATTCTGAGCATTTTTTTTCGTCTCGGAAAATGATAGGGTATTTCATGTATGAAGGCGTTGAACCCTTCAAGGGAATAATCTTTGCGAAGCCGTTTTCGTTGAGGTTTTCTTCATAAGTTTTGGCGATTCTTCTTCTTTCTTCGAGATAATGTTCGACATTCCGGAATTCCTTCTGCAGACTCAGGATCTCAAGTTTTTCAATCCTTCGTCTATGCCAGTATGTTCGGTTCATCGCCATCATCTGATTAATAACCTCGTCTGTAAGCGCGTCTGATTCCCATAAATCATGAATATGCGAGTCAATGGTTACCCATCCGTCCACTACCTTAAAGTGTCTTTCAGCATATAAGGAGCTTAGAAATTTCGAAACATATTCGTCGACAAGATAAACTGCGGTCATGGCTTTTCTTGATTTTATATTAAAAATCTCGATAAGACGATAACCCAGCCTCGTTGTCAAGGCTCTAATTTCGTGCTTATCACGCGCTGCCCTGATTTTCTCTGCAACCTCCTCATCGTCAGTTAATGCTGCCCCGCCAAGTCTCACGTTTAAAAATTTTTTAAACGATATTATTCCAACGTTTCCAAATGTGCCTAGTTTCTTGCCGTTTATGCTCGCTCCAAGCGCTTGCACTGCGTCATCGATAAGAGGGATGCCTTTAGCTTGGCTTATTTCCAGTATAGGCGACGGATCGACTGGTAAACCGTATAGGTGTACAAGGATAACTGCTTTTGTTTTCGGGCCAGCTAATTTTTTGAAGTGATCTGGCGACATGGAAAGTGTGTCTTGTTGTATATCGCAGAATTTTGGGACAGCTCCAGTGCAGAATGTTGTTATAGGGATTATTTCACACGCGTAATCGGGAACCACCACTTCATCTCTGTGTTTTATGCCTAAAGCCAAAAGCGAAAATCGTATAGCGGATCTCCCAGACGAACAAACGACGGCATATTTTGTTCCCATGTATTCTGCCAATTGTTTTTCGAATTTTTCTCGAATAGACTCAAGAGTTTCAGAATTTTCAACCAATTTTTCAGCCCTACTCTTTTACTTCAAAGAATCTAAAGAAATGGCTGTGCATAAACTTGGGCTTATACTCTTGTTTCAAAGCCCATCTGACACTCGTTTGGTAGCATTTTTCAACCTTTTCCTTTGAGATGGTTATTGTTCGCTCCGCCTTTTCAAGCTGAGGTGTGACCTCTACCAACCCAATTTTTTGAAGACAGCTCACCTCTTTAAGGAACATGTCAAACTTGTTGATTAGCAACGTGATTTCAGCTTGGCTTCTCATTTGCGGCTCGGTTAATTTTTGAGGGTTAGACTTGTGGTATATTGCGTCCCATTCACTTTGGTAAAATAAGAGGCTTGGATGCATGTTTGTTACGATGACTTTATGCCTCAAAGAAAGAAACAGCGAACGGTAATCCGAGGCTTTTCCTTCCAATTGACCAATTATTTGGTACGGATAAAAAGTTATACCCTTATAATCCACAGGATTCTTGGCGATATCCGCAGAAAAATCATAGGTTATTCCCAAACTTTTCAACGCTTCCAAATGAGGAGGACTCCAACAGTTACCCGGAGCCCTAAAGGCGGCTATCTGCTTATCTGGAAATAAGTCCCTGAGCGCCTTGATCCCGCCTATTCCCTCAGTTTCGCCAGTTAACGGGTTAATGTGAGACGTTTCTCTCTTCAGAGAAATTTCATGCGCTTTTCCGTAATCTTCCACATCCGTGAACTCAAAAACAGTTGGATGCACCGAATGCCCAGAGGAATGATAACCAATCTGATGCTCATCAAGCATTTCCAAAACATGCGGAAAATCACGCAGTTTTTCAGCCATATGTCCAGTGATAAAAAACAAAGCTTTCAAACGATGTTTTTTAAGCAATTCTAAAACCGTTTGCAGTGCAGTAATGGAACTTCTGCTTATGAAGTCTTCCACATCAAATGTTAGAAAAAGTTTTCGCGGCATCTGGCTCACACTAAAGCGTTTGGGATAAAATTTGAATGTGTTTATGTTACTTGTCAAGTTTTTATTGCTACTAGATTGCTTCCTGGCCACAATTTTTTGTTTAGCCACTTTAAGAACTTTGAAGAATCAATCTTGGAGCATATGGAAAAAATCGTTTCGCCCACGATTGGGATTTGCCTTAGCCTAGGGCTATCGTATTGAAGATAATAATTGATTGTCTGGGTGTACGGTGGACTTGCAGCGTATACTTCGAAATTTGGCATTAGTCTCCTCAAACTTCGTGTGCTGAAAAAGAAGAAATGTGTAGGGTCATAAATCTTTCTGCTGTATGCCGCGTTTGGAGTTATTATCATAACACGTTTCGAGACACGCTGCATTTCTTTAATTGAGTTCTGCAATGCTTCTTCACTAAGCATGTGTTCAATAACTTGGTTTGACACGAGACAATCGAAACTTAGATCACAAAAGGGTAAATGTGCACAGTCAACTTGAACAACTTGCCCTTTAAAACCGAAACTCTTAAGCTTTTTTAGAGCAGCCTTGGATACATCAACTCCGACGGCATTTTCGTCGTTTCGAACGTCCATTAGTTCGTAAGGCCCACATCCCACATCAAGCACTTTTTCATAACGCTGGCAGAATTTTGCCTGAAGTTTAAATAGATTTTGCCAATTTTTGTCTGTCATTTGCAGCTTGTAAAATCCACCTTTATCAGCCATAGCAACATCCGCATCATGAAACTCCGGTACGTTTCGATTTTTTAATAGATGCTTTCGTAGTTTCTCACGCTTAATTCGATCAAAAAAGTCACGTATTAGCTTAACAACCAAAGACGTTAACCATCCTAAAATTTTATGATTTCGAGGAAATCGTGGCAAAAATTTGTTTGGCTGAATTTGTTTGACGCTTTAACCATGTCACGCGCCTTTGATTGCGACCATGCGTTAAATGCTTCTTCTATCAGCGCTGCAGCTTCTCCCATGGATTTGTATCTTAGATGTTTTGGCGCGATTTCTTTCAATCCTCCAACATCTGGAACTATTGGCATACATCCTGCAGACATGGCTTCCACAACTGATATGCCGAAAGCTTCGTAGGAGACGAAAGGATGTAAATAGACCTTTGATTTCTGGAGTATTTCACGCTGTTTTTCTCTTGACGCGTTTATCAGCAGCGTCACTTTTTCTTCAAGGTTTAATTCGTGAATAAGTCTTTGAAGGCTTTTTAAGACGCGCAGTTCAGATGGAGTTCGACAGCTTCCGATTATTATAAATTTTATATAGCTCCTTGTCAATTTTGCGATTTTAGGAATTGTTTCTGGTTGTTTGTCGTTTGAAATCCGTGTGACCGACACCACGGTGTTGCTTTTCTGCGGAGCTTTGTCGCTTATTTTGAAAAAGTCGGAAATTGGAGGATACAGCACCTTAATAGTTAATCCCGTAACGGCTTCAACTGTTTTCGCTACATGACGACTGCAAGCCATCAAAACCTTATCTTTGGCTTTAAAACGCCTAGTGCTGCTAATCAAGAAAGCCTTGTATGGGACAAACGCGGCGCCCTTAACACCCGTCGGTAATTGCGTAACTTTTGGCCTTCCCTGAAAATATACCGCATTTGCCCATGGAAAAACGGCGTTCGAAAAAGTGTCTATCAAAAAATCACACTTAAACCTAAACACATAAGATTTTAGAAGATTTGGATATATGTTTTCGGGGTCATAAGGGTCAAAAATGTTTGGAGGAATAATCGCTTCCCCGTCTAATTTTAAATCGTGACCAAAAAATTCCTTGATGTGATCATGATTAATTTTTTCAGCAGAGTAAACGATTACTTTATGTTTTTTATTTTTTAAGGCATAAATCATGTTTAAGGTTACCCATTCTCCCCCGCCTATCCGATTTATGGTTGGACTGAAAAAACCGACTCTCATATCATTCCGCTTTTTATGTATTTTTCAGCTTATCTTTAAAATATGCTTAAGTCTGCCTCCTTGACGCCAGTATTCTCGGTATAACCAATGCTTAATGCTCTTAAAAATGCCCCCTCTGATAATTACTGCTTGATAATTCCATCTTGGAATTGCATTCCATCTGTCCTTATACTCCTCAGCACCTCTTAAGAAATCGAATTCTGTAAGTCCTTCTTGAATAAACTCTCTTATGGCAAATAGCCTCAGCATATTCCCAACACTGTAGTAGGCGTATTTTGGATTAAACCCAGTTAAGTATGCATAATATTTGGAGTTATATTTGAAACCGTACTCTACTGCTGCAGCGTCTCCAGACAGCTTAAGCACATACAAGCCAAGCCAATTTTTTTGCGCAAATGTTTTTGCTATTTCCATGTTGAAACTGCGAGAAACTGGATTGACAAACACTCCAGAAAACCCTCTAGACTGCCACCTCTTCTGATGCAAATCAAACAACAAACGCATACCTTCTTCGCAAAGTTCAGGAGAAGAATAATCAACAAACTCCACATCAAAAGCTCTTTTTATGCGATTCAAATTCCTTTTAAAGTATCTGCGTTTATCAGAATTGAATCTGTGTAGAAAATCTTCATAATACGATGGTAAAGATATAAAAGGACATTTATGTATCCGTCTTAATACTTTTGACGTCTGTGCCAAAAATGGCAAGTATTCAGCCTTCTCCGGAATATCGCATAGGTCGAGGCAATTCCATTTTTCTGGAATAGTGGTTAAATATTTAATGAATAACTCCATGCACTCTTTGCGGTTTTTAGCTATTATGAAGTCATTGTAGTCTGAGAAAGGTGCTCCAATGAACTCTATTTTTCCCACTTTCAAGCCAAACATTGTGTGAACTGAATACGCAAGCGGCGCTATTCCTGCAATTTCATCATTTTCCTTAGCCAATAATAACACAAGCTTTTTATTGTTTCCAAAATATTTCCAGCCAATCGAAAGCCACTCCCAAGTTGAGAAGACCGTATGTCTACACTTACGTAAAAGGTTAGTCCACTCTTCTCTTAAGGAAAAAAAATCTTTGTAGTCGTTAATCTCGATTATTTTCATTTATAACTCATCCATTATGTTGACTTACTCTAGTTTTTTGGTCTTTCAGTGTTGTATCTTAATGTTATGTATGCTTCTTTTTGTATTATTCCTTCGGAGTCTGTAAACATGAGTTTGAGCATTACGTAAAAGTGTTTGAGAAACGCGAGATAATCTATTGGTTTTATAATCAATACTCTAATTTTGGCTTTGTCCCTCATGATTACCGCTATTTTCGAAACTATGCTTCTTTTATGAGTATGTACTGTGGAGTAAAAATTGGGGGGTTAACGTGTTTTTCTGCGAACTTTTTTGTGAATTAGTGGCGTTGCTGTTAATATTCCTATGAGGATTCCGCCTAAAAGTGTTGTTGTTTCCTGTTGTGGACTTGATGATTTGATGACGTTAGGCTGGCTGAGTTGTATGGTGACTTTGTGGGTGCTATGTGTGTAAGTAAAGTGTATTAGCCATGCGTACTCTGTTGATGTGGCTGTATACTCTATTTGGTTTCCGTCAAGGTATATTGTTAAATCTCTTATGTTTTCGATTAGGGTTTTTGCTATTGTAATGTTTGTATAGCCTATTGTTCCTGTTGGGCCGGTTACTGTGAATGTTATCGTTTTGGTTGTGGAGTTGAAAGCTAGTTCTGTGATGTTTGAGTTGGAAATTATTAGGAATGGTGTTGACCAAACGATTATGGTTTGAGCGCCTGCCATATTGTTTAGGGTTGTTAGTCCATATGAGTTATCTTGGATTGAGGAAATGGTGAAGGTTTTGGTTCCCGGGGTTGTTGGTGTGTATTGGTATTCCCATCTGTTGTTTGTCGCTGACCAAGACATTGGTAAGTCGTTTAGGTATAGTATTCCGTTTGTGTTGTCGAAGATTGTGTCATCGTATTGATATTTTGCTTGGAACCATATTTTTGCAGTTTCGCCTAGCATAATTGATTCTTTTGTGGTTCCTCCGCTGGTTATTTGTATTTGGTCCCAGATTATGCTTGGATTTGACACTATTTGTGTATAGTCAGTTACTCCTTCGCAATTAACTGCTGTGACAACCCATTCTTGTCTTCCTATGCTAGATGAAGCTACATTAAGGCTTACCCAACCGGTGCTGTTTGTAGTAAACATTGTTCCGTTTACGTAGATGTTTCCATTAACAATGTCGGAGCCGTTGATGCCCCATTTAGCGTGAAATGCCACTGTTTGCAAACTGCTTACGTCAGCTCTATTGTCGCTTACGGACACCGCATCTATTATAACGTATTCTTTTGGTGGGGGACTTACCCATTGTACAGTTATAGTGTTGCTTGTAAAGGCTGTTAGTCCGTATAGGTTGTCGCTTACGTTTTCAACGGTATACAGATATGCGACTTCGCTATATTGGATATCGGTGAAGCTGTTTCCAGAAGCGTAGTGGGTGTTGTTTCTGTAAGTGTTAATATAAGAGAAGTTGACGCCCTCGCCGTTGTAGCCGTAAACAGCGGATATGGTAAAGTTGACTGTTTGCCCAACGATTGGATTTGCAGGATTTGCTGAATAAGTTATAATTATTTTATCCCAGATTATGCTTGGGTTTGGAGCTGATTGCATGTAATCTGTTACGCCGCTGCAACTAACTGCGGTGACACCCCACTCATCTTTTCCTATTTGAGTCAAAGTTACTTCGAAAGTTATCCACCCCATGTTATCTGTGATGTATTCTGTTCCGTTAATGTATATACTTCCATGGACAACATCAGAGCCATTACTCCATTTAGCATGGAACATAACTGTTTGGACGCTGCCTACGTTAGCTCTTTCATCGCTTACAAGTGCTTGATCTATTATGACATACTGGCGGGCTTTCGTGGTTAAGAACGCAAATTTCAATTGGTAGATGCCATACGCCCCGTTAGTATAGGCTAAACCCAAGAGATTGTTATAGCTTTTGTAAAATCCTGACAACCCGTCGTAGCGGTAGTAACCAGCCAAGTTTCTTTCAATTATCCATGGATTTGAACCTTCCACGAAACTCCACGCTGCCCCATTGTAAACTTTGTAGTATATGCAGTCTGCCGTTGGCGCGCCTGCCCAAAAACAGTAGAGCATATTCGTTGCCGAATCAATGCTTAGTACGGGGGATGTTTCACTGTTTACTGTGGGCTGGACTATCGTTTCTGGTCCCCAAGAATTTGAGGCATAACTGTATTTGGTATATACCAGGTCGTGTGTAGAATCTTTTATAAAGACTAGGTGGACATCATCGCCTTGGTTTACAGCGGATAATCCGCATTCAATAATTCCATCGCTTGTGATTGCGCTTGTTGTGGTTTGTTTTTCGCTCCATGAAGAACCATTCCATAGGTAAGATTCAATTTTCCATCCGCCGCATGAGATTATGGCTAACATTTTTTGGTTTGTTAATGGCACAATCATAACATTTATTCCAGTATAGTTGGTTGAGGATAATCGATGTGGGAATCCTACTCTGGTTATCCATGTTCCGTTTGAAGTTATTGAAGTTGTTACATGGGCGTATCTGCTATTTTCGGTGACATTTTTTCGGGCATATGCCACCCAAGGTCGGCCTTCGCTGTCAATTGCGATTGAAGGCCACAGGTGCCCCGTATAACTTTCGCCAATGGTGATGTTTTGTTCATTGTCTAACCATGTTATTGTTCCATCAGCGTTTGGCAATCCACACCTGTAATATAAGGGGTCGCCGTTTGTTCCTGTGCTAAAAACGTAATGTAGGCGAGTTCCATCATAGGCAACTGCAAATCGCCATCCTGCGCCGCAGGTTCTGGATGTGAATGGTGTAAAGGGTGTCCATGAGAAACCATCGGTTGAAGTGCTGTATCCTGCGCTGCTTGCGCCGTCATAGTAGAATACCCAGAATCTTCCATTAGCGTAAAAGGTTTTTCTTTGGCAGGCGTATTCAACTGCTGCATAACCATAAGTTGTTAATGTTGCAATAGTGCTTTGATTTCCTGACGTTGTGAGAGTTTGTATTCCTGTGGTTGTCCAGTTTCCTGCTGTGTTGTTTGCCCATATTTGCCATTGGATTACTGTTCCTATGGTGCTGTTGAGGGTTTTTATTATGGATGCTGGGGCTTGGGTTTTTCCTTCGCCGAAGGATATGGCTGTGTCGTTTATCCATGTTCCTGTGTTGTTTGTGCCGAAAATGTAGTGGCTTAGGTTGCTGTTTTGGGCTGTAAATACGGCGCTGAAGTTGCATGGTTTTGCAGCTATTGTAGTGTTTATGCTCATGTCAGAAACACTTATTGACGGAGTTGGCGGCGCTCCAGCCTCTTCTTCGCTTCCCCAAGTCCCATGACTCGGCTCTGGATAAACATATTTACAAACAAAAATGTCATCATAATGTGCGTGTTCAGCGGTTGCAGACCAACTGAAAAGACACAGAGTGCCACTGCTGAAAGTATTATCGGTCGCTGTTATTTCTGTCGGGTAAAGTGGGGCGATGCTGCTTTTCAATTTATTTCCGTAAAGTTTGAAAACAAATGTATACCAAACATTTTTTGAAGGATTTGTAGTTCCTTGACCAGCAATAGTTGTTTCCAATCCATTTGACATTTTGGATATTCTATCTCTAGAATCGCCGCCCCATGTGCTTAAAAATGTCATATAACCATTGTCTGGTTCGTTTGGTTGTTGCCCTCTTACATATGGTCCATGCTCAAAGTAAGTTCCCGAAATCCATTTTATCTTGACGTGAACGCTGTGATTGCCAAACGTGAAACCGTTAGCTCTAATGCGCTGGCCCCAAGGAGTTGCGGTTGTTTCAGCGCTTAATTCTCCGTTCTCTATTTTCCATGTTCCACCTACTACTGTCCATTTGTTCAAGGTTCCGCTGAAATCGTCGAAAAAGTCGAAGGTAGCGTCGCCATTACTTGTTGTTACTGCGTTATCTTTTCCGTAATAGACATATACAGTGTTGTTGCTGATGCTTGAAATTTCAGGTATTTTGACCCAGAATACTGCATAATCGCTTGTTTTCAGTTCCTCTATCCAGTAACTGCATTCGATTTCCTGGCCGGATGACGAATTAAACCATGCGAAACGGACATCGCCGAAATCGCTTCGTGAATGTCCGTTTAAGTAAACATTCTCTCCATTATCTACACCACTTATATAGTGAACTGTAAACCTAACTTGGTAATCAGCAACGTGCATTTCAGATATTTGTACATTAGGTTCTTTATTTATGTAGACTTCTCGCGTTTCTTGATACCAACTTGAACTACCTCTATTGCTAAACAAGTAAGCTCGTGTCTGGGTTGGATCCAAAAAAATCATTGGGCACGCTTCATCGTTGCTGAGAATTGGTGAGTTGGACGCTTCAATGAAATCTGAAGACGGAGATACTGTCGAATAATACGCAACTATTTTCCATATTCCACCAATTTGCACTTCTCCAAGCAACCAATATTTACCATCGAAGTATATTATTGTAGGAGACCCGAAAGGCATCGCTCTGCTAAGAACTATTGTATCACTCGCTTTATCCAAATCTTCGATGCTCATTGCTTTTCTAACTTTGAAATGTTCCAGTGACCCAGAAGTATCGTGAGTGAACAAATACCAATGGTTGTCGTTGGGGTTGAGCCACACAAACGGATTTTTCCATGCATTACCTCCACTTTTAATTACCTCTTGAAAAGTAAAGTTAATACCATCTGTACTTGTCCACCTTTCTAGAGTACCATCAGTTCTGTCAGTAAGAAACATGTGAAACACTCCGTTGACGTAAGCCACACTCGGCCATCGCCAATGGTATGCTTGTGGTCCAAGAATTGGATTGCAAGAGTAGGCAGTCCAAGGACCGTTTATATCATTCGAGTAGTAGAGTCTTATTTCTGAACCCAGTGCATCCGAATCATATGCCAAGTATTTTCGGTTTGCTCCATCAACAACTTTGTTGACTTCTACAATGGTAGTGTTATGAGCAGGTTGGAAGGCATGCCTGTTTGTGGGATTATCTATGATGGTTGTCCAAGGGTCAGAAACATCATAAAAGTTGACGGGGCTATCTTGATAAAGCGTAATAGTGTGTGCCTTTCGATATTGCCATCCACTATACGACCATCCTTTTGAACCAGATTGGTCAGCTTGAACTTTTGTTATTACACCATATTGAGGATAGTAAACTCCTAAAGTTAGAATCAAGGCTACCATAATTAGATTAACCGTGAAGATTTTCATTTTATTTTTTCGCATCAATTTCATTTCCTTCCATTTAATTTACATTAACAGTATATTCATAATTGAATGATAAATATAAAAATCCTTCAGTGTCCTTTTTATAGAAAAATTGTGGAATCGTTCTATATTAATGCGCATACAAGAGGATAAGTACCCATTAATAACCGATAATGATGAAGAATCCAAACTGCCTAAGTACCATGCATGTTGAATTGTTTTTTCAGTAAAACCCTAATTCGCATAGACTTCATTAAGCATTAACCTATATGCTTGCAAGGTTTTTTCTGCAGCTTTTTCCCACGTGTAATTATTAAGTATGTGTTCCCTAAGCTTATTATCTCTTGGCTTATTGTAAGCCTCTAAAATTTTTTCCTTTATGTCATCCACTGATAATGGATTGATATACAGCGCATAGTCTCTGAAATACTCAATTGTGGAGCCACCTTTAGTGATAACTAAATTGCACCCCATCATTCCAGCTTCTAAAGCGGTGATACCAGGTGTTTCAAATAGGCTTGGTAAAACGAAAACTTTGGCAGCTGCATATGCAGAAAATAGTTCCTTTGAATACGGAGGCATAAAACCTAGAAAATGCACATTTTGATTACTCTTGGCCACTTCTTTACATTTTGCGAAGTAATTATATTCCCAAGGATTATAATGTCCAATTATCACCAAAGGAACTTCTATGTCTTTACACGCCTCAAGTAGCCTTAGAATATTTTTTCTCGGTTCGATCCTTCCCACAAACAAGACAAAATCTTTCAAACCATATTTATCTACGAAAAGATCAGGGTCCGCAGATAAGACCTCTTTCTCAACAGCGTTTGGAACTATCAAAAATTTATTTGGCGCTATTTTATACTCACGTGAAAGAACAGCCGCTTCTATTTGAGAATTAGGTAATATAATATCAGCAACCTCTAAAAAGTCCTTAAATGGATATAATGTTTTAACCGTAGGATAATTATATGTTAGCAAATTCGAAAAGAAAACTCTAACTTTACCCATTGTTTCAATTATCGATGTCCTTTCTCTAATCTCTGGCCAATAAATAGGCGATAATACAACTTTCAGTTTTTTAGTCTTCGCCAATTTGAATATAGACAGGCAATCTGTCCGCATATTAAAAACATGAAGAATATCGTAATCGTTTAACCTATCATTAAAAACATCAAATAATTTCACAAAAACACGGTTATCCAGCTTTTCTAAATATTCTTTTGTTTTTAACATCTGAATTTCAGCGCCTCCAAAAAGCTGAAAGGCAACAGGATCAGTAAAATAGAGGACTTTTATTTCGCCGACCATTACTTTACACTCACCGAACCAAACAAAATATTATATCACTTAAATAATGCGTCTTGTATTGGCATGTATGATCCTCCAAATTTTCTTGAAATTATCCACTTAAGCCCTATTAGGTTGCCAAACAATATTCCCTTCAAAATAGCCAACTCATATCTCCAATTTTCGCTAACTTTCTTTAAATGCACTAAAGTATTAAATAGCGAAGAGATCACTCGATGCTTTATAGAAAGGTTTTCTCCTTCAAGAAATAAATAATAAAACACAAGCTCATCCTCCATTATTGCTTGAAAAACATTTTCTATCCTGTGTAACCTACTCATACTCTGACCATGCAAAACATGATAAACTTTCGCTCTAGGATTGAAAACCATCTTATGGCCATTTTTCCACATTTTCCACCCAAGAACTTGCTCAAAATCAATCCCACGCTTAAGAAACGAAGAGGGTATTTGAAAATCCTTAATTGCAGAGCCAAGAGCAGACATATTCGCAGCCATACAAAACAGCGAACTAAAAATCTCCTTATGCGCTAAGCGAATATTTTTTCTTGAATAACCAGCCTTTGAAATGTACGCTAAATAATTCTCTTGTCCATCCAACGGACAATTCCAAAGCTTATTTCCAATAATCCGCAGAATATTAAACTCTTTATAAAAACTCACAACCTCAGAAGAACCGTAAACTGGTTTCAATGCACTGTCAACAATATACGCAGGAATAACCTCTCCAGAAACACCTGAAACATTAAGCCGTTCATAAGTTAAAACATGTTCCCTGATGCAATTAGAGTCTGGCACAGCATCGTCATCCAAAAACACAATAACATCACCATCAGCATTATGGATTCCTTCATTATACGCTTCGATAAGCCCTTGCCTTTCTTGAAAAATAATCTTTATATCAAGAAAATCACTAAAACGTTCCGCAACCTCCATAGTTCCAATATCACCAGGCCTCGCAACTAACAAAACCCCAAAATCCGTGAAACTTTGACCCCTAAGCCCATCAAATACGTATTCAAGCAGATGAGGTCTTCCAACCGTCGGAATTAAAACAGTAACATACGGTGGCATATGACGATACAATCCTCACGGCGAGTCTCATTACCTATTTTTCTGGTATACTATACACTGACCATTATCATAAACCAAACTTAAATCATCAAAGATAAAAGAAAGATCGCTGTAATTCCACGAAAGACCCATTCCATACATCTTGCCAGAAGCTATATTTAAGGCGCTTAAATAGACAACACCATTGTAGGCGACGTTTGTAACGTTACTCAACACACCAATGTAAAACACACCACCATAAATACGCAATACATTATCCGCAGAAACAATATCTGCATACGCCGACGACTTCCCATAATCTACATTCTTAGACATCCACTGCGCGCGCAGCATGTGATAAATGTTTAACCGAAAACCTCAAAATGCCCTAAAATTCGATTTTTATCCAGTATTTTGATACACCACACATTGCTCATTGTTATAAATTAAACTTAGATCATCAAAAATAAAGGAAAGCTCGCTGGTATTCCATGAAAGCTGCCCAGACGGAACCACCCCATAAACGACATTTAAAGTGCTCAAATAAACCACACCGTTACCAGCCACCACAGTAACATTATTTAGCGAATATTTCCCCAAAACAATCAAGCCATAAGCAATTAACACACAAAGCCGAGACGCATCATCCGAATAAAAAACCGAATCGTCAACATCAACCGTTTCTGACAACCACCGAGCCCCAAAAACGCTATATGCATCTGTAAACCCATAATGCCCATATAACCGCAAAGCACTCATCCTATAACCACTAAGAGGAATAGACCAACTATCACCCCCAACCACCTCATACACAAAATTTGTTTGAAAAAGAAAATAAGGCACCAAAACAACCAACAACAAAGCTGAAACAAAAAATTCCCTTTCTCGCCTAGAAAACAACCCAACAATAAACTCACCACCCAAAACACAGAAAGGCGCCAAGAAAAACAAAAGCACATGATAAAACCTCGTCATATTAAGCGATTCCGCCAGCCCCGGCACCAAAATAAGCATAGCCAAAAAAGCCATACCAATCAAACTAAAAATGAAAAACTCGTTTTCCATACGAGCCCTCACACGTTTAGTGACCAAACCAACAAAACCCAAAACAATAAAAGCCTCAGTAAGATACGCAAAAAACCTGCTAATAGCGTTCCAAACAGTCGGCGGAGCCTCCAAACCCAAACCCCTCAACACAGTCTCACCCCGCGCAGCAGGATTAAAGAAATCGCCTAGCTGCCTATACACATAATCCCCAACCTCCAAAATGCTGTCAAAAGTGGCAGCCCCAGAAGTATAAATATACCACGCAAACATCACCACAAAAAAGAAAACAACCATACCAACAGTAATATTCCTACTTGGACGCTTCAAAACAAACAACGCAACCAAAGCAAAAGAAATGAAAAACAGAAAAATTGCAGCAAGCGCATAATGCGACACCACCAAAGCAAAGCTGAAAACCATAAAACACACCATCTTACTAGCAGACTTCACCCCCTTATTCACTATGACAAGCAACAACAAAACAAAAAACAATTCCCCAATCATCTGCCTAGTCAACCCCAACATTTCAGTATAGAACGTAAACAATGCCATAAACAAAAAAGCCGAAATAAAAGCATACATCTTACTCACATAAATCTGCCAAACTTGATACAAACCCAAAGGTACAAAAGCAAAAATTAACGGAAACAACAATTTAAACATCCATATTGAGTCAATTTTTAATAAAACCGAGTAAATCGTTGGAAGAACAGTAATACTTAACATTGTGTTGTATCTACCTAACCCAACACCAAAAAATGAGGGTAGAACAGAACTCCAATGCGCATTACCCTCGGTAACTCTAAAAAGAAAATATTCACCAGGCACATCCGAGCCGAATGGAACAATATAGTTGGAAATGAGCGAAGAGTGATAAAGAAGGGCGATAGCAATCATAAGCGCAGCAAAAGGATACAAATTCGAAGACAAAAATTTCTCGGACAAGACACCAACAATAAATAGCACAGAGATTGCTATAATCATAAATAGAAGAAGCAAATTGCTTCCATAAACATTTACATACATTGCTCCAATAATACTTAAAATCGGAAGACATAGAAATAGAAACATGGATAGAGGTTTTTTGATGGGTTCGCGTTCCGCGCGCACGAGTTTTGCATCTTCGCTTTTTAAATATACTAAAACCACACCTGCGAAGATTATGCTGTTCAAAATTATCATTAAGGGCAATAACGAAAGCGGTTGCGAAAAACCAGATAATAAACCAAACTCGTTTATCAAAAGTCCAACAACCATTAGAAATGCAACACTGAGCCCCACCGAGAAAAGAACCACTTCAACAACATCAAGCTTATTTAATTTTAACATTTTTAGATAAACCAGCCCTGGAATAAAAGTGAAATAGACAAAGCATATAACCTGCCTGGCAACAGGAATATCAAAGAATATGGTAGCAAAAGATGCCATTTGCAATAACAATGCAGTCGCTAGAAAATTAACTGATTTCCCCCCGGCGAAAGTGAAATTCATTCCTATAACTTCCATTTTCCTTATTCAAATTTACATGTTAATTTCTACTTTATTCCGAAATCTAATTACTAGCTTTCACGGATAAATATCCCATTCTTGCACCAAACAGCTTTGTCATGTTTATCTTTGAAATCTCACTGAAAACTCGGATACCCATAGACAGAAGAGACATCATACCTGGCATTTTCCTAAAAAGTTTTGGAAAATGAAAAATAAGAATCTCGGGAGCTGCAGTCCTTGGAAATTCAGAGTCAAAAACAACTGGCATAAGCTTGCATTTGGACAAAGCATAAAACAGTTCCTTTGGAGAAAACCGTTGCTCAAAGAAAGCCTCTGGCTCTGTTAAATTCTTTATTCTCATGCTTACCGTTCCAATAAAGAAAAGGTTGTTAGGAACCGTAATAGCAACATGCCCACCACTTCGCGTAACTCTAGAAAATTCAATTATTGCCCTGTAGGCGCTCTTCTTGTTCGGAAGATGATCAAGCGTTGAGAAGCATGTAATTAAGTCAAAAACTTCATTTCTAAAAGGCAAAGCTGTTGCTGACGCTTTTATGAAGTTTAAATTTGAATCCAACCCCAACTCATGAGCATGTTTGTTACCTAACTTGAGGGCATATCCGTTTATATCTACGTCGATAACAAACGCTCCCCTTTCCGCAAAGGCGAAAGAATCAACTCCCTGCGCTCCACCTACATCACATACAAGTGAAGATTGTTGAACAAGCGGATAAGAAATTCGCCGATCCACTTCTTTAATTTCATAGCACCACCGCATATCGAATCCTTGGTTCTGTTTAGAAAGAAGATGAAGATAATTCGATGCTTTGCGTTTTTGGAGTCTTTGTCTCAAATCCATCATTCTCACTATTGATTGCATCTTTGCAAACATGGTTTAGTAAGACAAAAGATTTAATACGTTCTTTCACTCATTTTTCAGTGAAGAGCACGTGAACACTATGACATACAATCGAAACATTTTAACTCAAAAATTACAGATAGTTAAGACGGGAGCAGGGAGATTGAAAAACACAAAGTTTTACGCGCTACTAATAACTTTGACGGTGCTTGTCGGAACTCTCGGCCTCTCCACAGCAATCTCATCATTAATGAACAGTGTCGTTATAGGAAATAGTGGTAAAATATCAATTCCAACCATAACCGCTGCAAGCGGATACTGTAGAGACATCCAAAACGCAGTAGACTGGATTGTGGCACACGGCGGCATAGGCAACGTGTACATTCCAGAAGGCACCTTCTACTGGAACGGTAACGAAACCGTGTATATACCAGCAGGCGTAAATGTTATAGGAGCAGGACAAAATAAAACGATACTGCAACAAGCAAATTCCGCTCCGTTTGAAACGATGTTTTCAATTTCAGGGACAGGTGCAACCAATAAGCCTGTAAGAATCAGCGGCATCACTTTTAAGGGGAAAGTCACTGGAGACGATGATGTTGTGGGCGTAGCAATAGCAGTGGAAAACGTGATAGATTATAGAGTAGACCACTGTGACTTCATAGACTTTCCAAATATGGCGGTTTATATTGGGGGCACTTCTGGATGTAGGGGAGTAATAGACCATTGCAACATTAAATGCCTGTATAAAGACACGATTGGCGGAAGTTGGGGTTATGGGGTGGTAGTCTCAACCAACAACTATTGGGATTGGGATGACGACATAACGCATTTTCTTGGGAAATACGAGACAATACCAACATTGTTCCCAACAGCCTACATTGAAGACTGCTATTTCTACAAGTGTAGGCATGCTGTAGCAAGCAACCAGCTCGGATGGTATGTGTTCCGCCATAACACAGTTTATCAAACATGGAACAGCGGAGTTGACGTCCACGGTTCATCGCCAACCGCAGCAGGAGGACGAGGAGGCGAAGTTTACAACAACTACATTATTGCGCCTATAGGCATAGGGTTCAGAGGCGGTTCAGGCGTGATATTTAACAACACAGGCGGCTCTCCAATATGGGTGTTAAAAGATGTTGAAGGCACTCCTCTTCGACCGCTTAACAACCTTTGGATTTGGAACAATGACGGGCAATTCGTAAACTATGACGGTTATTATCAGGAAAACGTTAATTATTTCTTACGTGCACCAAACCAACAACAAGACGGTTTCACGTACACGCCTTATCCGTATCCGCATCCTTTGACGCTTAGGTAAACCTTGTCAAAAAGGACAAGTTTACCGTGGAGTGTATTTTACTGGTTTCTGCTTGTTTAATGATTCTTCTATACATTCAAGTAGTCTTATGGTGTTTCTGCCGTCTTCGCCTGTTACTGGTGGAGGCGCATTCTCTTCTAGACTTTTTATGTAAGCGCTTATGAGGTCAGGGTGTCCTGTGTTCGGTTTTTTGATTTGGTCTGCTGTGAATTTCGCCCATTTCCTGTAAAGTCTCCTCAAATCTGTTAGGAAATTGCTTATTACCCCAGCCACGTTTGCTGCTTTTTCCTGCATTCTTTCTATTATGTAGCCATGAGGCAGAAAGGTTTGCACTCTTTTCCCGTCTGAACTCACTATTTCGTATACTATTTCGGATTCTTTTGCAACCCATGAAATTTCCATTATTCCCCACTGTTCAGAGACTGTCCGTAGTAAGACTATGAAGTCGTCCCACACGGAATATTTTGCCTTAGTGCCTAAAGCATAAACTTCATTCACATCTTTTAGGAAGTGCAATTGTAAATAAGCGAGATGCGTGCCTACCTCCCATAGAATCCCGCCATGTTCTGGATTAACATTCCAAGGTTGCGCCAGACCATGAGCTACAAGCCATTCAAAATTCTCCCTATGGAATGTTCTAAAGGATATTAAATTGAAGTCCTCGGAGTCAGCTATCGCCTTCAAACGTCTCACCTGCGGGTAAAAAAGTTGGTTGTGGCAAACGCAAACTTTGATTCCATGCTTTCTCGCGGTCTCAACAATTCTTTCGCATTCTTGACTGCTTCTGCCTAAAGGCTTTTCCACAAGAACGTTTATTCCAACTTTTGCAGCTTCACAAACAAGCGGCTCATGTGTAGCTGTGGGAGTGCATATGTCGACAAAGCCGAGATCTTTGATTTCAAAAAGTTCCTTGCAATCTGAAAAGACTTTTTCGATTTTGTATGTTTCTGCGAAGGCTTTGGCTTTGTTGATGTCAGCGTCAGCAACAGCAACCACTTTAGCATTGTCTATAGCCTTATAAGCGTTCATGTGGATATTTGCGACTCTTCCGCATCCTATTATTCCAACATTCATCTAAAGCCTCTCCATTACTCGGAAGTCGGAGCGTATGAATCTAGGTGGCTTCTTACAAAGCCAGCGTACCATGCGATCATTTTAAAGAAGGACTGAAACGGCAATGCAAAAACTATTTTCTTTTGCGTTAGCCTGTAAAGTTTTAACGAGCTAATGAGACCGGATAATATTGCGGCAGGTGGAAACATTCGATAATGTTTTATCATCCCGCTATTTTTGTGGAGAAAATAGTGTGTGTGATATCCTCTAGTCCAGTATCGAGTCCAGAGGCTTTTCCAAGTTAGGCCTAACCTTTCATAGTCGAGAAAGTATGCGTCCACCGTGGATAACTGCCATCCAGCCGCTTTTGCTCTGATCTCAAAGTCCCAATCTTCGTTGTATCCTCGCAAGTTTTCGTCAAAACCGCCTATTTGTTCAAAGATTTGTCGTCTGTAAATAGCGCCGCCAGTTCCAAGCGCTTTAAAACGGCATTTATCTGACGTATAGTCAACCATTCGCCCAGCGGCACGAGAATAAGATTCTAATGTTGCCAGTATGTTACTTCCGGGCATTAGGGCTTGTTTTCCTTTGGCGATGCCAACACGCGGATTTTGGTCCATGAATTCTAGTAATTTTTTGATGAAATCTTTTGACAAGACCATATCGCCGTCTACCCAAAGAATAAAGTTGCCTCTTGCATTTGCGATAACAATGTTTCTTGCGTGGCCAATTCCTTTCCAAGAAGTTTGAAAAATTTTCGTTGGAATGTTTATTCCAGAAACACGTTTTTTTACAACAGTCAACGTGTTATCTTCGCTTCCGTCATCCACTATTACTATTTCCAAGAGTTTGTGCGGAATGTTCTGTGCAACTATGCTGTTTATTGCTTCTTCAATATACTGTTCGCAGTTTCTCACGCAGATTCCTATGGTAACTTTTGGCATCATATCTAAAACCCAGTAAGGCAATAAACTATCGAAATGTTTAACTTGATTCTACTTGTAAAAAATCTTCGTAATTTTTATGCAACTGAGCGGAAATTTTTTTCCAGTCGTAGTCCAAGATGGATTTTCTTGCGTTTCTTCTAAGTTTTTCGGATAAGTCCTTGTTCTTTAAAAGCTTTATAATGCTTTTTGCAAATTCGTTTATGTCATCTTCAATTATTAGGCTAGTTCCATTTTTGAGGTTTAAACCTTCAACTCCTTTAGTTGTGGATATTACTGGCAGACTGCACGCGAGATATTCTAGAATTTTCAGCCTAGTGCCCGAACCCCGAAACAATGGGGCAATGGCCACGTCAGATATAGCGAGCAACTCTGCAACGTCTTTCACAGTTCCCGTGAAAATTAGGTTCGGCGAGTTTATTGCTTTCACATATCTGCCAACTATCAGAAATTTTACGTTATCAACTTCTTTGCAAACCGTTGGAGCAATTTTTGTGGCTATTAATTCCACAGCTTCTAGATTGGGCAGATATTCCATGTTCCCAACGAAAACAACAATGCGATAATTGTCTAGGCCGTATTTTCTTTTAACTTTCGCCAAATTCGTGGCTGAATTGGCGAATCCTTCAGTGTCAACTCCGTTTGGCGTCACCTTAATTTTCTCTTCCATGATTCCGCAAGAAGTCAAAATTTTCTTTTCCTTTTCTGAAACAGCGAGAATAAGACTTGCAGATTTATAGACAAATATTTCGAAGAATGTTTCCAAGACTCTTCTAAATTTAAATGTGTGCTCTACATTTAGCGACTGAAACACGTCATGGCAATCAACGACGACTGGTTTCTTCCAGATTTTCACGGTTACAGGAACAATAAGCACGCCGGCTGTTTGCTGCTCTATTTGCACTATGTTTGCGCCATAGATTAGTTTGCGGATTTTAAAGACAAAAAATGGATCATAGAAGTACAGCGTTGTGGGTTTTGCTATTCCTAGCAATTTAGCTAAGAAATGCAACAGTTTTTTGGGTAAGAAGCCGTTAAATTTGTGGACAAAAAACTGGTTCATTTTTTCGGTGCTGTTGTCAAATCCAGGAAGTATAACGTGAACTTTGTTTCCAAGTTCCGCGAGTCCCTTTGCCAAATTGTATATACGGACAGAGTATCCAGTGTCTCTTGATAATGAATCTTCGAATGAGCTTAAAATACAAATTTGCATCAGTTAAACCTCAATTAAAATTAAAAACTAAACTAGCCCTGTTAAAGTAGCATGTGATCGCTTGTTAACCTAATTCAAGTGGTTATTCCTCAAGCATTGGCGGGATGACATCGCCGACGAGTCTTTGGTAAGTTTTTAGAAGCCAAAACTGTAAGGGCAATATAAAATCTGTTGATATAACGCCTTCTTTTGGAAAAATTTTGGCGAATTCGGAGATTTTCTCTCCGCGTACAGTCACATTTTTAGGATTTCCAAGTCCTTCATTTAGGGCGATCTTTAAAAATTTAACATTTAAAGGCTTGTAGCCCATTATTTTTGAGGCCACCAAGTCAACTGCGAACGGGTCTGTGCCAGCCATTAACAAGTCCAATTTTGCTGGATAACGTCCCAAAGCAACTATTCCGTCAACTATTGTTAGTTGTGGCCTTAAAATTTTGTTTATTCCCACTATTGCCTCATTTAAAAACTTGTGGTAAGCAACTTTTCTGGGACTGCCTATACAACCAAAAATGTTTTTCATAGCGCACGTGATCTTAACGGTTTTCATGACTTTAAGCTTGGGCACGTTAATGAACAGGTCAGAGTCAAGCAAAACTTGCGGAACTTTAAAAGAAAATTCACGCCCATTCACTTTAACAGTCTCATCAACCAGCACATCTTTAGAAAGGTTAAATAGCTCAACATCTTTTTCTATGGCCAACTTTTCGTAACCTAAAACTTTAAAGGCAAGCTTCGTACGCATAGCCGAAGCATCAGCTTCAACAATTTTAATGTCAACATCTCCATATGCCTCACGAACATAATCGATTAGGCCTGCAACAACCCTTGGATCAGTAGTTTGCCCAGTATCAGCATCCCAATAATAACACAAGTTAGGCTTAATAACAACAGACTCAACAAAGCCATTAGCCTTAAAATCTATTAGCCTCAAAGCTTCAAAAACAGAATTCCTAATCTCTTCCACCGTGCCTTGTGCACCCACAAGAGCAACAATGCTTCTCATCTAAACTTCACACTTTACGCAATTTTTATTGGCTATCTCGTATGCTTGCTCAATCAACTCCGCAGTCTTTAATCCGTCCTCAGCAGAAACTATCGGGTCCGAATCCTCCTTAACACAGTCAAAGAAATGCTCCAATTCCCGATAAAAAGACTCGTAATAGTATGTATAAGACAGGTAACGAATCCTTTCCCCAACCATTCGCCGCAAAAGATTTTTAATCCCTTCCTTAGCAGCGTGCAAATACAGATTACGAGGCACTAAATACTCGCTTGATAGGAAACCCGCATTACCGTGAAGAATTACTCTAAAATTGTACTTCGGAAAATTTGTCTTTTGATACCAACCCACATTAATTATACCCTTCGCAGGGCAAGAAGAAGAACGCAGGACAACTATTGCCCCATCCTCAACAGGAAGGTTAAGCTTATAGTTTAATGAGGAAAAAATAACCTCAGCTTCTCCTGCAAAAAATCTAAATAAATCAATCATGTGATAGCCAATGTCAAGGAGCGCGCCACCTCCAGACTTCTTTGGGTCAAACCACCAATCTGACACGGGGGTTAAAACTCGCGAAAGCGCAAAAGGACCATTTATTACTTCCTCAAGTGTAGCCACTTCAAGACTGCCGATAAAACCCTTATCTAGGCTTTTCTTCATTTTTTCAATAACTTCCATGAAACGAAAACAGTGTCCAACCATCAACTTGCGACCGCTTTTCTTCACCAGTCTAACAATTTCTCGACATTCTTCAACGTTCCCCGCTAAAGGCTTCTCTACAAAAACATTTAATCCCTCTTCCAAAGCCAGCCTAATACTTTCCAAATGTAAATAATTAGGCAAGGATATTATAACAGCGTCCATGTCCAAAGAGCTATTCAACATTTTATGATAATCCTCAAACACTTCTTTAACGCCTAAAAGCTTGGCCTTTTTGAGCGCCTTATTCGAAGAATCGGCTGCAGCAACAACTTTTACACCATCAATTTTCACAGAATTCATTAAATGAAGCATACCCATTTTTCCAAGACCGATAACCCCAACTTTAATCATGCAAATCCGCCTTCAATTTAATGTCTTTAAAAATTCCCACAAACCTCTTGACACTCAAGAAGGAAATTATGCACATAAAATCCCCTTTTCACTCACATTTCCATTTCTATGCTGCTCATCTTCAAATTAGGCACTTTTCTTTAAGGATGCTCTCATCCAAAAGCGACCTTGACTCTTCCACTGTTTTCCAAGGTTCAGGCTTTTTATTTATGAAAAATAGCGCCATAGCGGCAACTAATATGCAGTTGTTTTGCACAGTCTCAATAAGACCTATTCTCCCCTTTGGAACAGCTAAAATCAACAAAAGAATTGCCGCAAAAACGGGAATGAGAAAGGGTTGCTCCATAATGAGAAAGAGGGTTGCAAGCATAAATGCCACAAAAAATATTGGATTAAGAATATGAAGAAAAATTTCTGGAACAGCTATTCTTTTAGCGAGACGCAGTTTTCCCTGAAATAATAATTTCAAACACCTTACCCAAATTCCTTGCAGCTGCTTTGCCCTTCTCATTTTTATAGCTATTCTGTTTTTCCAAGTAACTGGAAATGTTGTGTAGAAAGGTGCTTCTGGTATTATAAGGGTTCTTCCATGCTCTTGAACTATTCTTAAAGCCGTTCCAGAGTCATCTGTTTCCAAATCGAACTCCTTAAGAAATTCTCTCTTGTAAGCAGCGAATCCTCCTTGAAAAGGAATTGTAGAGTGGACTTTCGATTCGCCAACCCTTATTGTCTGTACGAAATTATCATAAAAAATTTCGCCTTTAGTTACCAGTGAAGAGTTAGAATTTAAAAGATATTCTCGACCAGTCACTGCTCCAATGTTTGAATCGAAAAGATATGGCAATGCATTTACCAGAATGTTCGAAGGCCAGAAACAGTCAGCGTCGGAAACAACTATAACTTCACCAGCAGCATGTTTCAAAGCAAAATTGAGAGAACCTGATTTCCCAGAGCGCCCTGTTCGGTTCAAAACTTTTATTTTAAGCCCTTGATGTGACTCTATAAACTTGTAAACTTCATCCAACGTTTTGTCTGTAGACGCGTCATTGACAAGAATTATTTCAACCTTATCTGCAGGATAATCAACCTTATACAAGTTCTCCAATTTAAACCGAATAGTTTTCTCTTCGTTATACATTGGAACTAAAATGCTAATTGAAGGCCTGTATGCTTCATCAAGTTTAATTTTCCAAGGCTTCTTTGCATGATACTTCATGTATAAATAGTATATGCTTGGAAAACCTAGAGAAACAGAGAACAGCAAGCTCCAGACAATTAATACTAAGCTCAAAGTTCGCCAGCTCGGTGGATTTCCTTTTACAAAACACAATTTTATTGTTTTAAGACAGGGGGGATGACGTCTCCAACAACTGTTGCGTATGCATTTAACATTTTAAGCTGCAGCTTCCACAAAAACTTATGTAAAAAATAGTTATGGCTTGGGAAGACCTTTTTCACTTGTTCAAAATCGGCACAATCCTCAACCAATTCGATGCTCTCAGCGCTTCCTATTCCTTCTTTCTCAGCAATATCCAAATACTCTACCTTTTTAGGGTTAAACCCCATAATTTCTGCTGCTATAAAGTCAGTAGTCAAAGGGTTATTTCCGGCTAATACAATGCCCAACTTTTTAGGGGAAGATCCTCGGACTATAATACCGTCCACAACAATTATGTCTGATCTAACTATTTTATTTGCTCCTACTATTACCTGAGACAACATGTTGTGATAAGCGTATTTTCTTGGTTTTGCTATTGCCCCAAACATGTTTTTAAGCGCACAGGTTATTCCAACAATGTTATGGGTTTTGATTTTCGGCATGTTAATTATCAAGTCTGCGTCTAAGAGCACCTTATTTATTGGTAACGTGAGCTCTACGTCCTTTACTTTAACTTTCTTTTCCATTATTTCCCCGTAACTTAGGTTCATGAGCCCCACATTCTTCTCTGCAGCCAACTTTTCATATCCGAGAACTTTAAAGGAATAGTTCGTTTTCATGGCAGATGCATCTGCTTCAGCAATCACAATTTTTACATCTTCACCCAAACTTTTTCGGACATAGTCTATAACTGCAGAAACAACTCTGGGATCGGTGGTTTCTCCAGTGGAATAATCCCAATAATAGCACAAGTTTGGTTTAATAACAACATTCTCGATTTTTTCGCTAAAGTCAAAATTTAACTTGTCTAGAGCCCTTTCCACAGCTTTAATTATATCTGTGTTTGAGCAGTTTTTCGGCGCTGATGTTAGAACAACTTTATTCAAGTAATTAGGCTCCATTACGCTTATAGGCACTATCAATTACCTTCATAACTTCTAGCTGCTCTTTCAATGTTATTGGAGGTTCCATTCCTTTCGCCAGCATTTCAAAGAAAAGCTCTAAAATCTTATAAAAAGAAGAATAATAGTAAGTGTAAGACAAATAATGCACTTTTCTTCCAAACACCTTTCTAAATATGTTTAATGCACCTTCTTTTACAGCGTGAAGGCGAAGGTTATGTGGCATATAACGGTCTGTGGAGTCGTATCCAACAGTTCCATGAATGTTAATTCTGAAATTAAAATCCGGAAAAATCATCTGCGAAAACCAGCCCACATTTACTACGCATTTAGTTGAAGTTCTTTCACACTCTAATACGACAGTGGCTGCATCTTCTACTGGAAGATTTAGCCTATGTCCCAAACTTGAATATTCTAAGCGGAAGTCGCCAAACATCCAGTTAAATACATCTATTAAATGATAACCTAAATCCAGCAACGCGCCTCCTCCTGCTGTCTCCCTGTTCAGCCACCAATCCGGAACTGGAACTGGAACAAGGCCGTGAGAGAAAGGACCATTCATTATCAATTCCGAAGTGGCAAGGATCACATCGCCAACTTTTCCATCTTCAAAGTTGTTTACCAGCTTCTGGACGCTGTCGAAATAGCGGTAGTTAACTCCAACCATTAACCTAACTTTTTTATTTTCTACTTCGTGAACTATTTCTCTAGCTTCATTGAAGTTTCGTGCCAAAGGCTTGTCAAGAAATATGTCTAAATCATGCTCAGCCGCGTGGATGACGCTTTCCTTCTTGAGAAAATTAGGCAACGAAATTATGACAGCGTCTAACTCTTCCTTATCAATAAGCGCCGTATAATCATCATAAGTTTTAACATGGCATTTCTCTGCGAACTTTCGGCTTCTTTCATTTTTATCAGCAGCAGCCACTACACTAACTTCCTTTATACGCATGGCGTTCATAAAATGAAGCTTTCCCATGTTTCCTAAACCGATTACGCCAACCCTTAACAAAACCTCACCCTTTTCAACTTATTCGCGCTATAAAATAGGTAACCGTAGAATCAGATCAAAGCCAAATTCAGCTTTCCAGCATCGTTCATTCCTCTGTTTTATATACATTTCAAATATAAAACTAACCTT
>Ga0080004_1161625_pt1 | contig 48164 bp, 47 predicted proteins | sample WasSprMetagenome_FD_69207 | JGI IMG/M metagenome (GOLD analysis project Ga0080004, IMG submission 69207) | Sulfidic aquatic microbial communities from Washburn Spring, Yellowstone National Park, USA - WS (SPADES assembly) (version 2) | ecosystem: Environmental > Aquatic > Thermal springs > Hot...
TCTTTTCTCGCATAATGCAACTGTTGATTGTGCTAAGAATATAGCATCGTCTGAGTATCTTGTGTTTATGTTAAATAACTTTGATAAGTCTTTTTTTAAATCTTTTCTTTTATTGCCTTCTAATAATCTTTTGTATGCATATCTCATTGCTGATGAAAATCTACGCATTAAATTTAATACAATCTCTTTATCTTGCTTATTTTGAAACTCAAGTTGGCATTGTAGTGTTATCATTTTTATTCCTTCACACTTCTTTATAATAGTTTTCCATTCATAATAAACCGCTATTTTACAACTTTTTACAGGAAATCGCAACTGTTGTGAATCTCCTACGTTTTTAAAAAATTGAAATTTTACAAATAGCATCTATTATAAACTGATTTTTTGCTTTTGGTATATAGATAACCAAGCAGCCGTTTTCATAAACTGCCTTGCCTTTTGAGATATCTATGTATTGCGGAAATCTGATACTTCTTTTGACAATCCCGGTGAAACGTTCCATTAAAATATACTTTCCCGGCAGGTTTATGCTTTTAAGAGCTCTGATTTTTAAAGTTTTTTCATCACCTGTTATTTCTATATCTTCTCTTTTACAGCCGGGCAAATCTATTATTACTATATACTTTTCTTCGTCTTCAAGAATATCTATTGGTGGCTTTTCGAAACTAAGCAATTTTTCCCTCTTTAATCAAATCTTCAAATTCTTTACCTTCTATAATATACTTTAATAACTGTTTATCTTCAACAGACAATTTTGCTTTTTCTAATAAATCTGGTCTATTTTTGTAAGTTCTTTTTAGTTTTTGGAATCTCCTCCATTTTTCTATCAATTTATGATTACCGGATAGTAAAACTTCCGGGACTTTCATACCTCTAAATTCAGCCGGTCTTGTGTAGTTAGGGTATCCAAGCAGTCCATCACTGAAAGAATCCACTTCTTTACTTTCGTCATCAGATAAAACACCCGGAAGCAATCTAATAACACTATCCATAATAACCAATGCAGCCGGCTCTCCACCCGATAAAACATAATCACCGATAGATATTTCCTCATCTACTAACGTTTTAACTCTTTCATCAACCCCCTCATACCTTCCACAAATTATTACAATTTCTTCTTTTTCTGCCAATTTTCTTGCCATCTCTTGATTAAAAGTTTTTCCCCATGGCTCGGTTATTATAGTATAAGGATTTTTGGATTTACTTTTTATATAGTCAAATGCTTTAAATATAGGCTCTGGCTTTAAAAGCATGCCGGGACCACCACCATAAACAACGTCATCAACTGTTTTGTGCCTATCTGTTGTAAAATCTCTAAGATTTATGGCATTTATCTCAACAAGTCCGCTTTTTATAGCCTTATTTACAACTCCATAATTTTTAAAACATTCAAAATAATCAGGAAATATAGTAATTATGTATATTTTCATGCTGTCTCCAAGGGTTTTTAAACAGGTTTAAAAAATTTTATAACATTATAATGTTTACTACACGTCGGATGAGAAATTCAATAAAATTACAAGATTCTTCGTAGGCTGCAGAATGACGAATAAAACTATCCTTTCTCTGATACTTATCATTCAAACTTTTCCTGTCATTCTGAAGGATCCCATTTCTAAATTCTCTAAAAATTTCTAATTTCTAACCCAACGTTTTTACAACATTATAATATTGTTTTAGTACTTCTGGTGAGAAAATCAAAATAGCTTATTCTTCGTTATCCAAAGAATTTAGCCATTATAGATTTGGTAAAGATTTTCATATCTTTTTTACCAACTCTTGAGAATTGCAAAATAGACATAATAGATGTTATTCTTAATTTGGTTTTGAGGTATGGGAGGTTTATAAAAATCTTTGTCCATAGCTCTTTATAGCCCACTTTTAAACCCCCACAGCCTTGGAGTAAGCCGGATTCTGTTTTAGTGGTCATTTATCTAAGCTCCCAACCCGAAGGCATCGGCCGGGCAAGCCTAATAGCGCCTTCCTACTTGGGATTGCTCCGGGAGAGGGTTGCCAACCTGCAATGTCGCCACTGCAGGTAGTGGGCTCTTACCCCACTTTTTCACCCTTGCCTCCATGACCACACCTAAAAAGGTGTGCGGATTGGCGGTTTGTTTTCTGTGGCCCTATCTGTAAGGTTACCCCTACCTGCCTTTCGGCAGCTCCCTGCCCTGTGGAGTCCGGACTTTCCTCAGCAGCTTGAAAGCTACCGCGAACCACCTCAAGGCTGTGGGATAAATAATATATTTCGCTCACTAAAATTTGACAAGGTAAAAACTTCTGTCTAAATTTATGCTATAATTACATTCACATTGGAGGAAAGCTATGGAATTTTTAAAAAGAAATGAAGCTCCTTTATCAGAAAGCGATTGGGAAAGGATAGATAAAGTAGTTGTCGAAACAGCAAAAAGAGTTTTAGTAGGAAGAAGATTTATAGAAATCTCAGGACCATTTGACCCATCTGTTCAATTCGTTCCAATTGATTATATAGAAGATGGAAACTCTGGAGCTTGTGGTCTTTTTGGTGAAGTAGATTGTGGTGTTGTAAAAGTCAAAGAAAGAAAAATACTTCCTCTGCCAATTATTTACAAAGATTTTAAAATTCATTGGAGAGACATAGAATCATCTAAAAAGTTTAACATCCCAATTGATTTTAGCATTGCTGCTGCAGCTGCATCTCAGGTAGCTATTGCAGAAGATAGGTTAATTTTTCATGGAGATATTGAAACAGGTTTTCCGGGATTGTTAAACGTTGAAGGTAAAAATTCAATATCGATCTCTGACTGGAGTCAAACAGGAGAAGCTTTTAAAGATATACTAAATGCGATCGTTAAATTAAATGAAAATGGATTTTATAATAACTTCGCTTTGGTATTAAATCCTCAAGATTATGCAATGCTACATAGATTATATGGAAATAGCGGCATTCTTGAAATAGACCAGATTAGAAAGCTGTTTGATGTTGGAGTATTTACAACGCCGGTTATACCACAATTTACGGCCATTGTTGTATCAACCGGAATTGAAAATTTAGACCTATTTATATCTCAGGACATGATAACATCGTATTTAAACTATGATAACATGGATCATTACTTCCGTGTTTTTGAAATTTTAGCACTTAGAATTAAAAGACCACAGTGTATATGTACGATCGAATAATTTTTAATATAGGAGGAATTTATGAAGAAGTTTTTATCATTGGCTGTAGCAGGGTTTTTAATGCTAACATTTACGTTGGCAAAAGCAGCAGACATTGTGTTTATTGACACACCAACAATCGTTAATAATTCAAAAGCCGGTAAAGATGCACAGAAGCTTTTAGAAGAAGCCGGAAAGAAAGCACAGGCTGAGATTGAAGCCAAACAAAAAACATTAAAGCAAGACCAAAAATCTCAAGAAGAGTTCCAGGCTTTTGCTATACAAAAGCAACAGGAAGTATTAAAAAGAAGAGAAGAACTTTTAGGCCAGTTTATGGACATTGTTCAAAAGAATTTAGATGCATTCGCAAAGGCTAAAAATTATTCATTAATCTTAGACAAACAAGCTGTGCTTTATGGAAAGCCAGAGTTGGATAAAACAGATGAATTTTTGAAATTCTTTGATTCAAACTATGAAAAATCTTCAGAAAAAATAAAATAATCTAATTACGAACATTTGCATGGGTAGACCATCGTGTCTGCCCCTTGTTTCATTAATCCTAAGACTGCTTGCAAAAATCCACATCGTCATTCTGCAGCCGGCGAAGAATCTCATGCTTTTTTCAAGCTAAAAAATCAAAAAAGAGATCTCTCGGCTTACAGCCTCAAAATGATACAGAAAGGTAAGTTTACAAAAATTTTGGAACACTTCCATTAATCCTATACAATTTTATCTCATGTTTTGGATCAGAAATTGAGATTATATAAATGTCCTTCAGACCAAAGCCTTAAAAATGAGTAAAGAAATAGGCAGCAAATTAAATAGACGTCTCATTTCTCGCCTTCACCTTTACGTATGGGCAATTCATGAATTGCCCCCAACATCCATTAACCCCTTACTTTCTCACTTTTAACATCCTGCAGTTATAGCAAAAAATCTCTAATATTTTGAATTTTTCATCCAAGGTGTCCTGAATATAACAACAATCAAAAACAACACTCTTAAACCGGCTCAACAACAGATGGCAAAAGACAACATCTTAATTTACATAATCTTAACCAACCCTTCATATTCCCTTAACACCCTATGTGTATATTAATAGTAAAACTATAGGAGGTGTTAAAGATGAAAACTTTAGAAAAGTTAGAAGTTGATTTTAAAGAAGTAAGTTTCTTGTGTAAGTGTGGTGAAGAAAACAAGAAAGTGATTTTAGTAATCAATGGTTACGGCTTTGATGATGTTAAATGTAAAAATTGCGGAAGAAGAGCCATGGTTGAGTATGATAATAAAGTTATATCTGTTAAATCTTGATTAAAGAAAAAACTACCATAGCTAAAATATTCACAATGAAACCAAAGAAAATACCAAGCTCTTCTTCTCTAAGAAAAAAATAAAAGATAAACCACACCAAAAACCCCAGAACCATCGACGCTAAAGCTCCTTTTGAATTCGCCTTTTTCCAATACAGTCCGAATATAAACGGAGCAAACAACGACACGAGAGTTAATACAGACGATAACCCTACCAAGTTGTAAATCGTTTCACCGGAGTATGCTAACAAAAGAGATATTAACGCAACCAGAAAGACCGACAATCTTGTTATATTTAACAAAGCTAAGTCTGATAAATGATTAAAAAATTTTTTCATGATATTTTCGCTTAACAATGCCGATGGTGCTAAAATTGCAGCTGTTGCCGTACTTAATACAGCAGATAAAAGACCTGCAAAAAATAGATACTTTGTAATTGGAGAAGTATTTAAATATACATAATCAAGCAAAGTTTTATCTGTTTTAAATCCAAAATTAAAGTATATGACTAAGACAGTAATCAGTGGAATAAGTGCAACTGTAAGATACATAAATCCGGCTATTATTGAAGACTTATAAGCTACATCCTCAGACTTAGAAGACATAAAACGCTGAAAAAGGTCTTGTCCCGGTAGAGATCCAAGCCCAATAGTAATCCATGCAACTATGTATAGAATTATACTTTTTATGTCTAACTCCGGTAAGATGTTAAAGTAGCTTGTTGGTATTTTTTCTAAGGCATGCAGCCCCCCTGCTTTTATTAAAATTTCTCCAAAAATAAAAAAGATGCTTATAAGAATTACAATTGTTTGAATAAAGTCTGTTAAAGCAACAGACCACATACCACCAAAAAACGTCATAAGAAGTGAAATCAAAAAAGCTATAAATGTTGATATTTCTAAATTTAAACCTGTGATAGTTTTCAAGACCAACCCAAAAGCTACGTACTGAGCAGCTATCCATCCAAAGTAAGATATTATCAAAAAAAACGATGCTGAAACTTCTACTTTCTCGCCATACTTTACTTTAAAAAAATCTCCAAAAGTTAGAAGATTCATTCTATACAATGGCTTAACAATAAACAGTCCGGCCAGAATTAAACATAGGGCAGCACCAAAAGGTTCCTCTATTACTTTAATAAAACCACCTTCTAAAACTTCCTGAGTTGCTCCAAGAATGGTTTCTGAGCCAAACCATGTTGCGAATAATGCAAAAACAGACAAAGAAAGAGGCAGCGACCTGCCTGCAAGAAGATAATCTTTCTCAGAAGAAATAAGCCTCTTTGATGCTAAAGCTATGATTACAAGAGATAGTAAATATAATCCAATAAAAATAATCATTTGTTTAGTATTTTATCCCAATATTCTATTTGAGATAAAACCTGTTCTTTAGCTGTTCCGCCAAGAGATTTTCTTCTGTCTGCCACTACAAAAGGAGATAAAAGCTTCAAAGCATCTTTTTCAAAAAGAGGGCTGAACTGCTTAAGCTCTTCTAAGGTTATGCTTTCAAGCTCTCTTCCTTGAGCTACTAAATATCCAACTATACTTCCTACAATATGATGAGCTTGTCTAAATGGTACGCCTTTTTCAGCCAAGTAGTTAGCTAAGTCTGTTGCAAGTGCAAAACCGCCTGCTGCAAGCTGTGTTTTTTCTTTATTTATCTTTAAACCTTCAACTATCTTTGTAATTCCTATTATTGAACCTTTTATCGTTTTTACACTATCGAAAACTGGCTCCTTGTCCTCTTGTAAGTCTCTGTTGTAGGCAAGAGGTATGCCTTTTACTACTGTTAAAAGAGAAACCAAATTTCCATAAACTCGTCCGGTTTTTCCTCTGATTAGCTCCAGGACATCCGGATTTTTTTTCTGTGGCATTATTGATGAACCTGTTGTTAATTTATCAGGAAGCTCTACAAAAGAAAATTCAGAAGATGAGTATATTATCATATCTTCACTAAATCTTGACATATTAGCCATACAGATTGCACAGTTAGATAAAAACTCCAAAGCAAAATCTCTACTGCTCGTTGCATCAATAGAGTTTCTCATAATCTGACTAAATCCAAGCTCTTTTGCTACATACTCTCTATCAATTGGAAAATCTACGCCGGCAACAGCTCCGCTGCCAAGCGGTAGCATATCAATTCTTTTTAGATTATCAATAAATCTTTCTTTGTCTCTTTGAAACATCTCTAAGTATGCTAAAAAGTAATGAGCTGCCCTTATTGGCTGTGCCCTTTGAAGATGAGTATAAGCCGGCATTACAACATCAACATATTCTTTTGCTTTTTCTAACAGTTTTCTTTGCAAGTCTTCTAAAAGATTTATTATATCCTGTGTATTTTCTTTTAGATAAAGCCTAAAAGCTGTAACAACTTGATCATTTCTTGACCTTCCAGTATGAAGCTTTCCGCCTGCGTCTCCAATCTTATCTGTTAAAGCTTTTTCTATATTCATATGAACATCTTCAAGCTCCTTCTTCCAAACAAATTTATTTTCTTTTATCTCTTGCTCTATCTCTTGCAAGCCTTTTATTATCTTTTCAGCGTCTTCTTGTGGGATAATCCCTTGCTTTCCAAGCATCTTTGCGTGGGCTATGCTTCCTTTTATATCATATAAAGCAAGCTCTTTATCAAAAGATATACTTTCCGTAAACTCTTCTACAAAAGCATCTGTACTTTCAGAAAATCTTCCGCCCCAAAGCTTTTTTTCTTGCATTTTTAAAACCTCATTGTATTATTAGAAAAAATTTTAGTATTAGAATATTATAGATGAAAAAGAACAAAGAAAAAATGGTACTTATTATAGGAAATATTATCACACCTTGGGTGAGAAATTAGCGGTTTTTAGGGAATTTAAAAAGAGATCCTTCGGCTTACGGCCTCAAGATTACAGGAAAAGGTTGATTGATAAACATTAGAAAAAGGCAACCTTATTTTTCATTCTGCAGCCGGCGAAGAACCTCTTTTTTTAATGAATCTCTCACCCGTCGTATAGAGTTGAGGTTAGCTATTACTGATTAAATAAAGTCGAATTAAATTTAATGCAAACTGAGAAATGTATAATCTAACATCATTTCTACTTCCTTGGTAAATCTCTTTGTAAACCTTTGTTTCTTTACCATCTGTAAAACCTATATAATGAAGACCGAGAGGCTTGCCGGGAGTTTCGCCGGATGGGCCTGCTATTCCTGTATCACTTACAGCCAAATCGGAATTTATTAAGTTTCTAACTCCTTCAACCATTTGCCTTGCAACAGGTTCACTAACAGCACCAAAATTTTTAATATCTTCTTCATTCACTTTTAACAGATTGATTTTAACCTCATTTGCATAAGAGACAATTCCACCTAAAACATACTCAGAAGAGCCCGGTACGTTAACAAGACGGGAAACTATCAATCCACCTGTAGAAGACTCAGCCGTTGCAACAGTCTTTTTATTTTCTCTAAGTAGCTTACCGACTACTTCTTCCATCTCTAAATTATCTTCTGCATATATGAAAGTACCAAGCCTGTCTTTTATTTTTTTCTCTTTTTCTTTAAAACTTTCTAAATTTGTATCATATAAAAATACATCAATACCTTTTGGAGAGAGGTTATAGCTTAAGTCTTTCATGTCGTTTAGAAGATAGTTTAAATCAAGTTCTTTTATTCCAAAAACTCTAAAAAGCTTTGTATATCTTTTTTTCTCATTTATATTAAGCATCTCAAGTGCTTTATAAAACATTGGCTCCATTTCTGATGGAACGCCTGGCAGAGCTATTACTGCTTTTTTTACGTCATCTAAAACTTTTATGAATCCCACCGCCCTACCAACTGGATTTTCAATAATGGCAGAACCATACGGAATCTTTGCCATACTTTTTCTTTCTTCTGTTATTTCTACATTGTTTGATTTGTAATATGTTTTTAATTTATTTAACCAATCTTCGTTGTATATTAATGGAACTCCTATCGCTTCTGAAACAGCTATTCTTGTGTTATCGTCTGTTGTTGGTCCAAGACCACCGGAAATAAAAACTAAATCAGCCCTATCTAAAGCAAACTTTATATAATTTACTAATTCATAGTGAGAGTCTGGAGAGATTATAATACCTTGAACCTCAACACCTCTTTCAAAAAGATTTTTTGCTATAAATAAGCCGTTTTTATCTTGCTTTCTTCCTTGAACGAATTCAGAACCTGTAATGATTATAATGGCTTTCATTTTTCACTCCAAGTATCTATTTATTTTTATAACTACATTTTTACTTCCGGATTTTACTACTATTGGTTCACTTTCACAGCTGTTGGAACTTTCCATAGGATTTCCAGACTTTGAAACCTTGGCATAAACAATAAGATCTCCGGTAAATTCTTTATACAAATCTTCAATTATAACATCAGCAGGTGTGAGCTTAAATTTGTATTCTTTATCATTAAATTTAATCTTCTTTACGGCCAAAGGCTGAGGAGAAACACCTTTTCTAACTATCAAAAACAGTGTCCCTTTACATTTATCTTTTAAACTATTATCGACTATAACTTTTCCTTCTATTTTATTTTGGTCTATAAAGTATGCTTCTGAGGGTAATTTTTGACAGGAAGCTAAAAAAAGTCCTGTTAATATAACAGTTAAAAATCTAGTCAAATTTAAAGCTCCTTGTAAATCTATGTTTAATGATATTTTATCATATAGTATGTATTGTAGGAGAATCATTAAAAAGACACGAATAGTAAAATGTTAAAAAAGTTATTCATAATGAAAGAGTAAACAAATTATTAAGCTTTGGAAATGAGGAATTGGGAATTTTTACAAAATTAAAAATGCTGTCATGATGAAACACGGACTGATTTTTAAGGATTAGAAAAAGAATAGTATTTTCCTCTTTCAACCAAAATAGAATTTATTATTCTTTTTAATATCATCTTGAGTAAGTTTATTTAAGAAAACAATGATTGTTTAATACAAGAGTTATTCGTTCATAAATGAATTTTAAGTGTGAAATTTGGACGGTTTGTTTGAAAAGGATTTAAAATAGAAAGGGGGGCTTTAGCCCCCTTGAAGAGTTTATTATTTGTTTTCTTCTTTATTTTCTTCTTTTTTCTCTTCTTTCTTTTCTACTTTCTTAACAGCTTTTTTAGCATGAGCTTTTTTCTCTTCTTTAGCGTGAGCTGCCGCTTCTTGTTTTGCTCCTTCTGCTGCAGCTGCTTTTTCTTCAGCCATTGCTGCGAATCCCATTCCGAACACTGCTACTGAGAGTGCTGATAATACTAATTTTTTCATGTTACACCTCCTATTAAAGTTTTAATATAATTATTTTCCTGCTGGTGCAGCTTGTTGTTCAGCCGGTTTTTGTTCGCCTGCTGGAGCTGCTTGTTGTTCAGCCGGTTGTTGCTCTCCTGCTGGTGCAGCTTGTTGTTCTCCACCTTGTTCAGGTGCCGCTTGTTGAGCTGGTTGTTGTTCAGCTGGTGCTGGAGCTGCTGGTTGTGCAGCTGGTGCTGCTTGTTGTTCAGCTGGTTGTTGCTCTTCTTTCTTTTGGCAGCTGAAAAGTAAAGATGTTGATAATACAGCTGCAACTGTTCCAAGTACTAATTTTTTCATTATCTTACAACCTCCTTTTTAATTTAATCGTTAAATATTCTATTCTAATAAAATTACACAAATATTAAATAAAGATTACAAATTTGTAATTTTGTCAAAAGTAATCTCAAAAGTTGTTCCTTCATTTTCTTTGCTAAATACTTTAATTTCCGCTGCGTGTCTATCTAAAACTGCCTTAACAAGACTTAAACCAAGGCCACTTCCCATATATATTCCCCGGCTTTCATCGGCTCTATAAAACTTATCAAAAATCTTATCCAATTTATCCTCCGGAATACCTATTCCTGTATCAGAAATAATTAATATTACTTTGTCTTCAGTTTCTTTAAGCTTTATAAAAATCTTTCCATCTTGTTTATTAAACTTAATGGCATTATCTAATAAATTTGCTATGGCTCTGCTAAGATATTTTTCATCGCCTAAAATGTAGATATCTTCATCTACTTCCATTTCTATTTTAATTCCTTTTGTCAGTGCATAGTCTTTAAACAACGAGTATAAATTTTTGATAATTTTTGATAAATTTACATTTTCCATTGAGAGCTGGAATGTTCCAGATTCAAGCTTTGAGATGGTAAGAAGGTCTGCTATCATTTGATTTAAAGATTCTGTCTCTTCGATTATATAGACTAATAAATCTGAACATTCTTTACTGACTTTGTTTTTCATCAGCATGTTTTCAGATGCCGCTCTTATTCTTGCGATTGGTGTTTTAAGGTCGTGGGCTATGCTTTCTGTAGTTTCTTTCAAGGTTTTTACAAGAATTTCTATTCTATCTAAAAGATTATTAATAACTACTGCTAAATCATCCAACTCATCTCCGGACTGAGAAACAGGGACTCTTTTCTCTAATTTCATGCTGGCAGATAGATCTTTTGCAGTGTTTGAAATTCTTTTTATTTTTCTTGTGATTGATTTTGCTATTAAAAATCCGCCAATTAATGATAATAAAAACACAATAATTCCAGAATTATAGAAGATGTTTAAAAGTCTGTTTAGAAGTCTATTTTTATCATATTTAGACTTTCCGATTACTAAAGTGTATTTTGGAGAGAGTTTATAGATGATGATGTAAAAGTCGTCTAAAGATACAATTTCATATTTATCCGGGGTTAATTTTTTATAGTTTTCTAAGTTTATCACTATGTTTTGCGTATGAATAAGTGTATTTGTGTTTAATATAATATTACCTTTATTGTCGTAGATTTTAAAAAATTCATCTTTATTATTTATAATTTCAGATTCTTTTAGGATTTGCTTTTTCAGTCCATTTATCCCTTCCTGCTTGAATAGAATTTTATAAGATTTTGCCTTTTCTGTAATCTCTTGTTTTATTTTATCATCAAGATAGATTTCAAAAAATGAGTAAACTGTAAAAAATGAAGCTATTAATGATAATAAAAGTAAAGTTGAATACAAAAGCGTTATTTTAATTCCAATTTTATTGATAGTTTTAGTTAGCTTTAAGAACATAACCAAAACCACGAACTGTATGAATCAACTTTTTATCAAATCCTTTATCTATCTTGTCTCTTAACCTGTGTATTTGAACATCTACCACATTACTTTCTATGTCAAAATCTATATCAAAAACGTTGGCAAGTATCATGCTTCTTGTTACTATTTTTTCAGCGTTTTCCATAAGATATTTTAAAAGTTCATACTCTTTTGCTGTAAGGTCTATTTTTTTATTTCCTCTATAAACTTCTTTTTTAAGTAAATCCATAGTCAAATCATGGTATTTTAATTTTGATATTTCATCTATATCTTTACTTCTTCTAACGAGAGCCTGGATTCTTGCTAACAACTCCGGAAAGCTAAAAGGTTTTGTTAAGTAATCATCAGCTCCCAAGGACAATCCCTTAACTTTATCTTCTACACTATCCTTTGCACTTAATACAAGAATAGGTGTTTTTATTTTTTTGCTTCTAAGAGATTCTATAATATAAAATCCGGACATTTTAGGAAGCATTAAATCAAGGATTATTATGTCAAAGTCTTCATAATTGGCGTAATTTAATCCCTCTTCTGCATCGTAAGCTTGCACCACATCATATCCTTCTTCTTTTAGACGTTTTGCAATGAGTTTTGATAAGTTCTTATCATCTTCTACTATTAAAACTTTCATAAAAATCCCCCTGTTGTAATAGCGATTGATTACATTTTATATTATAATGAGAAAAAAGAATACCTTGGTCGAGAGATTGGTGGTTTGTATAGAATTTTAAAAATGGGATCTTTCGAACTTGCGTCCTCAGGATGAAGGAGAAAGGCTGAACGGTGAGCATCAGAGAAAGGATAATCTAATTTGTCATTCTGCAGTCTGTTAAGAATCTCCATAGAATCTCATAATTTTCTTTCAATTATTTATTCACCCTCTTTAAAATACAAGCTCCTATAGGCTAAAGCTTTGAAGATAACAGTCGATAGTAAAGCTATATCTATATAATAAAAATCTTACAGCATTATTAAGCTCTTATACTTCAATCTTATACTGTTTTATTTTTCTCCACAGCGTAGCAGGACTAATTCCAAGAAGCTTGGCAGCTTTGCTTTTATTTCCTTTTGATTTCTTCAACGCCTCTACTATTCTTTTTTCTTCATTAAAAAGAACTTCTTCTGAAATTTCTATATTTCCCTCTTCTGAAAAATAAACAAATTCAGAGTTTAGGTCTTCCACGTCTATAATTTCTTTGTTGGCTGTAAAAATGCTAACCGCTTCTAAGAAAGCTCTAAGCTCTCTAACATTGCCATACCAATCTTTTGAAACTATAACATTCATAGCTCGCTGTGAGATTCTCTTGTTTTTCTTAGCTAAAATACTGTTTACTATCAGAGGTATATCTTCCTTCCTTTCTCGAAGGGGTGGAATTTCTATTCTAACGACGCACAATCTGTAAAATAAATCACTTCTAAAATTTTTATTCTGAATTTCTTTAACTAAGTCTTTGTTTGTGGCTGAGATTATTCTTACATCAGATTTTCTTGGTTTGCTTGAACCAAGTCTTTCAAATTCTTTCGTATCTACAAAAACTAATAACTTCGCTTGGGAAGTTAAAGAAAGGTCTCCAATTTCATCTAAAAACAATGTCCCGCCGTCTGCCAGCTCAACTTTACCAGGTTTAGAGCCGACCGCTCCGGTAAATGCACCTTTTTCATAGCCAAAAAATTCTGACTCAAAAAGCGTATCCGGAATGGCTGAGCAGTTTACCGATACAAAATTATTCCTACTTCTAATGCTGTTTAAATGAATCCATTTAGCTAGCTTTGATTTTCCTGTACCTGTTTCTCCAGAAATCAAAACAGACACGTCTGATTGGGCTACCAAAGAGGCTCTTTCCAAGATTTTTTTCATTTTTACGTTTTGGGTGTTAAAGACTATAAAATCTTCATCCATCTTTTCATCTTTTGATTCCAAAAATTGAAATAGATATCCTTTTGGATTGTTGAAATAATCATACAAGACCGTGGTTTTAAAATAGCCTTTAAATTGAATTCCTCTTTTGCTTTTTAGAAATATTACAAATTCTTTTTGGTCTAAAAATTCTTTAATGTTCCTATCTGTAAATTTATTAAGATTTTCATCTATTAAGTCAAAATGTTCATAACCAAGAAGTTCTACAAGACTTTCACTGATTCTTTTTATCTTTAAATTTTCATCTGTAATGATTAAATATAATTCATCTATGTAGTTCATTTGGTACTTTGCAACCTCTCCATCAATCTCTGATACTCAGTAGTATTGTTATTCTTTTGATAAATTTTTGCAAGGGTTAAGATTATATTTTTATCATTTGGATATTTTTCTAAAGCTTTTTTTAAGATACTCTCTAATCCATCAATCTCGTAACCGCTATTATATAAAGAGACCAAAAATTCTATAGCAGGCATGTAATCTTCCTTGATTGAAAGAGCATCCTTTGCAGATTGGATAGCAAGTGGCATTTGTCCAAGCTTATAATAAAGAGTTGCTACTTTATATTTAAGTTCATAATCACTTTGATTTTCAGCAAAAGCTCTTAAATAAAAGAAAATAGCGTATCTATAATTACCGATGTTTTCATATTCAACTGCTTTATTTTTAAAAAAGTCATATCTACTTACAATCGGTGTTTGGACTAAATTTTTAGCTTCTTGTGTTTGAGTTTGAGGCAAATTTATCGGAGGTAAATTTATTGGCTGTTTTACTACTTGATTTATCGGCGGCAAATTTAAGCTTTGCTCTTGTATACTTTTTATTAATTCTTCATCTGTTTTTATCTCATTATTGATAGCTATGTCTATATTTTTTAACTTTTTATCAAGTTCATTTATTAACACATCTGAATTGATAAAATCTTCAACAATTTTAATCTCAGACTTCCTATTTTTTAGATAATCATAAAATAGATAGCCAATAACGGTATAAGAAAGTATAACTAAGATAACTATTATTTTGATTTTTATTGATTTTTTCTCTTCTTTTACGATACCAACTAATGGATTTATATCTCTTTTTTCTGTTTCTTCTATCTCTTTGCTTGCTTTTTTTAAAAACTCATCTGTTCTCATTTATTCTTCTATCTCACCTGTTAAGTATAAATCTAAAACTCTACAAATTGCATGGATGAAAGTAATATGAACTTCCTGTATCCTTGCTGTGTTGATAGACCTTACTATAAATGCTTTATCTACCAAGTCTTTTAGCTGTCCACCGTCTTTACCAAGCAAACCAACTGTAAAAATTCCAAGACCTTTTGCAACTTTGACAGCTTCTATCACATTTTTAGAATTTCCGCTCGTAGAAATTCCTATCAGTATATCTCCTTTTTGACCAAGAGCTTCAACTTGTCTTGAAAAGACTTTATCAAATCCATAATCATTTCCTATGGCTGTTAACGCAGAAGTATCCGTTGTCAATGCTATTGCAGAAAAACCTTTTCTTTCCTTTTCGAATCTTCCAACTACTTCTGCAGCAAAATGCTGACTATCCGCCGCAGACCCACCATTACCACAAATTAATAGTTTATTTCCAAGCTTTAATCTTTTTCCTATCAGTATTCCTAAATTAACAATATCTTCTGCATATTCATAAACAAACTCTTTTTTTAAATTAGCACTTTCTTCAAAGATGCTTATAATTTCATTTTCTAACATTTTCCAAACCTACACTCTTGATAGTATGATTATTTTAACATATGGAGACTGTTCCAAAAATCTACATGTTGTTCTGAGCAAAGCGAAGAATCTCTTATTTTTCTTTTCAAATCAAAAAATTAGACCCTTCTGACTAGCGTCCTCAGGACGATGACGGAAAGATAAACTTACGAGAATTTTGAAACACTCTTTAACACACGAGACAAGATACTAAAATATGATATACTTATCTTTAAAACCTATTTCAAAACGGAGAGAGACGATGAAAAAAGCAACTGCCATCTTTTTAAGCGTTTTAACAGTAGCACATTTTTCATCAGCTAACAGTTTAGAAGATAGAGTAAATCAGCTTGAACAGAAAGTTAAACAGCTTGAAGACAGACTTAACCAGCTGGAAGGCAGACCTATCATTCAAAATAAACAAAAAGAACCTATACTTCTAAATGAAAATAAGCCGGCTGTTGAATATGTTTTATTAGAAAAAAAATTCCATAAAGGCGAGAATAAGCTTTATGATAGAGACGATAAGATACTGTTTGTTTTTAACATTACAAGCAATTTTAAAAAAGACGTAGATGTGATTTATGGAAACCTTATTGTTTATGATAGAAACGGAAACGAGCTGTTAGTTCAACCTATAAAAGTTTATAAACCATTAGATATACTAAAAACCAACAAAATTAGACCGGGAGAAACCTTTAGAAAGACATTAGAAATTATCTATGAAGATGATAAGCCAAATTTGAGATACGTTAAAGATGCAAGCTTAAACGACATTAAAGTAGAGCTTAAGTTTAATAAAGTTGAGTTTTCTGACGGTAGTATAGAATTTTTAAACTGAATTTGAGAAAAATCATTGATAAATTTTGTTATAAGGGGAATAATTAGGCATACTGTAAACTTAGAGGTAAATACCTATGGCCGAACAAGATGAATTGACAACATTACAATTATATATGCAACAGATGGGAAAGCATCCTATGCTTTCTCCTGAAGAAGAAAAAGAGCTTGCCATAAGAGCTAAACAAGGAGATAAAGAAGCTTTAAAGAAACTTGTTGAAGGAAATTTAAGATTTGTTGTAAGTATAGCCAAAAACTTTATGGGTTGGGGTGTACCTTTAACTGACTTAATAGCTGCAGGCAACTTAGGATTGATCGAAGCTGCAAAAAGATTTGACCCAGATAAAAATGTTAAATTTATATCTTACGCTGTTTGGTGGATCAGACAAGCAATCATGCAAACAATATTTCAACAAACAGGAGCAGTTAGAATACCTGTCAAAGAGTCATTATTCATAGCAAAAGTTAAAGAAACTTATGATAAATTAAAAGAAGAGCTTGGAAGAGAACCGACGGAAGAAGAAATCGCAAAAAGATTAAATACGTCTGTTAAAAAAGTAAAAAATGCATTATCAATCGTTAGATTGCCAATTTCACTTGATATGCCGCTGGGCGAAGGTGGAGAAGAAGATTTTACTTTATTGGATGTTTTGTCTAAAAAAGGAACAGAAGATATCGAGAGAGAGTTGATAGAAGAAACAATCCACGAAGAGTTGGAAAGTATGTTGGATGTTTTGGATGAAAGGGAAAAAGAAATCATAAAAATGAGGTACGGATTAAACGGAGAAGAGCCAAGGACTTTGGAAGAAGTAGGAGAAAAGCTCGGAATATCAAGAGAAAGGGTCAGACAGTTAGAACAAAGAGCATTAAAAAAGTTGAAAGCTGTCGCTTTAAAAAAGCATCTGAAAGATTTCTTATCGTAAGGATTAGCTATGGATATAATACCCGGATTGGCAGATGTACCTGTAGCTCATACAAAAATTTGCTTGCTTGATGGAAAAAATGGAAAGCTTATATACAGAGGATATGATGTAGAAGAATTATTCGAAAAATCAAACTATTTAGAAACTGCCTATCTTTTAATTTTTGGAGATTTACCATCTAAAGCCGAGTACGAAAATTTCAAAAAAGATATTAAACTTCACACCAGATTAAAATTTCGCATCATTGATGTGATGAAAAACTTTCCAGAAAAGGCACATCCGATAGAAGTCTTGCAATCTGTCGTATCTTGTCTTGGAATGTTTTATAAAAAAGAAAATGTCTTAAATATAGATTATCAATATCTATCTATAGTAAAGCTTTTAGCAAAAATCCCTTTGATAATAGCAAATTGGAATAGAATTAGAAACGGTGATAATCCATTAGAACCAAATCCGGATTTTGATTATGTAGAAAATTTTTTATACATGTATTTTGGACAAAAACCAACTAAGGAAAAAGTTGAAATTCTTGAAAAATGCTTAATTCTTCATGCAGAGCATAGCATGAACGCATCTACTTTCGCAGCCATTGTTGTTGGCTCTACCTTGGCAGACCCGTTTACTGTTATATCTTCTGCTATCGGTGCTTTGTCAGGACCATTACACGGTGGAGCAAACGAAGATGTTATAAAAATGTTTAAAGAAATAGAAAGCCTACAAAACGTCAAAAAATATATAGATGAAAAACTTGAAAGCAAGAAAAAAATTCCCGGCTTTGGACACAGAGTTTATAAAACCTACGACCCAAGAGCAAAACTTCTTAAAAAAATATTAGAAAATTTAGAAATCAAAGACAAAGAACTAAGAAATCTGTACTCCATCGCCCAAGAAGTTGAAAAGTATGTTTTAGAAAAACTATCACATAAAGGTGTGTATCCAAACGTAGATTTTTATTCAGGCTTAGTATATAAATATATTGGATTTGACGAGGATATGTACACTTCACTGTTTGCATTAGCAAGAGTAAGCGGATGGCTTGCCCATTGGAAGGAATATATAACAGACAACAAACTTATAAGACCAACAGAGATATACATCGGAGAAGTAAATAAAAAATACAATGATAGAAAAGTTTAAAAACCTTCTACTTTTAAAGTCCCATAGCGCCGGAATAGGTGATATTTTAAGAAGTTCAGCAGCTTGGAAAGCTATAAAAAATAAAAGTCCTGATGCAAAGCTTCATTTATTATTTATCACAAACCACCCAGGCTATCCTTCGGAAGAGCTTATGAAAAAACATCATCTACTGTCAAGCTTTCACACTATAAACAAAGAGTACTTTAATAGAGTTAAAGATTTTAAAAAGGCAATAAAATTAGCAGATGAGATTATAAGCGATGTTAAACCTGACTTTATCATAGACTTTGAACCTTATGGTTTAGAGACAACAATAGTTTCATTGATGGGAAGGTTAAAATACAAAATTCCTACCTTAGGAATAAATGAAGTTTTTCCAAGAGGTCTTTTATACACCTATCATGCAGAATCTGTAAAAAAGTTTATGAAAAAGCATAATATGAGTGTTTTAAATTATACTGATAGAGATTTTGTTGTTTTGGATAGACTTGGTATAGAAAGAGGTGATATTCAGATAGAAATTAAGGAGACAGAAGAGGCTATAAAATTTAGAGAAAATTTAAGAAAAAGCTTAGGATTGCCTGAAAATCAAGAAATTTTGATTGTAAATATAGGTTGTGGTACTGAAGATGCTATCCCAAAAAGACCAGATTATAGCATTTATGAATTTTTAATATCAAAAGCTTATGAAAAGTACGGTTTAATCCCTGTTTTAATTGGTGCAAAATTTGAGAAAGATATAAATCAAGATTTTATAAAAAAATTTAGTTTAAAACATAAAGAAATTCCTATTTTTGATATAGCGGGAGAGACAACGATAACAGAGTCTGTCGGAGCAATAAATGCAGGAAGAATTGTTATATCAAGCGATAGTGGACCATATCATATAGCGGTAGCTTTAAAAAAGCCAAACTTAGCTTTGTTTAACTTTGAAAATACTCCACACTATCATCATAACCCTTGGACCATTTGCAGATTAGTCAATCCACCAGACTTTAACCAGTTAGATAAGGATTTGGATTATTTGTATAGTTTAAAGATGGGATAATCTTAAAAGTGTTTCAAAATTTTCGTAAGCTAACCTTTCCGTGTTATCCTCGGGTTGTAAGGCGAAAGAACTTATCTTTTGATTTTTTGATTAAAAAGAAAAACAGGAGATCCTTCGCCGGCTGCAGATAGACGATGTGGGCTTTTGGACCAGTCTCGATAATCTTAAACTATAGCTTGTAAATTCTTTTGCTAAAACACTTACTAATTCTTTTTCATACATTCTCCACTTTAAACCTCTCTGTTAAATTTTTGTATTCTCTACACATGCTATCAAAAGAAAGCTCTTTTGCTGTCTCATGGGCATTTTTAGATAAAAACTCTCTTAGCTTTTCATTAGATAAAAGTTTATCTATATGATTTGCAAGTGTAGTATAATCCTTTGGCTTAAAAACAAGGCTATTAAAATTATCCTTTGCAAATGGAACAACATCTGTACTAATAACAGGCTTTCCTAAAGCCATTGCTTCTAAAGTTGACATAGGAAATGCTTCTCTTATAGAAGATGTGATATATATATCGCAATTTTTAATATAAGGAAATGGATTTTCTATAAAGCCAACTAAAAAAACTTTATCTTCTAATTTTAAGCTTTTGATTAGATTTTCTAAATCCTTTCTTTTACTTCCTTCTCCAAGTATGTATAAAAAAGGTTTTGTATTTGAATGGTATACACCTTTTATTAAAGTTTCAAAATCTTTATCTATGCTTAACCTTCCGGCTGATACTATACAGGGCTTGTTTAATGTAGTTTGAAATGCATTAGATAATTTGACAACTGATTCTATATCAACGCCGTTATAAATCACCTGGATTTTGTTTGGCTCTAAATTAAAATGCCCCATTAAATCGTCTCTAACCTTGTCTGAAACTGCTACTATTAAATCAGCGTATTTATAGTACTTTTTTATAATCCTTTTCTCTTTTTCTGAATAATACTCTTTAGTCACATGCTCAACAATTATTAATTTAGGTCTTAATAAATTTTTTGATTTTAAATAAGACAGTCTTGTGTTCATATCTCTTAGATGTGAAATTACCACATCAAAATCTTTTAAAACTTCTTTTAGCTTGTACAACAATAGTTTTTCATATAGAAATGATGGAAGTGGTGGCTTTTTGTTGAAAATTATCGTTGGTTTAAAATCTACGTTTAACTTAACTATGTTTTTAGCTATGATAAATGCATTTTTATATTTTTCTTTTAGACAGTTATAAACGCTAACTGCTACCCTTTCTGCTCCGCCGCCGGATAAAGTGTTAACTACGTGTGCTATCTTTAACATTTAAACTACCCCTTATCTCCTTCACTTTTCCATTTTCAAACACTATAAACATATCGCATTTTTCTAAAGTCTTTAATCTATGTGCTATTATCAAGATTGTTTTATCATGAAAATGAGAGTAAATCTCTTCCATTACGTACTTCTCTGTCTCTTCATCTAATGCGGAAGTTCCTTCGTCTATGATGATAATATCAGGATTTTTCAGAAAGATTCTTGCTATTGCAAGTCTTTGTCTTTCTCCCCCTGATAGACTACTTCCTCTTTCGCCTATTACCGTCTTCACTGTATCTTTTAATTTAAAAACAAAATCTGCTTTAGCTTTCTTCAGAGCGTTTATTATTTCTTCTTCTGTTGCATCAGGTTTTGCAATTTTTAAATTGTTCTCTATCGTGTCGTTAAAAATAAATACATCTTGAGTAATGACCGCGATTTTGTCTCTTACTGTTTTAATGTTATACTCTTTCAAATCTGTATCATCTAAAAGTATCTTTCCTTCGTAACTTCTAAAAACTCCGTATAAAAGCTTTACAAAACTACTTTTTCCAGAACCTGTTTGACCAATAATCCCAACTTTTTGACCTTTCCTTATCAGTACGTTTACATCTTCAAGTATTTTATTTTCGTTTATCTTTAAGCTAACATTTTTGTACTCTATCTTTTCTTTTAAACCTTTAAATTCTATTCCATCTTCTTTTTCTTGTGGAATATCAAGCAAGAATTTTATTCTTTCTATAACAGGATTCACCGCTTTTATCTGTATCAATCCTCTTTGTAGAATTTGAGAAGAGTTTACCAAAATCAGCAAAGCAGATAAAAATGAGAAAAGGTCTCCTGTTGTTAGCTCTCCGTTTATTATTCTTACTCCACCGTAGAATATAATCCCGCCAGCTGCCAAGTATGAAGCTATCTCTATTGATGACAAAAAGAATACATCATAAAGTGCGTTTTTTCTTTGATTTTTAAAAAATCTTTCATTTATAGATACAAAAACTGATAATATTTTCTCTTTGTTAAAAAGTTTTATTGTCTCAAGACCATACAAAAGCTGATTTATAAACTGCGTATACTCTCCTGCTGATTCTTGAACTCTTTGAGAGTATTTTTTCCTTTTTTCTCCAAAGTAGTTAAATGAAATTGCAAAAAGCGGTGTTGCAAATAAAAAGATTAAAAACAATTTCCAATCTCTATAAATCAAAACTCCAACCATGGCAATAACTGTAAATAGTTGAGTGAAAAAATCCACGCCGATTAAAATCATTGCAGATTTAAAAGCTTCTATATCGTTTGTAGTCCTGCTTAGTATTTCTCCATACTGCTTTCCAAAGAAAAAAGACATATCTGCGTTTAAAATTTTTTTAAAGATATTTTCCCGAAGATTTTTCATCACTTTATAAAGTGCCAGTGGATACATGTACTCTTTAAAGATAAATCCGACCTGTTTTATAATTACAAGCAGTAAAAGTGCAAGAATGATTATTTTAAGCTTGTTTAAGTCTCTTTCTATAAAAACTTTATCTATAACATCTTTGACTATGAAGGTTAAGCCTGCTAAAGCTCCAGCTTCTACAATACTTCCAATGAGTGCTAAAAAAAGAAGTAGCTTATACTTTTTAAAGTTTTCATATATAAACTTAACCGCTAAAATCTTGCAGCTCCTTTAAAAATTTTTCTAAAATTATCTTTTTTGTGTATTTGTTTTTAAACTCATTATAACCATTTTCAACAATTGTTTTATACAAATTCTCATCTGATAAAACTTTGTTTAATTTATCAAATACTTGTTTATAATTTCCTTTTTCTGCTACCAAACCAGTTTTAAAATCTTCCACTAAATATTTTAAATTTTCTACATCATAAACGACGACCAAGCTCTTGACTGCAAAGCCTTCTACGACAGTCCTTCCAAAGCTTTCTTCTCCTTTTGATAGTACAAGTACAAAATCAGAAGCTTTTAAATAATACTCAGGTCTGTTTGTATATCCTGTTATTATGTATTTATCGGACAGCCCATACTCTTTTATCATCTCTTTTGCTTTTGGAAGCTCTTTTCCATCTCCAATTATCAAAAATTTTAAATTATCATAATTTTTTGCAAGAAGCTTAGATACTTCTACAAAGTCAAAAATACCTTTACCCTCTGCAACCTTTCCAATGAATGTTATAACTTTTTCATTCGGACTTATCTTTAGCTGCTGCCTAACTTGCTGTTTTTCAAATTCCGAGTAGAAAAACTTTTCTTCGTCAATAAAGTTGTACAAAACTGTGATTTTATTTTCTGCTACTGCATCTTTCATAAGTCTTAATTTACTTGCATGGCTGACTGCAAAAATCTTATCTACATTTGGAAGTATAAACTTTTTTATGAAAAACGGCTGATAGTTTAGCATATGTCTAAAAAGGATGACTTTACTGCCGGAGATTTTTCCGGCTAAAAAAGTGTTGATATATTCATTGCCGTTGTTTCCAATCACAAAGTCAGGCTTCAATTTTTTTGCTAATCTTATTAGTTTTATCGTGTTTATTGGTGAAAATTCAGACTTTAAAGTTATGTAAAATTTATTTTTATCTGATGTATTTTTGTCTACAAAGCTTCCTTTTGCAACTGCTTTATAGACTGTAAGATTGTCTATCTTTTCTAATGCTTTGATAAAGTCAATAGAATGCTGCTCTGTTCCACCGGGATTTGGATTTGGATTTGCATTAATCCATAGAATTTTTATATTATTGTTTTCCATAGAACCTTTGGCAACGAGTAAAATCCAGAAATCGGTACTCGTTTTATCTCATAAATATTATCGCTTTGTTCTAAACTTCCTTCTTTTGTTGTAAAAGCGTACTTATAACCTGCTTCTATGACTAAGTCTCTAATAGTTTCGTTATAGTCTCCGTATGGATAGCAAAAGCATGTTATCTCTGTTGATAGCATATCTTCTAACATTTTCTTTGAGTCTTGAATCTCTTTTTTTGCCTTTTCTTTTGGTATTTTTGTCAAAAATGGATGGGTCAATGTGTGAGAGCCTATTTCAATGCCTTCTTTATAAACCCTTTTTATCTCTTCCCAGTTCATCAATTTTTTTCTTACGTTTAACTTTTCGTAATCCCATTGGTTAAAAGTCCCTACCAATCCAGCAGGGACAAAGACAATAGCATTAGCGTTGTATTTTTTAATTATTGGAAAAGCATTATCGTAAAAATCCTTATAACCATCATCAAATGTTAGTAAAATAGATTTTTTTGGATTGTTTTCAAGGTCTTCTGTTTTCACAAAGTTGTATCCAAGTTTTTTTAAGACTTTTAACTGTGTTTCAAATTTGTTTGGTTTAACATATAAGGATTTTAATTTGGCTTCTTTTGGTGGTATGTCAATGTTGTGATACATAAAGATTTTCATAAACATTACTCCGATACTAAATCAATCGTATAAGACTGATGAGGAATTCAATAAAAGTGTGAGATTCTTCGCCGGCTGCAGAATGACAAAGAGATTTAGATCCTTTGCCGGCTGCAGAATGACAAAAAGACCGGGATTCTTCGCAAGCTGCAAAATGAAACCACCTATAAATTTTCTATCATCATTAGAATAAAGCGTGAAATTTAACACCCGACACATAGTTTATAAGTAGTCCTTCAAAACTTTTGGAATTTCAAAGGTTCCGTCAGGTTTTTGGTAGTTTTCCATGATGGCTATTAATGTTCTTCCGACTGCTAAGCCTGAACCGTTTAACGTATGTACGTAGTGATTTTTTCCGTCTTTATCTTTGTACCTAATCTTAGCCCTTCTTGCTTGAAAATCTTCTGTGTTGGAACAGGAAGATATCTCTCTGTATCTATTTTGAGATGGTATCCAAACTTCAATATCGTAGGTCTTTGCAGCAGAAAAACCCATGTCTCCAGTGCATAATAAAACAACTCTGTAAGGTATTTCTAACAGTTGGAGAATTTTTTCTGCTTCATTTACAAGTTTTTCAAGCTCATTATAAGAATCCTCAGGTTTAACGATTTTCACAAGCTCAACTTTATCAAACTGATGCTGTCTGAGAATTCCTTTTACATCTTTTCCATGAGAACCTGCTTCTTTTCTAAAACATGGAGTATATGCTGTGTAATACTTTGGTAGATCCTCTTCGCTTAGTATCTCGTCTGCATGAAGATTTGTCAATGTAACCTCTGCCGTTGGTATTAGATATAAATCTTCATCTTCTACTTTGTACAAATCATCTTTAAATTTTGGAAGTTGTCCTGTTCCAAATAAGATTTCCGGTTTTACCAATGCAGGAGTCCATACTTCTGTATATCCATGCTGTTTTGTGTGAACATCAAGCATAAAGTTTATTAAAGCTCTTTCTAATCTTGCAGCTTCTTTAAACATCACTGTAAATCTTGAACCTGAAAGCTTAGCTCCCCTTTCAAAATCTAAAATACCAAGCTTTTCTCCAATCTCATAGTGAGACAACGGCTCAAAATTAAACTTTCTTGGCTCTCCCCATCTTCTTATTTCAACATTATCGTTTTCATCTTTTCCAACAGGAACATCAGGGGCAGGTAGGTTTGGAATGTAGTAAAGGATGTTATTAAACTCATTTTCAATTTCTTGAAGCTTATCTTCTAAATTCTTTATTATCTCTCCAATCTGTTTTACTCTTTGCTGTATTTCTGTTGTGTCTTTACCTTCCTTTTTTAAGATTGGAAAAAGCTTAGATTTTTCATTTCTTTCAGCTCTTAAGCTCTCCATCTCTTTTATTATTTTTCTTCTTTCTTCATCTATTTCTAAAAGTTTATCTATAAGTTTTAGATAACTCTCATCTCTTGTTTTTAATCTTTCTTTTACAAAATCAGGATTTTCTCTGATAAGCTTTATATCAATCATTATTTCCTCCGGCTTTACTTTCTGAATTAAAAATATATATTATAACTCTTAGTTTTGTATTAAAATAGTTTACAAATTTTTTAAGGAGTTTTACATGAGTAAATATCAAATCTTAGAAGATATGCTAAAAAGATCAGTTGTAGAGGATATTAAAAATCAATTAAAAACAATTGACTCAATTTATTTTGACCAATTAGACATAGAATATAAAGTGTTTATAGATGATGATTATAAATTGGATATAGAAATTACGGAAATAAAAACCCCGAAAGAGTACTTGCTAATAGATTTAATCGCAAATGAAATGAAAAATAAGATAAAGAAAGAACTTGAACATCTAACAGCCTTAATGATTGAATCTTTTTGTTTAAATGAGTTTTTTATTAAATTAGAAATATACTCTTATGAAATCCAATCTTTCGGAGATAGTTTTTATAGAGATAGTTACATAAGAGTAAAAGTTCAAGACTGTGAAGCAGAGAAAGAGGAAGCTAATGTGCTAAAAAATGCCATAGAAAGATTAAGCAAGAAAATGTACTATATAATAAATCAAAGTGCCGGAATAGTTTTATCCGATATTTTTAATTTTGCAAATAACGAGGATATAGACTTTGAATCTCTAGACGATATTGACGATGAGGATATTCCATTTTAATAAAATGGAAAAATATTCACAAATAAAAGAAGTTTTTAATAAGCATGTTAAAAATTATGATGAATGGTATGAGAAAAACAAATATATCTATCTCTCTGAAGTAGAAGCTCTTAAAAAAGCGATTCCTCAAGGTAAGAAAGGACTTGAAATAGGAGTAGGTTCAGGTAGATTTGCTGCGGTTTTAGGCATTGAGTATGGGATAGACCCATCGGAAGAAATGTTAAAAATTGCTCAAAAAAGAGGAGTAAAAACATTCTTAGGTTATGGTGAAAAATTACCATTTAATGATGAGGAATTTGATTTTGTAGCCATTATCATAACAATTTGCTTTGTAAGAAATCCTGAAAATGTTATAAAAGAAGCTAAAAGAGTATTAAAAACAGGCGGAAAACTAATTATTGGAATCATAGATAAAAACAGTCCTTTAGGTCAATTTTATCTTGAAAAGAAAAAGCAAGGACATTTATTTTATAAATACGCTAATTTTTATTCTGTTGATGAAATTGTCAAAATGTTAGAAAAATATGGCTTTGGAAATTTTAAATTTTATCAAACGATTTTTAAGCCAATAGAAGAAATTAAAGAAGTAGAAATGCCAAAAGAAGGATATGGCGAAGGAAGTTTTGTAGTTATATCTGCTGAGAGGTTATAAATTATTCCTCAATTTTAAGTCAAAAGAAATAAAAAAGTCCTATATAAATTCTTGCAATTTTACTTGTTTGTTATTGTAAGGACTTCAGTCCCAAGTACCTCCTTTTAAAAAACTAGAAAAGAGTAAGGGTAAAAAAGGAGTTTCTTCGCAGGCTTTGGGATAAGAATGCTGGTTTTTGTAAGCAGTTTATTAGAAACTTTGCCATAGTAAAAGTGTTCCAAAATTCTTGCAAGCTCACTTTTTCTTGTCATCATGAGGCCGAAGGCTGAAGGATCTCGTCTTTTGATTTTTTGATTAAAAAAAAGAGATTCTTCACCGGCTGCAGAATGACGACGTTGATTTTTACAAGCAGTCTCTTGTCATAGTAAAAATAGGAAGTAAAAAGAATATGTAAGATATTCATAATGACTTTAACTAGCTGATGCTTCAGACTTACATCTTATACAAAAATCAAAGTATAAGATTCTTCGCAACATTAGGAAGTAAAAAATGATGTTATTTTAAAACCGATCTTAAAATATTCTTAAAATTTTAGCAACAAAAATAGGTTATACTGTTAGATGGTTTTATGGAAATTTGTCATATTTGGAAAGATTGTAGCATGATATAATAATATATTAATATTCTAATATTTGAATAATCTATATAGAGGTAAACTATGAATAGGAAGATTGTTTTGGCAACACTAACTGCTATTTCTGTTGGCTATGCTAAGGATTTGACGCTGCAAGAAGCTATAGAAACAGGATTAAGGAACAACTATGAAGTAAAGGCAACAGAAAATCTTTTAAAGTCTAAAGAATATCAATATGAATCTGCCAAAGGAATGAGACTTCCAAGCTTAACATTTTCAGAGATGTTTATGAGAACAAACGAGCCGGGCTTTGCAATGTGGAACACTATGAGTCAAAAGAAGCTTGATTTTATGACTGCATCAAAATTTGTTGACATGACGGCTATGAATCTAATGTTTCCACAACCGTTGTTTTCTAAACCGTCATATCCGGAAGTAAACGCATGGAAAACAAAGCTTGAGCTTCAACTTCCAATATATACAGGTGGAAAATTATCATCTGGAATAGATATGCAGAAAAGAGATTACGAAGCAACAAAAAAAGATTTAGTAAGAGCAAAAGAAAAGGCTATTTATGACATATCAAAAGCTTACTATGGAGCTTTGCTTGCAAAAGAAGCAATTGAACTTGCAAATCAGGCATATAAGGATGCTGAAAAGCATTACAACACAGCTGTTAGCATGGTAAAAAATGGTCTTGCTATACCGGCAGATGAATTGAGAGCAAAAGTTTATCTGTCTGATATGAAGTCAAAAATAAAAGAAGCAGAGAATAATTACTTGGTAGCAAAAAGAGGACTACTTTTAGCAATGGGCTTGGATAAAGTAGACCCATCAGAAATAGATGTGGTAGGGCATCTTCAATGCGAAGCTATAAATGGTTCCGTGGAAGATTATCAAAATTATGCCTTATCTCACAGGTCAGACCTTATTGCTGTTAGAGAAAAGGTAAAAATTGCAGAAAAGATGATAGAGTTTAACAAAGCTGATATGCTTCCAACGATTGGAGCTTTCGCTTCTTACGAGTTAAATGATGGTAAATGGATGCTTGGGAACGAAGGGAAATGGTGGATGGCAGGTATTGCTTTAAACTGGAAAATATTTGATGGTTTTCAATCTTTCAATAAATATAAAAGTGCAAAAGAAACTTATAATCAGTACAAACAACAAGAAAAAGGATTTGAAGAGTTTATAAAATTTAGCGTGTATAAAGCTTACAGAGACAATCAAACAGAGCAGGAAAAATTAAAGACTGCTGAGGAAAATTTAAAGTATGCACAAGAGATTTTAAAAATAACAGAAGTAAGATATAAAAATCAGCTTGCATCTATGATTGATTTGCTTGATACACAAACAATGTATGACAAAATAAAGTTTGACAAGGCACAAGCAGAGTATAACTGTCAATTGTCAGTATTGGAGCTAAAATATCAAACCGGAAAATTAATTGAAGAAAATCAAATGAAAGGAGAGTAGAGATGAAAATGAGCGGACCTGTAAAGTTTATACTCATTTTTGTTTTACCGATCACTATCTCCATTTTATGGCTCGGAGGATGTTTATCTCAAAGGGTTGAGCCGGGAGAGAAGAAAGAGGTTAAGGTTGTCAGCGGGCTACCTGTATTAACAGTTGAAGAAAAACAAGCACCTAATTTTTACAAAGCTGATGGTACGGTTTCGGCTGATAACAATGCAAAGGTGGCTACAAAATGGATGGGTCAGATATTAAAAATCTATGTCAAAGAAGGTGACTATGTAAAAGCCGGACAGGTTTTAGCAATTCTTGATGATTCTGAGATAAAGCAGCAAAAAAAAGAAGCTTTAGCTGGACTGGAAGAGCTTTCTAAGGCAAGAGAAGAGGCTTTAGCAGCAAGAAAAGCAGCTCTTGAAAACTACGAATTTGCAAAGAGAACTTATGAAAGATTTAAAAATCTTTATCAAGAAAATGCGATCTCAAAACAACAACTTGAAGAGATAGAAACAAAAATGATTGCTGCAAAATCTATGGTTGACCAAGTAGATGCTAAATTAGGTCAGTTAAAAGCAAAAGAATCACAAGTTAAAGCTAAATTAGCTCAAGTTAATGTTATGCAAGGATATACAGTTATTAAAGCACCTTTTGATGGTTATGTTTTAAAGAAGATGAATGATGAAGGAGATATGGTAGCTCCCGGCATGCCAATTTTTATTATTGGAGAGAAAAAACTACAGTTTTTAGCAAATCTCGATGAATCATTGCTTGATAAAGTAAAAGTAGGTGATGAGCTTGATATTGATTTAAACGGTAAGGTTGTAAAAGGCAAAGTTATTGAGAAAAACTCAAACATAGACCCAATGAACAGAACCTTTAAAGTTAAGTTAAATATTCCATTTTCAGAAAATATTACAACAGGTATGTACGGAAAGTTATTGATACCTACGGATACAAAGCCAAAAATACTTATTCCTAAAACAGCCGTGTTTAAGTGGGGTCAGTTAAATGCAGTTTATACAGTTGATAAAGATAACATAATCAGACTAACCTACGTTAAACTTGGAGAAGAGTATGGAGAATACGTAGAAGTTCTTTCCGGTTTAAAACCTGGAGACAGAATTATCCAATCTAACATAGAAAAAGCTTGTGATGGATGTAGGTTAGGAGGATAAAGAATGAACAATTTAGGACTTGCCGGCAGAATTGCTAAGTATTTTATAAACTCTAAGCTAACGCCGCTTTTAGTGGTGGCTTCTTTACTCCTTGGATTTTTTGCAGTATTTACAACATCAAGGGATGAAGAGCCACAGATTGTAGTTCCAATGATCGATATTATGGTTCCATATCCAGGAGCCAAATCAGATACAGTTAACAATCTTATTGTAAAACCACTTGAAAAATTAATGTGGGAAATTCCGGATGTTGAATACGTTTATTCTTATGCCGGAGATGGTTTTGGTATAGTAACAGTCAGATTTAAAGTAGGAGCAAATCCGGAAGATAGCTTAGTAAAACTATACAGCAAAGTAATGTCTAACTATTACAGAATGCCTGAAGGGGCAATGCAGCCAATTATAAAACCAAAATCTATTGATGATGTACCTATTCTGTCAATTACATTACACAGTGATAAATACTCTTCTTATGATTTAAGGAGAATAGCAGAAGTTATAGAAGATGAAATAAAACAGCTTCCAAATATATCAGAGACGACAATCATAGGTTCAAAACCAAAAGAAATAGATATTCTTTTCGACCCTGCAAAGTTAAACGCCTATCACATTATGCTTCCGCAGGTAGTTCAGGCTCTTCAAAATGCAAACTTTTCTCTTCCATCAGGAGAGTTTGATAAGGACAATTACAGATACAAAGTTAGAACAGGTCAGTTTTTAAAGTCAAAAGAAGATGTTGAAAATGTTGTAGTTGCGGTTTACAACAATGCACCTATTAGAATTAAAGATATAGCAAAAGTTGAAGAAGGTGAAGGCGAGATAGAAAATTACGTTCAGTTTGGATATGGCGTAGCTTCAAATCAAGCTTCTAAACCTATTGAAAATGCAGTATCTATTGCAGTAGCTAAAAAAACAGGAAGTAATGCTGTTGTAGTTGCTGAAAATGTTATTGAAAAATTAAACGAAATGAAGGGCAAAATCATTCCCTCCGATGTGAACTTTACAATCACAAGAAACTATGGAGAAACTGCATCAGAAAAAGCAAACGAACTAATAGAGCACTTACTTATAGCTACTTTTTCTATAGTTCTCTTGATTGCAGTAACCCTTGGATTTAGAGAATCTTTAATCGTTGCAGTAACAATCCCGGTTACACTTGCTATTGCACTATTTTTAAGCGAAATGTACGGATACTCATTAAACAGGGTTACACTTTTCGCACTCATTTTCTCTATTGGTATCCTTGTTGATAACTCTATCGTTGTTCTTGAAAACATTCACAGATGGTTTTCTATGAGAAAACTTCCAATGGAAGATGCAGCAGTGGTAGCTACTGACGAAGTTGGAAACCCTACTATACTAGCAACTTTCGCTGTCATTGTTGCACTTCTTCCAATGGCATTTGTTACAGGTCTTATGGGACCATACATGAGACCAATACCGATTAATTCATCTGTCGCAATGTTTTTCTCAATGCTTTTAGCATTTATCTTAACTCCTTACTTAGCCATTAGATGGCTAAAACATGATGAAGCACATGAAAGCCCAGAAGCTTTAGGAAGAGAAGATGAAGCAAGAGCAGGCTTCTTGGTAAGATTATTTAACAAAATCTATATGCCGCTTTTTAACAGTAGAGCTAAAAGATGGATTTTCTTAGGCTTTGCAGGAATGCTGTTGGTTGTATCAGTATTACTCCTTGTAAGTAGAGCGGTTCTTGTAAAAATGCTGCCATATGACAACAAAAGTGAGTTGCAAGTTGTATTAGACATGCCGGAGGGAACACCTCTACAAGAAACATACAGAGTAGCAAAGCAGATAGCAGATTATATTAAAAACGTTAACGAAGTGAAAAACTATGTCATCTATGTAGGTCAACCGGCACCATTCGACTTTAACGGCTTAGTAAGACACTATTACTTAAGAGAAGCTCCAAATTTAGCACAAATACATATTAATCTTATTGGTAAACATGATAGAAAAGCACAATCTCACGAGATAGCAGAAAGAATTAGAGATGAAGTAGCAAAAATTGCAAAGGCTAACGGAGCTAAGTACGTAGCAGTTGTAGAACCACCACCTGGACCACCGGTATTATCTCCAATTGTTGCGGAAGTTTACGGACCAGACCATAAAGGACAGCTTGAAGTAGCTAATCAAATCAAAAAAATATTTGAAAATACACCCGGTGTTATAGATGTTGGCATCTATGATAACTATCTACAAAGAGAATTTCAAATAGACATAGATAGGGAAAAAGTAAAAAGATACGGATTATCGGAAGATGTTATTGTAAAAACAGTTAGAATTGCTTTGGCAGGACATAAAGTAGGATTAATCCACTCATCAGATGATTTGCATCCTGTCTCCATAGTTGTGAGATTAGATGAAAAAGACAGAGAAAGCATTGAAGATATTCTATCTATGAAAATACCTACTCCTATGGGAGGAATACCGCTTAATACTTTAGTAACCGTTAAGCCTTCAACAACCGAGCATGATATTTACAGAAAGAATCTACAACCGGTCGTTTATGTGATAGCGAACGTTAACGATAAACTTGGCAGCCCAATTTACCCAATCCTTGACCTTTGGGACAAGATAAAAAATATTAAAACTCCTGATGGAAGAGGCGTAGAAGAGTTATTAACCCATCAGCCAGAATTAACTGATAGATACTATGTAAAATGGGACGGAGAATGGCAAGTAACCTACGAAACATTTAGAGATATGGGTATAGCATTTGGAGTTGCTATTGTAGTTTTATACATTTTATTAGTTGGTTGGTTTAAATCTTTCAAAATGCCTGCAGTCATAATGTCTCCAATACCATTTACATTAGTTGGTATTGTACCAGGACACTTTTTAATGGGAGCATTTTTTACAGCTACATCAATGATAGGGTTTATTGCGTTAGCTGGAATAATCTTAAGAAACTCGATTCTTTTGGTAGAATTTGCAGAGCAGAAATTAAAGGAAGGGTTATCTTTAGAGGAAGCATTGTTAGAAGCTGGAATAGTAAGGACAAGGCCAATTTTACTCACAGCTGCGGCAATAGTTGTTGGTGCGTTTGTTATCATCTTTGACCCAATCTTTAATGGTCTTGCGATCGCGTTAATATTTGGTACAATTGCATCAACTTTATTAACTCTTGTAGTCGTACCAGTGCTTTATTACATGATAGTTGGAGAAGAAAGAAAATTACACCTTTGCCCAGCAGTTCCAATTGACGCTAAAAAAGAAGAATGCTAATGATATAATTTGAGGGGGTCTTTGACCCCCCCTTTTTTTGAAAAAGATAAAAGATTTTCATCACTTTATTTATCACCAAAAAGCCAAAAGACATTAGATTAATCTCTTGAAGGATTGATTTCCATTAATAGAAAAAGAGTAAAAAAGATTATTCCAACTTTAGAGCGGCAAATGAGAAAATTTTTTAACGAGTTATGATAAGTGCGATTCATTACTTGCTCCTACTCTTTCACTTTCTTTGTCAATCCTGAAGATTTTTGTCCGGAGGATCTTTTCTATTAATGTATTATTATTTGAAGAAAAAGAAGATTATTTACCGGTTGCAGAATAACTTTGATTTTTAAAAATAATCTCCTCCTTATTCTTTGGAACACTAAGCATCCCCCATAATCCTTTAAATTGTTTAACTCTCATTTCTAACTTCTTGAGATAATTCCACCACCAAGTAAAGTATCACCATCATAAACAGCTAATATCTGACCGGGTGCAAACTTTGGTACTTTCTCTTCAAAAATTACAGTTAAATTTTCTCCGTCAAAATGATATTCCTTGGCCATTATAGGTTTCTGCTTATACCTTCCTTGAACTTCTATTTTTTTCCATTTTTCAATTGGCACAAAAAAGTTAAAATTCTTAGCTACAACCTTGTCTGTAAGTAAATAATCTTTTTCACCTACTACTATTTTATTATTAATCGCATCCTTTTCTATCACATATAAAGGTTCTTTCCATGCAATATTTAAACCTCTTCTTTGTCCGATGGTATAGCTCTCTATACCCTTATGTCTACCTAAAACTTTTCCAGAAATATGAACTATTTCTCCTTCATGAGCTTTTAAATTCAGTGTTTTAAAATATTCTTCAGGAGATTTGCCTTTTGTAAAGCAAATTTCAAAGCTTTCTTCTTTTTGACTAACAGGTATTCTATTTTCCTGTGCTATTTTTCTAACCTCTTCTTTTGTTAAGTTACCAAGCGGGAATATCAAAGTGTCAACTACTTCTTTCTCTACCAAAGCCATAAAGTAAGATTGATCTTTATTTTTATCTATACCTCTTTTTAAAACTTTAATACCATCCTTAATACCCGTTCTTATGTAATGACCTGTTGCTAAGTGGTCAAAGCCTAAGCTTTTAACATATTTTGCAAATAGTCCAGTTTTTACTTCTCTATTGCAGATACTACAAGGGTTTGGTGTCAAGCCAGATTTATAGCCTTCTATAAAATAATTGACTACTTTTTTCTCAAAAATATCCTTCCAATTGATTACATAATGAGGAATTTCTAAAAATTCAGCTACTTTTTTTGCGTCTAAGATATCTTTATCAGAACAGCATACTTGAATGTCAACCTCACAGGAGTCTATGTCTGTAAATTTTAAGCTTATGCCTACGACTTCGTAACCTTGTTTTTTCAAAAGAAAGGCAGCAGTAGAGCTGTCTACTCCACCGCTTAAACCCACAACAACTTTTTTCATTATTTAATGAGCTCACCCATTTTGAAGATTGGTAGGTATAATGCGATTAAAATAAATCCAACAATTCCACCAATGAATACCATTAGTAAGGGTTCTAAGGTAGATATAAGCGCATCAACTTCTCTATCTACTTCATCTTCGTAGAAATTAGCGATCGTGTCAAGCATTTCGTCTAATCTACCTGTGTTTTCACCTACTGATGCCATAGCTATAAACATAGGTGGAAAGTATTTTTTGTCAAGAGATACAGCAATAGGCTTACCTTTTTCTATTTCATCTTTGGTTTTTTGCAAAGATTCTTCAATTAATACATTTCCAACAACTGTAGTAGCAATTTCAACAGACCTTAAAATAGGAACACCACCATTTATAAGCGTAGCAAATGTTCTTGCAAACTTAGCCAATGCACCTTTATGTAGTATTTTCCCTATTATAGGAATCTTTAAGAAAAGATTATGGTAAAATCTTCTTCCATTATACGTTTTATATATTTGCTTATTAATTACTGCTAGAATGATGAAAAATGCAATAACAAATAAAATATTACTTTTAATAATATTGCTAATGTTTATTAATATTTGGGTTGGGGCTGGTAATTCTCCACCGAAGCTTGCATATATTTCTCCAAAAGTTGGAACTACAAAAGTTAGAAGTCCTAAAACAATCAAAGTTGCGATAACTACTACTGCTGTTGGATACCAAGAAGCGCTCTTTATCTTTCTTTTTATTGATGCTAATTTTTCATAATAAAGAGTTGCTCTTTTCAGAATTTCATCAAGCTTACCGGACTCCTCTGCTGCAGCAATCAAGTTTATTAGGAAAGATGGAAACACTTTTGGATGTTTTTGCATAGCTTTTGATAAAGACATTCCTGTAACAACATCGTCTTTCACTTTTAACAAAGCTTCTCTCAATGATGGATTTGGCATCTGCTCTGATAGTATTTCTAAAGCTTGGGCTATACCAATACCTGCACCTATCATTGCTCCAAGCTGTCTTGTGAATATAGCCAAATCTTCTTCTTTTACTTTCTTTTTAAATACAGACGTACCACCACCTTTTGACTTTTCTTTTTCCTTTATGGATTTTAGTTTTATTTTTACATCAACAAGGCCCTGATTTTTTAGTATATCTTCTGCTTCTTCGATAGACTGTACTGTTATCGTACCTGTTTTTTTTATGCCGAATTTATCCCTTCCTTCGTAAATAAATGTAGCCATTATCTAACTCCTAATGTACCCATAAGTCTTTTAAGCTCTTCTGGGTCCGGCGAAACTCTTAAAGCGTCTTCTGGAGTGATGAGTTTACTTCTTAATGCTTTTATCAAAGATTGGTTCATTGTTTGCATACCGCTTTCAGCTTGCCCTGTCTGCATTAGACCATAAATCTGATGAATTTTATTTTCTCTAATCAAGTTTCTTATTGCAGTGTTTGGAACTAAGACCTCATGAATAAGAACTCTTCCACCACCAATTTTAGGTAAAAGCCTTTGAGATATAACACCTTGAAGAACAAAGCTTAATTCTGTTCTTATTTGATCTTGCTCTTCCATAGGAAATACGTTTATTATTCTGTTAATAGTTTGAACAGCTGTGTTTGTGTGTAATGTTCCAAATACTAAGTGACCGGTTTCTGCCGCAGTTAGTGCTGCTCTTATAGTCTCTAAATCTCTCATTTCACCAACAAGTATAACGTCCGGGTCTTCCCTCAAAGCATATTTTAATGCAAGAGCAAAAGAATCTGTATCCGTTCCTACTTCTCTTTGTGCTATGACGGATTTTTTATGTTGGTATATATATTCTACAGGGTCCTCGATTGTTATTATGTGGTGAGGAAAGTTTGTGTTTATGTAATCTATCATGGATGCTAAGGTTGTAGTTTTACCTGAACCAGTTGGACCAGTAACAAGAACCAGTCCCATAGTAAGATGACATAAGTCTCTGACTTTTGGGATTAATCCCAACTCTTCCATTGGCTTAATTTCATAAGGAATTCTTCTTAGTGCTGCTGCAACCGTTCCTCTTTGATAAAATACGTTTACCCTAAACCTTCCAATACTTTTGATTCCAAAAGAAAAATCAAGCTCTTTCTTTTCTTCAAAAGTTTTTTTCTGTTTTTCGTTCATAAAAGAATATATAAGTGCTTGTGTATCCTTGGGGGTCATTGGTGGATAGCCAGGTATGGGTATTAATTTTCCGTCAACTCTGACTGTAGGCGGAACGCCGGCAGTTATATGGATGTCGGAAGACCTCATCTCAACAGCAGTTTTTGCTATTTCGTCAATTCTAAAAGCTTTTAGCTCTTCCATTTTTACCCTCCCTTCTTAACGTGAAACGTCCCATGTAATCACTTACTTCATTAACACTCTCTCTATCTCTGCTATATCTGTTATACCTTTTTTCATTTTTATCAGTCCGTCTTTGTAAAGAGTTCTCATGCCAGCTTTGATTGCTATCTCTCTTAATTCGTCAGCTGTTTTACCTTCGTTTATAGCATTTCTTATATTTTCGTCCAATCTTAGAATTTCATGAACCGCCGTTCTTCCTTTATATCCTGTGCCACCACATTTATCACAACCTTTTGGATGATGGACAAAAAATTGCCCTGTTTGTATATCTTCATCTGAAAATCCAAAAGTCTTTAAAACTTCAGGAGTATAATTAGCAGGTTGTTTACAATTATTGCATAATTTTCTAATAAGCCTTTGAGCGATTATTGTATGAACTGCTGTAGAAACTAAAAATCTATCAACTCCAATGTCCACTAATCTTGTTATAGTTGATGGAGCATCGTTTGTATGCAAAGTAGAAAATACTAAGTGTCCTGTCAATGCTGCCTTTACTGCTATTTCAGCAGTTTCTCTATCCCTTATCTCACCAACTAAAATTATATCCGGGTCTTGTCTTAAAAATGCTCTTAAAGCTGTCGCAAATGTAAGTCCTATCTCTTCTTTTACATGAACTTGATTGATGCCTTGAATTGATACCTCAACAGGGTCTTCTGCTGTCATTATGTTAACATCATCCGTGTTTCTCTCCATCAGTGCAGAGTATAAAGTGGTAGTTTTACCTGAACCTGTTGGACCAGTAACAAGAACCATACCCCATGGTGAATATATAGCCTCTCTTACAAGTTTAAGGTCATCTTCTTCAAATCCTAAATTTTCAAGCTTTACATTTAAATAACTTTCTGCGTCTTGAATACGCATAACAATTTTTTCTCCATAAACAGTTGGAAGAGTAGAAACCCTTAAATCGTATTTTTTATTATTTACTTTAAACCTAATCCTACCGTCTTGAGGAAGTCTTTTTTCTGAAATATCTAAGTGAGACATTATTTTAATCCTTGCAGCAATTGCATCTTTAATATTTGAAGACCATCTTTTATAAGTTCTCAATATTCCGTCGACTCTAAACCTAATCTTTAACTCTTTTTCCATCGGTTCTATATGAATATCTGAAGCACCTAAGTTTATAGCTTCAGCTATGATTGCATTTACTGCTTTTACAATCGGGCTATCTTGTGCTTCTTTTGATAAGTCTTCTAAAGATAGTTCCTTTTGCTCTTCTTCTTCAGCTTGCACGTCAACATTTAGCTCTATTTCATCTAAAAGTTTTTTAGCAGGAAATAGAGGGGTAATTGCCTTTTTAAGTTCTTCTATTTCCGAAAGAGTAGCTACGTATGTTTCTACGATTCTAACATTTGTGGAAAATTTAATTTGACTAAGGACTTCTCTATCTGTTGGGTCTAATACAGCTACTTTTAATACTCCTTCAGAATATTCGAATGGGACAATATACCTTTTTTCTATTAAAGATGCGGGAAATTTCTCTAAGATTTCTTTGGGGAGATTAACTGTATATGATTTAGGGTCAAAAGGTTTAAAAGATAAATTTTTTACGAAAAATTCTTTTACTTTATTTTCATCAGCTTTTCCTTTTTTTATTAATGTTGAAAGAACTTCTGCAAAAGTTTTTTTTGGATCTACGTCTGGATTTCCTCTTACGTTTTCAAGAGGTATAACACCTAAATCCACCATCCTTCTTAAGACTAAAAAGACACGCTTTTGTTCAGGATTTTCCTGCATTGTTAAATCCTTAGGTTATATTTGTAATATAATTATATAATAATTTTTCGTCAGGAGTAAAGAAAATTGTTAAAGAAAATTAAAAGGATATTAATTGCAAACAGAGGAGAGATTGCCGTTAGGGCTATTAGGTCTATTAGAGAGCTTGGTGGAGAGAGTATTGCTGTTTATTCCGAGGGAGACAAAGATTGTATTCATAAAGATTTAGCTGATATATCAGTTTGTATAGGAGCTGCTAATGCGACAAAAAGTTACTTAAATATTCCTGCATTACTTTCTGCTATAGATTTAACCCATGCCGATGCAGTCTATCCTGGATATGGTTTTTTAGCAGAAAATTCCACCTTTGCAGCTATTTGTGAAAGAAGCAATATAAAATTCATCGGACCATCTTCAGAAACAATAAAACTTACAGGAGATAAAGCTCAGGCTCGTGAAGCAGCAAAAAAGGCAGGAGTTCCAATAATTCCCGGTAGTCCACCGGTAGAGGAGCTAAAGGAAGCTTTAGAAATATCTTCTGAAATTGGATATCCTGTACTTATAAAGGCTGCAGCCGGTGGTGGTGGCAGGGGTATGAGAGTTGCCCGTAACGAGCAAGAGCTTACAAGACTTTTACCTTTAGCACAAAGAGAGGCAGAAAGTTCTTTTGGTGACAGGCGAGTTTATATAGAAAAATTTATAGAAAATCCAAAACACATAGAGATTCAGATATTAGCTGATGAGTTTGGGAATGTCATACATCTTGGAGAAAGAGAGTGTTCTGTTCAAAGAAGACATCAAAAACTTATTGAAGAATCTCCATCTCCATTTATAGACGAAAAGATAAGAAAAGAGATGGGAGAAGCAGCTGTTAAGTTTGCGAAGGCTGTTAATTTTACAGGTGCCGGAACTGTCGAGTTTATCGTTGATAAAAATAAGAACTTTTATTTTATTGAAATGAATGGAAGGATACAAGTAGAACATCCTGTTACGGAAATGGTTACAGGTGTTGATATAGTCTCTTGGCAATTAAAAATAGCAGATGGGCAAAAGCTAACCATAAAACAAGAAGAAATCAAGCCAAACGGTCATGCTATAGAGTTTAGAATAAACGCAGAAGACCCTATCTCTTTCGTTCCACAACCGGGAAAAATAGAAAAACTATATCTTCCCGGTGGCTATGGCGTGAGAGTAGATACACATATATATCAAGGATACACTATTCCACCATACTACGATTCTTTAATAGCTAAACTTATTGTTTGGGGGAAAACGAGAGAAGAGGCCATAGAAAGAGGAAAGAGAGCTTTAAAAGAATTCATTATTGAAGGACTTAAAACTACTATTCCTTTCCATCTAAAAATGCTTGAACATCCTGAATTTATAAAAGGAACTTATACAACTTCCTTAGTTGATAAAGAGTTCTTAGGAATAAAAGTATAATTTGGCGTGAGGTTGTCAGAAAAAAAATGATAAAGGTATTATCTTGCTGTCATTCTGCAGCCAGTGAAGAATCTCATTTTTTCAATTTCTAAAAGATGAGATCCTTCGCTTCCCTCAAAATGATTGATAAGGGTAAACTTACAAAAATTTTAAAACACTCTTTAATTTGGTGTTGATTTTTTTAAATCTATGCCAAATTATAATTAAATAGTAAAATGTTAAGCGAGGTATTTATCAATGCTGACTAAAGGATTTAACAAAGAAGAGTTAAAAAAACTCTACGATAAAGACTTTATCTTATGGGTAGAAGAAAATCTTAAGCTTTTAAAAGATAGACAGTTTGACTTGGTGGACTGGGAGCATCTCTTAGAGGAGATTGAGGATATGGGCAATAGACATTTAGATAGCGTAATTAGCTTTATGGCTATCATCTTAGAGCATCTTTACAAGTGGGAAAATTTTAGAGAGAATGAAAAAATGGGAAACGGTTGGATTAGAAGTATAGGCAATGGAAGAATTGAAATACTAAGACTTTTTGATAGATATCCGTCATTAAGAGTTAAATCTTACAATGAAATGGAGTATGCGTGGAAAGATGCTAAAAGAAGGTTGGTTAAATGGTTCAAAGACCCTGAAAATATTCATTTAGCTAAAAAATACTTTGGCAAAATGCCGACAGAAAAAGATTTTCCCGAAAAATGTCCTTACACATTTGAACAAATTTTAGATTACGAACCATGGCTAAAAGGTTTGGAAGATTATGAAGGTTAAAACTTTAACAGTAGGACCATTAGCTGAAAATTGTTTTATCGTTTTTGATGAAAACTCAAAAGATGCTGTGGTTATTGACCCGGGAGCTGATGGGGATTTCATTTTAGATGAACTAAAAGATTTAAATGTAATAGCAATCCTTGCAACTCACGGACACTTGGACCATGTAGGTCAAGTCGGGTATTTAAAAGAAAAACTAAATGTTCCTTTCTACATGAATAAAAAAGATGAATTCTTGATTAATAATGAAATTTTTCCTAACTTTGCCTACATTATAAAAGCTGTAAGATGCCCATCTCCTGATTTTGATGTAAAAGATGGTAACATGTTGAAATTTGGCAATTTAGAGTTTCAGGTCATAGAAACGCCCGGACATACACCAGGTAGCGTGTGTTTTTTTAACAAAAAAGAAAAAATTATATTTGTCGGAGATACACTTTTCAAAGGAAGCGTTGGAAGGACTGACTTGCCCGGTGGAAATGGAAAGATGTTAGAACAGTCTCTAAAAAAACTAATGGAGCTTCCAGAAGATACAGTCGTATATAGTGGTCACGGACCTAAAACAACCATTGGTATAGAAAAAATAACAAATCCTTTTATTACAGGAGTATTTAGATTAAAATGGTAAACATTGGAACTCATGTATCATCTTCAAAATCCTTAGACCTTGTTTTTGAAAGGGGAAAAGAAGTAGAAGCTTCATCAATTCAGTTTTTTATAAGGTCTCCAAGGTCTTGGGCTTGGATAGAAAGAACTGATGAAGAAAAAGAAAGATTTCTACAAAAGAAAAATGAATATAAAATTTATCCGTTAGTGGTGCATGCCTCTTATCTTTTTAATTTAGCATCCTTTGAAGAAGAATTATACAAAAAATCCATAGAAAGCGTTATACAGGAGTTAGAACTTTGTGAAGAGTTAAAAATTGATTATTACGTGATTCATGCAGGAAAGTCAAAAGGAAATTCAAAAAAGCAGGCAATAGATAGAATCTTAGGAGCTTTTGAAGAGATATTTAGCAGATTAAACCTAAAAAATACAACATTTTTAGTTGAGACATTAGCAGGTCAATCCGGAGAAGTTGGAGCAACATTAGAAGAAGTTTATACACTAATTAAGCCTTTTGAAAATGAAAAAATAGGTGCTTGCCTTGACACTTGCCATATATTTGCATCCGGGTATCAGATAAACACCTACGAAGGATTTAATAGCTTTAAAAAAGAGGTTATAGATTATAATCTTCTAGAAAAGACAAAAGTTATACATTGTAATGATTCTAAAGCTCCTTTTAACTCTAAAAAGGATAGACATGAACATATTGGAAAAGGCTTTATTGGCTTAGAGGGTTTTAGAATGTTTTTAAATGATGATGACTTTAATAAACTTCCTTTTATCTTAGAAACACCAAAAGAAGGAGATATGGACAGAGTAAATATTAATTTGTTAAAATCTTTAATAAAGTGATGCGCCTGTAGCTCAGCTGGATAGAGCATCGGCTTCCGATGCCGAAGGTCGCAGGTTCAAATCCTGCCAGGCGCGCTTTGCACTTTCTTTAAAGCTTCTTTTAAATACTTTCTAAAATTTTCTTCTGTTAAAGCACCATATATTGTAATTAACTTTTTACCATTTGAAGTGATTATATATGTTGTGGGTGTTCCTAAGATTGGAAATCTTACCTGATTCTCCGGATGGTTTGCATAGGTCGGAAATTCTGGGTCTCTAAAATCGTTTTGTTTTCCATCTATTGCGAAAGCAATCACAACAAAATTATTTTTAAATTCTGGTTCTCTTAATACTTTTTTAATGGTTGGGATTTCAGCCATACAATGACCACAGCTGTAAGCCATAAAATTAAGCACAATCAATTTATTTTCTGGAAGCTTTACAGGATTGCCAAACTTATCTTTTAGTATATCCTTAGCAAAAGATTTAAAAGCTAAAATAAGCACAACTAAAACAATTATCTTTCTTATCATTTTTTACACCTTGTTTTGAACTCTTAATACTTTACCAAGCAAATTCAGCTCTGTAAGATTTTCTTCTTTTACTTTTGTTTTTCTTAAACCTTTACCATCGGTTAAGATAAGTATACTATCTTTTTTTTCTATGATTTTAAACAGTCCCCACTTTCCTTTTTCTTTGAACAAGATTACGTCATTGGATTCTATTGCAAGCGGTGGAATTTTTCCAACCAAAACCCATAGATTTCTAATCTTATACCAAAAAACATTTTCTTTGTAATTTGGGATGTTTTCAACAAGAATCAAAGGAGTTAAAATATCTTCAAGATACTTTATCTCTCCGTCATCTAAAACTTCAAAGACTTTGATGTTAACTTTTAGCTCAGTACTCTCTTTAAGCAATTTTTTTGGCTGAAGTTATTGTATTTCTGGTTTGATCTTTCAAAATATTGATTGATTGGGCAACCATAAAAAATGCATGTTCCAAGTTTATAAGCGCAGCTTCAAAGTCTTTGTCTTTTGTTTCAAATCTAAGCTGCCTTACTTCTCTAAAAAGTTCATCAACGTTTGTCCCAAGCTCGTAAGCTAACGTAAAAACTTTTGCAACCAACTCATCTAATTTTTTTCTCTCTAAATCTGTCATTATCTTCTCCTAATTTATTAATGATGTTAATAATAGCAATCCATCTGCTGTGCCAAGAATTGACTCACAAGCTCTTTCCGGGTGTGGCATAAGTCCAAATACATTTTTTTCTTTATTACAAACACCCGCTATATTTCCAATTGAGCCATTTGGATTTGTAGAGTCATCTACTACACCATTTTCATCACAATATCTTAAAATTATCTGTCCGTTTTTCTCCATTTCTGTTAAAGTCTCCGGGTCAACAAAGTAGTTTCCATCATGGTGCGCTATGGGAAGCTTTATAACCTGATTTTTGCTTAAATTTTTCGTAAACGGAGTTTCGTTATTTTCTACTTTTAAATACTGATGCTTACACACAAATTTTCCATGATTGTTTGGCAGTAGCGCCCCTGGTAGCAAATGGGCTTCTGTAAGGATTTGAAAGCCGTTGCATATTCCTATTACAAACTTTCCTTTTGATGCAAAATCTTTTAATGCTTGAGTTAATGGAGTGTGGGATGCTATTGCTCCTGGTCTTAAATAGTCTCCAAAAGAAAATCCGCCGGGAACTATAACGCAATCGTATTTAGATAAATCTGTTTCTCTATAATCAATAAATTCAACTTCTTTTTTTAAAATATCTCTTATTACGTAGTAAGTGTCATAATCACAGTTAGAACCTGGATATACAGCAACTCCAAATCTCATTTTTTACTCCACCACTTGTATTTCATAGTCTTCTATAAGGTCGTTGACGATTGCTTTTTTTGCCATTTCTTTGGCTTCTTCTATGGCTTTTTCTTTGTCTGTACTGTCTACGTAGACTTCTATGTATTTTCCTACTTTAACATCTTTTACGTTATCAAATCCTAAGGATTTTAAACTTTCTGCAACTGCTCTACCTTGTGGGTCAAGAACGCCTTTTCTTGGCTTGATAAAAAACTTTATTAGCATTACTTGTCCTCGATTGAATTTTTTAGTTATTATACCATAGTTGAGCTTGCATTTAATGTTATCAAATGTAATATATTGTCTAAAAACACGTTAGGGTGAGAAACTTAGTAAAGTAAGATATTCTTTGTCGGCTCCAGTATGAAAAATAAGATACTCCCTTTCTCTAATGCTTATTATTCAACCTTTTCTTGTCATTCCAAGAACTTTAGTCCAAAGAATCTCTTTCTAATGTTTTTTTGAAAGGAGAAAAAAGAAAAAAATTCTCCGAGGATGCAGAATGACAATGTGAATTTTTGTAAGTGGTCTTATTTATACAGAAATTAAGAAAAATTTTTAACAGTAATTAAGCAAAATTCAAGATTAATTATTTCTTACCTCTTACTTAAATTCGTCAACTTTTCACCAATAGTGCTCCAAAATTTTTGTAAGCTTACCTTCATATGTAATCCTGAGGACTTTTAGTCCGAAGGATATACTTTTCTGATTTTTTGACTTGAAAAGAAAAAGAAGAGATTATTCGCCGGCTGCAGAATGACGATTTAGATTTTTGTAAGCAGTCTCACTTTGCACATTAGCCAATCAGGTCAATCAAAATATCTCTTGAAACTGTAGCAGTTCCTATTTCTCCTACTACATAACCGGCTGCTGTATTTGCCAAAGATGCAGACTCTTCCCAAGTTCCACCCGCCAATCTTGCTAAAGCGAGGACAGATATAACAGTATCTCCCGCACCTGTTACATCAAAAACTTTTTTAGCCTTTGTCGGGATACGTAAGATTTTATCACCTTCAAACAATGCCATACCTTCACCGCCAAGTGTAATCAAAAGCTGGCTTAATCCAAGGTCTGACATTATTTTTCTTCCAACGAATTCAAGGTCTGTATTTTTATCTGCTTTTATACTCTCGTATGCTTCTTTTTTATTTGGGGTTAAAATGGTAGCGTGTTTATAAAGCTGATAGTTTGATGGCTTAGGGTCAACAAAGATAGGTTTGTTTAAAGATTTAATAAAATCCATAATCCTTTGAGTAATTACACCTTTTCCATAATCAGATACAATAAAGACGTTTATTTTGTCTTTTATACCTTCAATCTCATTGATGATTTTATCTTCAAGCTCAGTGGATAGTTTAGACCTATCCTCTCTGTCAATTCTTAAAAGTTGCTGGCTGACTGCGATTATTCTGGTTTTTTCAATGGTTGGTCTTGATTTGTCTTTTATTAAGACTGGATTTATGTTTTTTGATTTTAGTAAATTCTCAATGATTTTTGCGTTTTCGTCATCTCCTACTACACCAATCATATAAGCTTTAGCATCTAAGGAAGCTATGTTATTTGCAACGTTTGATGCACCACCGAGAGATACCGTCTCTTTTTTTACATCTACAACGGGAACAGGAGCCTCAGGAGATATCCTTTCTACATCTCCCCATAAGTATTTATCAAGTATAATATCTCCGATAACTCCAACAGTAATATCAGGAAATTTACTTATTAAATTTACTGCTCTTTCTTTTGTAATCATGGATAGATTGGTAGATTTTTTAGGTTATAACTTTCTTCAAATCCAAGGATTACATTCATATTTTGGACAGCTTGAGAAGAAGCACCTTTGCTAAGATTATCGATTGCTGAGTTAATTACTGCATAACCTGTCTTCTCGTCTTTATCTACATAAATATCACAGAAATTTGTCCCAAGAACTTCTTTAATTCTAACAGGTCTATCTTGGAGTCTTATAAAGTATTCTTTTTCGTAGTAATCAAAATATAAATCTCTTAACTGTTTCTTAGATAGGTCGGTTTTAACCGTGACGGTAGAAAGCATTCCTCTTGAGACCGGGATTATGTGAGGAGTAAATCTAACTTTTATATCTTTACCTGAAATTCTTTTTATAACCTCCTCCATTTCCGGAGTGTGCCTGTGTTTTGTGATGTTGTAAGCATACGCGTTTGAAAAGCTTTCTGGATACATAAAATCTTCTTTTAAATGCCTTCCAGCCCCGGAAATTCCGGATAGAGCATTTACAATGATTGTATCATCTTGAATTTTACCCTCTTTAGCTAAAGGATATAAGCCAAGAATTGTTGCAGTTGGATAGCAGCCTGGATTTGCTATTATTTTTGCAGATCTTATATCATTTCTAAATATTTCAGTAAGTCCATAGACCGCCACTTCTAAAAGTTTTGGAAATCTATGCTCAAAGCCGTAGTACTCTGGATATACTTCTTTATTTTTTATTCTGTATGCTGCAGATAAGTCTATTATGATTTTGTTATTTTCATAAAGGGTTTTTACAAGTTCTAAGGAAGGCTCGTGTGGTAGGCATAAAAAGTAAATATCAGACGAGGTTGCGTCTACTTCTTCATTAAAGATTAAATCTTGATATTTTGATTTGTTGAAGAATGGGAAAGCTTCTTTTAAAGCCTTCCCGCTGTACTGTCTTGATGTTATTTGATTTATTTCGATTTCTTTGTATGATTCTAAAATTCTTAAAAGTTCTATTCCAGTATATCCAGAAGCTCCAGCTATACAAACTTTCATAGAATAAATTAACGCTTAGACCATCTGTATTTCGCTCTTGCACCCATTTGGTTGTATTTCTTACGTTCTTTAACTCTCGCGTCTCTTGTCATCAATCCAGCTGGTTTTAGTAACGCTCTTAATGATGGGTTGTAGCTTTCAAGAGCTTTTGCTATTCCATACATCACAGCTTCTGCCTGTGCAGGTTTTCCACTACCTTTTACAGTTGCATAAACATCAAACTTCCCAAGTGTTTCTGTAACTACAAATGGATGGTTTATTTTTGCAAGTAAAATATCTCTTTCAAAATAATCTTTTGCATCCCATTCTTTTCCGGATGCACTTCTAACTATTATTCTTCCAGATCCGGGAAGAATCCAAACTCTTGCTATTGCCTCTTTTCTTCTTCCAGTTCCGTAGTGTGCCACCTTAGGGTCTATTTTTATCGTTTTTTCCAAGACTAATTACCTCCTTAAATAGCTTTCCATAATTTTGATAATTCTTCTAAAGGCTTTAAATTTTGCGCTGTATGTGGATGTGTTTCTCCAGCATAGAGTTTTAATCTTTTCATGTATCTTTTTTGAAGTTTATTTTTTGGAAGCATTCTTTCAACTGCTAACGCTAATGCTTCAGTTGGCTTGTGCTCTATCATCCATTGTAGGTTTCTAACTTTTAGACCGCCGGGTGTGTTTGTGTGGAATTTGTATTCTTTGTCTGTAAGTTTTTTACCAGTAACTGTAAATTTGTCTGCATTGATTACAACAACATAATCTCCACAGTCTACATCGGGCTGGAAAACTGGCTTATGCTTTCCTCTCAGTACATTAGCTATTAATGAAGCCAATCTTCCAAGATTTTTTCCTTTTGCGTCAATGATATACCAGTCCCTTTTTACGTCTTCTTTTCTCAAATGGAATGTCTTCATCTTCAAACTCCTCTCGCTTTAAAAATTCAAAACAATATTATAGCATAAAAAAGCCCATTTTGTAAACTTCGTGTATAAGTCATACCAGTTTGGGAAAATTCCGATTTGTTCGAATTTATAATATCACAAAAGTATTGTAAAAGTGATTTTTTGTTTAAACTATGATGAGGTCTTTCTGTGATATACCATAGCATATAATGCAACATCTTTTTATTAAATTCATGAATGTCTTCTAATTCATAATCTTCGTAGTACATCACAAACTCTTCTTGTAATGTCCTATTCATTCTCTCTACATATGCCTGTCCTTTTGGATATCTTGGATAGTTAAAATAATGTGTTATATCTTTTTTCTTTAGTGTTTTTGTAAACTCATCCA